>Ga0074193_1000673_pt1 | contig 52981 bp, 49 predicted proteins | sample EPASupsiteHSE605_FD_64523 | JGI IMG/M metagenome (GOLD analysis project Ga0074193, IMG submission 64523) | Bioremediated contaminated groundwater from EPA Superfund site, New Mexico - Sample HSE6-05 | ecosystem: Environmental > Aquatic > Deep subsurface > Groundwater > Contaminated ...
GCACCTGTTGCAGGCGAACAAGATGAGCAGTTTCCTACACTGCCACCATTTACGCCGATGCCCGCCCCGTTACCAGGATCCGGAGGAACTGGGGCACCCGCTGCGTATTTCCCACCCATGCCCCCTGTTCCCTGGACACCCGGTGTCGTTTCGCCCGCTACGGATTTTCCATCTATGTCTCCTGTTCCCTGGACACCCGGTGTCGTTTCGCCCGCTACGGATTTTCCATCTATGTCTCCTGTTCCCTGGACACCCGGTGTCGTTTCGCCCGCTACGGATTTTCCGTCTATGTCTCCCGTTCCCTGGATGCCGGGGGTCGTTTCACCAGTTGCCAACGGACCTTGCCCACCACCCGCTCCGTGGCCACCATATACTCCTGGACCAGCCGGAGCAGTCGCACCAGTACCTGGTTTTGAAGAACCCGGATCGGCAGAACCTAGCGTACCAGGTTCCCCGGAACTGCCGGAAGAAGCTCCTGTTAATCTAGAAATTCCTGCAGTCCCCGGAACTCCGGAGTTTTCAGCTGTTCCATGTGAGCCTGTAGAAGTGGAACCTGGAGAAGCATTACCAGGTGAAGCAGAAGCCATAGCCTATGAGGAAGAAAGCGGCAGTTCCGAGCAAATTGCACCAGCTTTATTATTAGGCACGCTTGAGGGGGTTATTTCAATAACGGTTGGCAATCGGCCTACTCGTCCACTGACCAATCAGCTTGTACTCATGTTTAATCGCATTACCGGCGAGCGTTTTCAAGCCTATACGGATAACAGTGGCTTCTATAGTCGACGTGTACCGGAAGGCCGCTATATCATCCAAGTTCGCCAACGCCTGTGTGCCCCTTTTGTGCGACAGCGTCTCGCAAGAGTGCATGCTACCCGTAGAACGGTTGCAACTATCAATGTAATCTGCCCTGAAGGCTTTGTTGGAGGAACTTTTTCCGCCGGAGAGGTAGATACCGAGTCGTCCGATCCTATGTAAAAATACCATTCAATAAAGAGTGAGAGCTCCATGGCCCTCACTCTTTATTATTTTAGAGTAGGGAGTAGGAAACCGGTGTCTCCGCTTATCATTCTCGTGCATAGAATAATCCAGGTGAAGCTTGGGGGGGAGCTAACTTGGACGAACTATTAATTTCAAAGGCGGATTTTCAGCTTGCGGAAAAAGAATATCGGCAATTTCTAAAAGAGAATGGACTGATTATCAACTATAAACCCTCACTGAGGTTGTCAGAAAAAAGCTTTTCACCACTACCAGAGTATCGAAAAACAAACATCATCCTAATACCCGGCTTCAATAGTAATAATAGGGAATGGGACGTTTTCTGCGATGCATTAAAGCCCTGGGGACATCAGGTTATGCCGGCCCAGGTGGATGTAAAGCTTAGCAATGATGCATTAACGGATAACTTATTTCAATGGTTAAAAAGAAAGGATCTCTTATCTTCAGTTCCGTTAACTCTCATCGGTTTTAGTAATGGAGGACTTATCTGTCGGGCCATGATACACAAATATGGCATTATGAATATTAAGCGGGTCATCATGATTGCTACTCCTAACTGGGGAACAACACTGGCGGTATATGGTAAATTGTTTGTTAACCATCCAGGACTAAAGGACTTAGAAGTAGGTAGTGAATTTTTAAACTGGTTGAATAAAAACTACCTCGCTGCTAGGCTGATACCTCATTACGTAATCGTCGGAGACGCAGCCCGTGATCTGCATGGTGAGCACTTTGATGCTGTCGTTTGGGAGAATAGTGCAACCTTGGGCTACACGTTGCCATTTGTGCGGGTTAATTGTGGTGAGACTGTTCGTCTCTATCAGCCAAATAGCGCGTGGCACCTAAACTTAACACATAGATCGACGCGGAAGCTTGGTCCTTGTAATGACAGAATATGGCCTATTACGTTAAACTATGTGCGGTATTTTCTTGCACAATAAAATAAGGAGGAATGGAACATTGAAGTATCAGGCCCCAAATCAAAGGTTAGCACGGACAAATGAATATACAATCATCATAAATCGAGATGCCCGAACTTTAACATTGATCAAGAACGGTGCTGCTATTAGAACATATTCTGTAGCAGTCGGTAAACCGGCAACCCCTACGCCGTTAGGTAATTTCAGCATTATTGAAAAAAGGGTGAATCCAGGTGGGGCTTTTGGGGCTCGTTGGATGCGTTTTTATGGTGGCAATGGCATTCATGGTACAAACAATCCTTCGTCCATCGGCAAGGCGGTTAGTCATGGCTGTGTCCGGATGTATAATAGAGATGTCATTGAATTGTATAACAAAGTGGGTTACGGAACCCCTGTGCGGGTTGTTGGAACTTCGATCCGTGCTCGTATTTATTGAGGGATTATTGAAATATGGGCGCGAGCCTGCCCAAGGGCTTGCGCTTTGGAACCACAGAGCCGTCATAGCCTAACTCAAAGGTTGCACGGCGATGGATGTTCGTGTCAAAATATAGATCTGAAATAACAATGGCGGATTTACCGGACTCTTGGTGCAAAGCGAGGGCGGGATACCGAAAAAAAGGTAAGGCCTGGGCCACGCAAGTATTGATACTAATTTCTGACAGTAGAGGATCTTCGTGGGTTGGATACCAGGCGGTATAGCGGATATGTCCGCTTAGGGCATCCACATCGCCAAAAACTACACTTGATGTTGTTTCAATAACGGTTTCCCAGTGCAAAGGATGAATAGTTGGCAGAACATTGATCTTTTGTACCGGGAGTGCCGCATTCTGCAGGTGGACTTGCTGGATAATGTGGTTGTGTAATAAGCAGCGGCCTCCAACGTATACAGAAAACAGGCATAAGGCCGCTAAGGCGTAGGAACGGCTTTTGAGCGGATAACAATAACCAGCCAAAAAAGCAGCAATACCTAACAAAACAAGTGGAACATCGAGAAAAGGTAGTATATCCAGGGCTAGCCACCGATCGCTAAAGGGCAGCAATAGCCTTGTGCCCCATGTATTTAAAGCGTCAAGAAAAACATGTATCGTGCTTGCACCCAAGGCCCACGCGTAAACGTTTTTGTAATTAGTGTCTGGATAACGCTCACGCAATAGATATGCCAATAATGCAGACAAGATGAGTACACCGGGCAGGGAGTGGGTTATGCCCCGATGGTTTAATAAGTAAGTCATACTTCCTTCAAGGCGATACACAATGTCGAAATCAGGCATCTCGGAACCAACTATTGCAGCCCAGAAAAGAGCAGGCTGATACTGCGGGAAGCGACTCCGACGTGTCTGATACAGTGTCAAGCCGACCAGCGCGTGTGTTGCCATATCCATATTACAATCACCTGCTTTGTGTAATTGTAAATATGGTTTGTAAGAAATGATAATTTTATAAGCGAAGCATTTTACCAAAGTCTGGTTTTAGGGTACAATATTGTTATACTTATCAACGACCGGGGCATTAATGGATATTAATCCAAAGCATATTTGTAATCGTGTGCCCGCGGTAATCACTGCAATACATAGAAAGGAAGGGATTATGATGGCTAAAGATAGTTCTTTTGATATCGTTTCTGAGGTGGACATGCAGGAAATGTCCAATGCTATTAACCAGACGGAGAAGGAAATAGGGCAGCGTTATGATTTTAAAGGTAGTAAAGCGGAGATCGTTTTAGAAAAGCAGACGCTTAAAATATTAGCCGAGAGTGATTATAAGCTTGAGGCAATTCTTGATGTTTTACGCGCTAAGATGGTTAAACGGAATGTACCATTAAAATCTCTGGAACTTGGCAAAATCGAACCCGCAGCGGGGGGGCTGTTGCGGCAGACCGTTACAATCCAAAAAGGCATTAGTACGGAAAAAGGGAAGGAAGTCATTGCAGCAATTAAAAATTTAAAGTTCAAAGTTCAAGCTCAAATTATGGAAGACCAGGTTCGTGTTACCGGGGCCAAAAAAGATGATTTGCAAATGGTAATTCAGATGCTAAAGGAGAAAGACTTTGGTGTCGAGCTGCAATTTATAAATTTCCGCTAGGCCAGTAAGACTTTTAAACCGCAAGCCGCTGAGTGGGCGGAGGGGGATTCGCGAAATAAATAATATTTATATGCTGCAAAAATGTATCCGTAAATGTGTGAATACAAACTATCACCGCCTCCGGGCGGTTTTTTGTTTTTATATAATGTATGGGTTAAGGAAATTGGTTAACCGCCAATAACGCCAAAGTCGCCAAGGGGTATTAATTATCCTTTGTGTAAATTTGAGTTTGACATGCAGAGCCTTGATTTGCAACTCTTCATAGATATTTCATTGTGAGGACTAAATATAAAATTGTTTCCTTGGCGTACTTGGGTCGAGTAGGCGGTTAGAATTATTTGTCTTCCATAGCGGCGTTTATCAAAACCTAAGCATAGAATCTTCTTAAACAAAAAAACGAAAAAAAGGAAATAAACTGAAAACAACGAATTACAAGTAAATATAATAGTGATTTATTTGCAGGAGGACGTCTCATGAAAAAAATTGAAGCGATTATTCGGCCTACGAAGTTGAATGATGTAAAAGACGCATTAGCCCTATACGGTATCAAGGGGATGACCGTAACCGAGGTATCGGGCTGTGGCCTGCAAAAAGGGCATGTTGGTATATACCGGGGGAACGAATATGTTATTTCTTTAATACCAAAGGTAAAAATAGAAATTGTGATCGAGGATGAATTTGTAACAGAGGTTCTTGATGTGATTGTTAAAAGTGCCCGAACCGGTCAAATTGGCGATGGCAAGATTTTCATTTCTGCAATAGATAAGGTATATCGTATTCGAACCAACGAGGAAGGTAAATCCGCTATTTAATTTACTAGTGGAAAATCAGTAGATGCCTCTTGGCAAGTACAAATTTTTATGTTAAAGTATTTTCAGAACAAAATATTACGGCAACGAAGCCGAGTTATAAGAACCTGTGCGTAGTAGCACTGGTCTTATTACTCGGCTTTTATTTTTGTGAAAATGGGAAATGGGGGTAAAAATAATGGAAATTACACTTAATTCTTTGGCCTCGGGACTGGATACCGTATGGGTATTATTGTGCGCAGCCTTGGTGTTTTTGATGGAGGGCGGTTTCGCCGCACTGGAAGCAGGTTTTATACGTAGTAAGAATTCACTAAACATCATTATGAAAGTATTGATGGATTGTACGGTAGGCATGATCGGCTATTTTGCCGTTGGCTTTGCTCTTATGTACGGGCTAGACAAAGCTGGGGTTATTGGTTTTTCCGGCTTCTTCCTCCAGGGGGATTTTGAGCATCTGGGGCTAAGAATTCCTATATATGCTTACTGGCTGTTTCAAGCGGCTTTTGCAATTGCCATGGCTACTATTGTATCCGGGGCCGTAGCTGAGAGGATGAAATTTGCTCCCTATATTGTGTTTTCGTTACTTGCAACGGTAATAATATATCCGATTGCCGGACATTGGGTCTGGAACAGTGAAGGATGGTTGTTTAAGTTAGGGATGATGGATTTCGCCGGTTCGGCAGTCGTGCACTCCTTAGGCGGATGGGCTTCCTTGGCGGCTGTACTCGTTTTAGGCCCCCGTACCGGTAAGTTTGCCAAGGATGGTTCGGTTAATGTTATCCCCGGACATAACTTACCTCTTGCAGCTTTGGGTGCGTTTATCCTTTGGTTTGGCTGGTTTGGTTTCAACCCAGGCAGTACTTTGTCGGGAATGGATTTAAATATTGCCCGTATAGCTGTAAACACCAATCTGGCTGCAGCGGCGGGTGGAACAGTGGCTGCGCTGTTTACCTTATTTAAATACGGAAAGTCAGATCCCAGTATGGCGATAAATGGTGCACTTGGTGGTTTGGTGGCTATTACAGGCGGCTGCGCTTATGTTGAACCAATCAGTGCACTCATCATTGGCTCTATTGCCGGGATATTGATCGTATTTGCCGTACCTCTCATTGACCGTTTGCGGGCTGATGATCCGGTAGGTGCGATTGCCGTCCATGGCGTTTGCGGTACCTTCGGAATAATTGCGATAGGGATCTTTGCTGAAAAGGGCGGTTTGCTTTATGGCGGTGGTATGCATTTGCTGGGTATACAAGTGCTCGGTGTGGCCGCTGTATCCCTGTGGGGTTTTGGCAGTACCTATGTGTTATTTAGTATCTTAAAAGCCATGGTCGGCATACGTGTAAGCGTAGAAGAAGAAATAGAAGGTTTGGATTTGAGCGAGCATGGAGTATCCGCATATAGCGAATTAGAATTTAATCCGATTACATCTTTACATCATATTTCGAATTCCCAAGTGTTTGTTGAGACCGAAAAAAGGGTTGCTCCTGAATGAAACAAAATAAAAGCGAAAAGCCGGGCTCATGCCCGGCTTTTCGCTTTTACTGATGCTCTAAGCTGCTTTTTCTTCTAATCCGATGAACAGATTGATTGAGCCTACTTCCGAAATCATTTCGATTAATACTATTCGTCCCGTGCTGAAGCGCATGCTAACATTTTCGCCTAACATTAAATTTGGTGGGGCGATATCCACGGTGTGATCGCCATCGGCATATAACGTAGCAGCATGCCCGGTGATCATATTAGCCATCTCGGTGATTGCGCTTTGTGACATTTCATCAAGTTCTTCTACTGGCATACCCATCATCATGCGGGATGCAATGTTACAGGCCGTTTTTTGACACATACTATAAGCAATGTTTCCGCGCAGCCCATGGGTAATGCCTACTAAAACGGTAACATATTCTGTTGTTACCCTTTTATCGTAGGTGGCCATACGGCCTTTTTTAAAATCTTGAATACCAAACTGAGATAGGACTTGTATTACGGATTCACTGAGAGAACTAAGCAATTTTGCGTTCAATATGTAATTGCCCCCTTAAAGATATTGCTTTATGCATATTTTAAATTAAGAACATTATATCAGTGAAAGAGGCCTTTGTATCTGTTTTTCTGATAAAATTAGACATAATATCCCTAAAAATATGCTAACTTCTACTTTTTATAAAACGTTCAATTCGTTTTAGGGCTTCGGAGAGGTTAGAAAGTGATGCTGCATAGGAGCAGCGTACAAATCCTTCGCCGCTTTCGCCAAAGGCATCGCCTGGTACTAACGCAACTTTTTCCGTTTTGAGCAACTGTTCGGCAAACTGGAGGGAAGTCATGCCCGTTTCTTTGATCGAGGGGAAAATATAGAAGGCTCCTTTAGGCTCGAAACAGGATAACCCGATTTTACGCATTCCTTCTATCATTAGACGGCGACGCTGATTATATTCAGCATGCATTTTTCGCATAGGCTCTTCTCCGTGTTTTAGCGCTTCAATGGCAGCCACCTGGGCGGTAATCGGGGCACATAACATTGTGTATTGGTGTATTTTGGTCATGGCGCCAATAAAAGCCGGGTTGGAAAGCGCATAACCGATCCGCCATCCTGTCATCGCATAGGCTTTGGAAAAGCCGTTTAATAGAATCGTACGATCCCGCATGTCGGGGAGACTGCTAAAACATGTATGGGTGCCTTCATAGGTGAGGTCGCTATATATTTCGTCAGAGATGACAATTAAGTCATGCCGGCTGGCAAACTCGGCTACTTTGAGCAGGGCATCCCGGGGCATAATTGCCCCAGTCGGATTATTTGGGTATCCGATCAGAAGCGCCTTTGTTTTAGGTGTCACTAATTTCTCCAGTTGATCCACGGTAACACGAAAATCATTTTCTTGAGTTGTGGTTACCGGAATGGGGACACCGCCTGCAAGGGTAACACAAGCCTTGTAGGAAACATAAGACGGTTCTGGTACCAAGACTTCATCACCGGGTGTGATGATGGCCCGCATTGCTAAATCCAAAGCTTCACTTACTCCTACTGTTACCAAGGCTTCACAGCGTGGATTATAAGTGACGTCGTACAGGTGTTTAATCCGCTTGACTATTTCTTCCCGTAATTCGAGCAAACCATAATTGGAGGTATAGGCAGTATAACCTTTTTGCAATCCATAAACGCAACTTTCCCGGATATGCCAAGGAGTGACGAAGTCTGGCTCACCGACTCCAAGGGAGATTACGTCTTTCATTTCAGCGACAACATCGAAAAAACGACGAATTCCTGAAGGTGGAATAGAATTTACGACAGGGGAGATCCGATCAGCCCAGTTCATGGGGTCACCACCAGCCGACGGTCTTCCTCCTGATCCTCTATAATAACGCCGTCCTCTTTATATTTTTTTAACATGAAATGGGTGGTAGTACTGATTACTCCTTCGATGGTTGAAAGTTTAGTTGCTACAAAATGGGAAACGTCTTTTAAGGTATCTCCCTCAACCATCACCATTAGATCATAAGCCCCAGACATCAGGTATAGGTTACGTACTTCTGGAAACCGATAGATCCGCTCGGCTATAGAATCAAAACCCACTTCTCGCTGGGGAGTGACTTTTACGTCGATAATGGCAGTAACACTGTCCAGACCAACTTTTTCCCAATTGATAATTGTATGATACTTGACGATGATTTTAGCATCTTCTAATTCTTTAATCTGCGCTGCTACATCTGCCGGAGCTCTGTTAAGGATTGATGCCAATTGTTCATGGGTTTGGGTATGATCTTTTTCTAAGAGTTCCAGTAACTCTTTCATTATAATTTCCCCCTCTTGTAAAGAATGATTAATCTATTTTTGCCAGATAGTGACCGGTTCATGAACAAAAAAAGTCCTCATCCTGAAAAGGACGAGAACTGTTCCCGCGGTACCACCTAAATTAGCCAAAGCGGCTCACTTATCTCGTTAACGCCGACATACGATTAGACCTACTACTAGTTCGGCCTACGACTCCAGGGGGGCTTTCCAGGAAGAACTCACACCGGCTTTCACCATTCCGGCTCTCTGAGGAGAGTAATCTTCGCTTACTTTCCCTGTCATGGTCTTTAGATATGCTTTGTCTGTTATCGTAGCATATGCTATGCTACGTTGCAAGACTTTTTAGACTTTTTTACCCTTTTTTGTTCAAAGGAAGGGAATAACAGCGTAAAAATTTCAAGAAAACTTTTTTCAAGGTGAAAATGTTGCTATAATATAAAAGATAAGCGTTTCGCAAAAGGGAGGATATTAGATGGAACAGAATATGAGTATGGTTGCTTCTCATTCAACAGGTAAAATTGCCACAGATAAAATTTTTGGGGCAAATCAGTTGGCACTGGAGGCGATCCAGAAGTTTGGTCGCGAAAATGTAACTAACGCAACAATTGGTGCCATTCTCGATGATAATGAGGCATTAGTAGTACTACCTACGGTGGAGAAAGTTTTACGATCACTACCAGCTGCCGAATTGGCTGCTTATGCACCTATTGCCGGACTAGCTGATTATCATGAGGCAGCCATTGAGTTAACGTTTTTGGACAATAAACCGGAAGCTTATATAAAAGCGATTGCTACCCCTGGAGGGTCCGGAGCCATCCGTAATACAATCTGGACCTATAGTGAAGTGGGAGATACGATTTTGACCACCGACTGGTTCTGGGGTCCCTATCGTACAATGTGTGAAGAAAATTTACGCAAATTAGCAACTTTTGATTTTTTTAACGCTAGCGAGGGTTTCAATGTACAGGGCTTGGAGATCAAAGCTAAGGAAGTGCTTAGTAAACAGCAAAGCCTCGTAGTGCTATTAAATACACCCGCTCATAATCCCACAGGCTTTTCTTTATCGAATACAGAATGGGCGAAAACGATCGAACTATTTAAGGAACTTGCTACCGATAAATCAAAGAAACTGATTCTATTTGTCGACGTTGCATATTTGGATTATGCGGGTGAAAAACATGCTGTACGCAGTTTTATGCGCCAATTTTCGGGACTCCCTGAAAATATACTTGTGATTATCGGTTTTAGTGCTTCTAAGGGTTTTACAATCTACGGACAGCGCACTGGGGCGATGATTGCGGTTACTTCCAGCAAAGCCGTAGCTGAAGAATTTAGCAACACTAATACACTGGCCTGCCGTGGGACATGGTCTAATTGTACCAGAGCCGGGCAGCGGCTATTGTCAAACATTTGTCGCGATCAGGAGTTACATGCTCAGGTCGACGCAGAACGGGAACTATGGCGCGGCAAGATTGAAGCCCGGGCGGCGGCCTTCATGGCAGAGGCGTCTGCGGTAGGATTAAAAACAGTGCCTTATAAAGCCGGGTTTTTTATTTCAATTCCGACGGCAGACCCCGACGCGGTTGTAGGTAAACTGAATGAAAAAAGGCTCTTTGCCGTGGCTTTAGCTAAAGGGGTACGTTTAGCTATCTGTTCCATTCCGGATCAGAAGGTTGCTGGTATGGCTGCAAAAATTGCCGATGCTCTAAAATAGAATTGCTAAGCGTTACGGTTTTCGACCAATGCCATATATGGCGTGGTATGTGGCATAAATAGAGCCATGTTCCTGAAAGTTTTGCTCGTAACATTCCAGCATCGTAAGCAGGAGCTGCCTGTTTACAGGTGAGTGGCTGTCATAGGCAGTATTGTTGGCACCGATTTTTTTTACCGACCAGAGGAAGTCCTTTGGGGTGGGAAAATGTTCCCGAATTTCCTCTTCGGTATGTGCAACATCTTTAAACCCCGCTCCTTCCATGCTATGTTCCAGTAAGGATGAGTCGGTAAAAAGCTGGCCGTGCCGGGCGTCGTATCGTAGGTTGAGGACTTTACTTGCGATCTGAAATGACCGGTGCAATTCATAAAAGGTTCTTGGACCAAAGGTGGCGTAAATAAGGTAACCGTTTGCGGATAAACGGTTAAAGAAACCAAGATAGGCCTGCTGATGGTTATTAAACCACTGAAAAGCGGCATTTGAAACAATCAAGTCAAAAGTTTCCTGTGTCTGTAAATGTTCGCCATCTTCTACTGCATAACGGATATTTCCAAAGTTTCTAAGGTTAGCCTGGGCTACGGCCAGCATGCCGGGGGATATGTCTGTAGCTAGAATTTCGGCATGGGGGTATATACTGGCAAGTAGGCTGGTAAGACCGCCTGTACCACAGCCTATTTCAAGAATACGGTTAAACACTCCTGTGTTACGGAGTAAAGCTTGTAAGGACTTGGCCATGTGCTTTTGTACAATTGCATGTTCATCGTAAGAACTGGACATTCTTCCAAAATTGCGCACAACATGATTTTTATTAATCATAACCGATACACTCCTTTATTAGAAGCTGGAAATCCTGGGCGCGGGTGTAAAAAGGTATATGCCCTGCATCTTTAAGTAAGTGCAGTTTTGCTGTAGGCAGGTGGTCAGACAGATAATAACCTGCGGAAACTGGACAAACAGTGTCAGCCGTGCCATGGATGACATCACATGGCACGATAACTTGTGTAAGTATATCTCTGAGATCCACTTGCAGTAGGTAATCGAGACCTGCCGCCAACGTGCTAAAGGGAATGTCGGCCATTAACGGAGCCAGTGTGTTGGTATATTGCTTGGCATACACTTGTTCTGTTGTGGAAAACATAAGTTTATAAAAGTCCAGCTGTGTTTGCCATTTATCACGACTAAGCTTTTTAATGAGGCGTTTGATAATCGTCGGAGGCAATCCCGCACTATATGTCTCACTGGCAGTGAAACGAGGGGTTGAACTGATCAAAATCAACTTACCAATGCGATCGGGATACAATGCAGCTAATTGTATGGCTAGCATACCACCCAAAGACCAGCCCACCAAGGTTAGCGGATTTTTATTCCTTCGGGAAATGTCGATAAATGCTTCGTGGAGGTGGATGGAATCGGGATAATGAGGGGCATCATAGTAGTGGGAACGGTTGGTTCCATACGCATTTTGCCAAATCCGGGCATTGGCAGCCCAACCGTGAATAAAAAATGTTGTTGGTTGTAGCATAAAACACCTTTTGTTAACTTATTTTTTAGATGGGGTTTACATTGCTATTATTATAAAAGAGATTTGCGTAGTAGGCAATGGCAATTTAGGCGCAGCTAATTGTGGAAGGTCTAAACAAAATTCTACAAATTGGTGAAATTGTTAACGTTTTTTAACACAAATTTAACAAAATGCCCCTATTGATATGGTATAATAACATGGCTCAAGGCTCAAAGCATGTTAGCCAGGGAGGGTTTATTGTGGGGTTTACGCTAAAACCAAAGGAAGAGAAATTCTTTGAATACTTAGTTGAAAGTGCGAAGTTACTAAAAGACTGTGCTGATGTTCTATGTAATGCCATGGATTCGGAAGAGGGAGTAGAGGAGTACTTAAAAGAAATCGACAAATTGGAACAGCGTGTGGACGAAGTGACAGACCGTGTGATAAGCAAACTTAATAAGTCGTTTATTACGCCCTTTGACCGGGAAGATATCTATGCTATTGCGCAAAAACTTGATGACGTGGCCGACTATATCCAGGGGATTATTCAACGGATGCATTTATATAATACCGGACCCGCTTCAGAGGGTACTCGGGAACTGGCCAGTGTTATTGTTAAGGCGACCAAGCAAATTGAAAAGGCTTTCGATCAGTTAGCGACGCTGAAGAAGCATCGCTTAAAATTACAGGCGCGCTGCGGACGGATTGTGGCTTTAGAAGCCGAAGGGGACCGTTTGTATCGCGAAGAAGTGGGCAAGCTGTTTAGAGAATGTAAAGATCCGATCGAAATTATCAAATGGAAAGAGATCCTAACCAGTTTGGAAGAAACCTTGGATATATGTGAAGATATTGCCAATTTACTCAAAGGGATTGTGCTCAAATATGCATGATATGAGTTTATTGTATGTGGTAGTGTTTTTAGCATTAGCCTTTGATTATATTAATGGCTTTCATGATACTGCTAATGCCATTGCTACCTCCGTATCCACCAGGGCGATAAAGCCTCAATACGCGATTGCGATGGCGGCTATGCTTAATTTTGCAGGAGCCTTATACAGTACCGGGGTCGCTAAAACTATAGGGGGAGACCTTGTAAAGTCTGCGTCTATGGTTAACCAGCATGTATTCATTGCAGCATTGATTGGTGCCACCCTTTGGAATTTAATTACATGGTGGTATGGCATACCCAGCAGTTCCAGTCATGCTTTAGTTGGGGGCGTAGTGGGAGCTGTAATTGTTAGCAAAGGATTTGCTGCTTTGAAAATTGCTGGCATTCAAAAGATTTTGCTCTCTTTGGTATTGTCACCAATTATTGCGCTAACCACCGGATATGTAATCATGGTACTTTTACTTTGGATTTTCGGCCGTGTACCACCTTTTCGGGTGAATACCGGCTTTAAAAGTGCGCAATGGCTATCTGCCAGTTTAATGTCCTTCTCTCATGGCTCTAATGATGCTCAAAAAGCAATGGGTATTATTACGCTGGCACTACTCAGTGCAGGACAAATTCCTTCTCTGGAAGTCCCAATGTGGGTAAAACTTGGCTGCGCTTCGGCGATGGCGTTAGGAACGGCTGCAGGCGGTTGGAAGATCATTAAAACCATGGGTGGAAGAATCGTTAAGCTGGAACCCATAAACGGGTTTGCCGCAGATCTAAACTCCGCCTTGGTCATATTTATGGCTACACATTTTGCCTTGCCTGTCAGTACCACACATGTTGTATCCGGTTCGATTATGGGCGTTGGGTCCGCCAAAAGGGTATCGGCAGTCCGTTGGAATGTTGCGCAGCAGATGGGTTATGCTTGGGTACTAACCATTCCTTGCACTGCGTTTGTAAGTGCTTTAACTTATAAAATTGTAAGTATGATTTGGAATGTATAGTTGTTAGAAGGTAAATAATACTTTGGCCGAATGAACTTGTTTGACCGGACTTCGGGTGAAGACTCACGTACTTAATACACCCACTTGCGGAAGTGGGTGTATTAGAAATTAAGATACTTTTTTAGTAGAAAGGGGCATTCAAATGGGATTCGATTTTTTTAGTTCGGAATTTTTGTTAAATCTTGTACAAGTTATCTTTATCAACATTATACTTAGTGGCGATAATGCCGTCGTTATTGCGCTGGCGAGCCGTAACCTGCCAAAAGAGCAGCAGAAAAAAGCGATTATGTGGGGCAGCCTTGCTGCCATCGGAATGAGGGTTATTTTAACCTTGGTAGCGGTTTATCTACTCAAAATTCCTCTATTACAAGCTGTTGGCGGAATGTTATTGATTTGGATTGCTGTTAAGCTCTTGGTTGAGGATAAGGCAGAGGAATGTAACTATAATGCAGACTGCATGATCGCTGCAATTAAAACCATTGTATTTGCCGATCTAATCATGAGTCTCGATAATGTTATTGCCGTTGCCGGAGCTACTAAAGGAAACATTCCACTATTGCTGATAAGTTTAGCCATTAGTATACCGCTGATTATGTGGGGAAGCAATATGTTAATGAATTTAATGGAGAAATTTCCAATTATCGTTACGCTGGGAGCCTGCTTGCTGGGCTATACGGCCGGAGAGATGATTGTATCAGACGTTTATGTGTCGAATTTTCTGCATACCAGTATGAATTTTCTGCATACCCTTATTCCCATCATCACTACGATTGGCGTAGTTGTTATTGGCCGGATACTAAGGGGTAAAAAACAAGACGAAGTTGCACCACAGTAAGCATTAATCCGAGAATTGCCGTTTTGTTGGTGTGAATACTTAAGAGACTTTTGCTTCTTGAAAGCAAAGGTCTCTTTTTTAGAATTTCACACAGGAAAAAGCATGAACTTGGGGAAATATATAAGCGGATGCAAAAACGGATCTTAGAGTAGCAAAAGGTAGCATAAATACGAACTCTTACGTATAGAAGTGGGAGTAATAAACGTATCAATGGGGGTGAAGCCCCTTGTAGTATAGGAGGATAGTGTTTTGACAGAAATGAGAAGTATTGATGTAGGCCGTGCCGCTTTACGGATGGCAATCAGCGGAAACCGGGAGGAAGAACAGTTTCTGAGGGAAAGTCTTGAAAAGGTGGGCATTCGTGCAGTCGCAGTCGACTACGGGGGTGAATTTAACTCTTCGATGAAAAAAATTTTAGAACGCGCTGTTGTGGCGGCCCAGCGTCAGGGAGTAGTTGCTAATAATCATACCGGGGAAGGTTCGGTGGCTGGGGCTACTAAAGGCGCGTTAGAGCAAATACTACCCAAAGCTATGGGATTAAACGTGGGCGGCAAAATAGGTATCGCCCGTTGTGGTGAGCATCTATGTGTAGCGATATATTTAGGTGTGGGCGTACTTAACTTAAATGAGATAGCGGTGGGAATGGCCCATCGCGTAGTCTCGTCCGGAGATTAAGAAAGGACTAGGAGCCGAAAAATTATTAACACCACGACGCAAAGACGCCAAGAAAGATAAGGTATTGTTTAGTGAAGGAATTGTATTTTTAGAAAGATATCCCTTTAGTGAAGGAATTTTTTTTGGAGAAACTAATATCTAAAGGAGGGATGTTTGATGATGTTTTGTAAAAAGAACCGTAACGTCATTGACGGAACTACTTTGGAATTTCCCCGTGCCGGTTTTTGGTTAGTCCATGCTGTTGGTGCAGCCGGATTATTGTACCTGGGTGCAAAGATGGCGCATCGCCGTCGCTAGGCAAAAAAGAGCCGTGCTGATAGCGCGGCTCTTTTTTGATCGTAAGCCAAACTCTACATCAAAAGAAAGATACCATTAATTAATAACAACTTCACAAAGGAGGCCATACCTGAATGCGTAAAATCCGACTAATCTATAATCCGGCTTCCGGTGATACCAGTTTCAAGCAAAAACTGGATTATGTTTTGGAAGTATTTCAATTACAGGGGTTGCAGGTTGTACCTCACAGGTCTTTAGATAATGAGGATATCCGCCATGTGGTCAGGCAGATGCGGAACGAAACATATGAGGGCCTTGCTGTGGCCGGTGGGGACGGGACAATTCATGAAGTTATAAATGCAATGGCCGAAGAACAGTTACAAGTACCACTCGGCGTAATACCAGCCGGTACGGCTAATGATTTTGCCGCACATATTAATATGCCGCGGGAAATTGAAAAGATTGGTGCTCTGATAGCGGAGGGACATTATCGGGCTGTGGATCTAGGTAAAGCCAATAATCGCTATTTTGTCAATGTAGCGAGTGCCGGATTGCTAACCGATGTATCCCATACGGTGGACATTAATTTTAAAAATGTATTAGGTAAGTTAGCCTATTATCTAAAGGGTGTGGAGCAATTGCCTAATTTCCGCTCTATCCCTTTCAGAATAGAGAGCAATGAAGTAAATGCTGAGGAAGAGCTGTTCCTCTTTCTAGTACTGAATGGGAGTTGTGCAGGGGGCTTTTCACGGATTGTTCCTGCATACATTGATGATGGATTACTAGATGTAGTAGCCATTCGTAAGTGCTCTATCACCCATTTGATTACCTTAATGTTAAAAATATTACGAGGTGAGCATCTACAGGATCGCCGTGTGCTCTATTTTCAGACTAAGGAGGTCCTGTTCAGTAGTTACACACCTCTAACCTCGGATCTAGATGGTGAAAAAGGCCCGCAGTTACCGCTACATGTGCGTGTATGCCCGGGAAACTTGAAAATTTTTTGCAACCAACAGAATTGAAAGAGGGGCTAAAAAATAAGTAGACACCAGACTTAATGTCTGCTGTCTACTTTGGTGCAAAAACTTCTACATTTGGGATATTCAATGGATACGTAAACCGGAGCTTGCGGGTTCGCGGCTTTTAGGGCGCACACCCGACGTTGGGCTTCGGCATAACTGGATGCTTCTTCTAGAATCCGTTCGCCGCTCTTCTGGAAAGTGTCCTTTTCACGGATAATAAATTTCATGGGGGATAGTACGTCCCTTCTTGTTACGGATTGGACAAAAGTTCATTACAAACATATATTACGTGTTTTACATAGATAATACAAAATTTAAGAACGTGCGTATAACACTGTAATATGTCGCAAATTGAAGTTATATGTTGATTTTGGTCCGTAATGCCAGCATACAGATAATTAAGGGGAAAAATCAAAAAAATACATAAATAGCAAAGCAAGTTAAGTTAAGTAAAGTAGGCTGTAAAATTTCGGAAGGATTCTTTATAATCTTATCGAATTAGGTGAATTATATAAACATCCAGAGCTGTTCATCCTAGACGCAGAATAGGTAAGGTTAAATGCTGTCAGAAGATGACGACACAGTAGGAAGAAAGGAGGATAACTATGGCTTATGTAATCGATGATGCTTGTATTAAATGTGGTGCCTGTGAACCGACTTGTCCGGTGGGCGCAATTGCTGATGGGGACGCAACATATGTAATTGATCCTGGAACATGTATCGATTGTGGTGCTTGTGCTGAAGCATGCCCAGTAGAGGCTATCAAACCCGGCGCGTAATTTGTCTCTAAATAATATTTACTAGGAAAAGCCGTTTCCAAGTTCAGGCGGAACGCCGAGCTTAACTTGGAAACGGCTTTTCTAGTATCTACATGAGTATAAATTTATGGAACCGAAAATGCGCAGAGTACGTAGCGGGGAAAATGTTTAAGCTATAGATTTATTTATGAAAGTAACCTTTGCGTCGTGGTGTTCAAAAAAACTATTTTCGACGGGTGGAACGAAGAAAAATCAGATTTAACACCACGACGCAAAGGGAATAAATATTGTTTAATTTCTTTTTCTGCGCCCTCTGCGTCTATGCGGTTAGAATTTTTTAAGGCCCGCGTAGCGGGTTTTTTTATTCCGCCATTGGTAGTAAATAAAATTACTCTTTATCAGCCAGAATATACTGAGAAAACAAAGGAGGTAGATAAGGGTGGCGGACAAAGGGAATGAACAATTGATCAAAAGTACTGATCAAACAAGCCGTGGCGATGTGGAGTCTGTAGTCGGTAGGGGTGATGCCAGCGGTACTAATAACCCCGATGATCATTTCGATATCCATCAGAATGTCAGAAAATACTATGAGATTGATAAAATGCCGACTTCAATGACAGAAGTACATAGATGGCAACGGGATCATATCAAAACCCATGATCAGGGCAAAGATGGATTTCCACTAAATGTGATTATTGATCCGGCAATGCGAGAGATGTATCAGCATGTACATGCACAGGGATTATCAAACGTATTTGATCGTTTCGAACAGCAGGAAAAAATTCGCTGTAATTTCTGTAGTTCAGGCTTATCCTGCCAACTATGTGCCAACGGGCCTTGTCGTATAAATGCTAAAGTGCCCAGGGGCAATTGCGGCGTGGATGCGGATGTCATGGTGGCAAGAAACTTTGTTTATCGCCATGTAACAATTGGTGCATCGGCAAATATTTTTCATGCACAGCAAGCGGCGCGGACCTTAAAAGCCGCGGGACAGCATCCAGAAAGCGGTTTAAAAATCCGGGATCGGGAAAAATTGCAAAAGTATGCGGAAATGGCTGGCTTGAATAGTCATCAGGATACAAATAAATTAGCTGTTGAGCTTGCCGACTGGGGGCTTGGGGGTATGGGACGGCCTTACTGGGAAGAAGCCCAAATGGTAAAATGTTTCGCGCCTCCTAAACGACAGGATCTGTGGCGGAAATTAAAACTATTTCCCGGGGGCGGTTTTAGTGAGGTAGGCTTAGCACAGACAAAATGTATGACTAATCTCAACGCCGATCCTGTTGATTTTCTGCTCACCTCTGTACGTCTGGGGATTATTAACGAATACCAGGGACTCTTTGCCCTGGATATCCTTCAGGAAATATTGATGGGGACGCAGCAGATACGTACTGCAAAGCAGAATATGGGGTTGCTGAAAGAAAACATGGTAAACATCATTACCAATGGTCATATGCCACTTTTAGCCCATGTATTAATTGAAGCAGCGTCTAAACCGGAGTGGCAGGAAAAAGCACGCCAGGCCGGTGCACAGGGTATGCAGGTGCTTGGCCACGTTTGTGAAGGACAACAGCTTATTAATTATGAAGGAACAGCTAACATGAGCGCTTATGCCGGGCAGGAGGGAGAATGGCTATCGGAAGAATACCTGCTAGCTACCGGCGTAGTTGATTTATTCATGTTTGACTATAACTGTACAATCCCAACCTTGCCATTATACGCTAAACGTTTTGGTACAACAATGGTCAGCACCCATGAAGTCATACGCATGCCCGAGACCCAAACTGTGGAGTTTAAACCGGAGGAAATGCGCAAACAGGCAGAAACGGTTTTGGATATGGCCATTCAAGCATTTACGAAGCGCAAAGCAGAAAACCGTGAAACGTACATTCCACCGCATGTATCCGAGTGTACGGTAGGATTTAGCACTGAATCAGTTAAGGCAGCCCTGGGGGGAACTTGGCAACCGCTCATTGATGCAATTGTTGAAGGTAAGATACGCGGTATCGCTACGATAGTCGGATGTACAACTGCCCGCTATGGGCAGGGCGGCAGTAATATCTTTCGAATTACCAAGGGGCTGATCGAAAAAGATATTCTGGTACTGTCCGGCGGCTGTACTTCCTCGGTGATGGAATATACCGGTTTAACCAATCCCCAGGCAGCTGAAGAATGCGGCCCTGGCCTGAAAGCAGTTTGTAAGGCACTCGGTATACCACCTGTACTTTCTTATGGGGCCTGTGTTGATATCGGGAAAATGACGCAGACTGCCATGGAAATCGCCGACACCTTGGATGTAGACACAAATATGCTGCCGATAGTAATCGGTGCTCCTGAATATCTGGAGCAAAAGGCTGTTGCGGATGCCTGTACGGCTATTGCGTATGGCTGGCTGGTACATGTTGCTCCAGTACCTTCGGTTACGGGTAGTGATCTGGTGGTCAAAGTTTTAACGGAAGTCACTGAAACGCTGGGTTTGGGTAAGTTGACCGTTGAGACCAGTGCCGACAAGACCGTGCAAATCTATGTGGATCATATCGAGAAGAAGCGAAAAGAACTGGGTTTGTAATTATTGTGAGGACCGTAGATGCGGTCCCCTTTTATTTTTACACGATAAAAAGGGTCTCAAGAGACCTTTTATTTGCTTCAATAGGCGAGATCATTTCTGGCTGATCTAATGCGCTAAAAACCAACCAAGAAGTAAACCCGATTTTTATAGTTTCCTTATATCTTCAATAGTTTTCTTTACCGCTTTTAAATACAAAAGAATGGTATTGTATACACGAGAGGTGTATGGGGGCTTTAGATCATATTTTATACCTTGTGGGGGGTTTAATCGATGGGTGAATTATGGCTGGCTGGCGGTATTGCGGCTTTGTTATTACTGTTTCTGTTGTATGCGTTAATGAAACCGGAGGAGTTTTAGTATGGTAAACGACATTGTTGTATATATTGTTTTTTTTGTACTGCTTCTGTTGTTGGCTTGGCCATTAGGGATATTTATGGCCAAGATATTTTCTGGAGAGCGAACGATCCTTGATCCGGTAATGGGGACGATAGAAAGAATGATCTACCGAGTAACCGGTGTGGATGCTGCCCAAGAAATGAATTGGAAGCAATACGCTTGGGCTTTGGTGATTTTCAATATGATAGGGATGGTAGCTGTATTCAAACTACAGCTACTGCAGCATTTATTGCCTTGGAATCCAGAACACCTTGGTGCGGTCGCGCCTGATCTGGCGTTTAATACTGCCGTAAGCTTTATGACGAATACAAATTGGCAGGCGTATGCTGGCGAGACTACCATGAGTTACTTTATGCAAATGGCGGCACTAACTGTGCAAAATTTCCTTTCCGCAGCTACAGGCCTCACTGTAGCACTTGTACTGATTCGAGGACTTACCTGCAAGACGACACAACACATTGGAAATTTCTGGATAGACCTGGTACGCGCTGTTTTATGGGTACTCCTTCCGTTATGTATCATTTATGCTCTTGTGTTGGTTCAACAGGGCGTGATTCAGAACTTGCTTCCTTATCAAATCGTCACGACCCTTGAGGGAGTTCAACAAAAAATCGCCATGGGACCTGTCGCATCCCAAGAGGCGATTAAGATGCTAGGAGTAAATGGGGGCGGCTTCTTCAACGCAAATTCGGCCCATCCCTTTGAAAATCCTACACCACTTACGAATTTCCTGGAGATAATTTCTATTTTCTTAGTGCCGGTAGCACTTGTTTTTACGTATGGGCAGATGGCACGGGATCGTCGCCAGGGTTATGTCATTCTTGCAGCGATGATGCTGATGTTTGTAATACACTTGGGCGTGCTGTATACCAGTGAGATGTACGGCAATCCGATCATCAAAGCGGTCGGAGTTGCGGAGCCTACTGCCATGGAAGGGAAGGAGGTGCGTTTTGGTATTGGTGGATCTGCGTTATTTGCCACTGCTACTACGGCCGCTTCTTGTGGAGCTGTCAATACCATGCATGATAGCCTGACCCCGCTTGGCGGGTTAATTCCTTTGCTGCAGATTGTGTTAGGCGAAGTGGTGATTGGCGGTGTGGGCGCTGGTTTTTACGGCATGATGATGTATATCGTGCTGACCGTATTTATTGTCGGGTTGATGGTAGGTCGTACGCCGGAATATTTGGGTAAAAAGATTGAAGCATGGGAAATGAAGATGGCAACCCTTGCAGTAGTTGTGATTCCTGCGGCAGCTCTGCTGTTGTTCAGCGCTGTAGCTGTTGTCAGAGAGGTAGGCACGGCATCAACGGCAAATTCTGCAGCCCATGGGCTTAGCGAAATTTTGTATGCTTATGCTTCGGGAGTGGGTAACAACGGGAGTGCCTTTGCGGGTTTGAGTGCCAACACCATGTTTTACAACATAACTTTGGCTTTTGCGATGTTAATCGGCCGCTTTGGCGTTATCATACCCGTTCTTGCCATTGCAGGCAGTTTAGCTGAAAAGAAAGTTGTTCCGGCAGGATCGGGTACATTCCGAACAACGAGCATGTTATTTGTTTTACTCTTAACGGGTATCATCTGGATGATTGGTGCATTGACATTCTTTCCTGCGTTGGCGTTGGGCCCCATCGTAGAGCAACTACAGATGCTGCAGGGAAAAGTGTTTTAATTCAGAGGGGGAATAACCGTGAGTAACGGAAGAGATATCAATCAACGCGATTTAATTACGCAAGCAGTCAAAGAAGCTTTTTATAAGCTGCATCCCCGTGTCCAGGTGCGTAATCCCGTGATGTTCGTCGTAATAATTGGGGCGCTTGGTACCACTTTGCTACTGGGACGTGATATTCAGCAGGGTAACGCAAGCGGTTTAGGCTTTGTGTTGCAATTAACCCTGTGGCTTTGGTTTACCGTTTTATTTGCTAACTTTGCTGAGGCTTTGGCCGAAGGACGGGGAAAAGCGCAGGCAGGCGCTCTTAGGCGGGCCCGATCAGAAACAAAGGCCAAGAAAATTGAGGGAGATAAAGTTAAAATTGTCGATGCCGATCAGTTAAGAAAAGGTGATATCGTATTGGTTGAACCCGGAGATACCATCCCCAGTGATGGCGAGGTGATTGAAGGAATTGCCTCAGTAGACGAGAGTGCCGTCACAGGCGAATCAGCGCCGGTCATTCGTGAATCAGGCGGAGATCGGAATTCGGTCACAGGTGGTACGAAGGTATTATCCGATTGGGTTAAGGTACAGATTACGGCCAATCCGGGGGAGACATTTTTAGACCGGATGATTGGTCTGGTAGAAGGGGCCAAAAGGCAGAAAACCCCGAATGAAATTGCGTTAACCATCCTGTTAGTCGGTTTAACGATCATTTTTCTGTTAGTCGTTATTACCTTGGAGCCTTTTGCCATATATTCCGGTGCAACTCTGTCCGTGGCTACGCTGATTGCGCTGTTAGTCTGTTTGATCCCCACAACGATCGGAGGCTTATTAAGTGCCATCGGTATCGCCGGAATGGACAGATTGCTGAAGCGAAATGTCATCGCGATGTCGGGGCGTGCTGTAGAGGCAGCCGGGGATATCGATGTGTTATTGCTGGATAAAACGGGCACGATTACACTGGGAAATCGGATGGCATCACAATTTATACCGGCTCCTGGTGTTAAACCCGATGAAATGGCGGATGCCGCACAATTGTCTTCGCTGGCGGATGAAACACCGGAAGGCAGAAGTATTGTCGTACTGGCAAAACAACAATTCAACCTTCGCGAGCGGGATATGAATGCATTGGGGGCAAATTTTATTCCCTTTACTGCCCAGACCCGCATGAGCGGCGTCGATATCAAAGGCCGAGAAATCCGTAAAGGTGCCATGGACGCTATTGAGCGCTACGTGCAGAGCAAGGGTGGGGCGGTTCCCAAACCGATGCGGAGAGCGGCAGAAGAGATCGCGAAGGCTGGAGGTACTCCTCTGGTGGTGGCTGAGGATGACAAGGTGATGGGTGTTATTCATCTAAAAGATGTTGTTAAAAAAGGAATCAAAGAACGTTTTGCCGAGATGCGTCGGATGGGAATCAAAACGGTGATGATAACAGGCGATAACCCACTCACTGCGGCGGCAATCGCGGCAGAAGCCGGTGTTGATGATTTTCTGGCCGAAGCGACTCCTGAAGCAAAGCTGCAACTAATCCGTGAATATCAAAATGGTGGCCGACTCGTAGCTATGACCGGGGACGGAACCAATGATGCTCCGGCCCTTGCCCAAGCTGATGTCGGTGTGGCAATGAATAGCGGTACGCAGGCGGCCAAAGAAGCAGGCAACATGGTTGATCTGGATAGTAACCCGACAAAATTGATTGAAGTTGTGGAAATCGGAAAACAGCTGCTTATGACACGAGGCACGTTAACCACATTCAGTATTGCAAATGACGTAGCGAAATATTTTGCCATCATTCCTGCATTGTTCGTCGGAGCGTACCCGGAACTCAATGTGCTGAATGTGATGAGTCTTGCGACACGGGAAAGTGCCATTTTATCTGCGATCATATTTAATGCTTTAATTATCGTAGCATTAATCCCGCTGGCTTTACAGGGGGTGGCTTACAGGCCCGAGGGAGCAGACGTGATTCTGCGGCGGAATTTGTTGATCTATGGGCTTGGTGGTTTAATTGTACCGTTTGTAGGGATCAAGCTGATTGACGTAATATTAGTAATGCTTGGCTTAGTATAAAGAGATATGTAGGTCGAGAGAGGGAGAGCAAGAATGCTGGGCGATATGATACGCGGGTTTCGTATGGAACGAGGGATAAGTTGTCAAGAGTTAGCCGATGCGATAGGAACAACAAAGATAGCGATTGAGCAGTATGAAGCCAACAACTGGCGACCAGGGACCCAAACCTTGGTGAAAATCGCTAAAGCGTTGGATGTACGTGTGGATGAACTCCTAGAAGACTGCAGTTTATTAAAGGACGAGAACTCAGACGAGATTCTTATCGTACACAAACTCGGTGACAAGCAAGTTCGCATCGTCGGTACAATCAAAGGCTGTTAAAGAAGATAAAGGAAGAAGGGACATAAATGTTGAAACAATTCATTACTGCGCTGGCGATGGTAGTTGTTTTCACGATCCTTACCGGGATCCTATATCCGATAGCGATAACGGGCCTGGCCCAAGGGGTTTTTCAAAAGCAGGCTAATGGATCTATGCTGCAGCAAAATGGGGTTCCAGTTGGGTCTGAATTGATCGGCCAAAGCTTTACAGGACCGCAATATTTTCACGGGAGGCCGTCAGCGGCTGGCCAAGATGGGTATGATGCAGCTTCTTCTTCCGGATCGAACCTAGGCCCAACCAACGAAAAACTTATAAAATTAGTTGCTGCGCGGGTAGAACAGGTGCGTAAGGAGAATGTGATGAGCGCTAATGAGCGGGTTCCTTCCGATTTAGTGCTGGCTTCAGCGAGCGGCCTTGACCCGCACATTTCCCCAGAAGCTGCATATGTTCAGGTGAATCGAGTAGCGACGGAGCGTGGACTCTCCCATAGCGGCGTTCGCGCGTTGGTGGATAACCATGTGCAGGGGCGGCAGCTAGGGATTTTCGGGGAGCGTCGTCTTAATGTGCTTGTTTTGAATGTGGCGCTTGATCAAATAAATAATAAGTGATAAAAATAAAGGGCTGTTTAAAATATGTTCGCTATATAGGAGTGGCGGGATGTTTTTAAGCAGCCCCTTCGAAGTGGTTCGTGAAGAGGTGGGGAGAAAAATGTCGGAGGAGAAAAAAACGGATAAAAGAGATCCAGATGCACTGTTACAACGTATTAAAAAAGAGGCTCGTGGAAAATTGACAATCTTTCTTGGACCGGCCGCCGGGGTTGGAAAGACCTATGCGATGCTGGAAGCGGCTCATGAGCGCATGGAAATTGGTATCGATCTCGTAATCGGTTGGGTAGAAACCCATGGCCGTAAGGAGACTGAAGAACTTACGAGAGGATTGCCCCTTATACCACCGCGGGAAATCCAATATAAAAGCAGAGCCTTAAAAGAAATGGATATTGATGCCATTTTAGCACGGAAGCCACAACTCATCCTGGTTGATGAAATGGCGCATACTAATGTGCCAGGTTCGCGCCATGTGCGTCGCTACCAGGATATAGAAGAACTGCTTAAGGCAGGTATCAATGTCTACACAACCATCAATATACAGCATATTGAAAGCCTTAATGACATTGTAGAACGAATTACAGGCGTCAAGGTTCGCGAGACCGTCCCCGACTATATACTAGAGGTTGCGGATCAAATTCGACTCGTGGACATTGCTCCCGAAGAATTAATCCAGCGTCTGAAAGAAGGAAAGGTATATGTACCCCAGCAAGCGGAGCGGGCGCTACACAATTTTTTTCGAGCAGGCAACATCAATGCGCTACGGGAACTGGCCCTTCGCTGTACGGCTGATCGAGTCGATAAAGATTTACATGTATACATGAAAAATCATGATATACAAGGTCCTTGGCCTGCAACTGAACGTGTGATGGTCTGTGTAAGTCCCAGTCCGTTCTCCGCGCAATTGGTGCGGGCGGCCCGGCGTCTGGCAGCAGGGACGCAAGCGGAGTGGTTTGCTGTATATATTGAGAATCCTCGTAATATGTCGATGAGTGAAGAGGAAAGAAACCGCATAGCCAAGCATCTGCAACTTGCGGAGGAATTGGGTGCAAAAACGATTATGACCACCGGACGCGATGTTGCAGAAGAACTTATTGATTTGGCGCGCAATCACCATGTTACGCAAATCGTAATCGGGAAGCCCATCCATAGTACTATCCGAGAGTGGATATATGGCTCGATTGTCGACCGGCTCATTCGTGGGGCTGAAGGTATCAGCGTACATGTGATACCAGGAAAAACCTCTACCAAAACTACCAGAACGAATAATTTCACCAAAGTATTGCCTCCGCTGGAAAAAATCAACTGGGGTCATTACGCGGGAAGCTTACTGATGCTCGCAGGAATCACCGGTTTGAATATATGGTTTAGTAATGAATTAGAACATATAAACATTGTTTTATTGTACTTACTGCCTGTGCTGTTTAGCGCTTTGTGGTGGGGGGTAGGGCCCGCGATTACGACTTCACTATTAGGTGTGGTTCTGTTTGATTTTTTATTCGTTCCCCCTGTACTCAGTTTCACTGTTGCGGATATACGATACACCTTTAGTTTTCTGATCTTTGTAATTGTAGGGCTGATAGTGGGTAGACAGGCGGAACGATTGCGGCAACAGGCGATGCACGCCCGCCAAAGGGAGGCACGTACGCGGACATTGTATGAACTTAGTCGAGAAATTGCAGCGGTTAGCAATATGGAGGCCATCGTGCGCGTTGTTGTACGTAGGGCTGTTGAATCCTTCAGCCGGGAGGTAATGATCTTATTGCCCGATGCCTCAGGGCGACTGTTGCAGTGGACCAGGCAGGAACCAAACTCAAATCCACAACCGGCTTTAGAACTCGAGACCATCGGGATTATCGACGCCACTAATGGCGAAAAAGTCGTTTGTAAACAACCCTTGGAGGATGCCAGTGAGCAGGCGGTAGCAATTTGGGTGATGGAGCGTGGCGAGCCAGCCGGGCGGGGAACGGAAACTCTGCCGGGAGCGAAATTCACATATTTACCGTTAAAATCAGAAGGTAGAATTATGGGTGTCATCGGCGTGGATATGCCTGAAAAATTTATTTCTCCTGAATTCCGCCGGCTTTTGGAAGCTTTCGCGGGCCTGGCTGCCATCGCCATTGAAAGGGGCAAACTGGCTGAGCAAGCCGAGCAAGCAGCTCTTTTGGCGGAATCCGATAAGTTAAGAATGGCCCTATTTAACTCAATTTCCCACGAATTAAGGACGCCGCTGTCCTCCATTATCGGAGCTGTATCAGGATTACTTGATGATAAAATAGCTTCATCTCCTGGTGCACGCTCGGAGTTATTGGAAACCGTTAAGGATGGTGCGACACGTATGGAACGCTTAATTTCCAACCTCCTTGATACTGCCCGGTTGGAAAGCGGTATGATGCAGCTCAAAAGTGACTGGTGCGATATCTCTGATGTAATTGGGTCTGCGTTGCGGCGCATGGGTGATACATTGCATGGAATCCCGCTGCAAATTGAAGTACCCGATAATGCCCCCTTGGTGTGGGCCGACTGCGTATTACTCGAACAAGTTATTGTAAATCTCATTGATAATGCGATCAAATACTCTCCGGAAAGCAGTCCGCTCGCAATTCATATGGCATTTTCGGAGAGTAGCGTTACCGTTTCTGTATCCGACAGGGGGATTGGTATTCCAGAAGATGATTTACACAAGGTGTTTGATAAGTTCTACCGGCTAAAATCACCCCGGACCGTAAGCGGAACAGGGCTCGGACTATCAATTTGCAAAGGAATTGTAGAAGCTCACGAGGGAGACATATGGGCAGAGAGCAGAGAGGGCGGTGGGACAATACTCTTTGTACGAATTCCCATTGGGAAAACTCAGCCCATATTAGATATTGAGGGCAATGAGAAGGCGGGTGATTTCAGTGAAAAATAAGGGACCGCGCGTATTAATTGTGGATGATGAACCGCAGATACGTCGTATGCTGAGAATTTCTTTAGACGGGCATGGATATGAAACAGACGAGGCAATTACCGGAAAAGCTGGAGTGCAAAGAGCAGCTATGTTTAAGCCGGACATTATATTACTAGACCTGGGGCTTCCGGATTTAGACGGCAAGGATGTGATCAAGCAAATTCGTGACTGGTTGACCGTGCCGATTATTATTCTTACGGTTCGGGATCAGGAAGTGGAAAAAATTGAAGCCCTTGATGCTGGGGCGGATGATTATGTAACAAAACCCTTTAGTATGGGAGAACTGCTTGCCCGAATGAGGGTTGCTATTCGGCGGACTGTTCATACGGACAATGACCCGGTTATTACATGCGGTAATTTGAGGATTGATTTGAGCCATCGAAGAGTAACTCTATCTAATGATGAGGTGAAGTTAACACCTACTGAGTATGAATTAGTTAAGATATTTGCTACCCATATGGGGAAGGTGCTTACCCATAAACAACTACTTAAGGCGGTATGGGGCAATGCATATCAGAACGATACGCAATATTTACGTGTCTATATAAATCAATTGCGGAAGAAGATAGAGGAAGATCCGACGCAGCCCCGCTATATCATCACGGAATCAGGTGTAGGCTATAGGATGATACATCCATAGATATATTCGCACTGCTGACATTCCCATCGGACAACAGCTTATAAATTATGAAGGAACAGCTAACATGAGCTTATATAAAAAACTTAGTCTCTACTAGATTTCCCTATGCCGTTTTTGCTTGGGTTCAATATCTAGACCTTAATAAATATTGAGTTTGGTGACTATGACCTTGTCAATCCTCATTCTGTCCATATCTACTATTTCAAACTTCAGGCCAGCCCATTTAAAGGTTTCTCCAGTTTTCGGCATATTACCGAGGTATGAGGTTATGAAACCGCCTAATGTTTGATAAAGCTCCTTGTCCTCAGCAGGCATTTCTTCTATATCAAGTAACTCCTTGAATTCATCGATAGATAGTAAACCATCTAGCAACCAAGAGTTATCGTCTCTTTGGACTATCGTTGGATGATCCTCTTCTTCTTGTGGTAATTCACCGACCAACTGCTCAAGTATATCATGTAAGGTCACTAAGCCGATCATGCCTCCGAACTCGTCCATTACAAAAGCTATATGTGTTCCTGTCTGCTGAAACTGCTCCAGAAGTTTGAAGGCACGGAGACTACGGGGAACAAATAGAGGGTCTTGAGTGTGCTCCTCTACGGGCAGATTGTCTTGGCTGCGGTTCGACAGTATGTCTCTTACATAGACAACTCCCACTATATCGTCTAAGCTCCCTCTGGCTACTGGTAACTTGGCATGGTTACTCTCGGTTATTGCTTGCCAAATTTGATCTTCACCATCTTCCAGGTCAATCCAATCTATCTGAGTTCTGGGTGTCATTAAAGCGGATACCCTCATGTCACCTAAACGAAATACCCGGTCAACTATGTTTCTCTCGGTTTCCTCAAAAGTTCCAATAACGGTTCCTTCCGCAATCATAATCTTGATTTCTTCTTCTGTAACTCCTGTATCTGCTGGTGCTTTAACCTTTAGTAACTTCAAGACAAATTCAGTCGACACGCTCAGTAATCGGATTAGCGGTAAGAAAGCTTTTGCGAAAAAACGCATGGGGATAGCAATAACTATAGCTATTGGCTCGGGATTATTGAGGGCCATCTTTTTGGGTACTAATTCACCGATGATGAGTGAAACATATGTGATTAAGGCAATGACAATGACGAGACTGACAGCGTTACTATGTGCCCCAATGAACGGAACAGGCTTGAGGTAGACTGCCAAAACCTGTGCAATCGTAGCCCCTCCATAGGCTCCTGTAACGACTCCAATAACACTAATTCCGACTTGGACTGTAGATAAAAGTTGTGTTGGGTCATTCGCTAACTCCAAGGCAGCTTTTGCACCAGTACTCCCTTCAGCTGCGTGTCTTTCCAACCGTGCCTTTCGAGATGATACAATCGCAATTTCGGTCATGGCGAAAATACCATTAGCAATTATTAGTATAAATATTATCGCGATCTCTAAACTTATAGATGGGTCTCCTTCCAATTGGGATCCAACTCCTTTGGTTAAATTTACTTGAATTATAACTGGTCACACCGTTATTCGCCAACTACAAATTATTCAAGGGCAAATCATCTACCCTTTATGGCTACTGTTAATATAATGGATGAAAATATAGTTACTATTCCGTTTATCTGTATCTTGAAATATCGTTTCTTTTGGATATACTACTAAAAAGGAAATAGGGAGGCTAAAAGCTCATGGAACATAGCGAATTAACCGTAGTTAAATAAACTAATAAGCCCATTAGTCTACATAAAAATTAGCAAATCTCTTTTACTCAACATAGTATACAAAAGGTTTCACAGAATGTAAAAGAGGAGGAATTTTTATGGCAAAAGCACAATGGCTTGATTTCTGCAATGAAAATTTAGTATTTGTTGTTTTCCTGATCCTAATCCTTTTAGTAATTGCTTTCGATTAAATCATAAATAAAAAGCTATTACAAGCCGTGTATGTATAATACAGGGCTTGTAATAGTTTTACGCCCATACTCAAAATGAAGACAGTTTTAACTTTTCAATAGTACAGTAAATTTAAGAAAGTGCCAAAATTTTTTTATTATCAATATTTTAGCAGGAATAAAGAAGATTAGAGAGAAATTATAAGAAGTTAGTGGAAGATAAATTTAGAGATAGCTTTGATGAACAAAAAATTAGTGGGACGATTAGAAATGCTTCTATATAGGAAAGACGATGGCGGACTGATGCGGCTTATGTTTGGTTGCCTTTCCGGTGATCAGAATGTTAAATAAGTTGACACTTAAGTTTGCTTTGTGAAAACAAAGTGAGTTTAAGTGTCTTTTATTGTGAACTAAATAACTCAAAGTTATCAGAAACTATTGACTTCATCCCAGGTTTAGACATAATAAAAGGGGGAAGTTTCTAGCAAAATATTGAAAAGACTGTATCGAAATAATAAATTGTTTAATTTAGTAGGAACATAATGTAAAGCGAGGAGAGATGTATAAGCATGATAGATATACGAGATCGTGTACGTAACCAAGCACTACATGCCAAAATCGTTAGTGCCCAAGAAGCAGCTTCGATAATTAAACCTGGAATGAATGTAGCAACTAGTGGCTTTACTCCTGCTGGATATCCTAAAGCCGTGCCTCTAGCACTGGCGGAAAGGATGAAGAAAGAAAGTTTCCAAATTAATTTATGGACAGGTGCTTCAGTTGGTAAAGAATTAGATGGAGCGTTATCCGAGGCCAACGGGTTGGCTAAGCGTCTTCCGTACCAAACTAACGGCGCACTTAGAAAATTGATTAATACCGGAAAAGTGCAATACCTGGATTTACATCTTAGCCATGCCGCGCAGATGTCACGCTATGGTTTCCTCGGTGGAAAAGTGGATGTGGCGATTATTGAGGCCTGCGCTATAACTGAAGAAGGACATATTGTCCCTACGACTTCAGTAGGTAACTCTGCATCTTATATACAAAGTGCGGATATTGTGATTGTGGAAGTTAATACTACTCAACCATTGGAACTAGAAGGTATCCATGATGTTTACATTACGCTGGACCCACCTCATCGTCAGCCAATACCACTGGTTAAAGTCGATGAGCGAATTAGCACGACCTACATTCCCTGTGGTTTGGACAAGATAACATATATCGTACCCTGTGATATTCCTGATGACGCACGTCCGCTTGCGCCGATTGACGATGATGCACGCGCAATGAGTGGTCATCTCATCGAATTTCTAAATAAGGAGATTGAACTGGGCAGACTTCCGAAAAATCTGCTCCCGCTACAGTCGGGAGTTGGGTCGGTCGCTAACGCTGTTGTAGCCGGTCTTGTGGAGTCTCCTTTTGAAAAGCTTTCAGTATACACTGAAGTAATTCAAGACGGTTTGCTGGACCTCATAGATGCCGGTAAAATGGAATTCGTTTCAGCAACATCCTTGACTCTTTCCCCGAAGGGGTTAGCGCGTTTCTATGCCAACCTCGGCGAATATCGTAAAAAAATTATCCTACGTCCCCAGGAGATTGCTAACGCGCCGGAAGTTACGCGACGGTTAGGTGTTATTGCCATGAATACGGCTATTGAGTTCGATATTTTTGGACATGTCAACTCTACACATATTATGGGTACGAAGATGATGAACGGCATCGGAGGATCCGGTGATTTTGCCAGAAATTCTTATCTAACCTTCTTCTTTACCAGCTCGATGGCCAAAGGCGGCGATATTTCATCTATCGTGCCGATGGTTTCACACTTTGACCATACAGAGCATGATGTTGATGTATTCATTACAGAACGTGGAGTGGCTGATGTACGGGGCTTGAGCCCAAAAGAACGGGCTCGGGTCATTATCGATAATTGCGCGCATCCTGATTATAAACCCATGCTGTTGGACTATCTGGAGAGAGCGGAACAGGCAACCGGCTTTGCGCATACGCCGCATATGCTGTGTGAAGCATTATCCTGGCACTGCCGCTATTTAGAAACAGGTAGTATGAAGATCAAGTAAGCTAAAGGAGGACATAAGTATGGGTAACGAAATTCTGAAAGCAAAAATGGAAGAGTACAAGGCGAAAGTAGAAAAAACGCTGGGCAAACACCCCGAACGTAAAAACATCGCTCACAATAGACTATATACTCCGCTGGACATTGTTGGATTAGACTATCAGCAGGACCTCGGCTTTCCTGGTGAATACCCCTTCACTCGCGGCGTTCAACCGACGATGTATCGGGGACGTTTTTGGACTATGCGTATGTATGCCGGTTTTTCCACTGCTGAAGAGTCTAACAAGCGTTACCGCTATCTTATTGAATCGGGAGCTACCGGACTGTCCTGCGCCTTTGACCTCCCGACCCAAATTGGGTATGACTCAGATGATCCGATTGCAGATGGTGAAGTCGGTAAAGTAGGAGTGGCGATTGATTCGCTAGCCGATATGGAGATTCTGTTCGATCAAATCGACCTCGGTAAAGTATCGACTTCGATGACTATCAACGCACCGGCTACCGTACTGCTGGCTATGTATATCGCCGTAGCTGAAAAACAAGGTGTTTCAGCAGATCAGCTTAACGGCACCATCCAAAACGATATATTGAAAGAGTATGCCGCCCGCGGCACTTATATCTTCCCACCTAAACCTTCTATGCGGCTGATCACTAACATCTTTGAATACTGTTCAAAGCACGTGCCGCAGTGGAATACCATCTCTATTTCGGGCTATCACATCCGTGAAGCCGGTTCAACAGCCACACAGGAAATTGCCTTTACCATTGCTGACGGTATTGCTTACGTTGATGCAGCCATCAAGGCCGGGCTAAATGTAGACGACTTTGCCGGGCGTCTCTCCTTTTTCTGGAACGCTCACAATAACGTACTGGAGGAAGTAGCTAAATTCCGTGCTTCCCGTCGTGTATGGGCGAAGGTTATGAAGGAACGTTTTGGCGCTACAAAACCAAAATCCTGGATGCTGCGTGTGCATACGCAAACTGCGGGTTCGACGCTAACCGCGCAGCAACCTGAAAATAACGTTGTGCGCGTGGCACTGCAAACTGCGGCAGCTGTACTTGGTGGTACACAGTCACTGCATACCAACTCCAAAGATGAAGCTTTGGCCTTGCCTACCGAAGATTCGGTGCGCGTCGCGTTGCGTACCCAGCAAATCGTGGCATATGAAAGCGGATTAGCAGATGTCGTCGACCCGCTGGCTGGATCCTACTATATCGAAGCCCTCACTAACAAGATAGAGGAAGAAGTCTGGGATTATATCAGGAAAATTGATGAATTGGGCGGCGCTGTTAGGGCTATCGAGAAAGGCTATATCCAAAAAGAAATTCAGGAAAGTGCGTATAAATGGCAGATGGAAGTAGAAAAGAACGCACGGGTTATTGTTGGCGTCAATCAATTTCAGAGCAAAGAAAAGCCGGTTGAGGGATTGCTTCGCGTAGATGCTTCAGTTGGTGAACTACAAAAGAAGAAACTGGCCGAGTTACGCGCTAAACGCAACAATAAAGCGGTAGATGCCGCATTGGCTACGCTGGAAGCAGCGGCTCAAGATGACCACATAAATCTCATGCCGCTCATCCTTGACGCGGTAAAAGCATATGCAACCCTCGGTGAAATCTGCGGCGTACTGCGCAAAGTGTTTGGTGAATACGAACCGTATGTCAGTCTGTAAGCGAATAATATAGGAGGGATAACGATGGAAAAACGTATTAGAGTATTGGTAGCTAAACCCGGGCTTGACGGTCATGATCGTGGTGCTAAAGTCGTAGCCCGTGCTCTTCGCGACGCAGGCTTCGAGGTCATCTATACAGGATTGCGTCAGACGCCGGAACAAATCACAGAAGCTGCTCTGCAGGAAGACGTAAACGTGGTGGCATTAAGCTTGTTATCAGGTGCGCACAATACGCTATTCCCGAAGGTTGTAAATCTTTTAAAAGAGAAGAAGATGACCGATATATTGATTATCGGTGGCGGCGTTATTCCCGATTCCGATATTCCAGGTCTTAAAGCAGCTGGCGTAGCCGAAGTATTCACCCCAGGCACCACGACAACGAGCATTGTTGAGTTCATCAAAACCAACGTGAAGTAGAAATCAGAGGTGGTGTAACATCGTGGATATTGCAGCAGAACTGCTGGCGGGTTCCCGCTTGGCATTGAGCCGGGCGATAACCGCAGTGGAAAATGAATATGATAACGCTGTAGACATCATGCGTAAAATTTATCCTCAAACAGGAAGGGCCTTTGTAATTGGTATTACCGGCCCGCCTGGGGCCGGTAAAAGTACCTTGACGGATAAACTCGCAAAAGAGTACAGACATATGGGCAAAACCGTTGGCATTATTGCGGTTGACCCTACTAGCCCATTTACTGGTGGGGCCATTCTTGGAGACCGCATACGCATGAATGAACTGTCTGTAGATGAAGGCGTATTTATACGCAGCATGGCCACTAGAGGCGGCTTGGGTGGACTTTCTCTGAAAACTGCTGAAACGATTAAGCTGATGGATGCTTTTGGTAAAGATGTTATAATTATTGAGACCGTGGGAGTAGGACAATCGGAAGTGGACATTGTAAAAGCCGCTGACTCTACTTTGGTTGTGCTGATACCCGGTATGGGTGATGATATTCAGGCCATCAAAGCAGGTATTCTGGAAATCGGGGACTTGTTCGTAATCAATAAGGCCGATTTGGATGGCACAGATCGTCTGAATATTGAAATTGAAGCAATGCTGGACTTTAACTCGCAGCAAGCTGGTTGGCGTCCGCCTGTACGACGTGTGGTGGCCGTCCAGAACCAGGGTATTAACGAATTGATCGCGAGTATTGAAGAACATAAAACCTACTTGGAGGACTCGGGAACACTAACAATGCGCCGTGCGCAAAGAATTGAAAGTGAAGTATTGGCAATGATCAATACTGAAATTGGACGTTATGTACAACGCAAACTAAAGGATACGGGAAAATTTAAGCGAATGATTTCAGATATTCAGTTGCGCAAGCATGATCCTTATAGTGTAGTCAATGAAGTAGTGAGATCGGTGCTACGCTAAACGAGACTGAGATGGGAGGAAGACACATTGTTTAAGGTATTAAAGGTTGACCATATCGGGATCGCCGTTAAGGATTTAGAACAAGCGAAAAAGTTCTATACCGAAGTGCTGGGTATGACTGCAATGGGTGAAGAACTGGTTGAACAACAAAAAGTGAAGATTTGTTTTATTCCCTGCGGTGACAGCGAAGTAGAGTTATTGGAATCCACTTCACCCGATGGCCCGATCGCAAAATTTATTGACAAAAATGGTGAGGGTATGCAGCATATTGCCCTTAGAGTAGATAATATTGAAACAGCTTTAGCGGATCTAAAAGCAAAAGGTGTCCGTCTAATTGACGAGGAACCCCGCTATGGTGCGGGCGGAGCCCGTATCGCATTCATTCATCCCAAAGCTACAGGCGGCATCTTGCTAGAGTTGTCTGAGCGTTAGTTGAGTGAAGTAGGCGAGGCTGTCATCCCTTGGGGAGTGAGCTTTAAGCCAGTTTGTCGGCTATGAAGTGATACAATGGAGGTGTTTTATGTCGACTGTTCAGGAAAAAATTCAGGACTTTCGAACTCGTCGGGAAAAAGCTAAATCCGGCGGCGGTCCAAAACGTATTGAGAAACAGCATGCCTCAGGTAAATTTACTGCCCGCGAACGGATCGAAAAGTTTTATGATTTAGGCAGTTTCGTTGAATTGGACCAGTTTGTGATTCATCGCTGCACTAATTTTGGGATGAGCGAAAAGGAACTACCGGGTGAAGGTGTGATAACTGGCTATGGAACTGTTGATGGTCGTCTAGTGTACGCGTATGCTCAGGATTTCACGGTAGAAGGCGGTTCCCTTGGTGAAATGCATGCCGCAAAAATTCTAAAGGTACAAAAATTGGCGATGACCATGGGTGCTCCGCTGATTGGGATTAATGACTCCGGTGGTGCGCGGATCCAGGAGGCGGTCGATGCTTTGTCCGGGTATGGTAAAGTATTCTACAACAATACCTTGGCTTCTGGTGTTATTCCTCAAATTTCGGTTATTATGGGGCCTTGTGCCGGTGGCGCCGTCTACTCGCCTGCATTGACAGATTTTATATTTATGGTTAAGAATACAGGCAAAATGTTTATTACCGGGCCCCAAGTTATTAAATCGGTTACGGCAGAAGAAGTTACGGCCGAAGCGTTAGGTGGGGCTATGACGCATAATAGTACTTCCGGAGTGGCGCATTTTGCAGCCGAAAATGAAGATGAATGTATTGATCAGATCCATGCGTTATTAAGTTTTTTACCTAGTAACAATCTTGAGGAAGCACCAGTACTCGACAATGACGATGATCCAGACCGCATGGATGAAGGGCTATTAACCATCATACCGGATAATCCTAATCAACCCTATGACATGAAAGGTATTATCAGGGCCATTGTGGATAATGGAGAATATCTTGAAGTTCAGCGCTATTATGCACAGAATATTATCACTTGCTTTGCACGATTTGACGGTCAGTCTGTCGGCATTGTTGCTAATCAGCCGGCGATCATGGCCGGTTGCCTGGATATCAACGCATCTGAGAAGGCTGCTCGGTTCGTCCGTTTCTGCGATGCGTTTAACATTCCGCTGGTTAATCTTGTGGATGTGCCAGGCTTTCTTCCAGGTACCGGGCAGGAATACGGTGGAATTATCCGTCATGGTGCAAAAATGCTCTATGCCTATTCCGAAGCTACGGTGCCAAAGATCACAGTGATCACCCGCAAAGCTTATGGCGGTTCGTACATAGCTATGTGTTCGCAGGATCTAGGCGCTGATCAGGTGTTAGCTTGGCCTACGGCAGAGATTGCGGTGATGGGTCCGGACGGCGCAGCGAATATTATTTTCAGGAATGATCCTGAAGCTGCAGCCAAAACGGAAAAGTATATCGCAGACTTCGCTACGCCATATAAGGCAGCTGAACGTGGGTTCGTAGATCAAATTATTGAACCGATTGAAACCAGGCCACAAATAATTACTGCTCTAAATATGTTAGCAACCAAACGCGAAACGCGGCCAGCGAAAAAGCATGGTAATATCCCGCTGTAACCCGTTTCAAGGAAGGAGGATGGATATGGGTTTTTTTGATACGCTGTTCGGCGTTGCTAAACCGAAGAAAGGTCCTATAAAGGCACAAAAGGTTCCGCCCTCTGTTACAGCACCTGTAGTTACTGCCGCTCAAGGCATCAGCCCGGAAATAGTTGCGGTAATTATGGCCAGCGTCTATGCAATGACAGGTACGCGTAGAGTTTCCGTGCAGATCATCAACCCGGAAATAGTTGCGGTAATTATGGCTAGCGTCTATGCAATGACAGGTACTCGTAAAGTTGCCGTAAAGATCACGCAGGTTAACAAAACATGGGCTGCGGTTGGACGGCAAAAACTGATGGATGTACGTCAGTTTGTCTAAATATTATTCAAAAATAATGGAGGATGCTAAAATGAAAAAATTTAACGTTACTGTAAACGGAACTACTTACCAGGTGGAAGTTGAAGAGTTAGGCGCTTCTGCCGCTGCTGCCCCGGTTTCTGCACCAATTCCCGCGCCTGCTGCTCCAATTCCTGCGCCTGTTGTATCAATTCCCACACCCGCCGCTGTACAGCCGACACCTGCAGCACCGGCCGTTTCGGTAGGTACTGGAGAGACGCCTCTTAGCGCACCTATGCCTGGAAAGGTGACCAAAGTCATGGTTAAAGAGGGGAGCACAGTGAAAAAAGGCGAAGTTGTGATCATCCTTGAGGCGATGAAAATGCAAAACGAGATCAGCGCACCGATAGATGGTACTGTAAAATCAATCAATGTGAATGTTGGGCAAAGTGTGAAGCCTGGCCAAGTAATGGCTGTTATCAGCTAAGTTAAATTTTATTATTTATGGGGAGGTTAAATGTCATGGAGGTTTTAATACAGCAATATCCATGGTTGGATGAACTGCTGATGGGGTTTCTGGGGCTTTCCTGGAAGCATGTTGTGATGTGGGCTATCAGCGCAGTGCTTATCTATCTTGCAGTTATTAAAGACTATGAACCGGCGTTGTTATTACCAATTGGGTTTGGTGCTATACTTGCAAATATTCCTCATTCCTCAGCGGTTTCTAAGATTGTAGGCGAGGAAGGTTTCCTATGGGTCCTCTATCAGGGAGGGATCGCCAACGAACTTTTTCCCGTACTGATTTTCGTGGCGATTGGCGCGATGTGCGATTTTACGCCGCTTATTCAGCGGCCATCGGTGATGTTGTTTGCGGCTGCCGCTCAGTTTGGTATTTTTGCTACAGCGGTGATGGCAACTTTCCTCGGCTTCAGTTTTGAGCATGCTGCATCTATTGGTATCATCGGCGCAGCTGACGGACCGACCACTATTTATGTGGCTAGTCGATATGCAGTGGAACTGCTTGGTCCACTCTCAGTGGCCGCCTATTCCTATATGTCGCTGGTACCAGTTATCCAACCACCGGTTATTTATGCGATAACTACTTCCGAAGAACGAAAAATTAAAATGGGCTATGAAGATCAGGAACCTGTATCGCGGACTACTAAATTTTTATTTCCGGTCATGATCGTACTTATCGCAGGTATGGTGGCTCCTATTTCCGTTGCACTGATCGGTAGCCTGATGTTTGGCAATATTCTAAAAGAGAGCGGTGTAGTTGAAAACCTTTCGAATGCCGCTCAAGGTGAATTAGCAAACCTCGTTACGCTGCTTTTAGGGATTACGATTGGCGGCACCATGGCTGCTGAAAGATTTTTAACTGTCGAGGTCGGACTCATTATGGCATTAGGTGCTGTGGCCTTTGTATTTGATACTGTTGGCGGAGTTATGTTCGCAAAACTTATGAACCTATTCAGTGCCAAGAAGATTAATCCGATGATCGGCGCTTGCGGTATTTCCGCTTTCCCCATGTCCGGTCGTGTTATCGCCAAAATGGCTCTCAAGGAAGACCCAAGCAACTTTATCATTCAGCATGCTATCGGAGTTAATGTAGCTGGACAAGTTGCATCGGTGGTAGCGGGTGGTTTGGTATTGGCGCTAATTCCCGCATTGTTAAAATAGAGGGGGTGTATTAAGATGCAGGAAACAACAATTAAAGCTCTCACTATGATGGGAGTAGCACTGCCAACTATGTTTGGTGTAATATTAGTGTTTATTTTCGCCACAAAAGCATTGCACAAAGCATTCCCCGCACCGGCTGAAGGGGAAGAAGACGAAGATTAGTATTATTTAAGGGTATAATAAATTTTAATTTGACCTGCTTCAGAACTCCCACTTCTAGAAGTGGGAGTTCTCATTAAAGGACCGGGTGGATAAGGTAGAATTGCACTGACCTATTAGGAAAGGAGGCGTCATGGATAAATTAACTGAACACTCAGAGGTGTCCACCAAAAATCTAGTGGCTATTGTTATTGGCATCGGGGTTTTATTAATGATGATGTTGCTAACTCTTTATAATTGGGTCGTGTTGGGCTTCCCGAACCCACTGGAATTATTTTTCGAGGCTATGTTCGTGTTTGTACTTGTTGAGCGTGCAGGAGGCAAGTATATTTACGAAAGGGAAGATAGGGTGTTGCGGATTGTTAAGCGCAGTTTCTTTGGCAGCGTCACCACCTATGAAATACCGTATAAGGATATTCTTGGGATCTATTTATATAAACCTCAGTTGATTGGCGTCATTAAATTTCGTCGGACCTATCGTTTACACTCTGCGCTAGATCGACGCAATGTATGGACAATGGCCTTTGCGGTTTCTGACCAAGCTGGTAAAATGGAAAACCGACGCATCTATTTTAAACCGAGCAATACGATGCTGACAGCCTTGCAGGGGAAGCTTTCCGGCAAGGTAATGGTCCCGGAAGAAACGGTTGTAACCAATATTCTAAAAAACGAGGGAAAAACCAAAAGCTAAAAGGTCAAAGAAGGGAGTGCTTCATCAGCAACTCCTTTTTTAGTTTTTTTCCTGTGAGGGCGGTTTTATAAGCGATTAATACGAGGATATATAGATGAGGAGCTAGAATTATAGTAAAATTAGGACAGGAATTGATGACCAAAGACGATTATGGGTACATTAGCATTAAAGGAGGAGTAATCATGCGCGATATTTTACCATTACTGGTTGTGGATGATCTGCAGGCTACGATCGATTATTATATTCATAAGTTGGGCTTTGGTATACAACAAGTCTCTCCGGCAGAAGGGCCACCCAACTTTGCGATTATCAAACGTAAAGATGCCCGGGTCATGCTGGAGGCACAGGCTTCCTATGCCCGGCACAATGCTGCGGACCCCATTACGGGCCCCAGGGGCATTGGCGTTGAATTGCATATGGTCGCAAGTGATGGTGTTGATGCCTTACATGCGGAACTTTCTATGCTAGGTGTGGATATTATCAAGCCAATTCATACTAACCAGTATGGGGTGAGACATTTTAGTATCCGGGACTTAAATGGTTATATTCTAACTTTTAAGCAGTAATGGACTTCTTTAAAATTAATGAATCTAGGAGGAACCTATGTGCTAACAGTAAATGCCTGGATCGCGCTAAGTATCTTCATCGTCACATATGCCGTTATCGTATCGGAGAAAATCCATCGCACTAAAATTGCACTGGTAGGCGCGATTGGAGTACTACTGCTAAAAATTATGTCCCAGGAGGAAGCGGTCAAAACCGTGGATTTTAATACGCTGGGACTATTAATTGGGATGATGATTATTGTCGCCATATCCCGCCAGACCGGGATTTTTCAATATCTGGCCGTAAAGGCTGCTAAAATGGTGAAAGGTAGTCCCGGGAAAATTATGGTTGTATTTTTTGTGCTGACAGCTGTAGCATCGGCCTTGTTGGATAATGTTACTACCGTGCTCCTGTTCACCAGCATAATATTTGCGATTACCGATGTGCTGGATATTAATCCCGTCCCCTTTCTAATCGCTGAAGTCCTGGCTGCGAATATCGGTGGTACGGCCACCTTGATCGGTGATCCTCCGAACATTATGATTGGCGGTGCCACCGGCCTTGGTTTTAATGACTTTATTATTAATCTGATCGTTCCCGTGACGGTAACTGGGGTAGTGACCTGTTGGTTGTTATATATTATTTATCGGAAACAAATGACCGTGTCTGAAGAGAAGCAAAGAAAAGTAATGGAACTTGACGAACATGCTTTTTTAAGCGATAGGAGTTTACTAATCAAAAGCTTAACTGTATTGCTGCTGGTGATGGTTGGTTTTATCCTCCATCAGGCTCTGCATTTGGAATCGGCGACCGTGGCAATGGCTGGCGCGGCAGTGCTGCTGTTGATCAGTGGCATGGAACCAGAGGAGACCTTCCATGAGGTGGAATGGAATACGATCTTTTTCTTTATCGGTTTGTTTATCCTGGTGGGCGGGCTGGAGGTTACCGGAATTATCACGATGGTTGCTAAGTGGGGTCTTGATGTAACCCAAGGAAATGTTGTGCTGATGAACTTTCTGGTATTATGGTTATCGGCTTTTGCCTCCGCCTTTATCGACAATATTCCCTTTGTCGCCACCATGATTCCGCTGATTAAGTCTATGGCGACGGTAGGGCAGATGGATGTAACAACTTTGTGGTGGACTCTTTCTCTGGGAGCTTGCCTTGGCGGCAACGGGACAATTATCGGAGCATCTGCCAATGTCGTCGTGTCTAGTATTGCAGCTGCCCACGGGCGTCCAATCTCTTTTGGCTACTATTTTAAAATTGCCTTTCCGCTCATGATTGTTTCGATTATTATCAGTAACATATACATATATATTGCCTATTTACGGTAAGCTTAATTTCAAAGGGGGAGTCTAATGACACAGATCGCTTGGGTTGCATTAATCCTGTTTTTAGTTGTATATGCGATCATCGTTTCCGAAAAGATTCATCGTACGAAAATTGCCTTAGTGGGGGCAGTGGCTGTTTTACTTTTGCAAATAATGCCCCAGGCAGAGGCTGTCCATAGTATCGATTTTAACACCCTAGGTTTGTTAATCGGGATGATGATGATTGTAGCCATCTCCCGTACAACCGGAATATTTCAGTATCTGGCCATCAAAGCAGCTAAAAAAGTCAAAGGTGATCCTCTGCGGATTATGGTAGTCATGTTTATATTGACGGCAGTACTATCGGCGCTTCTGGATAATGTGACTACGGTGCTGCTATTAACTTCGATTATCTTTGCCATCACCGATGTGCTTAAAATTAATCCCATGCCATTTCTAATTGTGGAGATCTTAGCTTCTAACATAGGCGGTACGGCTACTCTAATTGGTGATCCTCCGAATATCATGATCGGCAGCGCGACGGGTCTTGGGTTTAACGACTTTCTGATTAACCTGGCACCGGTCGCAACATTGGTTGCAATCGTAACAATTGCGATACTGTATTTCATATATCGAAAGGATATGGTAGTCGCACCGGAGAACCAACAAAAAATCATGAATATGGATGAAAAAGCCTTTTTGACCGATCCGGTATTGCTACGTAAATCAATTTTTGTACTCGTGGCCACAATTGCCGGCTTTGTTTTGCATCAAATCTTCCACTATGAGTCGGCCACGGTGGCTTTAGCCGGTGGAGCGGTACTGCTGCTAATTAGTGGAGCGGAACCGGAGGAAGTCTTTCATGAGGTTGAATGGAATACGATTTTCTTCTTTATTGGCTTGTTTGTATTGGTTGGTGGACTGGAAGTTACCGGCGTCATCACATTAGTTGCCAAATGGGCGCTAGAGATTACCCAAGGGAATCTGATGATGATGAATTTCCTAATCTTATGGCTGTCGGCCTTTGCTTCCGCCTTTATTGATAATATTCCCTTCGTAGCCACCATGATTCCCCTAATCAAATCCATGGCCGAACTTGGTGGCGTCGATGTAACCTCCTTGTGGTGGACGCTGGCTTTAGGAGCTTGCTTAGGCGGAAATGGGACCTTAATCGGAGCATCGGCCAACTTAGTGGTAATGAGTATCGCCGAAGCCCATGGAACTCCCATCAGATTTAAGGATTACATGAAAATAGGCCTGCCGATGATGGTTGTCTCTATCGTGATTGCCAATATTTATATCTATTTTATGTATTTGCGCTAGTTATAAACATAATACAGCAAAGAATGGACTGACATATTAGTCAGTCCATTCTTTGCTGTATTATGCTTTAATCGTTCACTATAGTACGCGCTGCAGGCTTCCTCTATCAAGGACGACGCCTTACGGCTGGCTGCCAAAGTCCTTTAGACGATTACGAAAGACCTCGGTAATACGGTCATCCTCGTCGATTAGATAAATCCGGCCCGGTTGGCTGTTCTGATCGTAATCAATGCCGCTCCACCAGAGGGCGACTTTAATATTGGGAAAGCCTTTAAGGTTATCGAACATATTGTTAATCCAAACCGCCTTGTTGCCACCAACCGAGTTTGAGCCAAACTCGGTAATTATAAAAGGTTTTGGGAATAGTTGCATATATTCATTATACATCGGCTGATAAATAGGTAGAAACTCCCGCCAGCTTTCACCGGGGAAATACGTACCGGTATTATAACCGGTTAAGCCGATGAGATCAACATATTCATCACCAGGATAATACATTAGGTGATGGTTCCACTTGAAATCCGGTCGGGACACATCATGGGGATTCCAGACCCATAGAACATTGTCGACCCCATTATGCTCAAAGGTTTCATAGATGTAGCGCCATAAAGACCTATATATTTCGCCGTCTTTACAGGTATAGAATGCTGAATACCAGCACCAGTCTCCGTTCATCTCGTTATTGAGTCGGAACAGGACCGGATGGCCGAAGGCTTTTACTTCCTGCGCATAGGCGTTGAGGTAGTCATCGTAATAACCGTCCAGGATATCATACATAATACTGGCATTAGCATGTTCAAAGGGGGAAAGCGGTTCAGAGCTTACCAAACCGGAATTAACTGTTTGCAAAGTAAGTTCAACATATTTATGATTTTCATAGGCTTTCTGCAGACCACGGCGGGGGAACTTTTCCTCCAAGGATTGATATCGGAGTAGAAAAGGAAAGGTGTAGTCCAGCTTATCCTCCAGGGGAGTAAGATAATGGAAACTCTCCGGAGCGGAGGGCTCAAATACACCAAACCGTAATGGTGCTGCAGCGTTAAAATACATATTATAAAAATTTTGCGTTTCCGCGTTTAAGTGTGTCCGAGAAGTCCGGAAGGGTTTAAAGTTATTAGGGATACCCTGTTGTTCCGTAATCCGGAAGCTGTTGATGATGGACATTTCGTCGACAATCGGGGCGCTGGATTTTATAATTACCGTGTATATTTCTGCGTTGTTTTTAATAAACTCGGCACTTGCGTAATAGTTCTTATCATTTGGTATACGGGATAATTTACGGCGTGTCCATTTTAAAAGATGTACCTGGGTTTGATCCTGAGTAAGCATTTCATCCAACTCTACCGTATGGTCCCGCGTGTTCTGGGTAAAACGATTTCCATAGGAGATATAGTCTACGGCATCTGAAATCGTGTTATGTAGGTCATCATAGAAAATTTCAATTTGAGTCTGTTCATCAAAAATGATGGTGCGTATCTTCGAAATACTACTGTCAATGGCCATGTGCTGGGGAACCCTAAGGCTAAAGCCGTTGGCTAAATCGGTGTATCTACGCTCTTGGTCATTCACCAATTCCACAGTTTTTACATCATCTGACGCTTGGAAATCTGGATAGCTGGTGGGTATACCGTTTATGATATACGTGATACTCTGTGCCGCTAAACCGGAATTAGTAGAGCATAAGAAGAAACATACGAAAACTAACAAAATGGACCAGTGTTTTAAATAGTGCTGCATCGTGTTCACCTCATTAATAGGATAAATTGCCACTATTACTAGCATAAACGGATTGCTGGAATATGTCTAGTAACCGTCAAGCCTAAAGGAAAAGCAGTCAGAATGAGAGAACGGTTTATCGTCTTAAAGTATTCTGAATTCTGAATTCTGGCTTCTAGCTACCTAAATAGAAACAAGGGCGGACTACTAGGGTCGACACTGCATAAAAATTATGGTACTTTATAACAGTATTAATATGAAAACTGTCAGAAAAACGGAGGTAAATATGAAACTTCCCGTGGAATTTATAGATAGAATGCGACAACTGCTTTCTCCGGAAGAAGCCGAGGCGTTTTTGGCGACTTATGATCAGCCAGTACGTTCCGGCTTGCGCATAAATACGTTAAAGATCTCTGCACAAGAATTTTTGCGCATTTCCCCATTTCGTACGACCCCCATTGCCTGGGCACCGACGGGTTTTTATTATGATCGTGAGGACCGTCCGGCCAAACACCCTTATTATCACGCCGGTCTGTATTACCTACAGGAGCCTAGTGCTATGGCTCCGGCAGCCGTGCTTGCCCCCCAACCGGGAGATAAGGTTTTAGATTTATGTGCCGCTCCGGGCGGAAAAACCACTCAATTGGCCGCAGCGATGCAGGGAGAAGGGATACTCGTTGCAAACGACTTAGGATCAGATCGTGTTAAGGTTCTGGTTAAAAACGTGGAGTTAGCGGGCATCTCAAATGCGATTATTACTAATGAAACACCTGAGCGATTAGCAACACGATTTTCACGGTATTTTGACCGAGTGCTTGTTGATGCGCCTTGTTCCGGTGAAGGTATGTTTCGTAAGGATACGGGGGTAATGGCGGCTTGGACAGACCAGTCATATGTAGCTTTTTCCCGTACCCAACAGCAGATTTTGAATACCGCGGCGGAAATGGTTCGACCTGGCGGAAGGATGCTTTATTCCACCTGTACTTTTACCCCTGCCGAAAATGAACAGGTTGTACTACAGTTCCTAAGGCAAAACCTCAATTTCTCTTTAGTGGATATTCCTAAAACAGGCGGTTTTGCAGCAGGTATTACTTGCGAAGGGGGATCTCTACCCACCGCTGCCCGCCTGTGGCCGCATCGCTTGCAGGGTGAAGGACATTTTCTGGCTTTATTTCAGCGGACAGCTGATGAAGATACGCCTAGCTCTCCAAAGATACAGGGGCATAAAATTGTGTTGGATACTTTCCATAGTTTTGTTAACCAATACTTAGCAAATGTAAAATTCGGAGGCTGTTTCATAAATTACGGAGCATATCTGTATAGTCAGCCCCTTGGATTGCCATCCCTACAGGGACTCAAGGTTGTGCGTCCCGGACTTTTTCTGGGACAGTTAAAGAAACAGCGCTTTGAACCCAGCCATGCTCTGGCTTTGGCATTGCGGGCGGAGCAAGCAGTTGATTGTATCAATTTTGCGGCCAACAATCCGGAGGTAATCCGCTATTTAAAGGCGGAAACACTTCCAAATCCAGATGGCGGAAAAGGGTGGGCAATGGTATGCGTGGACGGCTATCCCTTAGGTTGGGCTAAACGTACTCCTGAGGGACTAAAAAATTACTATACGAGTGCCTGGAGGTGGGTAGATTGACGCAAAAACAGCAGTTGCGACTGGATCGGATCCTTGCTAACATGGGTTTTGGAACACGGCGGGAAGTCAAACAACTTGTTAAAGAACGTCGGGTGACTCTTGATGGCGGAGTGGTGAGAGATGCAGGAATAATCGTTAATCTCTCCGGACAAGTAATTGAAGTGGACGGTCAGCCGGTGATCTATCGGGAACATATTTATGTGATGCTGCATAAGCCGGCTGGGGTGCTTTCCGCGACAGAGGATACGCGGGATAAGACGGTAGTAGACTTGGTTGAGCATGACTATGGATTTTATGAGCCTTTTCCGGTGGGCAGACTGGATAAGGATACGGAAGGGTTAATCCTGCTGACCAATGACGGGGTATTAGCCCATGCTTTAACATCACCCCGTAATCATGTTCCCAAAGTGTATTATGTGGAAGTCGCGGGGAGGCTAAGTGCTACTGATATTGGGGCCGTTCATCAAGGAATCGAGTTAGGAGATTTTAAAACGATGCCCGGGACGTTAGACATAATTTCTGAGGGAGAGCAGTCCACAGCGAGGCTGACGATATATGAGGGCAAATTCCACCAGATTAAACGGATGATGCTTGCTCTTGGCAAGCAGGTAACTTATTTAAAGCGACTGTCCATTGGTCCCCTAGTACTAGATTCGGAACTTAAACCAGGCGCATACCGGGAACTAACAGTTGCAGAACTTACAGCGTTAAAGGGAGCATTGCAGAATCTTTCGGCAAAAAATGATAATTCTTGACAAAGTTTTTAACTAGCCGTAAACTAATAATGTCAAAGAAGACTTCCCGCCTTGTGTGGGAAGTTTTTTTGTGCTCGAATGGATTAAAGAATAATTAGTATCCCCTTGGCGGTTAGAATTTTTTAAGTACTAAGTGTTGATTGCCAATTATCAAGTGTAAAGTTGCGTGGAGATTTTTTTGCTAAGAGGAGTGAAAGTAGCATTGAAAGCAGTTGACGGGCTCGGTATTCGCAGCATTATTGATAACCGCTATATTGATACGCATTTTCAGCCGATAGTATCTATACGAAAAAAAATGACGATTGGCATCGAGGCTCTGTCCAGGGGCTGGAATACTGTAACCGGGGAGATTGTACTGCCCCAAACTTTGTTCTCGCAAGCTGCTCGCGCTGATTTGACCGTAGAACTGGATAGATTGTGTAGAAATACTGCCTTAGACAACTATAAACAGGTACTCCGGCAGAATCCTGGCTTGTTACTGTTTTTAAATCTTGATACTAGCATTATTGACAGGGGGGTAGTAGGCTCCAAACACTTGATCAATAAAGTTAAACAGCTAGACTTAGATCCAGAAAATATTGTGATAGAGTTTATTGAATCTAGGATGAATGACACTCGTTCGTTAAAACGATTTATTGATACTTACAAGGGCTACGGGTTTATGGTAGCTCTGGATGATTTAGGCTTGGGACATTCTAATTTAGATCGTATTTTACATATTAAACCTGACATTATTAAGTTGGATCGGGGATTGGTAAAAGATATTGATCAGGATTATTACAAACAGGAAATTTGTAAATGCATAGTTAATATGGCTCGAAAAATTGGGGCATTGGTAATTGCCGAAGGCGTGGAAACTATGGGTGAAGTTATTACGAGCATGGAATTAGGGATCGACATGCTGCAGGGCTTTTACTTTGCCAAGCCACAAAAACTAACAGACGTTACGCTTTGTTGTCTAAAGGATGAGATCGGTCGAGCTGCTTCTGTTTTTAAAGATATGAAAGCACAGAAAACGTTTCTGGAAAAACGGCAGTGTGACTTCTGTTTTACGGCTATTGAAGAAGTGGTTAATGAGCTAAGGATGATTAACAGTAATGATTTTGATATGAAATTGGCGGAACTCATCTTAGAATATCCTATGTTTGAATATCTTTATGTCTTAGATATGTTGGGGATGCAGGTTACAGACAGTATTAGCGGCCTAACATGTGCTAAGACAAAAAACCGGATGTTTCAGTCGGATCGCAGGGGAACGGATCAATCTCTGAAAGAATATTGCATACATATCCAAGCGGGCTTTGAACGATATACAACCGATCCGTACATGTCGCTTGCCACCGGTGATTTGTGTATTACCAATTCGGTAGCCTTCTCCAATCCTGATGGCGCTAAATTTATTCTGTGTTCGGATATTAATCCGAATTTGATAAAGGACGGTTATGTTCCGCTAGGTACCAAAAGCTGAACATAATATTTGACATGGGTGTAGATAGCAGAGGTTCGGCTAAAAAAAAGGAAGCTGACCCAACAACGTAGAACATATTTAGGGAAAGAGCTATTTGAACTATTTAAATGTGGAGGGATGACTATGAAAAAAGGACTGTTGGTACCCATTGACGGCTCGCAAAATGCTATCGAAGCACTTCGTCTGGCGATCGATCTTGCCAAAGCGCTTGATGAGAACATAGTTGCATTGAATATTCAGCCTAGTTTTCATACAGCTCATACGAAGATGTTTTTTGCTGAGAATGATATTCATGCATACCAGGAACAGCTTTTTCATGCTGCGGTTGCTTCAGCGGAAGTATTACTAAAGCAGTCAGGTATAGTCTACGTAACCAAGCTAAGAATTGGGGATGCCAAAGAACAGATATGCTCTGAAGCAAAAGGGGATACCTGTAAAGACGAGAGCAGTTCGTGTACTGGTATGCGCATGATTATCATGGGTTCCCGGGGTATGAGCCCGATCGTCGGCAGTGTATTGGGCAGTGTCAGCTATGGCGTGCTCAATGGGGCTCCTTGCCCTGTTACTATTGTTCCGCATATTTAGTCTGGAATAGTAAAAGGAACTTTATCAACAAAAACTTCCCATAAAGCAAAATTAGGCTTTAGGGGAAGTTTTGTTGTGAATACGCTTATGGAGCTCCGGTGTAAGGTTGCAAAAAAAAGGGGGCAAATATCACAATATAGAGTGTCGTAGCCCTTAAAATTGTATAAAGGGGCAGGATTCTTGTTTTTTTTATGCTATAATTTGGAAGGGACATTTGGATGCTGTTCAAACTGAAAAGGAGGTAATGGTATATCGAAACGTTAATTTTAACCTTGGTACCCATTGCTATAATCTTGGCGATGCTTATTATCTGGAAACAGCCCGCGGATATAAGTGGTATCGTCGGATGGATAGCTATATCTGTGGTTGCTTACTTTGTTTTTCAGACAAGTGTAGAGGTAATCTTCCGTTCTACAGCGGCAGGTTTTATCCGATCCTTTGCCGTGTCGTTAATTGTGGCGACTTCGCTGCTGCAAATGGCGTACATGGAGCACACTGGCAGTCTTAAGAGGGTAATCATTTTCATTAAAACTATCGGCAGTCAAAATCGGGCTATTCAAATCATGATGATTAACATTGGCTTTGCAACATTAATGGTGTCGGTGGGAGCGACACCGGTATCATTGTTACCACCTATATTGTTGGCGATGGGGTATTCAACCTATGTGGCTATTGCCCTGCCGGCGATCGGCTATGATTCATTATGTACCTATGCTTTATTAGGCGCACCGATCGTTGTGTTTGTAGATGTGGCAAATAGTTTTTGGGGCAAGGGCCACGAGATTACACTTTCCCAGGCCGGCATGGCTTTTTATTTGTTCTTACCGGTGGTTTCGACATTGATAGGTTTCTGTATGCTTTGGATAGTGGGTAAATGGCAGGCTATTCGAGAAGGTTGGGCACCTTGCCTGGTTACCGGCACCGTGATCGGAGTCGTAGCTTATTTTACGAATAGGTATGATAATTTAGTCGTGCTAACCGGCGTATTATGCGGAATTGCCGTGATTATTACCATGACTATATGGTTATGTCTTAGGTATGGAAAGGTATTTGACAAGAGTATGCTAACTACAGAAGAGCTTGCTTATGAACAGGAATATCCTTTATGGAAGGCACTATCGCCCTGGATAATCCTCATTATCCTGATTCTGATTTTAAATGTACCAGCGCAAAATTTTAATTACCTTTATCGAATTTTAAAACTTCCAATAAGCGGTATAACCGCCAACGGTAGCGCAATTGATACCAGAGCATTATGGAATGCGTATACTTGGATCTTTGTCAGCACCATCTTATCGATGGCATTTATTCGGCCAACCGCCAAACAGGTAAAGGATACTTTGACTACCTGGTGGAGGAGAGCTCCAAGACCAGTTTTTTCAGCGGCGATCTTCTTTGCGATCGGGGAGATCCTCAACATGTCCGGTTACAGCATGACCAGTAAGCAGTTTGTAACACCTAGTATGGTAAAGGTATTGGCGGATTACTCTGCTTTGTATTTTCATGATGCTTATGGTGCGGTGGTAACTTTCATTGGGCTTTTTGGTGGTTTTATCACCGGTAGTGAGGCTTCAACGATAGCTATGTTTGCTAAATATACCTTGACAACAGCTGAAAAGTTGGATATGAACTTATTTAGCATGCTTATTGTTACAGCTGGATTAGCTTTCGGCGGGGGACTAGCTAGTGTAATCTCTCCAGCAAAATTACAGAATGCGGCCGCATCTATTGATAAGCTTGGAGAAGAGAACCAAGTTATCCGTATCGCCTTTGTATTTTCTTTAATTTTAACAGTGATAACTTCGATATTCGTAATAATAGTATTATGTATAAACAAGGGAGTATGATAAGTGCTGCGAAAATTCAGAGTAATGATCTGGGCACTACTCATTTTAATAGCTTTTCATACTAATGACCCGGTACAAGCCACCAGTTTTGACCATGTACAGAAGGTGCGGCTGGTTTGGGATACTATTCCCGATGCTGTAAGGTATGAACTTGTTGTTACAAAGGAGATCGGTGAAGCAGGAAAGGATCCCAAACCGGAGAATGTGGTGTTTGTGGACATGAATATCTATACAGCCGGTACGGAAATGGATGTAGTTAATTTTCGTTCACAGCTTGAGTCGCTTTATTGGCAAGTAAGGGCTCTTGATTTTGATGGGCAGTCCATTTCATCCTTTAGCATGCCGGAGAAACTAACCGATGGTGAATTTGATCCGATAGCCCCATTGCCTACCGTCAATTTTGACAAAAGAGACCTGGTGCCGTTATACCCTACCTACGCCTGGATACCTGTACTCTACGCAGATTACTACGAGGTACAGGTATTATCGGCTCAGTTGGATAACGATGAAGCATCCGATTACCTTATCAACAGTTACATCATACCAGGGGCACAATCCTTTGATTGCTATGGCGAAGATGCCTTTACAACAGAAGGGACCTGGTGGTGGCGAGTAATTGCAAAGGCTGCAGATGGGCAGTCGGTCGGAACTTGGTCAAAGGCGCTGCCTGTAACTGTTCGACACATAGGTTACCCCGTGGCCGCGCTAGGTGATAGTGTAACCCATGGGGGCGGGGCAATTTCAAATCCCTCCTGTAATCCCGCGTATGATTGGACAAGTTATGTCGGATTTCCAGTGAGAAATTTAGGACATAGCGGTGATACAACGGAGGCGATGAATTCTCGGTTTGATGCTGACGTATTGCCCTTTAGTCCTAAGATCCTAATAGTTATGGGCGGTGTGAACGATATCCGTGGTGGGACTTCGGCAGAGGAGGTCATTACTCATCTGAAGGCGATTAAGGGGAAATGTATAGAAAACGGGATTATGCCTATATTCCTCACGATAACCCCGGTAAACCCTGCTGCCATCGAGCGCGCTTTTGGCGAAGCTACTGACCCGGAGTGGCAAAGGGAATGGCATAGAGTTAATGCTTGGATAAGAAGTCAGCCTTATTATGTGGATACTGCGTCATTGTTGACAGGCAACGATGGATTGTTGCCTACTAAAATTGCAGCGGATGGGTTACATCCAGATACAAAAGGGAAAGAACTTATCGGGCGGGCAGTTGGCGAATATTTATCACGGCTTTGATCAGAAGTTAGAAAAAACGTACCGCTTTGACTTTAGGGTCAGGGCTGTTTTTTTATGGTATAAGAGCGCTTATCGTATTTTCAACCGCGGAGGCGTGGAGAACGTGAAAATCAACCGTAGAGAGAGCAGAGGGTTAAAAGTTTGAGCTATATATTAGTTATAAAAAATAACCCTTGGCGTCTTTGCGTC
>Ga0074193_1000674_pt1 | contig 52912 bp, 62 predicted proteins | sample EPASupsiteHSE605_FD_64523 | JGI IMG/M metagenome (GOLD analysis project Ga0074193, IMG submission 64523) | Bioremediated contaminated groundwater from EPA Superfund site, New Mexico - Sample HSE6-05 | ecosystem: Environmental > Aquatic > Deep subsurface > Groundwater > Contaminated ...
ATGTAACTCTTATTGAGAACATGAATATAGATGTAAAACAGGGTCAGACCATCGCCATTGTAGGCCCAACCGGTGCGGGTAAAACTACACTGGTAAACCTCTTGATGCGCTTCTATGAGATAGACGGTGGGAAAATTACGGTAGACGGCGTTGACATCAGGGATATTCGACGGGGAAGTTTAAGAAATATGTTTGGTATGGTGCTTCAGGATACATGGCTGTTTAACGGTACTATACGGGAAAACATAGCCTACGGTCGTGAGGGAGCCACCGAGCAAGATATTGTTAAGGCAGCAAAAGCGGCTCACGCCGACCACTTTATAAGAACTCTGCCAGAGGGATATAATACTGTGCTTAATGAAGAGGCCTCAAATATTTCGCAGGGCCAGAAGCAGCTTTTGACTATTGCCAGGGCGATACTCGCTGATCCGGCTATCCTCATTCTTGATGAAGCTACCAGTAACGTAGATACCAGAACTGAGGTTTATATTCAGAAAGCAATGATAGCCCTGATGAAAGGAAGAACCAGCTTCGTAATTGCCCATCGTCTGTCGACGATTCGTGACGCAGAATTAATACTGGTTATGAACAACGGCAGTGTAATTGAAAAGGGTTCCCATAACGAACTCCTGACTCAAGGCGGATTTTACGCAGATCTTTATAATAGCCAGTTTACAGGTGCAAATCTGGAAGATCGAGCAGTATAGCATATCTAAGAGTTTTTAAAACAACGATAATACTTTAAACAACAAGGGGTGTTTAAAAATGATTAAACACCCTTTGCAGTAACTAAATTCTTAATAAGTTTAATCTAATCTAAAACATATACTCTTAACCACTTTTTAGTTAATGCCGTACTTGCTATAATGGTTATAGTTATTTTGCTAACGGGAGTTGTTGAGATGAGTGTCTTCGGCATGTTAACCAACTTTTCGGGAATGAATGCCTATTTAGCCACTGGTATTTGCTATCTAATCGGTATTCTTGTGGTGGGAGTCGGGCTTGGTATTTTTTCCATTCTCACCAAATATCACGATGTGAATGAAATCAAGCAGGGCAATGTCGCAGTGGGATTAGCCATGGGTGGCCTGATTTTGGGCTTGTCCAACATCATGCGTTTTGCCATCCTATCCAATAGCACCATTACCGGTGTGTTAAAATGGGGAGGAATTGGTATCCTCGGTATGATCGTAGGCTGGTTTCTGTTTGACATACTTACTCCGCAGTTCTGTGTAGATGAAGAGCTGAGCAAGGACAATCGGGCCGTAGGAATTATGGTCTTGGGAGTTTTCATGGCCATTTCTTACATAGTCGGAGCTAGCATCAGTTAATAGATTTATTTCGATCAAGCCCTATGGGAGGAACTAATTTGAAAATATACATCTATAAAACCGTTGATGACTGGAACAAACAGTCAACGAATTACGTTTTGGATGGAAATTTAATAAAGGTTGAAAACGGGATCGCTACAATTCAGGATCAAGACGGAAACCGGCAGTTTATGAATTTGACTCAGATATTCTGCCTGGTGGAAAGCAGTAACTAGCTGCATGAAGGAAACTAGATTATCACAGATAGATTTGCCGGATGTGTTTGCACATTGGGTGCAGGGAGCCGGTCCCTTTACCTGCTTTGTCCGCAAGACTAATTTTGTTTCCCTGAAGCACTACCGCGATTTTGCTCTGCGACCAGTAGCAACCAATACCAGCCGCCTTTACAAGTATCTATTACCACACTTGGAACGGTTGGAGCCGAATCACCTGATTTTATTGGATATCCCCGCTGTCGAAGGTATGCGACTAGGTTATTTATTACAGGAGCACTTGCGGTTAAAACCGATTCTAACCTTCGTAAGTCCGTTGCATACCCACGGATTAGTGGGGGGAGACCGTTATGTAAATGCTATAATAGCTTACGGACTGTTGCTGAATCCGGTGAAACCGCAGGGTTTTGTACTTATATTAGATAATCAACGCTATCTATCTACGGTCAACCCTAATTTGTTGCATCGCAGGTTTAATAACCAGTATGAGTTAACATCAGATGACTTGCCTAGCTTAGAAATGTTAAAAGCTTTAGCATATGGTCGGGTTACATTATATCATTGGGGAGAACCCAAGGAAGATGTGGGGGCCTACCTGCAATATTTAAAGGATAATCTGATCCAGGTAGAAGAATGGGATATACAGATTAAGGGGAATGAATATGGCAATAAAACTAAAAAAATCGATGAACCCGAAGGAACCAAAAGACCTGATTAAAAGACTAATTCCGGAAAATAAAACTTTAGCTATTAGTTTAGCTATTGCCTTGGCCTTTTCCAGTTTTGGATTGTCAGGTAGTATTGCAGCCGAAGACGCTCAGGACCTGAAAACTAAAAAGGATATGGTGCTGGTGCAAGAAAAAGAAGATGACTCCGCTACTCGTCAATGGGAAACCGATGAGGAGCAGAGCTATAGTTACTATGGTTCCGGTTATGGTTATTATTATAGGCCTATGTACATAGGCAACTCTTTTGGTCGCGCTTCCTGGTCCACCCCGACCGTAGGTAAAAGTGTGGGAGGTTATCAGATTTTCCGGGGACATGTTGGGAGCTGAATATGAATCAACAAGAATTAACCCGTCATCTGAACTTTGAATACTATATGATAAGTTCTCCTCGAGAAATGGAAGCCTTTTCCGTCCTTCCAGTATTCTTAGAACCTGATATCTATGGGCAAATGACAGCTGCAGCCGATATACTGTATAAGCTGGTGCATCGGCTGGTGTTTCAATTATTAAATTCCCCATGGGATCATTCATCATTCCTATTGCCTGATTTTCCTTTTCGCCAGCCGATCATGGGCTTGCCCATAGATCTGCCTTCTTTTTTCTGGGCCCGTTATGATGCTTTTGAACGGGCCGATGGCGGCATATTTTTTTCTGAATTTAATTATGATAAACCCTGCGCGCAACGGGAAATCATGGTTTCCGATTGGATAAACCCCGAAGGAAATCCTAATCAGCACTTTGGCGAGAAGTTTAGACAGGGCTTAGTCAGGCTGTGGGAAGACTATGGATCTGGCAGCAGCCGCCCAACAGTTGGCATAATGGTTGATCCCAACCATTATGAAGAAACGCATCTTGCTTTCTTGTATGCTGATATGATTAAGCCACTAGGTTATCCCTGCCTGTTGCTGGGAGGACAAAACCTTACCGTTACCAACGATGTGGTGACTGCCTTTGGGCAGCCCCTGGACATTATTCTCCGTCAATATCCTACCGAATTCAGCAACGAAGTGCATGACTATTCCAAGTTGTTGAAGCTAATAGCTCAACGCAAGGTTTTGATGCTGAATGACCCACGGGCTATCATCCCTCAGGCCAAGAGCCTGTTCGCTTACCTGTGGGACTTGTATAACAACCGGGCTTCCCTGCTCACAGATGATGAGCTTACCACTATTCGTGACACTATCCCCTATACTCGAATCTTTACTCCCATTGATATAACCGAACTTGAATCGGATCGGGAACGCTGGGTGGTAAAGCCAGTCTTCGGCCGCTACAGTGAAGGGGTGCATATTGGGGCTATGATGAGTGATGATGAATGGAAAATCGCCCTGCAAGAGGTTTCTCAATGCGGAGTTCCTCATGTGATGCAAGAGTTTATCCCCATTAGACGGAGGGTGGTATCCAGCTTCAACGGTAATCGCTATGAAGATACGATTGGTTTTGGCAATTTCGGAATCTATTTTACCCTGGGGGAGTTTACCGGAATCTGTGCTCGTTGGTCCTCTGATTATCTTAATAGAGATGACATGGCCTGGTTTAGTCCGGTAGGGGTACGGAAGACAGCCGATCCTTCAATAATGATGCACCCATCTACCTATATCGAAAGCGAACATCGTTGCCTATGGAATGAAATTGCAGAGAAGGCGGCTTTCCAATACAACTATACCGCCAGTTACACCGGGGAGTTGGAATCATTTACCCTGGACCCTATTCGGATTTCGCGTGCTATGTATAATGAAATAATCAACGCTACCGAAGAACTGGGCAGGGTATTGGTGAGGACTCGTAATTTCCTGCAAAAGAACTTTGATCTTTTTGCTCCCCTGTTGAGTATACCCGACTGTTTACAGTCTTTGGTAGAGAATGACCAAGGGGAATGGTTAAGCTTGCTAGGTCGTTTTGATTGGGCCATTGATCGTCAAGGAGATCTGCGTTTATTGGAATTAAATACTGATACCCCGGCGGGGTTTGAATCCATAGCCCTTAATAAATTACTTCATTCTTTCTGTCCGGATACTGAAGACCCTAACCGGGGACTGCTAGATCTATTGACTGAACAATACAGTCACCTCCTTAATAGGTCTAGCCATAAACCAGTGAAAACACTGGGGCTGGTGGGTTGCCCCTCGTCAGAAGAAGATTGGTTTCAGCTTATGCTGTTGGGAGAGGTATTTCAATCCCAGGTTAATGAGGTAATCCTAGGTGATGTTTCTGGACTGGAATTAAGAGATGGGTATCTGACTCTCTATGGGCAACAGGTGGATGCCCTTTATAGACATTATCCACTGGATTGGCTGGCTGAGGAAAAGCAGTACCAGCGGTTGATACCGGGTTTGGACAGACTTCATATGATTAACCCACCATCGGCGTTGATCCCGCAGAGCAAAGCCTTTCTGGCCATTGTCTGGCAGCTTTTACAGCAAGGCTTCTACTTTTCCAAGGAGGCTGATTTGATCCGTCGTTATATAGTGCCCACTTATTTAACCTGGCCCGGTAAGCCTTGTATCATAAAACCCTATTGGGGAAGAGAAGGCCAGGGGGTGGTCTTTTCTTATCAGCTCCAACCTGACCAAATCCCAAGCTTAGCCAAACAGGATCTGGTCTATCAGGAGCTTGTCGATATTCGCCCGGTGGATATTACCGTTCATAATACCTACGACAAGCAATTCCAGGTGGCTTATCCCATCCTGGGAGCCTTTCTCGTGGGAGACCGGTTTGGCGGCTTATATACAAGATTGGGGTCGCAAATTACTAACCGTTACGCAGTTGTAGCGCCTACTTTTGTGGAGGTGTCATGATGGAAAGGAAAACTAAAGTACTAATTGTAGTTCTCTCAGTAATACTAGTGATATTGATAGGTATTGGTTTTTTTATGTCCACAAAAGACGTTTATACCACCATGGAGGTAAAAGTCATGGAGGCAACGGTCACCACTAAGGAAATGTCCAACAATGCCTATTACCTGCAAGTAAACGTAGCTGGCTTAGCAAACTCTCTGCTAGAGGTGGAGACCACCCAGGGCTTTTATCAACAAGCTAATACCGGCAAGATAGTGGGCGTGCTGGTTGGATCGGTGGATACCTATCACGTAAAAAAGAGTTTGGACAGAAGTCAACTGAATCTAAAGTATAATGGTACCAACTGGGAGGTCCTATCCCTTTATCCAAGCCTGGCTGATGCCCAAAAAGAAAACCCGCCCAAGACCTTCACTACTACTGCAAGCTTAAAGCAGCGGATTAAGTCATTGGATGGCCGGTACTTTTTCTTGTTCGATGCCGGTGGCAAGAAAGTTATGGCGGAAGTAAATAGTGAGTACTATCAGCGTTACAAACCGCAAAGCACTCCCGGTGACTCTTTCGAACTGGAATTTGAAGGAATCGGTGACTTCAACCACCTGATACGTATTGTTAAACCATGAGGTAACTAACTAACATCCGTAATTTTCAAACAGGTTTTAATGGCTATGAAAGAACTACCTGGATAAGCTTTATAACAGCCAGTTTTACAGGCACAAATCTGGAAGAACGAACAGTATAGGATTACTTCTATTATTTGTCAGTTGAAGTATCAGTCAGCCCATTATATACTACTATTGCTGAAGCAAAAGCCTGTAATGTTCGTAGATCTTGTTTATTTTTAACCACATTAATTATCAGGGAGATCAGGTTTAGCAGTGAATGCAAGGCCATTCAATTATGGAAGACAGAAACTGTTATCCTGACACCCACTTTGAAAAGTGGGTCTTTAAAAATAGCTAAGATAGACGGCATGGCGGGTAAATGAAAACCTTAAGAATAATCTTAAGGTTTTTTTGTTGCTTATTTTAATTAGTTAATCCATCTTCTCCTGCACGGATTTTAGTTTCTGTTCCATAGATGCTGCTTTATCTCTTCTATCATCTATTCTTATTGTTGTTGAAACTCTCAACGCTCCCTTATTAAATGGTACCTCGTGCATTTTTCTAATAGTAGTAAAGATGACATCTAAATCTCCTTCTAGAACTGAACCCATAGGAGATAATACTAGTTTAATTCTCTTTTCATCTTCCAATACTTTGTGGCAGTCTGCAACATACTGGCTGACACTGGTACTTCCAGTTCCCATTGGTATGATTGCTACTTCAACAATTGCCATACTAGTTCACCTCTAATTACAATATTATTTAAATATCTTACCACACAAGGTGAGAACAGACAAAAGTGGTGGTTGGTGATTCAAGCCGATTCTCGTGTTGCGGCTGTAACATAGCGAACCAAACTGTTTAACGCATTTTCATCAATTGATATTGACATCGGCATAAACTGATCAAAAACCTTGATAATTATTTCCAGAGGGCAGTTCCCGGCTCTTTCCCCCAATCCTAACACGGTAGTACTGGCAAACTGGGCTCCAGCCTTAACACCGGCCAGGGTATTGGCGACTGCCATAGCGAAATCATTATGGGCATGAAACTCAACGTCAATACCACTTTCAATAATAAGTTTTTGTATTTTGTAATAGCTCTTGAATGGATCCATCACACCTACGGTGTCTGCGTAACGCAGTCTTTCGGCGCCTAATTCGCGAGCCAGACATGCATAGTCAACCAGGAAACTAAAATCAGCCCGGGAAGCGTCCTCGGCTCCAACGGTAACGTTTACACCGGCTTCGCGGGCAAAAGTAACTGTTTCCTGAAGTTTCTCCAATACCCAAGCGCGGTTTTTCCGCAGCTTATAATGAATTTGAATATCGGAAACGGGAAGCGAAATATGGAGATGACGAGAACCACAATCCAAAGAGGCCTGAATGTCCTTAATATTAGCGCGATTCCAGGTGGATACCCTGGCGGTGAGGTTTAGTGCAAAAATTTCTGCCAGAGCTTCACACTCGCCGCAACCCATAGCTGGGGTACCAGCTTCAATCTCATAGACACCAACCTGATCAAGCAGGAGAGAAATAAATTTTTTGTCCTCTTTACTAAACACTACGCCGGCTGCCTGTTCACCATCTCTTAAAGTTGTATCAACAATGCGAATTAAAGCCATGCGTCTAACCTCCTTACATGCGTTTGTGCAATATTCTTATTCAGCGGGTGACCAGCCGAAGTGTTTTTCCCCCTGGAGACTCTATCGCTTTATCGTTCCTTTGGAATGAAATAATGAACTGACCACTGTCGTTAACCGTCTTTTCAGCTGTCAGAACCACGTTGCCAAGGCGAGCTTCCATATTACAATGAGTTACCAGGACAAATGGAAGCTTCCATTTGCGGTGAATTTGTTCCAGTTCAGTCCGCAGGGAATGACGCAGACTTTTATCAAGGGCTGACAGGGGTTCATCCAAAAGCAGCAGGGAAGGAGTACTTAGTAATCCTCGGGCCATGGCTACTCGCTGCTTTTCACCGCCTGAAAGCTGGTCGGGATATCGTTCCATTAGATGTTCGATTTTTAACAGGGCAACAACTTCTTCAGGGGATAAAGCGCTTGTATTGGTTTTTGGCTTACGCCAGCCGTAGCAAACGTTATCTTTTACTTTCCGATGTTGAAATAACGCATAGTCCTGAAAAATATACCCCATGTGACGCTGGGAGGGATGAATATTGGTACCTGTGGATGAAGAAAATAAGGTCTTTCCATTTAGACGGATTACCCCTTGATCGGGATTTTGTATGCCTGCCAGGCAGTCCAACACCGTGGTTTTCCCTGAACCGGAAGGTCCTGACAAAACCAGTATCTCTTCATTTACACTAAAATCAGCCGAAACAGTGAACTCAGGCAGGTGTTTAATGAAATGAGCTTCCAACATGTCAACCCCTCCTTATCTTCGAGTCTTGATCATTTTTCTGGACCACCAATTAAACCATAATAAAAGGAAAAACGAAAAAGCAATAACGCATGTAACCAAGGGCATTGCGTCCTGAGTATCACCATTCATTACCGAAAAATAAACCGCCATGGGGATGGTTTGGGTCTGGCCTGGTATAGAACCGGCCACCATCAAAGTTGCACCAAATTCGCCCAGGGACCGGGTAAATGCTAATACAATTCCTGATACTAGTCCTGGCCAGGCCAGGGGAAGAGTTATAGTGAAAAACACTTTTAATTCACCGGCTCCCAAGGTCCGAGCGGCCCTCTCCTGATTAACATCGACCTTCTCAAGTCCTGCCCGAACATTTATATATACCAGAGGAAAGGCTACCACCACAGCGGCAATTACCGCCCCCCATAATGTAAACACCACTTGAATGTGAAATAAGGCGGCCAGCAATTTACCTAGCGGTCCGTTCCTGCCCAAAAGAAGCAGCAGCCCGAATCCGACTACCGTCGGTGGCAGGACCATGGGCAAAGTAAGAAGAGTTTCAATAACTTCTTTGCCGGGAAGGTTCACCCTGGTCATCAGCCTGGCACAGGCGGTACCTATGACAAAGGCCGCCATAGTAGCCAGGAATGCGATTTTTAGAGATATCAGAATTGGTTCTATAAAATTATCCATATAGTTCACCACCATATAATCAGACGGTTTATATTAATCCCAAGCCATAAAACTATTACGGGCTGGTTTTAATCCATTGGTTTAAAACCATATTTTACAAAAATGTTCTTAGCTACGGGTTCATAGAGAAAATTCATGAATTCCTGAGCGGATTCCTTTTCAAGGGTGCTTTTGATTACTGCTGCAGGATAAACAATATCCGAATGGAGCTTATTATCAATAACTGCTGCAATCTTGACCTTCTGAGAAACAAATGCATCTGAACTATATACAAATCCTGCCTCTGCATTGCCCGATTCAACATAGGCCAGTACCTGTTTAACATCACTGCCCAACACCAGTTTAGCTTCTAATTGATCCCAAATACCCAGGTGGGTTAAAGACTCCTGAGCATATTTACCACAGGGAACAGTTTTCATTTCACCTATAGCAACCTTACCTATTTCAGGTTTTAATAAATCGGTGCAATTCTTAATATTAGAATCAGTAGGTACTACCAGCACCAGGTCATTACCCAGAAAATTTTTGCGGGTTGTATTTTCAATCAGTCCCTTGGCTTCCAACTGATCCATTTGGGCCTTGCCGGCTGAAATAAACACATCCACCGGTGCACCCTGCTCGATCTGCTGCAGCAGTTGACCAGATGAACCAAAGTTCAGATCAATGTTTAGTTCTGGGTGCTGCGAGATATACAGAGTCTTAACCTCTTCCATGGCATCCTTAAGGCTGGCACCTGCAGAAATTATTAAATGTACTTCTTTTTTAGGTTCAGCCACAGGTTTTGTACTATGAATCAGCACAGCCAATGCGAAGATTGCAACTATAGCTGCTACCAGTATGTGATAATGATGTGTTTTAAATATATTCATGATTAACCCCCTTTCTTTTTTCTTATCAGATCTAACGGTTAATGATTACTCTGGTCTCGTTAGGAGTGATTTTATTAATTACTCCGTTAACTTCACCACACAGAATCTTTATCTCCAGCCAGGGCGGAATATGGGAACAGATGATTTCTAAACTTTTAAATGCCATCTTTTCCAACAATGGGAGCAAAATCTGTTTGGAGGTAACCATTCCATTGCAGTTTTGAATTTCTTTTAAGGAAATTGAATAGCACCCAGGGGTAACTTCCTTAGGTTCTGGTTTAGGAATAATGATTTTAATCTCAGGAGAAGTATTTAGTTTAGCTGCTGCTTCAGCTTCCAGGATGCTGTCCAGGATATTTGAAGGAAAACCAGCCATTTCCCAGATTGTAAATCCGGCCTTTTCTAGTTCAAAATAGGGTAAACCGATAATAGAGAGCCCGACAAAGGTTCTGCATTCTCCAAGAAAATTCAATACTTCCTTCATATATTCCCGCATGCCTGGTAAACCTTTTGCTGATTGGAGAGAAAAAGGTATGATGCGACACATCTCCCATATATTACAGGAATGTTGATAAACACGTATTTCACCCGCTTCCTGAAGCGGGGCAGTTTCTCCGTTAGGTCCTACAAATACTGCTATTTCCATAACATAAAACCTACCTTTCCGGTGATAAGAATGACAGGGTGTCGGTGTCAACGGGGACGGTTCTTCCTGACACGCTATCTCTGACAAATGGTGTCAGGAAGAACCGTCCCCGTTGACACCTTGTCTGATTTATACAGCCTGCTGGCCAATATTAATGGCGCACTTATGGTCCTTCAGCAATCCTACAGCGTCAGCCCTGCACTGCTGACAATGAAACATCTGGCGCATTTCAGTCTGACAATTCCGACGCATCATGGTTAAATCATTAGTATTGGTGGCAGGAAGATCTTCAAATACGCTGCCTTTTACCGGAATAAGCGGCATAATATTGGTAACAAAAACATCCAGCTCTTTCATTTTACGTACAACATATGGAATTTCATGGTCGTTTATTCCGGGAATCATAACCGTGTTAATCTTAACCATCATTCCTTGCTGAGTGAGGGAGCGGATGCCTGCTAATTGATTTTCCAGAAGTAAACTAGCTCCTTCAATGCCTGTATATCGCTGTCCTTGATAGTTCACATAACGGTAAATCCTGGCTCCAGTTTCAGGATTCAGGGTATTTACGGTTACAGTTACATGGCTGACACCTAGATCAACAATACTTGCAGCTAGTTTAGGCAGCTTTAAACCGTTGGTAGACAAACATAATAGGACATTTGGATCATATTCACGAATTAAACGAATGGTCTGACTGCTTTCTTCCCAATCCGCCAGTGCATCTCCAGGGCCGGCAATACCCACCACGCTCAGATTATTCAATTGCTGCTTATAATACTGGTAGCGGTGCAAGCCCTCTATGGGACTAATGATGTTGCTGGTAACACCTGGACGGCTTTCATTTAAACAGTCGTATTTACGGTTACAATAATTGCAGCTAATATTACAGTGTTTAGCAACAGGCAGATGAATTCTGGCATGCTTATGGGCAGCTTCTTGTGAGAAGCAAGGATGATTTTGATTAATATTTAAATGGTTTATCATAACGAGTTCCTCCTGACTTGTTCGTCATTACTGACGACTGGATTTACATAAAAACGCTGGTACAGGTCCTCACGATAACTGCTCAACTTGGACGTCAACAAAGTATTCGTAATTTGATCCAGCAGCATAGTCGTACCCGTATAGCCTACGGTCATAATACGTTGACCGCCGATTCGATCGTGAATAGGGAAGCCCACACGTACCAGGGGAATCCCTTCTCGTTCAGTGAGAAATCGTCCATCTGAGTTCCCAATGGCTAAATTTATTCCTTTATCTGCACAATGGCTGCGGATATTCGAAAAATCAGTATTTAGCATTATGAGGGCTTCTTCCTCGCATTTTGATGTCAGTAACTGCAGCAATCCCTTCAAAGGCAGACTTTTACTGCCGGTTGCGAGAATCGCAGGAGTTATCCCATTTTCCACCAATACCCGGCTGATTCCGTAAACGGTCTCTGGTTCACCAAATACGGCTGCACGGCCCTCGCGATTGTACTTGTGGGAATCTACCATAGCATCTTGCAGGCGTCCGCGTTCCTTTTTCAGACCCTCTGGAATTGTTTTTTGTGTAAGTCGATGTAAAAGTTCTATAAACTTATCACAGGCAGCTATACCCATTGGCAGAGGCAAGTTATATAAAGGAACACCATATTCAGTTTCGAGGTATTTACCCGGGGATAATTCATCATCCACAGCTTCCCCAAACTGTATAGTTGCCTGTGCACCTGCCATGGCTTCAATATCCTCCAGAGAAGTGCCGCCTTCAGGTATTTTCTTATATACTTTTGTATATGGACTGTCCAGGGTATCAGATATATCAGGAAGCAGGGTATACTGAACCTGCATCAATTCCAAGATTCGCTTAATCTCTCGTACGTCAGCCGGGCTGATATGGGGGACTATTACATTAATACCGTTATGCTTCATAAATTTTTTACTTAGCGTTTGTACAATACTGCGAAGGGCCTGAAAATAACCTTCAGCATGGGAACCTCCATAACCAGGTGTGGGAACGGGGATTAACCTGGGGCTGAAGGACTCTCCCTTCTCCGTTTGGTATACCGCCGCAATGCGGCCAATATCCTCACCAATGGTTTCGGCGAGACAGGTACTTAATATCCCAACCACCTGAGGGTTATACAGCTGTATTAGATTATCCAGTCCTTGTTTAAGATTTGCTTCACCACCATAAATGGTGCCTGTTTCGGTAATGGAACTGGAAGCGACATCAATCGGTTCATTAAAGTGCTCAGCCATATGGCGGCGCATGTAGGTAGCACAGCCCTGTGAACCATGAATAATTACCATAGTATCTTTGATACCCTTGAAAGGTACGATTGCTCCCATCGGCATGCACATATTGCAAGGATTTTCTGTTACACTTCTTACCTTATTCTTATCAGCCTTCATGAATATCACCGCCTATATTAAATTCCTAAAGGTGTCAGGATAACCGTCCCCCTGTTTGCGTCCAGTTTATACTAATTCCTTATCAAGATATTTCCATACTGGGGAGCAAACTGTTTGCTCTACTTCTCGAGCAAAATTGGCTGCTCCTACAAAACCACTTAAAGGGTGTTTGCGCTCATGATTGTGGTCTATAAACGCGAGTCCCAGCTTAAAAGCTAACGGTCTTTCTTTCACTCCACCCACCAGAAGGTCAGCTCCTTGCTCCAGCATGAAGCGCTCCAACTCAGAAGGATTGGCATCATCCAGTACAACGGTACCCTCCGTAACCAAATGGTGAATAGTGTCATACTCCTCCTGCCGACCTGTCTGGGTTCCTACCATTACTACTTCCATTCCCAGTTCACGAAACTGCTTGATCAGGGATATAGCCTTGAAGCCTCCTCCTACAAATACTGCGGCTTTTTTCCCCATAAGGCGGTTCCTATACTGTTGGATAATAGGATCATAGATTGCCATCTCACGCTCAATCAAAGCTTCCGTACGACTCGAAAAAAGAGGATTTCCAAAAAAATCACTGATTCTGCGTAATGACTCTACCGTATCCTCCAGGCCCAGGAAAGATATGTTGAGGAACGGAATGCCGTATATTTCTTCCATCCTCTTAGCCATATACCCCATGGAACCGGCACACTGGACGATGTTTAGGGATGCCGAAGGAGCAGTTTTCAGAGTCTCATACTGAGAATCCCCGGTAAAGGCCACGTTTACATGGATTCCTATCTCCTGGAGATAGCTGCGGATGATCCAGGCCTCACCAGCCAAATTAAAATCGCCTAAATAGTTTAAATGGTGCGCTTGTCGAGTCATCTCCTGTATAGGAGCAACCATTCGTAATAAGACTTCGCAGGCAACCCGGTAGCCGTCTGATTTATTTCCTGAGAAACCTGACGATTGTACTGGAATCACTTTAATTCCATGACGCAGGGACGCATTTCTGCAGACTGCCTCCAAATCATCGCCAATAACTCCCACGATACAGGTGGAATAAACCAACATGATGGGAGGATGATAGCGGTCAACCAATTCATCAATACAGCGAATCAATTTCCGCTCACCGCCAAAAATTATGTCTTCTTCCTGAAGGTCAGTGGAAAAACTATAGCGGAACAAATCTGCACCGCTGCTGAGACTTCCTCGAATATCCCAGGTATAGCTGGCGCAGCCGATAGGACCATGGACCAGATGGACCGCATCAGTGATAGGATTTAAAACTACTCTTGCTCCGCAGTACACGCAGGCGCGCTGACTGACACAGCCCGCCACGCTGTCAGCCTGGCAGTTAATAGGCTGTGACTGCCGGCCTTTGGTACGAATAGAATTCTGTCGTTCCCGAATAAAAACATGATCAGGCTGCCTAATTGCCATATATATCACTCATTTCTTGAGAAGCTCTATCACGCTCTAAAAATGAAAAGGCGCCTTCTCATTTAGTAAAATGAAAAGGCACCATCACCAATTTATTTAACAGATATATTAATTTATTCAACCCCATGCATCACAAGATGAACAGGCGTTACATGGAGTATAAAATAGTGTAGGAACGTGGCTAATTGAAAAAACATACTTATCAATTTCATATTGGTTGATTACATCATTACCGATGCTGACATGCCCCTGACTAAATTCCAGCCGTAAAGGGGTCGCTTCCATTTTATTATCATTCAGTAAACCGGGTTTGAGGTTGGGACCCCATGTAACTTGTTTTTTGTTTTGGTCAATTACAGTGACCATATTATTAGAAGTCATTAGAGATTTGATACTACCATCCCCATGAAAATTAAATGAATTCATATCGCCATGAATTCCGATGGCCTGGGGGTTATATGCGATAATTTCTCCAATCGGCGTATTTACAGCAATAGGCTTATTGGGCTCAAATGACTTTAGTCTGCCATCCGGATAAATAGTGATGCCAATACGTGCATCGACTTCTCCAAGGGGGGACTGTATGGAGATAGAATCATTAGGCCAGAAAGTAAGACCTTTTACGGAACCAGATTCATAGAAATAAATGGCCATAATCTTCTTATTGAACTTCCCAAATCTAAATTTGAATTCAAACTCCGCCGCCAGATCATATTCGTCTTCCTCCGTCCAATAAGCCGATATCTTACCGTTTAATGGGAATAATCGCTTCAAATTACCATTCTCGTAAAAAGTAAGAAGTTCAGCCGGAAATACGCCTATCGGGGTTCGAATCATCGTCTGTTCATGCAGAGCGATACTTTTGATATTACCATTACTATAGCAGGTAACCGCATTAGTATATCTTCTTCTGACAGTACCATCCTCATATTGCGGAACTAAATCACCATATTTTGTTGATATTGTACGCATTCTAACACCTTCAATAAATACTGAAACTACATCAGTAATTCTAAATCTTCATCCTTTGCGTCTCGATCCTGTCTGTCTAAAAGCGTATTACTGATCATTTCTATTAATCTCATTGCACCTTTATAGCCAACAATCGGCATATAGGAATGAACCCCCCGGTCAAGAACAGGGAAACCTACTCTTACTAATGGAATATCTTCAGCTCGGGCTATATATTTTCCATAGGTGGTTCCCATTAAGAGATCAACAGGTTCATCTTTAATCCATTGATGAAGAGTAAATAAATCTCCTGCAGCCTTAACCTTTGCTTCTACTCCTGCGTCTTTTAGCATTTGTCCAACTTCTCTTTCAAAGGCTTCACCGGGTGTACCTGTTAACACATATTTGGGAACCATACCGAGTTCAAGGGTAAAAGCGGTAAGGGCAATAACGACATCGGGATCACCGAAGATGGCTGCTGTTTTACCCTGGTACTGATCATGTAAATCTACCATGATGTCGATAAGCTGACCTCTTTCCTCTTCTATCTCAGCTGATATTTCCCGTCCAGTTGTTCGGGATACTGACATCAAGAATTTGTCAGTAGCCTCTACTCCAATTGGTGTACGCAATATAACCGGACGTACTTTGGCCTTTTTCCTTAATTCGTCGGCTGCAGCGGCGGAGGCAAAACTGCCTAACGCAAAGGTAGCATCAGAATTTCCTGCATCTATGATATCCTCAATTTTACTTCCCCCAGCTGGGTACATGTCATATTTACCGGTCAAAGGGGCATCAAGGACACCGCTTGTATCCGGAAACATAATGAACTTAACACACATCGATTTTAGGATACGTTTAATCTCACGCATATCGCCAGGATTCACAAAGCCAGGTATTATATTTACTTTTTCATTAGGTTTGTTTTTGTTGACACTTAGATATTTAACCATACCTTTTACCATATTGGAAAAGCCTGTTACATGAGAACCCACATAACTTGGGGTATTAGCATGAATAACTATTTTGCCTTCCGGTACTTTAGACTGGTTAATGTAAACAGGAATATCATCGCCAATTGTCTCAGATAAACATGTAGTATGAACCGCAATAATATCTGGATTATAGATTGCAAAAATATTCTTTATCGCAGTTTTAAGATTGGAACCTCCGCCAAATACTGCTGCACCCTCGGTAAACGAGCTGGTCGAGGCCATTACAGGATCACGGAAGTGTCTCGCCAGATGCATCCGATGATACGAGCAGCAGCCCTGTGAACCATGACTGTGCGGCAAACACTTGTGTATACCCAGTGCCGCGTACATTGCTCCGATTGGCTGACAAGTTTTGGCAGGATTAATTACTATACCTTTTCTAATAGAGTATTCCTGGGGTGTACTGTCTAACATCTAAACCACCTCCTTAACATAGTTGCCTTCGAGCATTGGCTCAACTTTCCAGGGAGGCTGTACCATATTCCATACAGGAGTAGTTAAACCCATGGCGATATCTCTGGCAAAAGTAGCAGCCCCTTTAAAACCGGCATAAGGTCCAGTGTAATCATAGGAATGAAGCTGTTTCGAAAAAATACCCATTTTATGAATTTGATATTTTTCCTTTATTCCTGCACAGAATATATCCGGCTTCAATAATTTCATAAACTCATCTATTTCATAATGGTTAATATCATCGATAACTACGCTCTGATTCGGCATGGCCTTGATCATTCCACCAAAATAATTCAGAGGTATTTTAGTTTTCAACTCTTCATATTTTTCTTTGGAAAGAACCACTCGGTAGTGCTGTTCGTCAGGTTCCGGATGCAGGTTTTCAATGTTTTTGCTGTCGGCATCTTCTTTCATAAAAGGAATTACCTCACTGCCTTCATAGTCATCCCGATGGGCAAATTCAAAACCGGCCAGTATAGTTTCCATGCCAAGGTCCTTAAACAGGTACTGATAATGAAGAGCTCTGGAACCACCTACGTACAAGGCAGCTGTCTTACCCTCACAGAGCGGTTTATACTGTTCTATTATTGGCAATACCTCTGCCAACTCCTCGGCAATTACTTCCTCAGTTCTAGCTGTTAGTGCCGGATCATCAAAATATCTGGCTAAATCCCTCAGTGATTCAATGCTGCTCTGGACGCCGATGAAATTGACTTTGAGCCAATCAGTACCGTATTTCGAATGAACCATGTCAGCGATGTAGTTGATTGAACGATAACATTGCACCAGATTTAAGTTAGCTTTATGAGCATTTTTAATCTTTTCGATGGAACCGTTTCCGGTCATAACTGAAACAATTTCATATCCTATCTTGGTCAGAACCCGTTCAATTTCCCAGGAATCGCCGCCTATGTTGTATTCACCCAGGAAATTAATTGAGTATTTGCCTACAACCGCATCTCCGGTTCCAACCACATGTTTAATCAACTGGTTATTGGCAATATGATGGCCGGCTGACTGAGTTACGCCCTTATATCCTTCACAACTGAATGCTAACACCTTAATGTTGTATTTATCTTCAGCCCAGCTGGCGACAGCATTTATATCATCACCAATCAGGCCCACCGGGCAAGTTGAACATATCATAATATTCTTAGGCTTGAAGATATCCACTACTTCGGTGATGGCTTGCTTTAGTTTCTTCTCTCCGCCGAATACGATATCACCCTCCTGTAAATCGGTTGAAAAGCAGTAGTTTAAGAAATTATCTTCTTCCCCTTCGTCTAACCTAGCTTTATTCCGCCTGGTTCCCCAGCTGTAATAACCGCAGCCAATGGGGCCGTGAGTGATGGTTACAGCATCTTTTATCGGACCGACAACAACACCCTTGCACCCTGCATAACAGCAGCCACGGCTGGTTATAATTCCAGGAATGGTTCGAGTATTTGCCGTAATAGTTTGGGGATTTTCACTATCATGGTCTACCAGCAAAATATGTTCTTTTCTATTTTTAAAGACACTTGCCGGGTATTGCTCAACAATTCTACTAACTTTGTTTTTCATGACTATAGACACCTCCGTTCTTATAGGGCCAGTTCTCCAATCTCTCCAGTTCTTACCCTCGCACAATCTGTTATCGGCATTACAAATATTTTACCGTCACCGGGATGACCTTTCTGATTAACAGCAATAAGCACATCAACCAGATTCTTAACTTCATCATCTTTCACCACAATTGATAACAACCTTTTAGGGATAAGCCGATGTCCTTCTGAAAATGCTTCAGCGACTGTAGGTGAGGAAAACTCACTCCCGGTTAGCATATTTTCAATGAGCGAAAAATCAACTTTTTTCTTTCCTCTGCCCAGAACCTTCATACAATTCATGGCCGGAAAGCCGGCTTTTAAAAGAGCATCCTTGGTTTTTCCAATCATGTCCATTCGAATAATTGCCATTACTTCTTTCATAGAAGTGCCTCCAATCTATAGCTCATTGTTTCCGGAGCTTATGGTATAGGCTTCCAATACCGGGCTTACAAAAATCTTGCCATCACCAAAGGCGGCCTTTTGTCCGGTCTTAGCGTTTTTCATAATTATTTTAATAACATCATCCTTATCTTCGTCATTCACAACCATCATCAACATTTCTTTGGGGATTTCATCATAAAAAACGTCGCCGACCTTAACACCCTTTTGTTTTCCTCTTCCCATTACATCCATTTTTGTAACAGCAGGAAAACCGCCATCGCTTAATTCTGATAATACAACCCCAACTTTATCGGGTCTAATAATGGCTCTAATCATTAACATATACGAATCCTCCAATCGAATAATTTACATTCCTAAGAAACCGTGTTTCATCATTAAATCCTCAAGTCTATCCTGCTCCATGGGTTTAGGTATAACAAACATTTCGTTTTCTTCTATTGCTTTGGCTAAACCCCTATAGGCATCCGCCTGATTTTCATCTGGTGCAAATTCAATTACTGTCTTCTTATTGATCTCTGCTCTTTGTACCAGGTTGTCGCGGGGAACAAAATAGATCAGCTGGCTTCCCAGTTCTTTAGCAAATGCTTCTAAAAGCTCCCGTTCTCCGTCAACCTTTCTGCTATTGCAGATGATGCCACCCAGACGACATCCACCAGTGTTAGCGAATTTCAAGACCCCTTTGGAAATATTGTTGGCAGCATACAAAGCCATAAGTTCTCCACTGGCAACTATATAAATTTCTCGTGCTTTTCCTTCTCGGATGGGCATAGCAAATCCACCGCAAACAACATCACCAAGAACATCATAGAAGACATAATCCAAATCATCAGTATAGGCCCCTAGGCTCTCCAACATGTTGATAGAAGTGATGATACCTCTTCCTGCACATCCTACACCAGGTTCCGGACCGCCTGACTCAACACATCTAATTCCGAAAACACCCGATTTCATGATGTTTTCGAGTTCAACTTCTTCGCCTTCTTCGCGCAGTGTATCAAGTACACTTTTCTGTGCCAGGCCGCCCAGAACGAGCCGGGTTGAATCAGCCTTCGGATCGCAGCCTACAATCATAACCTTTTTTCCCATTTCCCCTAAACCTGCGGTTAAGTTCTGGGTGGTGGTAGATTTGCCTATGCCACCTTTTCCATAAATAGCTATTTGTCTCATGATATTTCCTCCCTTTAAATATTTAATGGTGCCTTTCATCCGTCAAATGAAGGCACCATTGCCAATAACTTTGTTAGGTTAAATGAAAGCAAATAATAGAACTTAATAATTACCTCCTGTTTTTAAATGCCGGCAAAGATTGAAATCCCTGTGGAATAACAAGGGCGCTTTCAGAACCAATTTCTGAGAGCGCCTTTACTCAATAATAAGGAAAATTAAAAGGCCCGGAGCCTATAATTTAGGTTCCGGGCACCATTGCCAATCAAAACTATTAAAATGTCTATCAATATTAACAAAGCCCCTCGATATTTCTCGAGAGGCTTCTTTGCCGACGGTTTAATTATGTTTGTAAGTATATATGCCCGCAATCTAAATATCAACAGTTAATAGTCAGGTATACATTATTCCTTACGAACATTATTACAAATAAGCACTAAATAGAAAGACGAAGGATTAATCAACCTCTCAAGGTTACTCGAGACCCTGCTTTAATTCCGCCGGTTCAAATCCTTCCAGAACTCCGGCAAAAGTAACACCAGAATAGGGTAGATTTCTAAGCGCCCCACCAACATCAAAATGCTCAAAACATGTTTGCCTGCGTCAGGGATGAAGGCGAAATTCTGCATTGGTCCTACTAAATTTAATCCTGGGCCAATATTACCCAGACAGGTGGCTGCGGCCGACAAACCGCTGATGAGATCCAGGCCCAGCGCGGTCATAGCTATCCACCCTGCAGCCAAAAACATAATATAGAGGAAGAAAAATTGCAGGACATTGATGAGCAGGTCATCGTTAATAAACCTGCCACCGAACCTCAGTGGTAAAACCGCTTTGGGGTGGACCATCTTCTTTAATTCGATTGTGGTACGAAACCCTATGATAAGGTATCGGCCTGGTTTAATACTGCCGCCCGTTGAACCGGCACATCCTCCTACAAACATCATCAATAAGATAACTCCAGAGGCTAAGGCTGGCCAAAAATTATAGTCGACGGTTACAAAACCGGTGGTGGTAACGATTGATACAACCTGAAACAAGGCCGCTCTAATCGGGGCTTCCCAACCGCTTATGATTCCCTGGCGGTTAAGGTTCAGGGCCACCAACAGCGAAGCTGCCATAATTATGCCCGCATAAAGTTTAAATTCGGAATTCCGCCAATAGTTACTTAGTTTGCGTTGCTTGAGAGCCAGGAAGTGCAGGGTGAAGCTGGCTCCGGATATAAACATAAAAAATGTTATAGCCCACTCTATTACAGGATTAGCATAGAACATAATGCTGGTATTCTTGGTGGAAAAACCTCCCGTGGCAAGGGTAGTGAAGGTATGGCAAAGAGCATCAAAAACGTTCATTCCCAGCATCCAAAGAGTCACTGCACATATTACGCTTATAAGTACATAAACTCCCCATAGTTTTCGAGCGGTCTCACGAATTCGAGGACTGATCTTATCCGCAATAGGGCCGGGAACTTCGGCCTTGAATAACTGATTGGCTCCAGGTCCCATGCCGGCGGTAATCGCTACAAATAGTGCAATAATACCCATGCCGCCCAGCCATTGAGTAAGGCTGCGCCAGAACAACAACCCTTTAGGCCAGGATTCAACGTCTGATACTACGCTGGCACCGGTGGTAGTAAAACCGGAGACAGTTTCAAAAAAGGCATCGGCAAAAGATGGCAGGTATCCGGACAATATAAAAGGTATACAACCGAAAAGTGAAGCTACCACCCATCCTAGACTTACAAGAATAAATCCTTCTTTAAAACTAATACCAATGGATTTAGGAAAAGAGAGCCTTAAAACAAGACCGCTTACGATGGTTATTAAAGCTGCTTCCAGGATAGCTATTGTAACATCCTCATGGTAGGCCAGCGACCAACCCAGGGAAGTCAGCATCGCAATACCAATTATCAATATGATCAGACCAAGATTACGGAAAATAACCCTATATCTAATCAAAATTTACTTCCTCCTGCCAGGAAAAGCTGCTCTATTTTGTGTACACTTGCAGGCAAAGAGAATACCATAATGCGATCATATGGTTGAATTATAAATTGGCCGCCCGGGATAATTACCTGATCAGCACGTACAATGGCTCCTATAACCGAACCGTGGGGGAATTTAAGATTACAAATCTCCTTGTTAATTACTGCCGATCCGGGTTGGGCTAACAGCTCCAGCATTTCCGCTCGGTCGTCTCCCATGAGGGTAACGGAGATAATATCTCCGGATCGCATGTATTTCATAACCGCTCCGGCGGTGAGAAAACGGGGGTTTAGAATGGTGTCAATTTCCAGTTGTTCTGCCAGCGGTATCACGTCCGTACGTTTTATCTGACAAACTGTTTTTTTTACTCCAAAGTTGCGGGCGATTAGAGAACACAGTAAATTTATTTTATCATCGTCGGTTACGGCTACAAATAGGTCGGAACTAGCGATATGTTCTTGCTCCAATAGTTGATAATCGCTGCCGTCTCCATGGATTACCAGGGTCGACTTAAGTCCTTGCGATATTTGCCGTGCCCGGTTAAGATCTTTTTCTATGATTTTTATGTTTATGACAGGTTTTAATTGCTCCAACATTTGGGCAAGATAGTAACCGGTTCGGCCCCCACCCAGAATAGTAACATTCTCAACTTTGGATAAACGGAAGCCCAACCGCTTTTTTACTGTTCTCATATCACCAGTCCTGGCTAAGAGATAAATATGGTCTCCCAGCTGCAGGGTATCATCCCCCCTGGGTATCAACATTTTATGCTTGCGGGCTATTGATACGATATTGTAAGGTACTGAATTATCCATGTCTCTAATCTTCTTGTTTAGCAGAGGCGAATTAGCTTTCAATTCCAGTTGCAGTAACTCCACTTTGCCGTCAGCATAGTAATCTACGTTTACGGCCTCTGGGTTTCTGACAATATCTACAATTTCTTGGGCTGTAACCCGTTCAGGATTTATGATCAGGTCAATACCCATAAGCTTATTCAGAGAAAAATCTTTTAACTCAAGGTACTCGGGATTGCGCACTCGGGCTACGGTAGTTTTTACCCCATACATTTTAGCCAACTGGCAGGCTACCATGTTAAGTTCATCATATTCAGTAACCGCCAGCAGCAGGTCCGAACTACGAACTCCTGCCGACTCCAACACTGATACCGATGAACCGTTCCCACCAATTACCTGGATGTCCAGGAATTCTTCCATAATCGCTTGTCGTTCCGGATTTTTTTCAATTACTACAACATCATGATTCTCATCGGACAGCAACTGGGCCATGCTAAATCCAACTTTTCCGGCACCAATAATAATTACCTTCATAAACTACCACCTATTACACAAAATACTGTATATAATATAATTTGATTTAAATTATTACATGATAAAGACATAATAAACTCATCTGATTATATATAAAAATAGCAGAATTTAAAACAACAATCAGGTCTTGCTTATAGACTAGCGGATTATAAAAGGTTAGGTGTATATACTAGTATGGCTTAGTCTATGAAAATACAGTCAGCTTTTAATAAGTGGATAGAAAAATGCCTCCCGAGATTTCTCGAGAGGCTGTTTAACTAGAAGCTTAGCAGGGGGCCAATCAGGTGCCAGCATAGCAGTGCGCTATATACTATAACCACCAAAAAAGTTCCTCGATAGGCAAGTCGGAAATTATAGCGGGAGCCATACTGTATCAGAATAACGAAGGAAGCCACAGTAAAGAACTTAAAAGCTGCACCAGTCAGGGGATTTATAACCATAAAATATCTCATCAGCGGATTTAGTTCCTGATCCAACCCATTCGTCTTACACCACGAAAGTGTTGCCAATAAGTCGAATACATTCAAATAAACAACCGCAGCGAGAAGAAGATAGAAGTATTGGGTGCGGGTTTGAATCATAGAACAGCCTCCTAAAAATTCATCACTGTATCCAAAGTGTGCTCAGAATTTCAGGTTTTATGTTCATGTCAAACGGGGATAGGGTTTTATTAGAAGTTCAGGCTGGATTATGTTGACTAAAGTCCCTTTCTGTTATAGAATATTCTTTGCGTCGGGGTGTAGCTCAGTTTGGTATGAGCGCTACGTTGGGGACGTAGAGGCCGCTGGTTCAAATCCAGTCACTCCGACCATCTATAAGAACCTACAAATCGGGATTAAAGTTTCCCGGTTTTTTTATTTTAAATTAGCTCAGCAGCTCAAAGTGCATGTTGGGACCTTACTACGATGGATCAGAGAAAGAAAAATGCAGGCAGTAAAGATTGGAAAAGGCTACCGCATAAGTCAGGATCAATTGGATAAGTTTTTAAAATCGAGAGAAGTACAAGTTGAGGATCAGAAATAAAGAGAGGTGAATCAGCTGGATAGATTAATTAAGTTTGGTTTGATTAGCTCAGTCGCCTTTTTGATTATTGTTGCATTAATTCATCGTTTATTTTTCTCTTAAGAAGGCCGGAACCTATGAGGATTATTGAAAGCATTATTAAGGCAACCAGGTACCGCGCCAACGATTACCCTGGATTAAGAATAGACCACTTCATTTTTTCTTTAAAGAAAAAGGAGTGGTTTTTTTGTGCTGAGATTTGCTATTCAAGATTTCAAAAAGAGCACAGGAATTCAGACAAATAGGCAAAGCAAGTATGATTCATCGGAATAATCAGGAAAGATATTTTGATAAAATATCTTTTAATTCATCTTTTGAAGGAACACAACTATGCAATATTATCTCATCATTTATTGCCAATGCCGGCATATACTTGGCAGAAGCATCACCATACTTTGTAAACCTATTGAAATTATTACAGCCAGCACAGTACGTAATCGTGCACCTATTGAACAAATGATGTTCCTTCATTTTCTGTTCATAAGGAACTTTTTCGAGCGTATATTTCAAGCCAAGATCTTTTGCAGTTTCTTCTATCAATCCATAATAATAGTCATTTCTGGTACAAACAGAACATATGAATTTAATATCAATCATTTAAAATATCTCCTTCTAATAGTGATTTTAATATTATCATTAATTTATCGGATGGCAAAACGAAAAGAAGGCCACGTTCCTATGAAAACATGGCCTTCTCTAATGATGTGAGAAGAAAGAGGCTGTTACCTTTTTTGTTTTTTGAGCATTCCTGAATATATTTTCTACCACCTAACAATTTTTTGTCGAATAAGACTAATAAGTTATTTTAATACCAATGTAAAAGTATCAAAATTGTCACATTGTGCAACATTGTGTCACAACGTGGCGCAATAATGGAACACTATTGCTGACTATATTTAGTTACATCGATCAGAATTTTCACCAGTTAACTACTCTAGTTCTAATGGGCTCTGACATTTTGGCAACCTCAACAACGCGCTTTACTGGCTGCTTTTGTTCATTGTTGCTGGCCATAAGCTTGGCCTTAGCATGCATAGATTTTAGACGTGGGGTTTTCTTTCCTCCCTGGCGTTTGCATTCTGCACCCCAATAAATCTCACAAAACCCCAAATGATTGCAGGAATCGCAATTAGCCAAATGGGACTCTATACGGATCATCCTTTTCCCCTCCCTTCTGTATCTGTTATAGTGACGTTTGCAAATTCAATACTGCAGTTAGCTTTTAACAATGCAAAAAATATGCCATTAAATAAGCTGCATTTCTAAATCTTCAGGGAGAGATAGAAGGGAACAATTATATTAGAAAAAATTAATAGAGTTGATAAATGATGGAAGGAAATGTGTGGGAAATAAGGATGGATAAATCGTAGTTGGTAAATGTGGATGGATATTAAATCGGTAAAGCTAAAGAAAGCGTTGAAGAATATGTTGATGAAGTACTTCAGGGGAAATTTACTTGAGAAATATTTAGAGATTTCGGATAATAATGGACAATTCCAACGAGTTTTAGGATAATAAACTTGATAGGAGTGAAAAAATATATGGATGAAAATACTGCCAGGCGTCTTTATAGAATGCTATCAATAATTGGTCTGATATTTATGATGCTGATATTCTGGAAATTGACAGGTTAATAAATTCAACCTTCCCAAATGATCCCCAAGACATATCATTACTCTATAACTCCTCGGTCTTTTAATTCCTCTGATTTTAACCTGGAACATTTTTCACACCTGAACTCAGGGAATTTATCCTGGGTTTTATCATAATTCTTAGCTTTAACTATTCTGTAGCCTTTAGTTACAGTGCCGCAATCTGCACATTTAATTTCATTCTGTATCTCCCATAGGGGGTTCAATATACTTGTACCCCTTGACCATTCTATTAGCCCCCAGACGTTTAATCCGGCATAAACAACCATCATTATTATCTGAGGCTTCATATTGGGAGTAAACCAATCTACATAGATCCAGGCAATATTACCGGCAATCCATATCCAAAAACCTAATTTGTTTTTCAAAATTATAAACACGTTACCAAGACAACTTAGAAAGGTTGCGAAATAAACTAAAATCTCTATTTTAACCCCCTCCTTTTCTCATGGCATTGTAACATTAATTGCTGGCAATGTTAAATGTCTAGCCTATAAGAATTATTTATCACGCTATTAAAATTCTAGCTATTACAGGCAGATGATCAGAGGCCAATGATGGAATAATATAATATTTCACAGGGGTGCAGTCGGCATTGGTGAAGATGTAGTCTATTCTTTCATTGGGATTATCAGCAGGGAACGTGGCATCAAGAGAATCGGTATTTTCTGCAAAGGTGTCATGCAGGAATGAGGACAATAATTTTACTTCAGGGTCATCCTGAGAAGCGTTTAGATCACCGACTAGTAAAGCAGGAGATTTAAGGGATGTAATCATGGGCAGAATGGTCTTTTTTAAATTGGACATCCTCAGTTGATAGTTTAGTCCCAGGTGAACATTGAAGACATTTAAAGGCCTATTATCAACATCCAGGGTTACCTGCAGGCAGTAGCGCGGGTCACGGGTATAAGGTAATACATGATTAATATGAGCCGTTATAGGGTATCTGGAGAGCAGGGCGTTGCCGGCGGAAGCCAGAAAGTATCGGTTTACAGGTCCATAAACATAGTTCATTCGCAGCAGTTTAGATAATTTGCAAGCCTGATTTACCATATTACTTCGTAACCGGTATTTATCGACTTCCTGGAGGGCAATTATGTCAGCATCTATTCCTTTTAGCAAGTCTGCTATACGAGACGGATCATTCTTTCCGTCTATCCCTTGGCAGTTCCTTATATTATAGGTTGCTATTTTTATTTCAGGCATAGTTTTATCTCCTTTATGATAACATCATAAAAGCTTATGTAATGCTGTCACAGTTTAGAAGATTTGATATTTACGGGCGGTTATTTTCTATAATAATAGAGTTTCCCGTTTTCGAGTTGATAGTTTAACTCTTCGTGATCATGCAGATAGGCAATTATGGCCCCGATGGTCGATACGGAAAAGTAATACTCTTTAAAGTCGAGCTGTAACTCTTCTAGAATACATATTTCTTCCAGAAGTTCCTCGCGGGTATGGGGCTGAGCTAATAGGTCAAGGGCCAGATCCAAATAGTTTTTTACATTCTCACGGTTAAGCTCCACTAGTTCTTTGGTTTCAGCCAAATTGTAGATCTGCGGGGCATGTCCTATAACAAACCAATCATAATCCAGTTCCGCGATAGTTTTATAACTGTTTAACTGATCCTCAATGTCAAATAAAAATGGAAATGAATACTTCGATATTATCTCCCGGCTGAACAGCGAGTCTCCCAAAAAACATACCTTGTCACGGGTGCCGATACCAATCTGTCCCCGGGCATGACCGGGCAGGGGAATAACTTCGAACTTTTCATCATTGATTTTAAATGTCCCCGACGGTAATATCTCGTCAATACTGATCTTTTTACTCTTCAGAAAATGACGCGAGAGCTCATTAACAGGGCTGCCGCCATACAAGTACATAGGGAAGAGGTAACCGTTTTCCAGAAATAGCTTTTCATCCGGAGATGAATAATAAACGCTTCCCGGAAAATGCTCCTGAAAGAATACGTTGCCACCTGAATGGTCGATGTGATTGTGAGTGTTAACAATGTATTTGATGTTCAAACTATTAGCCTGGATTATATCTGCGATTTTTCGGGCCTGCTGGTTGTTATCCCCGGTATCGATCAGCAAAGTGTACTTATCTTTGAATTGAAATACGCCTATGTTAGTGGGTGCCGGAATATAATAGGTATTGCCGTTTATCTTGGTTAATTGCATTCCATCCTCCATTTTATATGATGACAGTCCACATAATTATAAATCCAGGCCCAGTTCACGTATATTGCTGCGAATCTGCTCGTGGCTGGGAGGGTCATTTAAGTCAATATTAATATATTTAAGACCCGCAGATTTTAGCGCATTCTCCGTAAATTGGCTGCTTATCTGCTGCTTCTTACCGTCTCCCTGGGATTTTAGATTAACAGCCAGAACCGGTCTGAGACGGGATGATTCAAGTATTACCATGTCCAGGCTGCGCTCTTTTATTCGATATAAATATTCTGGTCGATTTTGAGTTCCCATCGGTACCTTAAGGAGGTCAGCCAGGCACAGGTGAGGATATACCGTATAACAGCTCTTATCAAGAATATCCTTAATCATTTGGAATACAACCAATTCGCGATTGTCTAACAGATATTCATTTTTTTTATAGGGCATTTCATCGGCATTAATCCACTTAGCACTGATATCAATAAATTCGCCTTTTTGGTCGGATTTGCTTTTGCGGAATGCTGGTGTAATCTTATCTATAATAATCTTAATCAGAAACACAATAAGAATTGCAATTATTACTTGCATATGGCAGCCTCCTTCATGGATTATTAAGCTTTGTTTGCTATCACTATTTTACATACTGTTTATATGATATACAAAGATATTCTGCTTTTCATAACTAATTTGTGGTCAGCACTTTATTAGGAACCATTTTCGTTATAGAATAAGTAAGTATTAGACAGGTGAAATTGATGGGATTTATGAGGAGGTTAACAAGTGAAATATTCCAGCAGCAGGGGTAAATATTTCTCAATAACTGCGGCAGAGGCTATAAAGATGGGCATTGCCCCGGATGGGGGACTGTTTGTTCCTGATAATATACCTAAAATTTCAGAACAGGCCTGGAGTAACATGAAGGGGCAGACATACCAGGAAAGAGCCTGTGAAATACTTAGCTGCTATCTACAGGATTTTTCAGCTGATGAGATAAGAAAGTGCGTCGATGGGGCATATAATCCCCGTAGTTTTGATAATCAACATATTGCTCCTTTAGTTAGAATTTCTGATGAGGTTTACATTCAAGAGCTGTGGCACGGCCCTACCTGCGCTTTTAAGGATATGGCCTTACAGCTCCTGCCCCATCTTCTGGTTACCAGCGCGGAAAAGACCGGTGAAGAAGATGAGATCGTCATATTGGTTGCGACATCAGGAGATACGGGTAAAGCTGCCCTAGAGGGATTTAAGGACGTACATGGGGTTAAAATCATTGTTTTCTATCCTCAGGATGGGGTTAGCGAAGTTCAAAAAAGGCAGATGATAACCCAAACCGGAAATAATGTTTTTGTATCCGCAGTGGAAGGCAATTTTGATGATGCTCAGAATGGAGTAAAAAAAATATTTGCTGACCAATCATTTATAGAGACTCTGGCTAAGAATGGAATGAAGATGTCTTCAGCTAATTCGATAAACTGGGGCCGGCTTCTGCCTCAGATTGTATATTATGTTTCAGCTTATATTGATTTGCAGGTAAACGGGCAGGTTCAAAAAGGGGAGGCTATAAATGTAGTAGTCCCCACAGGAAATTTTGGTAATATTCTGGCCGCATTTTATGCAGGTCAAATGGGAGTGCCAATTAACCGTCTGATTTGTGCTTCAAACGCTAATAACGTATTAACAGAATTTATCCGCACCGGTGTGTATGACCGGAACAGAAAATTTGCCAAAACTATTTCACCTTCTATGGATATTCTAATATCATCTAACTTGGAGAGATTGCTCTATGAAATTACCGGCCATGATGCAAAATTGGTATCAGGCTGGATGGAAGAGTTGAAAACACAAGGCAGATATCAGGTTAACCAGTCTGTCCGAGATAAAATAAGCAGATTATTCTCGGCAGATTTTTCTTCCGACGAAGAAACCCAAATGACCATTCGCAGTACCTGGGAAACGAAGAAATACTTACTGGATACTCATACGGCGGTGGCATGCAATGTTTATGAGAAATATACTGCTGGTACGGGAGATAAAACCCCCACTATTATTGCCTCCACGGCCAGTCCATTTAAATTTGGCAAAAGTGTAGCCGAGGCTATATTAGCCCCTGAACTGCTGGTAGGGCAGGACGAGTTTGCCATCCTGAACATGCTTGCGGAATATACGGGCATCCCCATTCCGGTTGGCATCAGGGATCTGGACCAGCGGACTGTGCTTCATAAGTCAGTTAGTTCGAAGGAGTCAATGGGGGAAATGGTTCTGAAATACCTGCATTTATAATTGAACTTGATACCCGCTGTGCTATACTATAAAAAGTCGATCATGTAACTGGCGGAAATGGAGTTAACCATAGGGGAGCATGATTGGAGTAAGATTATCGACCGCCTGGGTAAAATGTATTTACCCAGGTTTTTTCTGTCTAATTTTAAGGAGGTTATATGTATGGGAAATTCACAGATTGCACTTAAATATGGGTGTAATCCACAGCAAAAACCGGCTCAGATTTATATTGCCGGTCAAAAATTACCTATTAAAATTATCAACGGTACTCCAGGTTATATTAATTTTATGGATGCTTTTAATTCATGGCAGTTGGTCAAAGAATTAAAACAAGCCACCGGACTACCCGCAGCTGCTTCTTTTAAACACGTGAGCCCAGCCGGTGCCGCAGTAGGTGTTCCTTTGAATGACGTATTGAAAAAATCATATTTTGTTGAGGATATAGAGTTATCTCCCGTTGCCAGTGCATATGCGAGAGCAAGAGGTGCGGATAGAATGTCTTCCTTCGGAGATTGGGCAGCTATCAGCGATATTGTTGATTTACCTACCGCGAAAATTTTAAGCAGATCTGTTTCCGATGGCATAATTGCACCTGGATATACTGATGAAGCATTGGAACTGCTAATGAAAAAGAAAAAGGGCAGCTATTGTATAATCGAAATGGATTGGGAATATGAGCCGGAAGAAATTGAAACAAGAATATTATATGGGATAACCTTTGAGCAGAAAAGAAATAATCTGCTTATTAACGACGAGCTGCTTAAAAACATAGTAACTGATAACAAAACTATCACTGAAGAAGCAAAGCGCGACTTGCTTATTTCCATGATTACCTTGAAATATACTCAGTCCAATTCCGTTTGTTTTGCTTTAGACGGGCAGGTAATCGGAGTTGGTGCAGGTCAGCAGTCTCGAATTCACTGTACCAGATTAGCGGCTTCCAAAGCTGATATATGGTATTTAAGACAACATCCGGCGGTACTTGGATTGCCATTTAAAGATGGAGTTGCACAACCAAATAAAGATAATGTCATAGATCAGTATCTAAGAGATGATATTACTGCTATGGAAATTAAAGAATGGGACAGTGTATTTGTAAACACCCCAAAAAGATTAACATCAGAAGAAAAGGCGGCCTGGCTTTCTAATTTGACTGGGGTAGCCTTAGGTTCAGATGCATTCTTCCCATTTAGAGATAATATTGATAGAGCAGCTCAAAGTGGAGTGAAATATATTGTACAAGCTGGCGGCTCAATCAGGGATGACATTGTAATTGAAGCGTGCAATGAATACGGTATAACTATGGTCTGTTCCGGGGTCAGGTTATTTCATCACTAAAATAATTAAAAATGTTACGGGGACATTCCCAGCAATGTTACGGGGACATTCCCCTTAAGGGGTGTGTCCCCATAAACCTTGTTATACGTAATTATTTTCCGGATATAAAATGATCCATTAATTCATGACCGTTCTCAATAAACATGCCTGTGCTGGCCGCAGTATCTTCATCATAAACAGCAACCGGTGATTTTACAGGATTATTCTTGTCATACAGCATAAAAGGCACCGGATCGCTGGTATGGGTTCGCACTGCTATAGGCGTGGGATGATCGGGTAAAACCAAAACCCTTAGGTCCTCAAAATCATTTAATTCAGCAAGGACCAGGCCTAATACTTCTCGGTCGATTTGCTCTATAGCCCAGATCTTTTTCTCCAATTCGCCCTGGTGGCCGGCTTCATCAGGGGACTCAATATGCAGGTAAACAAAATCCTGTCCCTTTTTTAGTTCATCCAAAGCTGCCCTGGCCTTACCGGCAAAGTTAGTGATGATGCCACCGGTTGCTCCGTTTACTTTTACGGGAGTAAGACCGGCACATATTCCCAGCCCTTTTACCAGATCCACAGCTGATACCACTGAGCCCTGGAGTTGATATTTATCCTGGAAACTATTCAGGGCAGGCTTGCTGCCTTCGCCCCATAGCCATAAGGAAGTAGCAGGATTTAATCCTTTCTCCCGTCGAGCCTGATTTACAGGATGATTGCTCAAAATCGTTTCACTTTTTATCATCAGGTCCAGCAGCCAGCCGCTGTCTTGTCCACTGGGAAGGTAGTCGTGGATCTTACGGTCAGATATATCATGCGGGGGAGTGAGGGAAAGGGATTTATCAATCCCGTCTTTCCACACCAAAAGGTGGCGATAACTTATCCCGGCATGAAAATTAAAAACCTCGCTGCCCAGTCCATTTTTCACTGCCTCAATTAATTGGGCCGATTCCTCAGAAGTTATTTCTCCCGAAGAATAATCCAGCATAGTTCTGTCCTGGTAGTCGGCTTCGTCAGACAGGGTCACCAGGTTGCAGCGCAGGGCCAAATCCCGGGTGCCTAGTTCGACTCCCATACTTACTGCTTCGAGAGGGGAACGACCGGTATAATATTTACGCGGATCATAACCCATTACCGACAGGTTAGCTACGTCGCTGCCCGGGGGATAATTTAAGGGAACGGTTTTTACCTGGCCAATGACCGATGTCATTGCCAGCTTATCCATATTAGGCGTCTGGGCGAACTGCAGAGGAGTCTTGCCGCCTAATTCGTTTATCTTATAATCAGCCATACCGTCAGCCAGTACCAGCAAATATTTCATGATTAAATCACTCCTAATCCTGCTAATTCAGTGGTTGGTTAAAAGTATATCATTAAGTTAGTATTGATTCACGAGTATACTTTTAAATTGTGTGCGAAAACCATGTTGACTAGTTTGAAAGCAGGTGTTATAATAAATTTCGTTGCGGAGCCGTGGTGTAGCGGTTAACATGCCGGCCTGTCAAGCCGGAGAGCGTGGGTTCAAATCCCATCGGCTTCGCCATATTTATGGTATTAAGCCCAGGCTTTTAAGCCTCGGTAGCTCAGTTGGTAGAGCAGCGGACTGAAAATCCGCGTGTCGGTGGTTCAAGTCCGCCCCGAGGCACCATAAGCGGAAGTGGCTCAGTGGTAGAGCATCGCCTTGCCAAGGCGAGGGTCGCGAGTTCGAATCTCGTCTTCCGCTCCATTGACTAAGAAGCGTTACATTATGTAACGCTTTTCTTTTACTTGCCAAGTAAGCATAAAGTTGATATAATAACTTTTGCGCGTAAGCATTGAATCCCCGTTCGGGGAGTTTTCGCGATTAATATGGGCGGGTGGCGAAGAGGCTAACGCTGTGGTCTGCAAAATCACCATTCATCGGTTCGAATCCGATCCCGCCCTCCACTAAAAAAATACACTCCTTCAGTTTAAATGACTGAAGGAGTATTTTTTTGCTTATAAATGATTCAATAAAGTCTATAATAACAGGTAAGAACGACAGTTGTAAAAAGATAGGGGGTATTAGATTATGTCTGATTTCGATGAGGTGGCTAGTAAATATGACAGTTGGTATGAAACTTCGGTCGGTAAATTTGTAGATGAAATCGAGACCCGTCTTGCCTTTGAATTATTTACTCCTGAGCCCAAAATGAACATCCTTGATGCCGGGTGTGGTACCGGAAATTTTAGTATTAAGCTGGCTGAAAGAGGAGCAATGGTAACCGGTATAGATATTTCTGCTGAAATGCTGGCAGTTGCTCAGAAAAAGGCCCTTAGCCGAGGATTAACCATTGATTTCAAAGAAATGAATATTTATAATCTTGCTTATCCTGATAATTATTTCGATGGCCTGTTTACCATGGCTGTTTTTGAGATCATTCAAGAACCCGAGCGGGCTTTTCAGGAGATGATGCGCGTTCTGAAACCAGGCAAGTTCTTGATGATTGGCACCATTCGTAAGGATAGTGCCTGGGGAAGATCCTATGAAAAACGTGTATTGGAAAATCCCGATTCCATTTACCGGTATTGTGTATTTAAAACGCTTCAGGAATTTAAGGAGCTAGATCCCAAGAATCTTGTTAAAACCGGGCAATGTCTGTTTATCCCTCCTGATGCAGCTCCTGAAAAGTTTAACCAGCAGGAGGAAAACCAGCTGTCAAAAACGGAAGCAGGCGGTTTTATGGCAGGATTATGGCAAAAACCAATTAATTCATAACACTTAGGTATTGCAAAACGGGGCCGAATTTGATACACTAAATAAGCTTAAAACATGCCCGGGTGGCGGAATAGGCAGACGCACGGGACTTAAAATCCCGCGATGGCAACATCGTGCCGGTTCGACCCCGGCCTCGGGCACCAATATCAAGCAAGAATTTACCGAAGGTTTAAGGCCTTCGGTATTTTTCGTTTTGTAAATAAATTACATTTGTCATAATTTTGACAGCATCTTTGACAGCAAAACATAAAAAAGGGGTCGGTTACTATGACCGGACCCCTTTTTATTACTACGAATTATTTAATTTTTAGTGATCTGCCAAGTTTGGTAGAAGCGCCTCGCTGCATCTTTTCTGCCACATGAGCATAGGTGTCAGCTGTAATGCTTATGTTACTATGCCCCAGGCGGTCACTGATAACCTTTATATCCTCACCCATTTCAAGCAACTGGGTGGCATGTCCGTGCCTTAGATCGTGAAAACGAATTGCTGGCAGCTTAGCAGCCTCCCGATCCCATTTGAAGGACCGGCTGATGAAATCTGGATTATAGGGTTGTCCAGCTTCATCACAAAATACTAAGCCTAAGAGATTGTATTTGCCATCAAAAGCAAGTTCCTCAGCGGCTTGTTGTTTCCTCCATGCAGTTAATTCTTTAGTAACTGGTATCGGTAAGGGTATCATTCTGCGGCTTTTTTTGGTCTTAGGCTCCTCAAATTTATAAGGTGGAGTCCCTATCACTTTAACCAGGGCGCGATTTACGGTTAAGGTGCCTTTCTTTAGATCAAGATCAGACCACTTCAGTCCCAGTATCTCAGAACGTCTTAATCCAGCACCCCAGGCAACCATATAAAGCGGAAACAAGCGGCCTTTCTTCACACTTTTTAGAAAGGAATTAGTCTGATCTGTAGTCCAGGGAATAAATTCGGTTTTTGTTTTCTTTGGCTTATTCACTGCCACACATGGGTTGCGGCCTATAATCTGATTCTTTACAGCCTGTCCCAAAGCGTCATGCAGAACTACATATATATGCTCTACCATCCTGGGGGAAAGCTTCCTATTTCCTTTTAAACTACCTTTTTCAAGTTTTTCATTAAGCATTTTTTGGATATGTTCTGTGCGTAAATTTCTTAAGGTATAATCACCGATTTTGGGAATTAAGTGCTTTTCAACTATTCGCTTTTCGCCTTGATAAGTATTTTCCCTTACAGATGGTTTTTTATATGTTGTCAGCCAGGTGTTTAGCCAATCCTTAGTCAATAGTTTTCCAGAAGGGACTACGCCGGTTCTTTCAAATTCTGTCTCCCAGTCCTTTTTGGCGGCTATAACCTCAGGGCGAGACTTTCCATAAAGAGGCTTTCTTTTATTGGCATTAGTCACCGGATCCCGGTAAGATATTTCAGCTACCCATCGACCATCATTGCGCTCGTAAATTGATCCTTCGTTATGGCCACGCCTTTTTGTGGTCTTTTCACCAGCTGCTTTCTTGGCCATTATTTTACCTCCCTTTCTTCCGCGGTTTTCTTTCGTTCTGTTCCCATACCGTTTTTGCGTTGCATTTATCACAATACCGCGTATTTCCGTGGTCGGTCCAAAAATGGACTCCACACCGTGGGTTTTTACACGTCTTTAAATGCCTTCTGGTTTCGGTTGTATCCCTGGTCATTAATAAAAGTAATTCATAGCGGCATATTTCCAATAAAGACGAAAACCCCCACTTAATCCGAGGGTATTTTTCTGAAAAATCTAAAATAATTGAGGGCTTTACCTCAATTACACACGGTAAATAGATTTTTACTTTCTCAATTGCCTCATGGTCGCTAGTGCTATCTTCAATAAATACCTGGCGGCCATTATCCCTAATTAAATCAATATCATCGTTAATTAACCCCTGCCACAAGTTAAACTGTTCATATAGTTGGGCAATTTGTCGCCTTGCCGGGTGGAGTTTAAAACCGTGTTCTCCAGCTATATAACCCGGTTCACCGTCAATCTCAAATTCAAAATTCCAACAATACCTATCTTCCTGCAAAAGCCCGTATTTTTTACACCACGCTATAACCCCATCTGTGGGGATATACTCAGAAAGTACAGCCTTGCCCCAATAGGCCGGAGGAGGAGCTTTGACCGTCTGTAACAGATCCAATAATATTGTTGGACCTTCTATCTTTATTAATTCACGGTCAGCGACTACCTTGCCGCCTACAATGCACAATTCCTCACCAATCAATTTAAGCCGGTAGTCATCAAACTGCCAGGTCATGGTTTCAACCTCTTGGATTGTGCCCACATCCTCAGACAAATCCGCTAATATTCGCCTCTCCAAAATAGGCCCCCCTTTTATTATCCGATAAAAAATATAAAATTACGAAATAAAAAACGAAGAAAAAAATTACAATACATCGGGTTTATATTTATCATTATACCATCAGCAACAAATAAAACAACGGGGGAGGCGAAATTTATGAATATTAAGGATGCCATTAAGGCTAGTGACTTATGTCAGTGGGAAGTTGCAGAACAATTAAACATGAGTGAGTTTACTCTTAGCAGATGGTTAAGACGGCCTGAAAAATTAGATAGAGACATAGTTTTGAAAATAGAAAAAGCAATAAATAAATTGAAAAAAGATAGGGCACAGAGTCAAAAGGAGGCCAATTAAGTGGAACAGTTACGAGCAGGATTAGGACCAAAGGAATTCGCTAAGAACACTGGGATAAGCGAACCCACAATATATAGGCTCATCAAAAGTGGCGAAATCAAGGCCGTTCGTATTGGCCCAAGACGGTTGCTTATACCTATGGGTGAAGTTGAGCGGCTCCTACAGAACGGTACCCATGCCTGTTAATAGACTGCGGCAGAACAAAAGTAAAGCCCGATTAACCGGACCAGGCACAGAAAGGAACCGATGCAAAATGATAAATACTAGACGTTTTGATTATAAAATAAAAGGCCGCTCTGGAGATAACGTATGAACGGGGCACTTCAAGCAAACGATTCCCTTGATATAGAACCCCAGGTTGATTTTTTTCGGGATCTATACGGCGAGGATTGTCCCTGGTACCTAATAATATCCATCATTGATAAGCGGGGCGGACGCGGCTCGGTAAAAGGCACTTCTTTCCGTACAGATTCACAAGGAATACAAGATGCTGCCCATCACGTCGAGGGGATGGCAAAAAGTAAATATAATCAGATCTATTTTAGCCTTGGATTACAAGAGGCACCTCCTCCACCTGGAAAGCGGGGCCCGGAGGAAAATGTTATAGCTATTCCCGGTTTTGGATCTGATCTTGATATTTTAGGACCCGGGCATAAGGAAAAGAATCTGCCTACCCGGGAGGAAGCATTTGCAATTATAGAGTCTTTTCCTCTTAAGCCTTCTTTTATAGTGGACACTGGCGGCGGGCTCCAATTGTTTTGGTTATTAAATGAGCCCTGGATATTTAATAACCCCGAGGATCGGGCAGCTGCCAAGAGCATTAGTGATCGGCTGCAGAGAACCCTGCAAAATTATGCTCCTAAAGGGAAAAAAGTTGATGCGGTTGGAAGCCTGGAGCATCTTTTCCGGATCCCCGGGACTTTTAATCAAAAACTGGATACACCCCGGCCGGTGAAGATTATCGAGTGGAGCGGGGAGAGATATAACCCGGATGATATAGAGCAGTTTTTAATCGAAGATCAAGAGAGTCCGGTAGTAGAAGGGCAAGAACTACCCTGCTGGGACGGTGAGGTCCCCGGCCATAGCAGCCTACCGAAAGCGCGGCCAGAGACAATTACAAAAAACTGTTCAGCTATGCGGTGGCTGGTTGACAATCCGGAAGATCACACTGAACCTCAGTGGAAGTTGTTTGTGGATACATACTCCCACTGTGAAGGTGGCCGGGATTACGTCCATCAGATCAGTAAACGGTACCCGAAATATGATTTTCAGCAGACTGAGAAGAAGATCGATAACGCTTTAAAAGTAAACCCCAGGACTTGTAAAAAGATCCGAGAGGTTATGGCGGAAGAATGTGAAGGGTGCCGGCAGAAAGTGAAAGCTCCAGCAGTATTAGGACTTCCGCCCAAGCCCGAGCCAGAAGTAACCCTCCAAGCGGGGCCTTATGATGTGATTAAAAATGCACTCTATCATTATAAAGAAACCCCGGCCGGTTATACCCGGGAACCTGTAGCGAATTGCTGGGCCGCGATCGAAAAAGAGGTAACCCTGGACGATGGCGTGGAGCAATGCCGATATTTTGAGGTTAAAGGAAAAATGAATACCGGCGAACCTTTAGCAGCGGTACGGATCCCGGCTAATCAATTTCCGGGCATGGCATGGATAACAACCAATTGGGGCGCAGGTCCGGTAATTTATGCAGGGCAGACTCGCAAGGATCATTTTCGCTGCGCTACTCAAATGCTTAACCCCTACCCCGACCGGAAGGAAGTTGTAGGACACACTGGCTGGCGAAAATATGGCGGGACTGGGGTGTTTTGTCATGGGGGCGGCGCTATTGGGGATAAAGGACCGGTTAACAATTTTACAGTAGAGCTATCCGGACCGCTGGCTGGCTACGAACTACCAGACCCTCCGGACGGGACTCAGTTGCAAGCAATAGCCCGGAAAGCTATCAGTAAATTATTACACTTAACCGATCCTGACGGACTAGCTGCTACCTTATTTTGTTGTATCGGCCGGGCGCCATTGGCCGAGCTGCGACCGATCGATTTCAGCGTTGCTGTCACGGGCGGATCCGGAGCGCAAAAGACATCTGCTACCGTTATTGCTCAAAGCTTTTTCGGTGCAAGTTTTAATCATAGGAAGCTACCTGGTAACTGGAGTAGCACGGCCAACGCATTGGAAAAGGCTGCATCACAGGCCAAGGACGTAATATTCATGGTTGACGATTTTGCCCCCAGTGGAGCGCAGGCAGACGTACAAAGACTACATAGAGACGCTGACAGACTTCTCCGAGGGGTAGGTAATCAGGGCGGCCGGTTAAGGATGCGGGCAGATTCAACCCTTCGGCCAGAGTATCACGCCCGGGGATTACTAATTATTACTGGTGAGGATCTTCCTCGGGGACATAGTTTGCGGGCAAGGTTATGGACGGTGGAAGTTAAACGTGGTGACGTGAATCTTAGTACTCTAACCGAACTACAAATGATGGCAGCGGATAGCCAACTGGCCGGGGTAATGTCGGCATATATAAAATGGTTGGCTGGACACATGGATAAACTCAAAGAAACAGTAGACAAAGACCTGGCACAGTACCGGGACCATTTTCGGAATACGCTGCCAAGTGGTTACCACGATCGGGTACCGGAAAACATAAGTAATTTATTATGGGGTGGGAGAATATTTCTTGAATTCCTCCAGCAAGCGGGGGCTATTACCCGGGGGGAAATGCAAAGCACTTACGAACTAATAACGGCATCACTTACCCAGTTAGCAAATCAACAGAGCCAGTATCTATTGGATGAGAACCCGGCTCTAAGGTTTATATCTTTAATTCGGGCGGCATTTTTATCGGGACAAGCCCACGTTATAGGACCCGGAGGTACAAAACCTCATAAGGATGCTGAACTTTGGGGTTGGGAAAAGGATGCTTACTTTAATTCAACCCCTCGGGGGGATCGCATTGGATGGTTTATTGACTCAGGGTTATATCTTGAACCGGAGGCGGCTTTTAAAACAGCCCAGAAGATGGCCCAGGCTCAGGGCGGAACGCTTCCACTAACACAGCAAGCCACATGGAAACGTCTGAAAGAGGCTGGAATGCTGGCCAGTTATGGCAAAGACCGCTGCGTGGTTAGGTTTTATGTTCAAGGGATTCGTCATGATGGAATACACGTCTACCCCGAAAGTGTTTTTGAGAAAGAAGGCATAGGAAAGAGGGGGGATGATACATCCTAATATCCCGAAAAACATCCCGAAAATCCCGTAAATATTAATAAGACCCCTATATGTTTTGAAATTTCATTAATAGAGTGAAGCTTTATAAATTTAATTCTATAGTTGGCACCTATTGTAATTAAAAACGGGATTTACGGGATAAACGGGATGGACCTCTAACAAGCCCAATATATAGGAGTTATAAAGAGTGCTTTTTATTCCGTGCTATATAAATTCACGGGATATTCACGGGATATTTACGGGATGTATTAAAGGTTAATGAACAAGCAAGGAGGACTTTATAATGGAGAATCGGATTGTAAAGGATGCAGTAATCGGGTTTGCAATTACCAAAGAGGGTGGAATTATCCCCTTAACCATGGGTTGGGATGGGACAACCGACGAATATTGCCTGGATATTGAGAACATAGAGGTCATAAGTGTTATACCGGCTCCGCCCGGGAGCCTTCAAGTATTGGGGTTGAAGTCAAATAGCGAAGTATACTCATTCCTTGGTTACGAGATCCCCGGGGCAGACTCCCCGGACTGGGAGAAAAAACTCGACTCAGGGATTGTTAAAGAGGTCGAAGCATGATTTCTACGGTATGGAAGCAGATGGGGGCAGATACTAAAAACATCCACAATCAAATATCCTCACTGGTATGCTGCCCGGAGTATCAAGCTCTCCTGACTAAAAAAGAAACTGACCAGTTAATGAAAGCACTGCGATACGTCGATAAATTTTGTATTTTAGCCGAGGATAGAATGGCAACCAAAATAGACAATGCTGTAGTAAGTGATAAGGAATTTTTAAGTGTGTTTTACTAAGAGGTTATTTGGAACCTTTAATTAACCGTAAGGAGGAATTATCGATGAATAATAAATGCAATTGGTGCGGCAAAGAATATCATACCCCTGGTGGATGTGCACCCCTACCGGTTAAGTATGACGGGGTTGACTATATACCGGTTAAGTTTGGGGCCGAGCCCATATGGGAGGAACTGAATGAAGTTCCTCAGAGGCCCTGTCATGATTGTGGAGTAATGCCCGGGGAGTATCATCATTGTGGTTGTGACGTTGAAGCCTGTCCGGTATGCGGCGGCCAGTTCCTGACCTGTGAGCATTCAGTGATCGAGGACCCAGAGGATGACATATAATGTCTCCCATGCGCAGTAAGGTTCCTTGTAGATTCCCCGGATGCCCTACCCTTGTGCCTGGTGGCACTGGAGGCTATTGTCAAGAGCATGAGGGAATTAAGAAGCAGAGATATAAGGATTATGATAATAAATCCCGAGATAAACAAAGCGCCGACTTCTATAATAGTCCAGCCTGGAGACGGTTGAGAAAAATGAAAATGCAACAAAATCCTTTATGTGAACGCTGCTATAAAGATGCAGGCCGCATAATCCCTGCAACTATAGTGCATCACCGTGTAGAAGTTAAACAGGACTGGTCAAGGCGTTTAAGTATGGATAATTTAATTAGCGTTTGTGACTCCTGCCATGCCCATATCCATGGCGGTAAGGATTAAACTGTAATGATTTTTGGTTTTGGGAGAAAAACTTGCGTTGAGATACCGCTGAGGTGTTTAGGTAAAAGATGTCAGATATTAATACCCCCCCCGGGGGGCATCGAATCCCTGAGGCTTATCGCCTGAACACCTCGACGGCCTTCTTCTGTAAACAAAATTCGTTTTATGAAACTTTTAGAAATTAGGGATCCAGTTTCCGCTTCAGAACAGGGCTCAATTAACAGATAAGGGGGGGGTTAAAAATGAAAAAACCTGATAGCACTACATTCCACCTAGGTAAAAAACAATATACTTTTAAATTCGATGATCGGTCGACCCAGGCATTGGCTCAACACTTTGGTACTATAACGAGTCTTATAAAAGCACTGAGCCGTAAAAATACAATTTCTTACTTTATTTTATGCTGGGCGGGACTGTTACACGAATACCCGGACCTGACATTAGTGGAGACTGGCGACCTACTATTTAGCCCAGTCAGTAAGCGAGAAAACCAGAAAATAAGCGTTGCGCTAGTGGCAGCACTGGAGGCCTATGGAATACCAACAAATACACCGGTAAATGTATTATTGCAAGATAAAGGGAGGGATTAAGAATGGCTCAAATTGGAGAATTAATGGTAAAGATAGGCGTTGACGCTTCATCGGTGACAAGGGGTCTAGAAGAAACAGGGAAGCAGATGAAAAATATGGCTGCAAATCTAGAATCAAGCTTAGGACCAGCCATGGACAAGATAGGCCAAGCCCTAAAAGTAGTGGGTACCGCTGCTCTAGCCGGCTTTGGAGCGGCAGCCGTAGGAGCTGTCAAGGGTGCATCAGAACTTGAAAACTATCGCAACACCCTAAATGTGGTAATGAAAGACCAAGAACAAGCAGGAAAGACAATGGCATGGGCTGTAGATTTTGCGAACAAAACTCCCTTTGAGACTGATTCTATTGTCGAAGCTACCGTGAGGCTAACATCATACGGGTTGAAGGCTCAGGAAGTAATGCCTGCCATAGGTGACATGGCTGGGGTGATGAACAAGGACATTATGCAAGCCGTTGAGGCAGTAGCTGACGCTCAGACTGGAGAACTCGAAAGGCTCAAAGAGTTTGGCATCACAAAGGCAATGATTGTGGAGCAAGGTGCTAAGACGATGAGAGGCGTAGAACTTGTAAATAATCAGGGGCAGATAGTAGACCAGGAGAACTTTAACAAGGCGCTGTTTAGCCTGATGAATGATCGTTTTAAAGGAGGTATGGATCTCCAAGCGAACTCATTTAGTGGCATCATGTCTACTATCAAAGGTACGTTTTCCACTACTCTTGCGACCATGGCTGGGATAAGCGCTACTGGTGAGGTTAAAATAGGTGGCTTTTTTGACACGCTGAAAAATAAAATGCAGTTGGTCATTAGTAAAATAAACGAATGGCAGCAGAACGGCCAACTACAAGCATGGGCTGATCAGGCAGGGGCAGCGCTATCTACCTTCTTCGGAACCGCTGAAAAGGTATTCGGTTATATTATTGACGTCGCAAAGGATATTTATAAATATTGGGATTTGATAGGGCCTGTTCTTGCTGGGGTTTTGGGATCTTTCTTAGCTTTTAGTATTGTAGAAGGCGTATTAAAAGCGATAACCATAGCGCAAACTGCTTTAAATTTTGCAATGAGCCTTAACCCGATAGGATTAATAATTATAGGCATCGGTCTGTTGGTAGCGGCTGGTGTAGCACTCTATATGAACTGGGATACCGTACAAACAAAAGCGAGAGAACTGTGGAACTCTATTGGCGCCATATGGGACAACATTAAAACAAAGACTGAAGATACATGGAACGGCATTAAAACTTTTATAAATACCACATGGGATAACTTGATAACTTGGGGAACGACAAAGTGGACAAACTTTAAAAACATGTTCCTTGGTGTTTGGGGCGCTATCGGCATAGGGCTTAAGGGCTATGTAAATGGAATAATCAGCATGGTAAACTCTGTAATTAATGCCTTAAATACAATCCAAGTTACGATTCCCGACTGGGTACCGAGTTATGGTGGTCAAAGCTTCGGGGTCGACATTCCCAACGTGCCGATGCTTGCCAAAGGTGGCATTGTAACCCGCCCTACATTGACAATGATTGGGGAGGCTGGCCCAGAAGCCGTTGTTCCTTTGAAGGGGTATGATTTTTCATTTACCCCATCAGGGATGGTTGGCAATGCTAGAAATAGTATAACAAACAATTTTGATATTAAGATTCAGGGTGCTAATGCTAGGGAGATCTGGGAAGAACTTAATCCAATTATAATACGGTCCTTAGCTATTGCAGGTGTAAACTAATAAACGCTTAACCTACGAAATAAGGCCCTTAGAAAAGATTCTAGGGGTCTGTTTCGATCTCATGAAATGTGCGGTGCCTCATTCTTAGTAGTACATCTGCAGGGAGGCATCATAGTGGTAGAACATAAGCCCAGGCGACTATTGTGTCCTGAATGCGGTGAGCCTATGCTTAAGATCGCTGGTAAAGATGATGAGCAGGATTATTTTCTCTGTGGATGTTGTGGCGGGCAATTCTGGCCCCAGGTAGAGGATCCCTATGCGGGCCTGTCTGAAGTTATTAATCAGGACTGCCATCGAGGGGATCGGAAAGGCGGGAGCAATCGAAAAGGTCGGTTTGGCAATCAGAAAAAGCCTGTCAAGTCAGACCGGGCTCGCCTACACTATTAACCGGTATATACAATTACCTATTCATGATCAAAGTATTTTCTTGTTCTGCGAGCCAGGATTAAAAAGTACTCACTAATCGCCTGAAGGTAACGCGAGTAAATAGTATCGTTAATAACGAACTTCTCGCCTATTCGCCCTGTTAGCCAAGGACAATTTGAGAGAAGTTTTCTATCGATAACAGACGAACGATGTACTATAACATTTCGTACATTGTACATTTCATATAAATCTCTTTTTATCGGTTCAGGGACATCACCAGCAAGATTAAAAACGTCCAATATTGCCTCAAATCTAGCGATACCAGGTTTATGTCTTGATTTAAGTTTCTGTTCTAATAATTCTAGAAGTAATCTCATTCTTTCCTCGTTATCTAGCTCCATAAATTGAAATAATGGAATTGTCAAACTATCCACCATCACTCTTTTTATATTTGAGTTTTCATTTATTAAGAATGATACTGATAAATCCTCAATAAGAGTTTCAAGTGCTCCCCATAAGGCTACGATGCTATGCGCATATAGTAATGGAAAACCGCTTTCTTCCAAATGTTTAGCCTGCTCTGACACTTCATTTAATTTTTTAAGGGTTGTTTGCTCATGCTCCGATAGTTGACGGTTTTCTTCAGAACATTTCACTTCCATATAAGCCTTAGTTATTTGCGGCATATTTTGAAAACGATTAATTCCTTCAATTGATAAATTTAAAACTTGGTCAATTTCAGAAATATATTCAATGAATCGATCGAAAGTTTCCCAAGCCCCTTGCAAGAAAATGCCCCCTTTTAGCTTGCTTATGTCATTAAATTATTTTCGGTCCTTAAGGAGTTGATCCGGTTTTATTTTTGCTAACTATATCCCATTTCTATATTATCCAAGGAATCCCTTCTTTGCCGGCTAGGGTAGGGGCTGACTCGGATTCGATTGATCTCGAAGCGGTGAAAAGGAGTCGGTCTTTTTTTCCTTCCCCTTTTACTCTCGTGATCGATTTAGCTATTTCGGCACTTTAAGGCCCCTATTCATGCGTTTTACTTCGACATAGCGTACATATTAACGTATGAATGGGGGCTCAAAGCGTACATATCAGCGTACGGTTTATAATGCCACTCCAGCCATTCCTGCGATCGCAGAAACCGCCTTGTAAACAACGGAAATTACTACGCCGATACACGAAAAGACCGTCACCAGTTTAATCATACCGGCGACCTGACCATGACCTAATGCTCCAGCCACGGTGCTGGATAATGACCCTACTGCAGCTACACATACCAGTTGCACTATCGGCTGGCCAGCTCCACCGGTACCAAATGTCTGACTCATAGCCCCTCCTATTGTGTATATCATCTAAATTCCTCCTTATCTCGTTACACATTGCGCGATAGAACTTAAGCAGCAGGCTACTGTAGTCAATGCAATCAGGGTACCTGTAGGCTTCTGATCAACGGCTGCAGCTGCCACATATCCACAGACACCAATCCCAGCAATTAATACTACCTGGGCAACCATAAAGCCCCATTGAATACTTGAAGCTTTAGCAGCTGCATCATTGGCGCGATTAAAAAACTCTAATGTTTCTGGTTTGATTGTTTTTTCAGCCAGCCAGCCTAATGCGTTTATTCCTGGTGATTCATATCCAAATATCATCGATTTATCACTTCCTTTTTGATATTTTCCAGGGATCTGATGTTAAACTGGAGACCATTAATATTTGCTCCTTCTATTTGGCCCGATATGAGGCTTTTCCGGCCTGGGTGGACTGTTACTACCTCCACAACAGGGAAAACCTCCGTGAGCGCAAACCACCAGCGATTAGCTAAATATTTATCTTGTTGATCAAATAACCGGTTATAAAGCTCTATTTTATTGAAGGTGTTGGTGCCGCGGTCCATCTCAATAAAGATAAATCTAAACTTACCGGTCATAGTATTCTTAATAGCTGCGAATCCGTCAGACCTCAGAACCTTATAATCTTGCTCATAGTTCCATGAGTGTAACTTCTCCCAGGATGGAAGGTTATGCTGCAGCCAGATCCTCACCCAGTTAGTAGCGATTAGGTGTTTAATCATTCCCGGAGGCCTATCAGTCAAGTAATAGTAATAAGCATCTTCACCTCGGCCCCGGTGTACCTTATTTGCTTTATACAGCTTCAATAAGACCTCCTGGGCCTTTCTTTTACCATACTGACTCTTGAAATACAGAGCCTGCAACTGGGCAGTGTCAAGGGCGCCCCATTCCTCAATTGTTTGCAGTATTAACCTATTTCGCTTTAAGCCTTTTTGCCTGGGGTTCTCGCACTGGTTCAATGTTCCACCTCCTTTGTGGTTTAGTTAGTGCCAGCAGCTCCTCAGCTTTATTAGGGGAAAGATACATGGATTGGACTTCCATAGTATTTATGCCATAGCGATAGATAGCGCGGCCTTTTACCGCTGGAAGCTGACCGGCAAGGTTGCAGTCCTCACCTAATACCACCCGGCTATCTGCATCAGAGCCAACCTTAAAGCACAACCTGGCCACGAAGTTGGAGCGAGTATCCCCCGGGATAATCTGGGTACTGGTCCGCTGACTTGCGCCGATCATACTGATACCGGTAGCCCTGGCCAGTCTTACCAGGCGGTCAAAGATCTCAAAGCAAGGTTTATCCATCTCGGCCAGCTCATCAACTACCACAACGATGTAAGGCAGATCCTCCGGACAGTCCTGCCACCTCCTGGCCTTATACTTACGCAGAATAGGCTTGCGACGTTCGTATTCTTGATTAAGGGCTCTGAGTACAGCGAGTGCCTCATCAGCAGACTGAGCGACAAGACAGTAGCCCTCCAGATAGGCGAAGTCTATTCCTTTGAGATCGATCACAATGACCAGGGCTTTATCCAGTAGGCTGTGGATGATGGACATTAACAGGCTGGTTTTACCAAAGCCAGTAGCTCCAGCAATAAGTAGGTGAGGGCTATCAGGTAGATCCAAAGTAATTAGATCTGTCCTGGAGAATCCGATAGGAATAGGCAGAACCATGTTAATAGGTGGCTGCCACCTATATTCTATATACTCGGGCAACTCACCTAGCTGGATATTCATATGGCATTTACCATGCTTCCATTCCAGCTCTACCCAGCCATTCACAGCATCCTGGAAGAAGTCTTTGTGGGTCCTGATCTGCTTGAATGACACTCCTGGAGGGAGATTAATCACAAGATGCCATCCGTGCACTGTTCGGCGCTTCGCAGCTATTACGGGCTTTTGGCCGTCCTTCTGCTCATAAGCCAGGTTATCGAATACATCAAGGACCAGTCCGGGTATATGATTATCTAGATAGCGCTTACCCTTAAAATTAAAGCCTTGGCGGTGACGCCAGGTATATTTGAGAGCAGCTAGAACATCCTCAATCCCAGTCTCTTTCTTTTTACGCATTATTTCACCTCCCGTACGTTGATGTTAATAACTATGTAAAGCGTTCATAACATATGATAACTATTGACAATCGAAAGCAACTGATGTAAGCTAAGGGAAAATTATGGGAGGGAGGCACACTATTGGAGTATTTCACACCAGAGGAGCTGGCCCAACAGTTAAAAGTAAATGTAGGTACTGTATGGCGGTGGATCCGCGAAGGGAATTTGCCTGCGCTTAGGATCGGCAAGGGCTATCGAATCAGTGATGAGCAGTTGGCCAAGTTTTTGAGCTCGAGGGAAGTAGGACAAACAGAGGATCCTAGTGATGGAGGTGAGTAATTTCATGGCAATTAAGGGTGTAATGACATTAGCTCAGTTTACCGTTCGTAAGGACTATCAGGGTAACACTATATCCGAAGAGATCAAACCCATACCAGGGGATCCAGAAGTCGAGTTTAGATTCCTGGGTGCGCTGCTGGCGGCTAACCTCGACAAAGATCCACAGTTTAGAAAGTTCTGTGAAGAATATGAGCATCACGTTTAGGACCCGGATTACAAAAAGTAAAAGGCAGCCAGGTACCGCGCCAAACGATTACCCTGACTGCCACAAAGACAAGCCCCAACGGGACTAATCATAATAATAGTATCACACCAGTTCCTCTGGGCTAAAGAAAAAAAGGAGGAATTATATAATGGAAGCGATGACAGTCAACAAAGAGAAAACTTTGGAGGAATTAAAGAGGGAACTGATCAAGAAAAGCGATGTAATTGTAGAAACATTATTTAAACTCGAAAAAGCAACTTTGCTGTTAAACCATTGGTCGAACGAGTATGGTTTTTTTGAAGAGCCAGATCCCTGGGCAGCCATAAAAGCTGGGTCGACTGTCGGAGGTTCCAAAGACATACACGGGAACCAATCTATGCAATGGTATTATGAATACAAATCTATAGTGCAATTTATAAACATTGCGGAAGATTATGTGTATGAAAGCAAAGAAGCATTAAGAAAAGCCGTGTACGAGTAAGTAGGAAAGCTTGGACTTCAAATCCAATCTTAGAACCCTATTCCTTCTGCCTTGGTAGATCAGATACAAATAGCCGAAATAGAAGCACCTACAAGAAGGGCTTTAATGACTGCTTGAAATTAATGTAAAAACGCTGTGGCTAATGAAAGGAGGCCGTCCGATGCCAAAAGAACTGGAAAAACCTATGCACTTTGAAGAGGTCCAGGAGTTTCTGGGTATGGGGTCTACTTTTGTCTATAATGAACTACAAACTGGACGGCTGCCTGGCCACAAATTAGGAGGCAAGTGGATAGTATATCCCAGTGAGCTGCAAAGATATCTTGACCGCTTGCCTAGTAACCAAAGGAAGCTGAAAATAACCAAGTAGGCGACCTGAAAACGTTTTTTATTAAGTGTAAAAAAAAAGACTAAAGCCGGGAGCATATGAATATCCCGGCTTTTAATATTTACTGAAGTGTTTACTGGAGCTTAAACCAGATGCCGCCAGTACCATCATAATTCAATTTATATGCAACCTTGGGGGCCATATCAGATTTTTTAACTTTAAAGGCAATATATCCTTCATGTTGGGCGCCAGGATATAATTGGGTAGAAAGCGCTGGCTCAGGTGTTACTACGCTAAAAAAGCCATTATATAACGCATCACTCCCAGAATAAACGTCAAAATCTGCTGTGGTAACCTCAAGGCTCTTACCTCCATCTACTGCCACAGCATTTACAGCGATTTTTGCCAAGATATAGTCCTCGTCCGATCCAGGAGGATCGTTGAACATATTAGCAGCTTTTATTTGCTGCCAAGCCTTATCGCCTCTAATAGCTTCTTTAACTATAACCTCAGCAGTAAAATTATCAAATATATTATTTATTATTATTCGTTGTGTAGTTCCTAACGGAGCAGGATTAACCCGGGTATAACTTACTGAAGGAGGCTGTGGATTTGATCCTTTGTCGTTTATGTTTACGGTATTATTAGGACCATCCCATATAACCTCCTTACCCAGTATTTCACTTACTGCTCGTAAAGGAACATAAGTCCTATCGTTGTATATTAGATTATCTGTGGCTACGTTTTGGCCATTAACGACAACATTTACTGCATTTAATAGTACATTAATGTTTTGATATGTCCCTGCAGCAAAAGCTACGCCGGACAACATTGTGGTAATTATCACGCCAACAATAAAACCTCGGATCTCCCTTTTCATTAAAGTACCTCCCAATTATATTATAACCAATATTCACCAAAAGCACCTTATTATCCTTTCTCCTAATAAAAAAGTTGGCACCAAATTGTCACCAGACCAACTCAAAACGGGGCAAAAAATTGCTTTTAAAAGCAAGTAATGGCCGATGTTTCCAAACGGTTGCAAACCACCCCGAAGTGGCATTGTGTGCCTGACACGGAAGAAGTTATGAGTTCGAATATTGTACGACCTACTATAATAAATCAGTAATACCGCGGCTAGGCTACGGTATTTTTCAGGGGAGACCCCGGTTATTTTATTGGTTTGTGATGGCCAAGGATGAGTTCGGAGAGCAGTGGGCGAGTACTACGACGGAACCAAAAATAATACCACAGTCATAATTACTTCTTGGAGAGCATACATTTTTCTTGTCTGGCTGAATTACATGCCGCGGGTGTTCGCAAAAGATTGTTGGCAAAGTTGTTACCCCAAGGCTAAATAAAAGCGCAAGGGAGTAGCGTACTGAGCTGAGCAGTGTATGCGGGGCTCAGCTGCGGAACCTGTAATTTTGGCCGGATAGCCAATAAAATCCTCGTGTAGGAATAATAATTTAATATTTCAAATGGAGATGCCGGGTGAGACCCCGGCTTTTTCATTGTTTTCTGACTAATAGAAAAAGCGAATAATGGGAATAATTTACATGAAATCCTCTTGTCACGAATACATTTTAAGAAAAATAATTCGAAATAATTTAAAGGTTGCAGTAAAATATTTCTTTTTATAGAATAAGGAGTGATAAAAAAATGAGTAGGATGATTGGTTATATGATGTCAGAAAAGTACGAAAAAATAGAAAGCTTTAGATTATATGTCGAAAATGAAGAGGAAAGACTGCAAATTATAGATCGAGCTGCTAGTTATAATGTTCTCCGCAAGCCGATTTTTGATTCTATTTTTCTGAGTACAGATGAAATCGAAAAATTTATGGCAATTGATTATATAACGGGTTATCAGGTTAACAATTTGGCAAAACAGGTTTTAGAGCGATTTAATAACTGGATTGTAGAAAAAATTGCAGCTGAGTTTTCAAAAGAAATTGGGCTTTCTTTAGACGGCAAGGAAGTTCTTACTGCTGCACAAAATAAAGTTTTTTACGAGGAGCATCTTGAAAAAATCATAGTTCAATGGTGGCAAGAAATGGGATGCAATTTTATCCTACAAATGGAGAAATTATTAACCCCATTTTCATTAGCGGGTTTTGCTGACGAAATCCGATTGCTCAACTATTTTGTTGAACACTCTCAGCAATATGAAAATGATGAAGCTTTATATTATATTAGCGATTTCTTTATTTCAGACTGGGACTTACTGTTGGAAAGACATGCCATAAATGATTTAGGTGACCAGCTGGTATCTGGATGGGAAAAAAGAATGGTATTGAATTGTTCTTGGGATTTTCATAATTCTATCGAACAAATCTTAATAGAATCGATAACAGAATTGGATTGGGATCAGAATAAGGAAAACACGGAAAATACCTTAATTTGTACTGATACTAAGGGATGGGGGCAAATAAAAATTGAAAAAGGATATCGTTCGACACAACTTTCAGCTGCTTGATGTCGCAGTCCAAAAGTTAGCAGTGGAAAGGTTCATTAATGATGATGTACCAGACTCTCCGGTTGGATTAATTTTCACTGCTGAAGGTAAAGGAGACAGAATCCAAAATGATTCAGAAGAAATAGGCTATTCTTTATTAACTGTAAAATTGTCTTTTAAGGAACCTAATCCCAAACTATTTGAACTAGAGCTAATACTAAAAGGGACATGTGAATCTAACGCGGGTGAATCAAGTTCCCCAGAAGAATTTGATAAATTCCTAAACCAATATGCTCTTCCTTTACTATGGCCGTATGCAAGAGAAATTGTGTGGAGTATGTTAATACGAATGGGGTTACCTCCCATTATGTTGCCTGCCATAAATGTTGCTAAAACCGTCGAGGCTTCTATTAGTATAGAGACTGAATAACGTAGTTAAGTAAGAGGGAAGGGATAACCTTGACGGCACATACAATTGAGTTCCCAATATATGATCCATATGGAATGGAGGAGCACAAAAAGATAAGCGAACTAAGTTCTCTGGTAAATCATATAAAAGGTAATACGAAAATCAGAACTACCTTTTTTAGATTTGTTAAAGATAATCCAAGTTTAAAAAGCTGTGATATGTGGTTTATAGGGGAAGAATATAAAGATAAGTTAACGCAAATAGAACGTAGGTTATTGGATTCTCTTCGCGATTTAGTAAATGCAGCAAATACGAAAAAATACTGGTCTGATAAAACAGAAGAAGAAAACTTTGATATATTAAGGGGATTAGCTTTAGAAGTCTATGTTGAGACCTGCATACAAAAGCGATATTCAGATGTTTTCTGCAACTGTATTGTTGAAATAAATAATGAACCCTTCTGTCATAAGAAGGGTGCTTATCCATCTACTTTAGATGTGGTTGGATGGAATTCCCAAGGTTTTGATGGGGAACTTTACGAGTGTAAAGTATCAACATACCTTCTTAAAAATACCTCTAAAGGACACGAAAAACTTATCTTCTTAAATTCGCTGCAAATGCGACTAAGTGCAATGAAATCCAATGGGAATGTTGCTGTTGCTTCATTTGAAAATGATTTCACACTTAAAAAGTATTTGGGCAAATATAATATAACAATAGTTGGATACCAAAAACTTCTCCACATTGACGAAAAACGTTGTGGAATTGTAGCGTAAACTATTCCGCTATATATCAATCTTCTCCTCTACCAAACTATTATTTAAAGAAAATGTGAGTAAGAGCTTAACTTAGTGATCGGAACTATTAAGGAGTATGATTAATAACATATGGGGGTTGCGGGAGGCCACTGAAAAAGTCCCATAAATAATTTGTATTAAAAGAGCTGGAATTACCGTATTTCACGATGATTCCAGCTCTTTTTTTGATATAATTAAGGTAATAAATTAAGTAGGTGATTAAATGTTAAAA
>Ga0074193_1000675_pt1 | contig 52892 bp, 54 predicted proteins | sample EPASupsiteHSE605_FD_64523 | JGI IMG/M metagenome (GOLD analysis project Ga0074193, IMG submission 64523) | Bioremediated contaminated groundwater from EPA Superfund site, New Mexico - Sample HSE6-05 | ecosystem: Environmental > Aquatic > Deep subsurface > Groundwater > Contaminated ...
TATTATCATCATATTTATTTTATCGTTGGGCAACAAAAGTAGAATATGCCCCACTTTTCACTAATGTTCAGGCTGATAGCGCCGGGAAGATTGTAGAAGGACTTAAAGGGATGAATATTCCCTATAGTTTAGATGATGGTGGAAGTACAATTTTAGTTCCTAAAGATCAGGTATATGAATTAAGATTAAATTTTGCCAGTAAAGGTGTTCTTCCCGAAGGTGGACTTGGTTTTGAACTTTTCGATAAAAGTGATATGGGTGCTACTGATTTTGAAAGGAATGTTAATTACCAGCGCGCCTTACAAGAAGAATTACGCAGAACTATAAGCCAGATTGATGCAGTAAAACAGGCCAGGGTGCATCTTGTATTACCTGAAAAGAGTGCTTTTATCGAAAATGAGCACAAAGCACAGGCTTCAATTGTATTAGAACTAAAACCAATGGTTAAATTGCAGCCTGAGCAAGTAAAAGGAATTTCAGAATTAGTTACAGGTTCTGTAGAGAATCTTAATATCGAGGATGTCAACATAATAGATACTGCAGGACATATTTTAAGTGACAATATAAAAAATGATGGAAATAGCGCTCTAGAATTAAATCAATTAGATCTTAAACGGAATTTTGAAAAAAGCATTGAAAGTCGAATTCAACAGCTGCTGGATAGTATTTATGGGCCCAATAAGGCAGTAACTATGATTACTGCTGATTTAGATTTTAATCAAAAAGAAGTGAGCCGAATTGTTTGGGGAAAAGAGGGAGTTGTTACTAGTGAGCAGCTTAATCAGAAAACTACCAGTACCGATAACTCTAACCCCGCTCCGGTAGGAGACTCAAATCGAGATCCATCACTAACAAATACTGCAGGATCGAATAATGATATATCATCAACAAAAAATTATGAAATAGATAAGGTGGAGGAAAAGGAGATTTATGCACCAGGTCGATTAAAATCCCTTTCGACCGCAGTTGCTATTAATGGAGAACTTCCTCCTGATGCAGAGATTCGAATCAGGGAAATTATATCTGCTGCTATTGGTTTTAATGCCGCTAGAGGAGATACCATAAATGTTCTGAGCACAGAATTTGACGAGAGTAGTTTAGATGAAGCTAAGGCGGAAATGGCCAAAATTGAAACTGAGGAAAATAAGAAAGAGAATATAAACACCTGGATGTCATGGGGATTGAAAGGCATAGGAATTATATTGTTTTTTGTTCTGGGCTTAGCATTAATACGCGTTCTTGGTTCCAGACATGACAGTTCTGATATAATTCTTCAACAGCCTGCGTCTATAAAAAAGGTCGAAGAACAGTTAGAACAAATGGAGATTAAAAATTCGGAATCATATGTCAGCGAAGATGAGGAAATTAAAAAAATACTTAAAGATCAACCCGAGGTAGCTGCACAAATAATTACAACATGGTTAGAAGAAAATGGGAGTGGAGTAAGTGGCTAGAGAGCGAAATCTAAATGGTCTCCAAAAGGCAGCCATCTTATTGATTGCTGTGGGGCCAGAAAGAGCATCAGCGATATTAAAACATTTTCATTACGATAAAATTGAAAAGATTAGTTCTGAAATTGCTAATACACTTGCAGTTAACCCTAAAATAATCAGCAGTGTTTATAAGGAGTTCTTGGTTCTCAGCAATGTTCATTCAGCTGCTTCCAGTGGTGGAATTCAATATGCTAAAGAGATGTTGGATAAAGCCCTCGGAGCCCAAAAGTCGGATGAAATTATAAGATCGTTAACGTTTCACAATAAGCCTTTTCACTCAATAAGAAAGATAGAGCCTAAACAAATAGTGAACTTTTTAAATAATGAACATCCTCAGACAATAGCTCTTATATTATCTAACCTTGATCCGGAGCAATCTGCTGCCATATTGAATTATCTGCCCAAAGAGATGCAAAGTGATATAGCCTGGAGAATTGCAACCATGGAAAAGACTTCCCCCGAAGTAATTGAAGAGGTGGAAGCAGTACTTGATACCAGGCTTTCAAGTATGGCCAGCAAGGATTTTACGATCGCTGGAGGAATCAAAGACCTGGTGAACATACTCAATATGGTCGATAGAGGCACAGAGAAAGGTATTATTGAGGCTATGGAGAAGGAAGACCCCGAGTTAGCTGAAGAAATAAGAAAAATGTTATTTGTCTTCGAAGATATTATTACGCTTGACGACCATTCTATTCGCAGGATTATGCGGGAAGTAGACTTTAAAGATCTGGCACTTGCACTCAAAGGTGCCAATGATGAAGTTAGTGAAAAAATATATAAGAATATCTCTCAGAGGGCAGGAGAAATGCTTAAAGAAGATATTGAGTTGTTAGGCCCAGTGAGGGTGCGTGATGTAGAAGAAAAGCAGCAAAAGATTGTGCAGATTATCAGAAGGCTGGATGAAGCCGGAGAAATAGTATTGATACGGGGTGGTGGTCAGAATGCTATTATCGCATAAGGTTATAAAGCGAGTAGGCAGCGAAATGGAAGATTGGCCGGTACATCCACGGATTTGTTTTGCTCATGAAGAGGAAGAGGAATACCTTGCTGAAGAAGACTTAGTAAAAGATGCGGGTGACATTATCCAAAGCGCCCGTATAGAGGCAGAAAAAATGCTTGCGGACACCAATAATAGGATCTTGGTTATAGAACAAGAAGCTTACGATAGAGGGTATAAAAAGGGAGAACAGGATGTTTGGGAGTCTCACAAAAAGGCCCAGGAAGAATTTTATTTATCAACCGGTAAAGTATTAAACCAGATTAAGGAGATCAGGGAAAAAATATATAACGAAACAGAAAATGAACTTGTGGATCTTGCAGTCCATATAGCAGAAAAGCTTGTTTGCCGGCAACTGGAGCTTAATCCTGAAACTATACTAGATATAGCGAAGGCTGCTTGCATTCAAGCTAAGGAATGTGAATTGGTAATAATTTATGTTCATCCTGATCAAATAAATAGTCTTAAAGCCAGGCAAGACGAAATTGCCTCACAACTTTATAAAACCAAAAGGTTTGAAATTATTGGAGATCCTAACATTCAATCAGGCGGGTGTCGCGTAGAAACTGAACAGGGTTATATCGATGCTACTATAGCCACAATGATAAATCAGCTCAATACAGTTATTAAGGAAGAGGCTTAATGAAGACTTCGAGAATGGCTGTGTATCGGGACAAAATTGAGGGATCCACTCTCTTTGGATATATAGGAAAGGTAACTCGGGTTGTCGGTTTAATAATTGAAGTAAAAGGCATTTATGCTTCTATTGGTGATATATGTTCAATAGAAATTGCAGGCAGGTCAAGCAAGCTGCCTGCTGAAGTAGTTGGTTTTAAGGATGATTCCTCAATGCTTATGCCTCTTGGGGATTTGAAGGGAATTTCTCCTGGCTGCAGGGTATTTTCAATGGGAAAAACTTTTAGAATCACAGTTGGAGAGGAGCTTCTTGGAAAAGTATTAAACGGTCTGGGTGAATTTCTTGAAGCAGAAAATTCACCATTCTCAGGTTGCAGCTATTCGATTCAAAATGAGCCTCCGGGCCCTCTGAGACGGAAACCGATAGGGGATATACTGGAGACAGGGGTGAAGTCTATTGACGGCCTCCTTACATGTGGAATTGGACAACGGATGGGGATATTTGCCGGGAGTGGAGTAGGGAAAAGCACACTATTAGGAATGATAGCTCGGAACAGTTCTGCAGATGTTAATGTAATCGGCTTAATAGGGGAAAGGGGAAGAGAGGTTCTAGAATTTATTAAGGAAGATCTAGGACCGGAGGGACTTGCTCGTTCCGTCGTTGTAGTTTCTACCTCTGATCAGCCTGCTTTAATTAGGGTAAAAGCTGCATTAATTGCTACCTCAATAGCTGAATATTTTAGAGATCAAGGGAAAAATGTACTGCTTATGATGGACTCGATAACTCGTTTTGCAATGGCGCAGAGAGAGATTGGGCTGGCCGTAGGGGAACCTCCAACTACTAAGGGTTATACACCATCAGTTTTTGCGTTGCTGCCTAAACTTCTAGAAAGGGCGGGTAATTTAGACAAAGGGTCAATTACCGGGTTATATACCATTTTAGTTGAGGGTGATGACATGAATGAGCCAATAGCTGATGCCGCAAGAGGCATACTTGATGGACATATAGTGCTTTCCAGGAAGATCGCTACCCAAAATCATTTTCCGGCGATAGACATTCTAGAAAGCATTAGTAGGCTAATGCCTAGTATTACAGATCCGCACCATCAGCAAATGGCGTCAGCCTTGAGGAATCATTTGGCAGTATTCGATAAAAATCGAGATTTAATCAATATTGGTGCATATGAAAGTGGATTTAATCCAGAAATTGATGCTGCTATAGAGATCAATCCGGTTATTAACCAATTTCTTAGGCAGGATATATCGGAAGTATTTACATTTGAAGAGACTCTTCATGCACTTACAGGTGTGGTAGGAACAGGGGTGTAGTATGAGTAAATTTATCTTTTCTCTAGAAAATGCACTTAAGTATCGGGTAAGCCTTGAAGAACATGAAGTTGGTCTTCTTGCAAGGGCTATGCAAAATGTACAGATAGAAGAAGGGGAATCAAATAAGCTAAATATCGAAAAACAAAACTATTTAAATTCATATAGTTACAATAAAACCAACTTAACAACCATGCAACAGCAGGAAGCCTATATTTCATTACTTGATTTGCGAATTAAAACGCAGCTTAAAAAGTTGGAGCAAGCTGTGATAATTTTTAAAAATCAACGCGAACGGGTGGTCAAAGCTTCTATAAAAAGAAAGACCTTAGAACGATTAAAAGAAAAATACTTAAAGGATCACCAGGTTTTAGATTCTAAGGCAGAACAAAAAATTCTTGATGATATAGGAATAGCCGCATACTGCCATAGGGCAGATAATTAAAAATATAAACGGAGAGGGGGTGACATATGCAACAGTTGCAAGCAGATTTAAACACTAATAATGATCTTAAGGTAGTAAGACCAGCTAAAAAAAGCAAAAAGAGTATCAGCGCCAAGAAGGCTTCAGGAAAAGGGGTACAGTTTGCAAATATTTTACAACAAGTATCAATACCCACAACAACACCAACTGAAACCAAGGTTAAGGAAATAAAAACTTCTAAACCTGAAATTAGGGCAGATAATGCTATTTTAAAAGAACTTAGAGGCATGCCCACAAAAAGTGACCGTAATCCAATCCAAAAAGCCAAAATTAATTTAACAGATTATATCACCGAAAAAAATAATAGAGTTTTAGAAAAGGCTACTGACAAAAATTCTAGGGACAATATTTTAAAAGACAGCAAATCCCAAAAGTTAATACAAAAAGCTTCGTTTAATAATAATGCGTTACAAAAAAATGAAAATAGGGGTCGTATATCAGATATTCAAATTATTCGTGAAAAAATATCTTTAAAACTCAATGTGGAATCAAAAACAACTCCTGATAATGCAGGCATTATATTAGACAAGTTAGTAGAAGCAGATATTCAAAATAACGTAGAGATAGGATTAAAAGAGGGTAATTCAAAAACATTTAAAGTAAAACTTAATAGGGAATCAAAAACAGCTCCTGATAGTGCAGGCAGTACATTAGACAAGATGGTAAAAACAGATATTCAAAATAACGTAGAGATGGGATCAAAAGGGGATAATTCAAAAATATCTAAAGCAGAACCCCAATTTAATGGCAGTATTATTCATAGTAAAGTGGAACCTCAGGCCATTGATAAACAGTTAATACAAAAGCGTGATACTGACTCGAAAGACCAGATTAAGCAAGAGAAGAGTATACCAATTAATAAATTGGACGGGTACCTCCAAAACGAACAGGTTAAGAAACAAACAAAGGAAAATGCGGCGGAATCTGATACTCCAAAAGCTAAAACAGAAATTTATAACAACCAGATAATTACTAGTAAAACAGGATTATCTCATATGACTAAGATTACTGAACCGAACCTGGAGAAAACTATGTTGTCACAATCTCAGACAGATTTAATCGTAACGAAAATGGTAGACCAGATCAAAAGCGGCCCAGGCAGCCTGGAGGTTAGCCTTAAACCAGAATATTTGGGAAAACTTAATATTTTGTTCCAATCAAATGAAGGATCAATATTAATCAAAGTTGTTGCTCAAAATGTAGATGCGGTAAATTTACTCAATTCCAGTTTGCAGAATATTAAAGAGAACTTAGAACAACAGGGTATTAAAGTACAACAAATTGAAGTTAATTTGGCCAATCAAGAAAAACACGGTAATCAAACGGGATATAGCAGAGATGGAACCAAACACCAAAATTCATTTGGGAAGCCAAAATTTTCGAATTACGAACCCAGGGAAACAATTTCTTTACTGCCCTACAAACTAAATATTCTGGCATAAGGGGGGAAGACAAATGGCTGTTATAGGAGAAGTTAATTCATCAGCATCGGCATTAAACGGAAATCTTACAAGTGATAAAACAGCTCAAGAGCTTAGCAAATATGAGTTTCTAAAAATACTTGCTGAAGAGTTGAAAAATCAGGATCCTACTGATCCCGTGAGCAACAAAGATTTTATTGCCCAATTGGCTCAGTTTAGTTCACTTGAACAAATGCAGAATATGTCCGAAGCTTTTAGTGCACTTGAAGGAAGCCTTGAAAGTTACTTGGAAAAACAGGTCAATATTGATGGATCATTAATAGTAATGCAATCAGCAGGTTTAATTGGTAAGAGCGCAATTGCTCAAGTAGATGGAACTAATATCGAAGGTATGGTTGAATCGATACTTATAAAAGATTCTGTTCCTTACGCAGTGATAAACGCAACGACAGTACCGGTAAATTCTATAACAAAGATATCGGAGGAAAATGAGGTTCCGGGAGTGATCTAAGCTTGAACAAAATCAATTTATATTATCCGGTTTCGCCAGAACCCCCGGTCAGCAGGAAAGATTCTAATATTAAAAAAGGTGAATCTGGACTTGATTTTAAGGAAGTATTACGGCAGAAGTTACCAGAAGAAGGGGTCAAATTCAGCAGCCACTGCCTTAAAAGATTGGAACAAAATAATATTCAGGTATCTCCTCAGCAGTTAGACAAGCTCAATAATGCTGTGGAGAGAGCACAAGTCAAAGGAGCCAGAGAGTCCTGTATAGTCATGGATAATATGGCGTTTATTGTGAGTATTAATAATAAGACAGTTATAACAGTTGTTGATGAACAAAGAATGAAAGACAGTGTTTTTACAAACATCGATAGTGCAGTGATTTTATAGGCCGGACCTCTCTGAGGAAGCCTTCAGTCAGAAAGCAGACTGCTGCACTCAAGGAATTTAATTATTTTAAGGAGGTCAAATATTTATGATGCGTTCACTTTATGCTGGAGTCTCAGGGCTGCAGGCACATCAAGTTAAGATGGATGTTGTAGGTAACAATATTGCAAATGTAAATACTACAGGTTTTAAAAAGGGGCAGGTTACATTTCAGGATATGCTGAGCCAAACACTGAATGGTGCCCAGGCTGGTACCGCTGGTACAATTGGGGGAAGAAATGCTCAGCAAGTAGGGTCTGGGGTTAGAGTGGGAGCCATAAACAATATTCATACTCAAGGTGCTTCATCTACTACCGGGAACCCTACAGATTTAATGATTCAGGGTGAGGGCTATTTTATATTAAAACAGGGTGCTAATACTTTCTATAGCCGTGCAGGTGCCTTTTCAATGGACAATGTTGGTAACCTTGTAAATTCAGCTAACGGGATGAGGGTTTGTGATACAGCCGGAAACGCTATTAATTTCACTGGCAGTAACATAAATGTAGCGTCTGATGGAACCATCTCATATATAACCGCTCTTGGTGCCCCTACTACCTATGGTACTAAAATAGGCTTAGCTACGTTTCCGAATTCAGCAGGTTTAATGAAGGCTGGAGAAAACATGTATATTCAAAGTGTTGCATCTGGTGCGGCTACTCAAACTACTCCGGGGACAAATTCAGGGACATTAATAGCTGGTTCGCTTGAGATGTCTAATGTAGACTTAGCTCAGGAATTTGTAGACATGATTGTTACTGAGAGAGGTTACCAAGCCAATTCAAGAACAATTCGTACCGCAGATGAAATGCTGCAGGAATTGATAAACATTAAGAGATAAAAGCATCTAGAGAAAGCGGAAAGGCGCAGCCGCCAAGAATGAAGGTGCTGGTAGGCGGCTCTTTTCCGCGCTTCTTGAAATAAAGATTATTATCAGAGAAGGAGCAGATAGAAAATGGCCTCAACCGATGAAGAAACACAAGTTCCAAAGAAAAAGAAATTTAGATTATGGGTTTTATTGTTAGCAGCACTTGTTTCTATTTCAGCCTGTACATATATATTTTTTGGTTCAGGACTAAAGAATCTAGACGCGAAAGTTAATGCTGAAGACATGAAAAGCGTTACATTGCCCAGTTTTACGGTGAATTTAGCTGATACTAACAGCAACAGATTCCTTAGGACTACCATAACCCTGGAATTTTCTTCTGATGAAGTGGAAGAAGAGTTAAAAGTATCTGCATATAAAGTGAAGGATAGTGTTTTACAAGTTCTTAGAAATACGCGAGCCAGCAGTCTCGAGGATCCCAAAAGTACTGAAGTACTTAAAGAACAATTATTAAAGGAAGTCAATTCACGACTGACAAGTGGGAAAATTACCGGTATATATTTTGAGGAATTTATTGTTCAGTAAGGATGATATTTATGAATTTCAGAAATTTCACAGAGGAACATATTAAAGAAATGTTAAACATGGGAGGAGAAAAGGAAGATATAAAAAAGGCCCATTTTTCCCTGTTGGAGCCTTGCAGAGTAGAAGATGCCACAGAAAATATAAGTTTTTTAAATGAAGTCGAGCTTGAACTAAAAGTTGAACTTGGAAGTACCGCTATGAATCTGAGAGAAGTCATAAATTTATACGAAGGACAGGTCATTACGCTAAACAGAATAGCTGGAGATACCGTAGACTTAAAGGCAAATAATATATGGCTGGCTCATGGAGAAGTTCTGGTTTTAAACGAAGTTTTGGGAATAAGAGTAAGTTCTTTTAGCAGGGAAGACGAATATTCTACCAGGGGCGTGAAGTAGCTTGGAATGGAATTTCTGGGAAGCAATAATAAGAATTATAGTTTGCCTGCCCATTGTTGCAATATTAGCATACTTATTTATAAAATACGGAGTCGCTAAGAATTATTCAAGAACCAGAGGGAATCTAAAACTGTTGGAGCAAGTAATTTTGTTACCTAAAGCAACTATTAATATTGTTAAGGCCGGAGATGAATATCTGCTTGTAAGTGCAACCGAACAGGAAATAACTGTGATTAAACAACTAGATAACTACCAGGAGAATGATGAACAAGAATTTCAATTCTATTTGAATAATACAATTAAAAGATTTACCAGGGGAAGTGGCAGCAGTAATGAATAAAAAGATATACTATGTATTTGGATTCCCACTAGTTGTCTGTATCTTCTTGTTTCTTATAAAAGTACATCCAATAATAGCTGCCCCTTTACCAGGCATTGATCTGCAAGTTACAAACACAGATAATCCAAATGAAGTAGTTGATACCATAAAACTTCTAACGATTCTTACTGTGTTAAGTCTTGCACCTGCCATTTTAATAATGATGACTTCATTTACTCGAATAGTTATTGTTTTGTCTTTTGTACGGAATGCTTTGGGAACCCAACAGATACCACCAAATCAAGTACTTATAGGATTAGCATTATTTCTGACATTTTTCACTATGGCGCCTATATATCAGGATGTCAACAGTGAAGCAATAGTCCCTTACATGGCTGGGCAAATTGGCCAGACAGAAGCAATGGATAGGGTGTCAGTTCCTCTTAAAGAATTCATGCTGAAACAAACGCGGGAAAAAGATTTAACGCTTTTTATAAACTTATCAAAGTCAGATAAACCTGTAAATAAAGAAGATGTTTCTTTAAATGTATTGATTCCTGCGTTTACAATTAGTGAATTAAAAACAGCATTCCAAATGGGTTTTTATATCTTTCTTCCTTTTTTGGTTATAGATATAGTTGTAGCAAGTACCCTTATGTCTATGGGCATGTTTATGGTTTCGCCTATTATGATCTCACTTCCATTTAAAATACTGCTTTTTGTTATTACTGATGGTTGGTTTTTAGTGACCAAGTCATTAATGGAAAGCTTTCGGTGATTATTAGATTCTATAGGATGTGTTTATATTGACTCCTGAAATGATTATGACAATAGCTCGCGATACCTTAATAACGTCAATGCTGCTCGCCGCACCACCGCTGGGAATTGGTCTTCTGGTAGGATTGATCATAAGTATATTTCAGGCCGTAACTCAAATCCAAGAACAGACCCTTAGTTTTGTACCTAAGATAATTGCTATTCTAGTATCATTACTCGTATTTGGACCATGGATGATTAATATCTTAACAGAATTTACTGTAAATATATTAGGTAATTTAAGTAATGTAATTCACTAGGGGGAATTAAGAGTGCCCGAAATGGAGAGCTTGCAATGGGGCTTTCTTGTTTTAGCCCGATTGACATCATTTATGTTATTGGCCCCCTTTTTTTCAATTAAAGGTACGCCGAATATTCTAAAAGTAGGTTTTGGAGTTTTTTTAACGGTTCTTTTGCTGCCGAGTATAAAGACTGTTGAGAATATTCCGATAGATCTCGCCGCCTATTCATTTTTGATAATAAAGGAAGTTGTAGTTGGTTTAATTCTAGGTTATGTAAGTATGTTGATATTTAATGCAATTAGAATAGCAGGCGAATTAATAGATATTCAGATGGGTTTTGCAATGGCAACAATTTTTGATCCCCAGAATCAAACTAGAATAACACTTATGGGTCAATTTATGTATATATTCCAAATATTGTTGTTCCTTGCGGTAGATGGCCATCATAGTCTTATAATGGCTATATCTTATAGTTATAAGCTTATACCCGTAACTGGAGCAATTTTTAAAACTACATTTGTAACTGCGATAATCAAAATGTTTATTGAAATGTTTTCTTTAGGCATAAGAATGGCTGCTCCCTTTATTGCTGCCTTCCTTATATGCGATATAGGACTGGGTATAATGGCGCGAACTGTACCGCAGCTCAATATTTTTATACTTAGTTTTCCGTTGAAGACAGGTTTAGGACTAGTAACATTCATCGCTATACTTCCGCTTATGACTGCGGTGGTAAACAATATACTACGACAAATGGAAACAAACATGGGCATTATTATGGGTTTAATTCACTGATGAATTTTAATAATGATTATTTGGCATGTAATTTTATAGCTTATATTTTATTTATAAATATAATCCTAAGAATTTATTGCTGGCAGTATAAATACAGTTTGGTACCAGCAGTTACCATAGGCGAATTACCTTCTGCTAATTGGATGCTTTTTGCTTCATCTGAAGAGAAGACAGAACCTGCAACTCCCCACCGCAGGCAAGAAGCTCGGAAGAAGGGGCAAGTAGCCAGAAGTTCTGATCTTAATGCAGCAATAGTATTACTATCTATTATTATGCTGATTTATGTACTTAGAGACTACCTTGGTGTAAACATTGCAGGATATGTTCAGCATATCCTTTCAAAAGAAATGACATCTACAATAAATAGTGATCAAATTTTTGATATATATAGATTAACGTTATATTTGTGTTTCAAAATAATGGCCCCGATATTTGTGATAGCCATACTTTTTGGGTTAGCAGCTAATTTTCTGCAGGTAGGTTTTATGTTTGCATCTGAGGCGGTTAACCCTAAGTTAAGTAATATAGATCCCATAGAAGGTCTAAAAAAGATATTTTCAAAGAGAGCTCTTTTTGATTTTCTTAAAACATTATTGAAAATCCTAGTTGTTGGGCTGGTTGTCTACTATTTGGCAAAGAACAACTTTCCCACTTTGTTACAACTTATAAATATGGATACTGTTAGTACAGTTGATTATTTAGAAAAGATTATTTATAAAATTTGCATTACTGCATGCCTGGCTTTTCTAATAGTTGCAGCTCTAGATTTTGCTTATCAAAAATGGCAATTTGATCAGACTTTAAAAATGTCAAAAGATGAGATTAAAAAAGAGATGAAACAAACCGAAGGTGATCCTCTAATAAAGTCTAAGTTGAGAGAGAAGCAACGATTGATTGCAATGAGGCGTATGATGCAAAGTGTACCGGAGGCCACGGTGGTTATTACCAATCCTACGCACCTGGCTGTTGCTCTAAAATACGATGATAAAGTGATGCAAGCTCCGCAGATAATTGCTAAAGGAGCAGATCATATAGCAGTAAGAATTAAGGAGAAAGCAGTTGAAAACAAAATACCAATATACGAAGACAAGCCATTAGCCCGTTCATTATATAAGGATTCGGAAATAGGAGATTATGTGCCGGTAGAATTATACCACGCAGTGGCCAGCGTTCTGGCTGCCATATATTCTTTAAAGAGAAACAGAGGAGCAGGGAATGGCGAAAATTAACTCAAATGTACTTAGGGAATTTAAGATAAGTGGAAATAGCGATATTATAGTTGCAGCTCTGATAGTTGCAATTGTGGGAATAATAATCATTCCTTTGCCAACTGAGGTTCTGGATGTGCTATTGGCCTGTAGTCTGACCAGTGGTTTAATTATGATTTTAATGACTTTATTCATAACCAAGCCACTTCAAATATCTGTGTTTCCAACCCTATTGCTGGTGGTAACACTTTTCAGGCTTGCATTAGATATCTCCGCTACCAGATGTATTCTTAACGATGCTGATGCAGGTAAGATAATCGAGTCTTTTGGGTCGTTTGTTATTGGCGGCAATTATGTCGTAGGTGCAGTAATATTCCTAATTATCACCCTTATTCAATTTGTAGTAATTACAAATGGTGCAGGAAGAACAGCAGAAGTTGCAGCACGTTTCACCTTGGATGCAATGCCTGGTAAACAGATGAGTATAGATGCAGATCTCAGTGCAGGGTTAATATCTGAACAGGAGGCAAAAGAAAAAAGAATTGAATTGCAACGGGAAGCTAGTTTTTTCGGTTCAATGGATGGAGCAAGCAAATTCGTCAAAGGGGATGCCATTGCAGGAATTGGTATAGCTCTTATAAATATCATCGGGGGAATAATCATCGGAACATGGCAAAAAGGAATGCCTATGACTGACGCCCTTCAGACCTACACGCTGCTTACTGTTGGTGAGGGGTTGGTGGCTCAAATACCAGCACTGCTTGCATCGACTGCCACAGGTATTATGGTTACCAGGGCAGAAACGGGCAATAGTTTCGGTTATGATCTCAGCAGTCAGATTGGAAACTTTCCTCGTGCTATTGCGTTAGCTTCGGCAATACTATTTACTTTAGCGATTATTCCCGGCCTGCCATTTCTTCCTTTTATGATATTGTCGGCGGGTACAGGATATACTGCTTATGCTCTTAATAAAGAAGAAGGCCAAAAAGAGGAGAAAAGAATATTAAAAGAGGCTTCCAGACCAACAACCAGAGAACCGGAAAATATACTTAATTTATTTCGGGTTGATCCGTTAGAAATAGAGATAGGCTATAATCTTATATCTCTAATTGATGAAACCAATGGCGGAGATCTTTTAAATCGCCTGGTTGCAGTAAGAAAACAGTGTGCTACAGAATTAGGGATATATGTTCGCCCCATACGAATTAGGGATAATCTTCAATTAATGCCCAATGTATATAGGTTCAAGATTAGAGGAGTAGATATTACAGGAGGAGAATTAATGCCGAATTATTATCTGGCTATGAATCCCGATGATAATGATGCTGAAATAGAAGGATTAAAAACAACTGAGCCAACCTTTGGGATTCCGGCTTGGTGGATAAGAGAAGATAACAAAGAGAGAGCCGAAATGCAGTCTTTTACAGTAGTAGATTCGTCCACAGTCCTTATTACCCATCTTACTGAATTTATAAAATCTTATGCCCATGAAATATTGTCCAGACAAGATGTACAGGATTTACTTGATATGGTAAAGGAAAACAATGAAGCTCTGGTTAACGAATTGGTTCCTAATCAGTTATTGGTTGGTGACATTCAAAAGGTTATTCAAAGTCTTCTGAAAGAAAAGATATCCATTCGCGATCTGGAAACGATACTGGAAGCTTTAGCGGACGCCTCCAGAGTATCAAAGAACATAGATTATCTTATTGAATCTAGTCGTCAGGCTTTAATGCGTAATATCAGCAAACAGTATTCAATAGATGGCAAGATTACAATTGTAACGATCGATCCCTATTTGGAAGCGCATTTAACTGAGTCTTTACAGAATTCCTCGCAGGGAAGCTATCCTGCAATTTCTCCGGAATTAACCCAATACATATTCGATCAGTTGGAAAGTTTGGAAAAAGAATTTTTACTTATGGGTTTACCCCTGATTATATTGTGTTCTTCAAGAATTAGGCTGCCATTGAGGCGTCTTGTAGAAAGGTTTAAGCCCCACATTGTAGTTCTGGGTATAAATGAATTAAGTCCTAGCTTAGATGTTGAAATAAAAGGTTCGGTGGTGTCAAATGAACATTAAACGCTATTTAGTAAAAAATATGAAAGAAGCATTATATCTCATTAAAAAAGACTTAGGACCTGATGCAATAATAGTAAGCAGTCATAAAGTACGAGAAAAAGGGATTAAAGGGTTCTTCCTGCCCGGCAAAATAGAAGTAACCGCAGTGTTAGAGAAAAATGAAGCAGACGAAGTAAAAGAAGAATTAGGACAAATTAAAAATATATTGAATGGTTTTCCATATAAACCCGCTGAAGAACATACAGCAAATATTATGATTCCACCAGCCACCGATTTACTTAATAAAATCAGGCAGTGTTTTTTAGACATGGAAGTAGACCCCCAGGTTGTAGATTTGATGCTAAAAGATATTGACTTACCAAGTAGAAATAGGGATGAAATTAGGGCGAAAATACAGGATAGATTAATATCCATGTTTAAACCTCTTACTCCCAAGAATGAGAAAACAAAAATTATGGCATTTGTAGGTGCTCCCGGTGTTGGGAAGACAACCACTTTGGCCAAAATAGGAGCAATTTATTCTCTGTTTAACAGCTTTAGAATTGGTTTCATTACAATCGATACCTATAGGGTTGGAGCCGTTGAACAGATGCGGATATATGGAGACATAATAGGTGCGTCTGTAGATGTTGTAACATCACCGGATGAATTGAAAGAAGCCGTAATAAGAAATAGTGACAAAGACCTAATTCTTATTGATACTGCCGGGCGTCCATCTAAAAACCATTATCAGTTAGTAGAAATAAGAGCTTTCTTGGAAACGCTTGATTTTATTGATATTTATTTAGTTATGAATGCTACAACTAAGAAAAAAGATATGATGCGAATCCTGAAAGATTATAAGATAATTAAATATTCGCAGATGATTATCACTAAGGTTGATGAAACTGAATCATTAGGATCAATAATAAATGCAGCTTATTTTACAGGGCTGCCTATAGCCTACATAACCAATGGACAAGATGTACCGGATGATATTGAGGTTGCTAACCCTAGGCTGCTGGCCAGCTGTATAATGAGGGATGTGGTTTTTTAATGGCAGATCAGGCAGAGAAATTAAGAGGTTTGTTTAGTGGGAATAAAAAGACGGGCAAACGAATAATTACGATTGCCAGCGGTAAGGGTGGAGTCGGAAAAACCAGCCTTAGTGTTAATTTAGCTATTGCCCTGAGTAAAGCTGGCAAAAAAGTTCTGATTATGGATGCTGATATGGGAATGGCTAATGTTGATATTATGCTTGGACTAACTCCCAGGTATACACTCTATGATGTTTTGAGGGGGCAGAAGAGTCTCCGGGAAATCATTATAGAAGACTTTGAAGGGATAAATATAATACCCGGATGTTCAGGTATATTTGAAGCAGCTAATATTCAGCGTATACATAGAGAAGCTCTTATTCAAGAATTAGAATACTATACTCAGAGTATGGATTTTATAATTATTGATACTGGAGCGGGTATTTCTAATATTGTACTAGGATTTATAGCCGCTGCCGATGACGTATTAATCGTCATAACCCCTGAACCCACTTCTATAACTGATGGCTATGGAATTATAAAAGTATTGTCCAAGTTTAAACTGCATAAGAAAGTATATTTGGTTGTTAATATGGCCGGTAATCTGCAAGAGGCACAGGAGAGTGCACGGAAAATTGAAACAGTTGCTAATAAATACCTGGAAATAAACATCAGGAGATTGGGCGTTATTTATTCTGATAATAGTGTGAAAAAGTCTATTAAGGAAATGACACCTTTTATTAAAAAATATCCACGCAGTCAAGCGGCACGAGACGTAATGAAAATAGCAGAAAATATTATAGAACATAAGGTTGGTTTTCATATGGGGACTAACAATTTTGCCCAAAAATTAATAGGCCTGTTAAAGTGAGGGATTAAGATGAATATAGAAAGAGTTCTTCAAGTTAATAGAAAAGTTGAAATAACAATAATAGACGGACCGACAGATGCCGATCAAAATTTGGGGCAAAGTTTAATACAGGAAATATATAATGATTCATTTTCAATTATGGTTCCTGTTAGAGTTGGACATACACTTTATCTGGAAAAGGGCGATGAAGTTATGGTTTCAATACTGTCTGACGATGCCAGATATAGTTTTAAATCAGAAGTTATTGACAAAAGAAAAGAAGCTGGGATTAGATACGTTTTGCTTAAGAAACCACTTAAATTAACAACATCAGAAAGAAGGAATCTGGTAAGAGCAAAAACGTTATTATCCATTAAATATGTAATTATACAAAACGAAGAAGAAAAACATTGGGAAAATATCGAACCGGTTAATGTGGCATCTGTAATCGATTTAAGTGGCAAAGGAATAAGCCTATCGCTTAATCAACCGCTAGAAACGGATCTGCAAGTTGTGTTGAGTATTCCTCTGGAAATTAATAATATTCGAGCAACAGTTAAATTATTAGGTAAAGTAGTTAGATGCGAACAAAGTAATGGCTTCTACAGGATAGGAGTAAAGTTTGAAAATATTAACGAGAAACAAGAAGATTTGATTATGAAATATGTTTTTTACGCTTTAAGAAAGTATATTCAAGTAGCTAGGGATGATTATTAATATGGATGAAAATATAACGATTGATCCCCATCAATACTTGCCACTTGTTAAATCAATAGTTGATCGGCTCGATGTTAGGATTCCAGATTGCTGGGATAAAGAAGATATGATTGGTTATGGTATTTTAGGACTATTGGAAGCCATGGGGCGGTTTCAACCTGATAAAGGAATACAATTTGCTACATTTGCTTCAAAGCGTATTAGAGGGTCCATATTGGATGCTTTGAGAAAAGATTCTCCCTTATCACGCAACTGCTGGCAAAAGGTACAAATAATAACCGAAGCTATGGAAAAGATCTCGGCAAATACTGGTAAAGAAGCATCCATAAGCGAGATAGTTAAAGAAGTCGCTTTGGAAAAGTCAGATATAGAAGAGGCGATGCAGTCATACAAATTACTTGCTTCGATTTCTTTGGAACAAACCCTGGGCCTAAATGAGTTGAGAATAAAGGATACGCTGAAAATAGAGTTAGATAAATCTCCTGAAGAAAAGTTCTTGGAGGATGAACAAACAAAAATTCTAGGTGAAGCTGTTTCTTTGCTTGAAGAACGCCAGAAACTAGTATTAACCCTTTATTATTATGAGGAATTAACTCTAAAAGAAATAGCCGCTACTCTTGACGTTAGTGTATCAAGAGTATCCCAATTAAAAACTATGGGTTTGGCTGCTCTGCGAAACAGATTAACCACAATCTATGGTTAAAAAATAAAAATAACTACCGATAGAAGTAGGAGGAGAAAAAATGATAAAAGCACTCTACAGTACAAATACAGGTCTAAATGCAATGCAAAAGAAAATGGATGTGATAGCAAATAATATAGCCAATGTAAATACCGAGGGATTCAAGCAAAGCAAGTTATCATTCCGAGAAGAGATGAATGGAGTTTTCCCCGAAACAAATAAAAGCGATTTCTCGGCGGGCAATCTAAAACAAACTGACTGTAAATACGACTTTGCTTTAGAAGGAGATGCATTTTTCAAAATAAATACACCCCAGGGTTTTAGATATAGCAGAAATGGGTCTTTTATGATTAATGAATCAGGTTATCTGGTTGACAATAACGGAAACAAAGTAATTGGGATAACAGGTGATATTAAAATAGTAGATGGCAAGCCTGATCAAGACTTCTATTTGGTAACCTTCAAAAATAAAGAATATCTTATCCCAACAGAAGCTGGTTTTGTTGATTCAGGACAGAGTGGATTGTTTAAAGCAGATAATATTCAAGTACGCCAGAATGTAATTGAAAACTCAAATGTAGATTTAGTTCAAAATATAGCTGAAATGATAAGCACAGCAAGAAGTTTTTCGTTGAACAGCCGAATGATTAATACTGAAGATGACATGTTGAAAAAAGCAGTAGATGAGATTGGATCATTAAAATAAACATCTGGTAATTCAGAGATTGGGGAGGATATAAAGATGGCGAAAATCATGATAGTTGATGATGCAGCGTTTATGCGAATGATGATTAAAGATATAGTTACCAGGAATAATTATGAAGTTGTTGGAGAAGCCCAGAATGGGGCAGAGGCTGTGGAAATATACCTAAAGTGTAAACCAGATATAGTAACGATGGATATTACAATGCCGGAAAAAGACGGCATTTCAGCCGTAAAAGATATTATGGCAATAGACCCTAATGCGAAAATTATAATGTGTAGTGCAATGGGACAACAATCCCTGGTTATGGATGCCATAAAAGCAGGAGCTAGAGATTTTCTTGTTAAGCCTTTTAAACCAGAGCGCGTAATACAAGCATTAGAAAAAGCATTACGTTAAAGGATAATGGAATATGAATGATACTCTTTCACAAAAAGAAATTGATGCGCTTCTAAATAATATGGCAAATGGTGATAACCAAACACCAGATAATAAAGATGATCATATTTCAACTGCTAAGAAATATAACTTTCGCAGGCCTAATAAATTTACTAAAGATCAATTAAGAACCCTGTTTATGATAAATGAAAATTTCGCAAGAATTCTTTCAAACTTCTTATCAGGATATTTGCGAAGCACAATAAAAATTGAAATTGCGTCTGTAGAGCAAATAACCTATGAAGAATTTATTACATCTATTCTCAGTCCTACGTTATTGACTATATTTCAAATGGAGCCTTTAAGTGGCAATGCAGTAATAGAGGTTAGTCACAATTTTACATCTCCAGTAATCGATTTGTCATTTGGAGGGATAGGCAGAAAGACGGATAAGGTAAAAGAGCTAACTGAGATTGAACTGAGGGTACTTAGGAAGTTAATTGGGAAATTATTGGATAATATGGCTCTGGCCTGGTCGGATGTAATCCCTTTTAAGCCAATAATTGATTCGATGGAAACCAACCCTCAATATAATCAAATTATTTCACCGAATGAAACAGTTGCAATAGTTACCTTCACAGCCGATGTTGCCAACAATCAAAGCATAATTAATTTGTGTCTGCCTTATGCAACATTGAAAGAAGCAATTGCTAACTTAACAGCCCAAAACTGGTTTGCTACTCAGCAATATGCCGATAGTTCCCAGTTGAGATACATTGAAAATCGTCTCGGAAAAGTATACGTGGATATTACCGCGTGTTGCGGAGAAACTCAGTTAACCATTCAGGACTTTCTGCAGCTTGAGGAAGGAGATGTCGTACTTCTGAACACTATTGTAGGCGAAGATATGGAATTACTTATAGAAGGTCATCCTAAATTTAAATTTCAGCCAGGAATCATCGGAAATAAAATAGCTACCATGATTACCGGAAAATTATAGGGGGACAAACATGGACAAACCATTTTTATCACAAGAAGAAGTTGACGCATTGCTGGGTGGAAACAATATAACGTTTGACTCCGATAAGGAGAATACTCAGAATTTAACTCTATCGCTGGAAGAGCAGGACGTTCTTAGCGAGATAGGAAATATAAATGCAGGGTCTGCTACAACAGCTTTATCGGAGCTTTTATCACAAAGAGTTATAATAGACACTCCTAAATTAAAGTTTACAACTCCTAAAGAACTCCAGAAAACTTTTAATACACCTTATTTATTAGTAGAAGTAGAATACACTACCGGTATTGAAGGTACTAATGTATTTATTCTAAAGGCATCAGATGCAGCTATAATAGCAAATCTTATGATGGGAGGAGACGGAATAAGTGTTTCTGCCGAAATGGATGAAATAACATTAAGTGCTGTATCCGAAGCAATGAATCAAATGATAGGATTTTCCGCTACATCTATGTCGCAAATGTTCCGAAGAACTATTGAAATATCACCTCCTAAAATTACATTAATAAATATAAAACAAGATGAAGAGCAGTTAGAATGGACCATATTCGATGACAATATAGCGGTAATTTCATTTCAGCTTCAAATAGGCGAGCTGCTTCAGAGCGACATTATGCTGATTATGAATGTTCGCATTGCCAAACAGCAGGTACAGTATTTAATTAGTGATACATCTATTAACGATAGCTTTGCTGTCAATGAAGAAGATATTTTACAGGACGTTTCAGCACCTGAGTTAAAGCAAAAACAAATTATTGTCGATGATAACAATATACCTATAAACAACAATAATTTGAACCTTATTTTAGATATTCCACTTAAATTATCAGTAGTACTTGGAAAAACTAAGCGAAACATTTTTGATGTATTAAAGCTTACCCAGGGGTCAATTGTGGAGTTGGAGAGGTTAGAAAGTGAACCGGTAGACATCTTGGTTAATGAAACCCTGATTGCCAGAGGGGAAGTTGTAGTGGTAAAAGAATACTTTGGGGTTCGAATAACCGACATAATATCAACCGAAAACAGGATTAAAAGCCTGGTTTCACGATAAGCGTACCTTTGCCTGTTCCGGAGGCAGGGTATAAATAAATGCTGTGATGAGGAGTAAATAAATGGATTTAGCTTCGCTTATAGGTTTGCTGGTAGCAATTTTGTCTCTTGTTGGAGCCTTTGCTCTTGAAGGTGGAACAATGGGTATGCTTCTGGTGACCACCGCCGCCCTAATTGTTTTCGGCGGCACGATTGGGGTTACTATAATAAGCTTTACCCTGAATGATCTCAAAAGAGTGCCATATTTTATAAAGCTTGTTTTTAACAATGAGCAAAAGAATTATAATGATGTCCTTGAACTGCTGGTATACAATGCAGATAAGGCCCGCAGAGAAGGATTTCTAAGTTTGGAAAGCGAGTTAGATACGATTGAGAATAAATTTCTAGCCCGAGGTCTACAAATGGTTATAGATGGTACTGACCCTGAATTAACCAAGAACATATTGGAAATGGAAATTGAAGTCTTTGAAAAAAATGAGCAGGTCGGTTCTGAGATATTTATGACTGCGGGTGGTTTTGCTCCAACTATGGGCATAATAGGCACGGTCATGGGTATGATAAATGTTTTGAGTAATCTATCAACACCTGATGAATTGGGGGGGGCAATTGCAGTCGCCTTTTTGGCTACTCTTTATGGTATCGCTTCGGCTAATATATTATGGATTCCATTTGCCACCAAAATCAAAGCGAGAATTAATAGAGAAACCTTCCTAATGGAGATGATTCTAGAAGGTATTCTTTCTATACAGAATGGAGAGAATCCCCGAATTTTAAGGGAAAAACTAAACGTCTTTCTGCCCGCCGAAACTCGTAATGAATTAGCTGTGCGGGAGAGGGAACAGATGGGAATGTAACTTGCATGAAGAGGCGCAGATCTAAAGGAGAAGGACATTCTGGCGGGGCAGGTATGGAGCGTTGGCTGCTCAGTTATGCAGATTTCATAACCTTATTAATGGTGTTTTTTATATTAATGTATTCGCTGAGTAAGGTAGATCTCGATAAATATAATGCAATAGCCAACTCATTGAGTGTGGTTTTAACCGGTTCCACGATATCCCCCGATTCGAACGGGCCAGCTGTAATACCAGGTGATTCCGGACAGCAAATCCCCAAGGAAGGGAATGAGGAGTTGATTAACCGGGGGCAGTTGGAAGCGGTTAAAAAACAGATACAAGAATTTATAGATTCCGAAAAATTATATAATTCCAGTCAGACAGCAGGCAATACTTCCAGCTCACTGGAGAAATATATTGAAATAATAGAGCAGGAACGTGGCCTGGTAATAAGTATAAAAGATACCCTTCTGTTCACTAGTGGTTCTGATGACATTAATCCCCAGGCCAGAAATATTATGAAACAATTAGGCTCGGCACTTGTTAAGGTGCCGAACTATATACGTGTAGAGGGTCATACTGATAATTTGCCGATTAATACACCGGAATTTCGCTCCAACTGGGAACTTTCTGTGCTGCGAGCTTCCACTGTAGTGCACGTTTTACAAGAAGAGGCAGGAATCTCACCCGAGCGTCTTTCCATAACTGGCTATGGAGAATACAGACCTATGGTACCCAACCTAAACCCAACTAACCAGGCCAGAAACCGACGGGTAGATGTGGTTATTCTTAAAAAGAAATATGATGATTTCGAGCCTCATAAGGCTCAAGCAATAACCCCATAAGTGTTTTTTTAGGAGGTAGATTTTTACGAAGAAAACTATTATTTTACTTACAGTTGCGATCTTAATTTATCTACTTGCTGGAAAGACATTAGAAGTTTATACTACGCCGGCCTTTTCCGAACCGATGGGAACTAGTGCAGTAAAATCGGAGCTTAATTTCAAAAACAAAGGCAAGTTGGATTACAATATCATGGGATATAGTTCTAGGGGTAACATAATCAGTAATGTTATTATTAATCCGATAAATTATAACAAAACAATGCTGCTGACATTTGCAGTGCACGGGTTTGAAGGTTCTTGGCCTAATGATGGGTCAGCGCTGACCCAAATAGCTAACGATTTAATAAGAGAATTTTCAAACAATCCAGCAGAACTAAATACAACCAGATTAATTGTAGTGCCCTGCGTTAATCCCGATGGAATTTGGCAGGGTAAAACAGATAACGGATTTGGCAGGTGTAATGGTCAGGGGATAGACATAAACAGGGATTTTGATTATCACTGGGAATTTTGTAACGACCCTAAATATCGTACTGGAAAAGCTCCTTTTGCTACCCCAGAAGCACAAATCCTCCGCGATTTAGTCTTGAAAGAAAAGCCCGACATAGTGATTGATTTTCATGGATGGTTAAATTGTACATATGGTGATGCAGAATTAGGTAAATACTTTAATAAAAATTTCGGCATTGAAAACCAAAACCCGATATCTAGGGATCAAGTTTATATGCAGCAGTATTTTACCGGTTGGGCCAGTCAATTTGCACGTACTATTATGGTTGAATATCCAAATCCAGCAAATCCCCAGAATTTAATTAAATGGGACTATAGCAATAAAACTATTACTGCTATAAAGGAAATATGCAGTAAGATATAGCTTTTATCTAATCAAAACTAACGACATTCCCTAAAATGGTTTTTTACAAGATCCGCCAATGATGATTTGGCGGGTCTTATTTTTTATCATGCAGAGAACTAACCAGAGTTGAGAACCATATTATAATAGAGGGAATATCCAAAATTAGAAGTGATAATGCAAGAACTTCGCCTAATTATAGGGACATCATAATTTTATAAGAAGGAGTAATAATATGAAGCTTGAGTGGGCTGCCAGCCCGAATTTTACACCTGGCCGAATCGGACGTAAACCTATTGCCGTAGTGGATCATATTACAGCAGGACTAATGCCGGGAACTTTATCCTGGCTGCAAAACCCTGCAGCTAAGGCCAGCGCTCATTACCTGGTGACTAAGGTAGGCCAAATATTTCAACTGGTCAAGGATGAAGACACTGCATGGCATGCGGGGATTGTAAATAAACCGCTCTGGACTCTTTATGATGGAACTAACCCCAATTATTATACTCTGGGGATTGAACATGAGGCATTGGCAGGTGAGTCTCTTACTGAAAAACAATACCAGGCAACCCTTTGGCTCCATCAACGATTAATCACCAGATGGAATATACCTATAGATAGGAATCATATCATAGGCCACTATTATTTGGATTCAATAAACCGTCGCAACGATCCAGGACCAAATTTCCCCTGGGATAGGTTATTTGCCGCCTTATCTAGTGATCAACCAAAAATATACATTAAGGTGGGGAATACTGTAATTTCTGGTACTTTAATTGAAAATCGGGCTTATGGTCCGGTACGAGATCTGGCACAAGCCCTGGGCAGTGAGGTGAGATGGGACAGTAATACCAATACCGTATTAGTAGAACCAGCAATACCTGCTGATGTTACCGGGATAAAGATCGTTGTAAGTAATACATGGTTATCTGGTATTGACATAAATAACCGTGCCTTTGTTTCAGTACGAGATTTGGCTGAATCGCTCGGGCGTGAGGTCAGCTGGGATGGATCCAGTAAAACTGTAACAATAAAATAAGGAAAATCAGCATAATGATACCTAGTTATTTCCTTTCTGCTGAACGTTGCTGTTTTATGGTAACAAATACCAGGATACTGCATAGTTTAATACAGGAGGTGTTATATTATGGGAGATGAACTCGATTGTTTAAAAGATGATATTAAGGAAATAAAGGATGGGATTAAAGACATAACTAGAAATATGAATAATCTTAGGGTTTTAATCGCGGGTGATTATGTAACTAAAAAAGACTTTGCGTCTGAAATCGAAAAGAATGACCATGCTCATAGCAATTTTACAAACTCCCTAATCTGCATAACCCTTACGTTGCTGACTGTTTTTGGTTATTTGGTTGTAAATGGATTATAAAGTTATCAATAATTTTTGATACAGAGCTTCCCAGAAGAATTCTTTGATGATCAAAATATTTATACAAAAATAATATACCAGGAGCCTGAACTCCTGGTATGCATTTATTTTGCTAATATTTATTATTGCTTTTGTGGATGATAGTGGGTATGCAGGAGTTCATGGGATTTATGCCCCAGGGGCTCATGCAGGAAATCTTTATAAAGAATTTTAACTTCCTCATTCTCATGTGACTTACGGATTGGCAGACCAGCATCTTCTGCGTAAATGGCGTCAATTCTTTCTTTTCTCTTTTCAATAGTAGAAGGAATTGGCTGACCGCCGCCGCCGATACATCCTCCAGGGCAGCACATAACTTCAATAAAGTGGTAGGGGGATGTACCAGCCTTAATTTCTTCCATGATTTTCCTGGCGTTGCCAAGCGAGTTGGCAACCGCTACTTTTACCTTAGTTCCAGCCAGATCAACTTCTGCTTCTTTCATTCCTTCGAAGCCACGAACCATGGTGAAGTTCACGTCTTGCAGGGTTTCACCGACAACTACTTCATAAACGGTCCTTAAAGCAGCTTCCATAACTCCGCCGGAAGCGCCAAATATAACCGCTGCTCCGGTGTATTCACCCAGAAGAGAATCAAATTTACCAGGCTCCAATTTATCGAAATTTAATTGTTCCATATTAAAGAGCTTGCCAAGCTCACGAACAGTAAGAACCAGGTCAACATCCCTATAACCACTGGCATTCATCTCTGAACGGGCTGCTTCAAATTTCTTAGCTGTACAGGGCATGATGGATACTGAATAAATCTTGGATGGATCTATACCCATTTTTTCAGCCCAATAGGTTTTAGCCAGGGGACCGAACATTTGCTGCGGTGATTTACAGGAGGATAGATGGCCCAATTGATCTGGATAAAAGGTCTCAATAAAATTAATCCAGCCAGGGCTGCAGGATGTAATCATTGGCAGGGTGCCGCCAGTTTTTAACCTTTGTAATAACTCATTGCCTTCTTCCAGAATGGTTAAGTCGGCAGTAAAGTTAGTATGGAAAACATAATCAAAACCAAGCTGTTTTAAACCGGCTACAAATTTAAGCATGTCCAATGAACCGGTAGGAAGTCCTACTGCTTCCGCGACTGCTACTCTTACTGCTGGAGCAATCTGAGTGATTAAAACCATTTCCGGGTCTGCTACTGCAGCCAGGAATTTATCCATTTCTTCATTTTCGATAATCGCTCCTACCGGGCAAGCCAGAGCACATTGGCCGCACAGTACACATTTAGTTTCTGATAAAGGTTTACCGTCAACCGTTTGAACCATGCCATCCTTGATTTCCAGAGCACCTACCGTCTGAACATCGTTGCATACCTCAACGCACCTGCCGCACAGGGTGCACTTGGAAGGATCTCGAACTAATGATGGAGTAGATTTATCCTTGGGAAGATTAAGGGGCTTCGTCTCCGAGGAACGAATAAGCAGGGTGTCAGCTAAAGACTGAAGTTCACAATTCAAGCTGCGGGCACAATTTAAGCAATCCTGGGGATGAACGGACAAGATATTTTTGAGGCTTTTTTTCTTTTCCTCAATAACCTGGGGGGTGAAGGTTTTTACAACCATACCCGGGGCAACCAGTTCTGTACACGCGGTCTTCATTTCCCCATTGATGTCAACCACGCATACCTTACAGTTATCCTTGACTTTAAGGTCGGGGTGGCTGCATAGTGACGAAATCTTGAATCCGACTGCTGCAGCAGCTTGCATTACGGTAGAACCGTCGGGAACCGATGTACTGATACCGTTGACAATAATGCTGACCATACGATTTCTCCTCTCCCATCTCTTGTGAAGATTTTAGCAACATGCTCTTCACTAAGTTTATTTTTTGTAACACATAGTGTCAAGCAGTTTATACAGCGTAAAAGAGGGGAGATTAAAGCGGGGTAAAGCCCGATGAAATGGCCTTTGCTAACCAATCTGGTGATTGGCGGTATTTCTAGATATACTTAGCAATCTGATGGTGATAGAAGCTTTTTAAATTATAAGATTCTTTACATAGTTAGCAATAGCCAGACAGGAAGTCAAACCAGGCGATTCGATACCAATCAAATTAACAAGCTGTGGGAACCCCTTGAGATTCTCTTCATTTATAACAAAATCATTAAGGGGTTGAGAGAGATTTTGCAGGCGAGGTCTGACACCGGCAAAATCAGGAGCAATATCTTCTGGCTTTAAGTCTGGCAAAAACTTACGTACTGAAAGATAAAAACTTTCCTGATTACAGTTGTCCATATTATAGTTTATGGTGGATATATCGTAGGAATTGGGTCCCAGGCGTAAACGTCCTGTCATATCAGGCGTGATATGAATCCCTAACAGCCCTGATTTGCCTGGCAGAGGATAGATAAGATGCTTGATAGGGAAAGGTTTATTTAAAGAATAATATTCTCCTTTGCAGGGATAGATGCGATAGTTATAGTCGTCAATATTAAGGCCCAATAAGGAGGGAATGGTATCGCTTGACAGGCCAGCAGAGTTTATAACCCATTCAGCTTTAAATTTATCACGATTAGTTTCCAGAATGTATTCATGCCCGTTATATTCCAGGCCAATCAACTCAGAACGAAAGAAAAAAATAACATTATTATAACGGCTGAATGTATATAACTTCTGCATTAATTGATGAACGTCAACAATACCAGACTCTGGTAAATATAGAGCCTCCGATGCCCGCATAAAGGGTTCTAACTGGTTTATCTGGTGGGTGGATAACAGCCAGCTTTCAACCTGATTTGCACTGCCTTGTTGCATGATATTCTGAAGACCGGGCAGATCATCGGCATCAGATGCTACGATGAGTTTGCCCAGCTTCTTATAGTCAACCCGAAAATTATTACAAAAGTCGTAAAGCCGCTCTCTTCCCTCAATACAAAGCTGCGTTTTAAGCATTGCAGCAGGGTAATATATACCAGAGTGAATAACCTGACTGTTCCGGCTAGAGGTTTCAAGTCCGAAGGATGTATTCTTTTCCAATACCACAACGGTTTTATTAGTTTGTCTGGAAAGCTCGTAGGCAATAGCAAGACCTACTATACCTGCTCCGATAATAGCAATATCAACTTTTTCCATCATAGTATGGAGTGCATCCTTTCGATGATTAAGATCCAGTCTTACTTGTCAGCATATAACTTGCCTGCAGATGACCAGTTTTCACGGGGATATTCATCTATAACAAGTTCAACCACTTCAGGTTTTACATTCAAGATACGGACAACCTCACGGGTTAATACATCGGCGAGTTCGCGTTTCTGCTCCAGTGAGCGTCCTGCTATCATTTTTACATTTATAAATGGCATATACATCCTCCTAAATTGTTAATCTTACGAAAATTATAACTTTATATTGTTATTGGGACAATATGAAGTGCAAGCTGCTGACGGATATGAACCCAGTACACGTACATCATGAGCTATTGTTTTGAGGCCTTCCAACGCAGTTTTGACTTGTGAATCAAGGTGATGTCCCTCAATATCTATGAAGAATAAATAATCCCCAATCCTGGTGTGTGCAGGCCTTGATTCTATTTTGGTCAGGTTTATTCCGTGCAAATAGAATTGCTCCAGTGCTTGGAATAAAGCTCCAGGCTTGTTCAGTAAATAAAGCAAGAGTGTAGTCTTATACAAATGTGGATGGTCCTCACCTGCAACATAATTACGCTCCTCTGAAAGAGTAATAAAACGAGTTTCGTTATTTGTACGATCTTGAATTTCCGGAGACAATATAACCAGCCCGTAAGCCCGAGCGGCTTCAGCAGTCCCCACCGCTGCCCAGGAATCAGCAGATTCTGCCACCCGCCTTGCGGCTTCGGCTGTACTGGTGACGTCAACGCACTCAAGTCCCTGAAAATTGCCTGACAGATATTTACGGCATTGAGCCAGAGCCTGAGGGTGGGATAGAATACGGGATATATTTTTGAATTCTATGCCAGTCCTGGCCAATAAATTATGTTTTACCGGCAGGACTATTTCCCCGGATATCTTCAGATCGTATTCATAAGCCAGCAAATCAAGGGTTTGGTTTACTGAGCCCTCGCAGGAATTTTCAATTGGGACAATTCCGCTGTTCACTTCCCTGAGGTGGACAGCGGAGAATACAGCCTCAATTGAAGGGTAGGGGATGAGATCCCAGTTATCATCAGCATAGCCGAGCGCTGCTTGTTCGCAGAAAGTACCGCGTGGTCCTAAATATGCCATCTTGTTTATCACAGTTTCAATACTCCTTTGTTATTTATAAGAGCGGGGACAGCTGCATTTTACGTTCGACTGCAGGTACAATTCTGTGTAGTTGAATCATTAAATGTTCCAGATCTTCAGGAGTTAGGGATTGCGGACCGTCAGACAAGGCTTTAGCCGGTTCCGGATGCATTTCTAAAATTAGACCGTCTGCTCCTGAAGCTATTGCTGCGAGGGACATGGGCAACACCAGCCCGCGGTCACCGGTAGCATGACTCGGATCAACAATTACCGGCAGGTGACTTAGCCTTTTAACCATTGGTACAGCACTTAGGTCCAGAGTATTACGGGTGGATGTCTCAAAGGTTCTTATTCCTCGCTCGCAAAGAATGACCCTCCCATTGCCCTCAGACATGATATATTCAGCAGCCATTAGCCATTCTTCTATAGTAGCAGACATACCACGTTTTAGTAGAATCGGCTTATCGGTTTGCCCGGCAGCCTTAAGTAAGCGGAAATTCTGCATATTCCTTGCACCTATTTGAATTATATCGACATAATCAAGAGAAAGCTGCAGACTTCGTTCATCTATAACTTCAGTTACTACAGGTAAACCTGTTTCCAGAGACGCTTCTTTTAAGATGCAAAGACCTTCTTCCTCCAGGCCCTGGAAGCTGTAAGGGGAGGTCCTTGGTTTGAAAGCGCCGCCCCTTATTATATTGGCTCCGGCATTCTTAGCCCTGCGGGCGGCAGTTAACAGCTGTTGTTTGCTCTCTACTGCACAGGGGCCGGCTATCACAACTATAGAATCTCCGCCGATTTTTATACCACGCACATCAATGGTGGTATTTTCATCCTTTGCTTCCCGGCTAACCAGTTTAAAAGGTTTCATTATTGGGACTATCTTCTCGACGCCGGGCATCTGCTGCAGGTCCCTTAGATCACTCACAAGTCTGTCGCCTACAGCGCCGATGACAATTCGTTTAACTCCGCGGATAAGCTGGGTCTGAAATCCTAATTGGTCAAGTCTTTCATTAACCCTCTCAATTTGATCAACTGTTGAATTCATGCCCATAACCACTACCATATTAACTCCTCCTTTAAAATATAAAAGCCCATAGCTGTCATCCGCAAAGGGACGAAAGCTATGGGCTTCCGTGGTACCACCCTAATTGATCCAGAAAAGGATCCACTCATTATAAGGTACGGGAAATAGTTCGCACATAAAACAAAAAAGCCTTTCATCCCAAGGGACGAAAAGCTCTCGCTTACCGTGTTACCACCCAAGTTGATCTGCATTATATGCAAATCCGCTCTTTTTCAAAGGTGCGGGAACTACTGTTCCGATACCCCCTTCCTGTTAACGTTGGAAGTCAACGGCCCGGCCTACACATCCCCTAGGGGAATTCAACCTGCAACTCCGGAGAGAACTTCGGTTAATCATACTTTAAAGGCGCTTACAGTCGGTGACGCCTTCTCCCTGAAAAGCTGGGTTTAACTTACTTTGCTCCATCATAGTTTTTATTAAGATTCGATTACAAAAAAATCTTAACACGAAAAAGGCTAAAGTACAAGAACAAAATTTAGGCTGAGAAGCTGGCCGCCAAAACCAATGCTAACTTAGACTCGTTCATATCGTTAAATATTTGGCTTTTTCCTATTGCGGTAGGTAATACGACCTGAATTTTACCGCCTACGCTCTTCTTATCCTTGCGCATCTGAATAATAACCTCTTCACTGTCCAAGTTTCCAAAAGAAATCGGTAAACCAAAACCTTTGATCAAATTGGTGATTCTGCTTAAATCCAGGGGTGAAATCAATTCCATATCGTGGGCCAGTAGGGCAGCATAAATCATTCCTATTGCCACCGCCTCGCCGTGAGTGAACTTCTCATAGTTGGTCATTGCTTCAAAAGCATGACCAAATGTATGACCAAGATTTAAGAGGCCGCGCATTCCACTTTCATTTTCGTCCTGACTTACGATATCCGCTTTTATTTCACAGCAACGGGTAACGATATGCATCAGACATTCGCTGTCCCGAGCTTTAATTCTATCCATGTGGTCTTCCAGATAATTGAATAAGTTCTTGTCCCAAATGATTCCATATTTTATTACTTCGGCGAGCCCGGTTAAGTATTCTCTTTCTGGAAGGGTTTCAATAAAGGCAACATCAACAAATACTAGTCCGGGTTGATAGAATGCACCCACGAGGTTTTTCCCCTGGCTTAGATTAACGCCGGTTTTACCTCCCACACTGCTGTCCACCTGGGCTAAAACAGTGGTCGGAATCTGAATGTAGCCAATGCCGCGCATATACGTTGCAGCGGCAAATCCGGCAATATCTCCTACAATGCCCCCTCCAAGTGCCACTACAGTGGATTTGCGATCCAACCCCTGAGATATCATTTGTTTATATAGATCTGCCACAGTATCGAGGTTCTTACACGATTCTCCTCCGGCTATGACAGCGGCTTCAACTTTGTAACCTGCACTTTGCAGGACTTCCAGTGTTCGAGGACCATATAGCGCAAAAACATTTTTGTCGGTGACCATTATCATTTCAGACGTATGGGGAATAAAAGATAACAATTGAGTCAAGCGCGGCAGCCATCCATCCCCTATATAAATATCATAACTCCGCTCTCCAAGTTCAACCCTCACAGTATTGCACCAACTTTCTAACGGTATAGGTTGTTCAAGGTATCATGAAAACCAGGGAAAGAAATATCAATACACTCAGAACCGCAAACAGTGGTTTGGTCAGCAGCTAACAGACCCATCAACGCGCAGGCCATTGCTATCCGATGGTCATGGTATGATTGGCACACAGCACCTGTATAGTTCCGCCTTCCGTTTATAATTAATCCATCATCGGTTTCTTGGATATCTGCTCCAAAGCGAGTGAGCTCAACAGCAATGGCTCTTAATCGGTTACTTTCCTTTACTTTTAGTTCGGCTGCATCTCTTATTGTGGTTTTACCTTCGGCTGCTGCCGCGGCTACTGCTAAAACAGGAATTTCATCAATCAGGCGGGGGATTAAGTTACCCCCCATCTCAACTGCTTTTAAACCTTGGCCCTGTATTGTTATGTCCCCCATTAACTCGCCCGAACTTTCGTACTCATTTGAGATACTAATCTTGGCCCCCATTTCTCCGAGTACATCCAAAATTCCGGTACGGGTAGGATTTAGTCCTACCCGGGTTACAGTCACTCTGGAACCGGGGATTATAGCTCCGGCTACGAGAAAAAAGGCGGCTGAAGAAATGTCGCTGGGTACGATTACCTGTTGAGCTACTAATGAGCTCGCCTTAATCATGGTAGTTAGGCCGTTCGTTTGAATATTAGCTCCAAAAGCTTGAAGCATTTTTTCGGAATGATCGCGGGAAAGTGCTGGTTCAGTAACTTCAGTTTCTCCATCAGTGTACATTCCGGCCAAAAGAATAGCTGATTTTATCTGAGCACTGGCTATCGGTGTGTTGTAGCTTATACTCTTTAAATTGCCTCCTCTGATAGCTAATGGGGCATATCGTCCTTTACCGCGCCCCCAGACCTGAGCTCCCATTTGTCTTAAGGGTTCAGCAACCCGGGCCATAGGACGTCTGCGAATAGAGGCATCCCCGGTTAATATGGATAAAAAGTCCTGCCCAGCTAGTAACCCGGAAAGTAAACGGATAGTTGTCCCCGAGTTGCCTGCATCTAAGATGTCATCAGGTTCCGATAAGCCTGCTGGACCTTTTCCGATAACTTGCAAATGGGTTGGGCTAAGTTCTTTAACTTCAATTCCTAATTGTCTTATACACTGTACTGTACTCAGGCAGTCCTGCCCAGGCAAAAAATTTTCTATGTCTGTGATCCCGGATGCAATACCCCCAATTATTACGCTGCGGTGAGAAATAGATTTATCTCCTGGTACACTTAGAATAGTATCCAGGGTTTTTATAGGCTTAATCGTCAACTCCATAAATATCACTCACTTTATGATGTTTTAGAGCATTCAGCTTTGCTATAGTTTAACATTATATATTAAAAAAGCTAAAAAACAAAAGAGACAATGGTTTTTACTACTTTAATACAAAATAGCAGGAAAAATAAGGGAAGGTATCGAATGCTAAATAAATATCATTTCTGATTGAAAAGGAGATTAAAATGAAGAAAAATATTCTAACCTGGCTGTTCTTGACATTGTTCGTCCTGTCCATATCCGGTTGTTCAAACAAAGAAGATGTCGAAAAAACAGTTCCCAAGGAAGCGGTGAGCTTTAAAGCAGCAGTCCTGAGAGGATCTACGGCAGTTGGAATGATTAAGATGATAGATTCTCAGCCATCTTTGGGTGATAATGTTAAAGCAGAATATCTGATTGAACAAACCGCTGATACGTTGAATTCCAAGCTTCTAACAGGTGAAATCGAAATCGCAACAATTCCTACTAATATGGCTGCTAAGCTTTATAACAAAGGGGTAAAATATCAAATGGCTGCCATGAATACCTGGGGAGTTATGTATGTACTAAACAATGGAGTAATAATTGATAGTTGGGATGATTTAAAAGGTAAACAGATTGATGCAGCAGCCAAGGGTGCTGCTTCTGATATAGTATTCAGATATCTGCTAACTAAAAACGGAATTAATCCGGACAAAGATTTGACTTTAAAATACATTGCCAGTCCTGCAGAACAAGCTCAGATGGCGATAGCAGGTAAAAGTACAATAACAGTTTTACCTGAACCCTGGGTTTCTACTGTGCTTAATAAGAATAAGAATGTGAAATTGGCTCTAGATATCCAGAAGGAATGGACCCGTATTAACGGTGCAGATGTTCCGTTTGCGCAGACCTGTTTGGTGGTAAAAGCAGATTTTGCCAGCAAACATCCCGAGATTATGACCAAGTTCCTGCAGGAGTATGCTAGCTCTATTGACTGGGTCAATAAGAATCCCGCTGAAGCAGGAGACTTGATTAAGAAACATGATATCGGCATACCTGCAGATGTTGCAGCGGCTGCAATTCCCAGATGTAACCTGCGGTATATGAGCAGTATAGACGCAAAATCTGCTGTAGAAAAATACCTGCAGGTACTTCTGGACTTTTCTCCTGATTCTATAGGGGGGAAACTACCAGATGCTGAATTCTACTACCAAAAATAGGCTGCTTACAATAGCTTCCATACTTGTACTTATTGCAGTATGGAAGCTTTTGGCTATTTTCTGGCACCAAGAGTTGATCCTGCCGTCACCAGAGGTTACGCTGAGTAAATTATGGCTGGTTATTAATTCTGATAATTTTTGGCCTTCGGTAGGGGCAACTCTGGCAAGAGGATTGATAGGATTTTTGATTTCCTGTTGTCTGGGTATAATGTTGGGATTTGCGGCCGGTTTCAGTACACCCATTTTTTGGCTGCTTCATCCCTGGGTAACAGTGATAAGGACTACACCGGTAATGTCAATAGTCATACTGGCCATCATTTGGTTTCGAACAGATATTGTACCAATATTTGTAACCTTTTTAATGATATTCCCGATCATATATGGCAATGTGGTAGCCGGAATAAAAAATGTAGATCGGCAATTATTGGAGATGGCCAAAATGTATCGGGTTAAAGTCCGTCGTATTATCTTTGAGTTATACTTTCCATCTATATTGCCTTATATGTTGGCAGGAGCGTCTAATGCTATGGGTATTACCTGGAAAGTAATAATTGCAGCCGAAATTTTAAGTCAGCCCTTTTATGCAATTGGTACCAACCTAATGATTGCCAAGATTGATTTAGAAACCGCTCAGGTACTTGCTTGGACAGTTGTGGCTATAGTCATTAGTTTTATATTTGAGTATCTTATTAATGCCCTGGAAAATACATTGAAGACGTGGGGTTAAGCGGATGACTTTTATATTAAATAATATCCATAAAAAGTTCGGAGATCTGTATGTTTTAAAACAATTAAGCATGCAACCCGAAGAACATAAACTAATTTGCATTTTAGGTCCATCTGGATGCGGCAAAACTACTCTATTAAATATTATTTCAGGGGTAACCCCAACTGACCAGGGTGAAATATTTGGCTTTGAAGGTAAGTCGATTAGTTACCTTTTTCAAGAAACACGATTATTGCCCTGGAAAACGGTACAGCAAAACATCGAATTTGTCTTGAAAGATAAATCGAACAAGAACCAAAGGAATACAGCCCTTAACCATTATATAGATATGGTCGGGCTCAAAGGTTTTGAGAATTACTATCCTGACAAATTGAGTGGTGGTATGAAGCAAAGGGTTGCTATAGCCAGGGCATTTGCCTATCCAGCTGACATTTTACTCATGGATGAGCCATTTAAGGGATTGGATTTACAGTTAAAAACGGCACTTATGGAGGCTTTTATAAATTTATGGGTAATGGAGAAACGGAGTGCCTTTTTTGTTACCCATGACATAGATGAGGCTTTGCTCATTGGTGAGGAGATATACGTTTTAACCCAAAGACCGGCATCTGTTAAAGGAATCATTATCAATGATATTCCACATATGGAAAGAAATTTACATAACGAAAATATAAGAAGGATTGAGCAGGAAATTTATAAATTGATGACCAGCCCTTAGTTCCTATGGCAGTATTTACAAACCTATAAAACTCCCTCTTATTTGCAGAAAATGATAGTATTTAATATAACCCAGTTAAAAAGTAAATGCATCAGGGATTCCCTGTGAGTTTATCCTTAAGGATTGCAAGGAACTGATTTTCATGATATAGTTTGTAATCTATAACCGTTGTTTTGCTTCAGTCCAAGCCGTAGGCGGCAGACAAAATCAACTGTTTTTTATCGATGGGTTCACATATAATTAATTTACTAGGAGTACAATTAACTGTGGGTATTTAAACTGTTTATGTTTAGAATCAGGCAGCAATTACCATAGAATGTTAAGCTTGAGTCGCAAATAGATGCGGAGGTGATGTTATGAAAAATAGATGGGGTAAAGGAGATCCGGTTAATCTTTCTGATTTGCTCAAAATTACACCGGTTGCCAATGAGATCATACACTTGAGTGAAGAACTTGGAATGAGCCTAACCGATGTTATGTGGATCGTATCTCAAATCATAGAAAACAGTGATGAATTCTCTGGTTCGGGGGGGGCGAAAATAACTGATGAGGCTGCAGATGAAGAATGGGACGAAATTGATATGGAAAACATGGAAGATGAAATGGATCAAGCCATGTATTTGGTTAACGTCAAGATAAACGGAACCGGGAGATTCCCGGAAATAGGTTTTAAGGCAGGAGTAAACGACAAAGAAGATATGCATTATTTTTTCGATATGGTACTGGAAATGATCGATAAGTTGGATTGAGTCGATAAATTTGAACAATACACTTTCTGAAAAGTCCGGATTTATCCGGACTTTTTTAGTAGAATTACATATATTGAACAGGGTAAGGGCAGTAGGAGGATTTTTATGCTGATAGAACTAACAAAACACATAAAACTAGTTAGGCCAGAGGCGAAAGCCGTATTTCCATACAGCAACTCTTTATTCATAGATGATGAAGTAAAGACCATGATAGATGCAGGGGCAGGTGGAAGAGCCTATGCTGAAATACCGATCGATAAAATTAAACTCCTTATGCTAACACATCATCACTTCGACCATATTAACGGGGTGAGCTACTTTAACAACGCTAAAATAATGTCGGGCAGTGAAGAATTATGGGCATTTCAGGACGAAACTCAATATGCAAAATCCAGAGGGTATCACCGCTGGCAGGAATTAATGGGTAGTCAGAGAAATGAGAAATGGGAAAAAATTATCAATTTACCCGAGGATGTGCCTTCACAGCCAGTATTTCAAAAAATTGATATAGCCGGGGTATTTAAAGATGGAGACGTTTTCAACCTTGGCAGCACTTTTTTTATCGCGGTGCATACTCCGGGACATTCTCCAGGGCATTATGCATTTTTCTTCCCCCAGGAGAAAATTCTATTCTCGGCTGATCTGGATGTCTCATCACGAGGTCCTTGGTATGGAGACGAATTTTGTGATTTGGATGATATAGTTAATTCAATAAATAAATTAATAGCTCTAAAACCGCAAATATTAGTAAGCTCACATAGACGAATTTTAGACTCCGGGGTAGAAGATTTATTGCGAAATTATTTAAATATTGCTCTTCAGAGGGAGGTAAATATACTAAATTATCTTACAGAACCACGAACAATTGATGATATTGCTAGTCAGGATTTTATCAACGAGTGGGAACTAAGGTCCCAACATGTGCTTTTCTGGCATAAGATGATGATTGTAAAACACTTGGATCGCTTGATTAAAAATAGGATGGTAACACAAAATGAAGATAATAAATATATTAGAGTTTAAAGGCAACTGTAACGTAATTAACTTTATAATAATATAAAAACATAAAACTTTACAATTTTGTGGTTCTAAATTAAACAAAAGGAGAGTAAAATTGGTTTAGGGCTAAAATAGAATACTAAGTGAAAGGAGGGATAGAGGTGGATAAAAAGTTAATAGACGAGATCCTAAGAGAGATCGGTTTAGAACATATTGATGATGATGAAACCGACCAGCAATAAGAAGGAGCCATTTAAGGCAGGAACTTAAATGGCTCCAACTTTTTTTTGCCTATTCTGAGGTCATTTTCAATAGTTCAGATACCGTTACAAATTCATATCCCTGGGCTTTAAGATTCTTAATTATAACGGGCAAAGCTTCCGTGGTCTGTTTACAGGTATCACTGGCATGCATAAGTATAATATCTCCGGGGTGAACTCTTTTGCTCACTCTATCGATAATACTATTAACACCTGGATTCATCCAGTCAAGAGAATCGGTCGACCACTGAATTGCTTCATATTTCGATTCATGAATCGCTTCAATTACCTGATCGTTAAAATCTCCATTAGGGGTTCTAATTAGGTTAGCATCAACGCCTGTAACCTCCTTGATGTTATTATGAGCCTTCATTAATTCATCCTTTATTTCCGCTTTACTTAAATTACTTAGATTGATATGTCTATAACCGTGACTGCCAATCTCATGTCCATCTTCTTTGATTCTTTTGGGGACATCGGGATATTGCTTAACCCAGGGGCCAGAGAGAAAGAAGGTACTTTTTACACCGTTGCTTTTGAGAATATCTATTACCGGGATGGGGGTATTGTTGCCCCAGCTAATATCAAATGTAAGAGCGACTACTTTTTTCTCTGTTTTTATTTCATATACTGGTTTTAATTTGTGATAGGCTTGAACGTATACCACGCTGCTAGTTAATAATACGGTTGCTAGTAGGGTGATCAAGGCTATCTTGGTTCTGGCCTTAAGCTCATAAAAACCGAAAATTCTTGGCATTTGTTAATAACACCTCCTATTAATCATTTCTATATTTTTATTTCCCGAAAATCATCTTTATTCCTTATTCCCTAATTTAATTAATTCGCTCATGGTTACGAAACGATATCCCTCCAAGGTAAGTTTATCCAGTAAAATATCCACTGCCTTGGCTGTCTCCAACCCATTATTAGCTCCATCGTGAAGAAGTATGATCTGTCCAGGCTGAATATTTTTTATGATATGGTTGGCAATCGAAGTGCAGCTGTTTCCAGTTTTCCAATCCTTACTATCCTGCTGCCATGTCCAATAGGCAATAGTTAAATTCTCTTTTTTTGCTAGTTCAACAAGATTATCAGAGAGATATCCCCCAGGGGGACGAAAAAGGGTTGGCTTTTGTGAAGTAATTTTACTAATTAATGCATTGGCTGTATCGATTTCATCCTTAAAAATCTCATCTTTATTACTGGCGAAATTAGAATAACTATGACTATAACTATGGTTAGCTATTTCATTTCCTTGAGCAGCTATCTCTTTCAAAAGGTCGGGTTGCTTTTCAGCCCTGTTTCCAATTACGAAAAACGTTGCATGAGCGTTATGCTTTTTTAAACTATCCAATACTGCAGGGGTTCTGGATGGATCAGGGCCATCATCAAATGTTAAAGCCACAGCCTTTTCAGAAGTTTTCACTATGGTAACGACTAGCTTTTCTTTCTTCCATTTATTCATATGAGGATGCAGGGCAACATTATACGTGCCGAAGCCAAGGAGAAATATGCCAGTGAAAATAAACCCCAAGGTTCTTTTCTTTAATAATAATATCAATAAGATACCTCCTCATATTTCCCGGCGAGTGCAGATATAAGCTTAATCTGGGCAATTTATTACTTATATAGTTATATTGGTCCCATTCTCAAAATATACTTTGACTCAGGCGCTAATAACCGACATACTGAAGCTGCTAAATAAAATGAACAGTTTTGAATACTTTACTAATTCTTGTCACCAATATATAATATGATTTATAAGATTCAAGACATTATTTATAGAACACTAAAAATGGGTCGTTAACTCAGCGGAAGAGTGCTTCCCTGACGCGGAAGAAGTCATAGGTTCGAATCCTATACGACCCACCATAAAAGGATAATAACACCGGAGCTCAGAGATGAGGCCCGGTGTTCTTGTGTTTATTACCATAAGAAAAATGTTGTTTAGGTCACAAATTTTGGATACCTATCTCTGAATAATGAAAAATGGCCTCACATATAATAATGTAAGCATTGAATAGGAGGCCGAGAATGATATATGAATTGCAAATAACTACGGCCGCAGATAGCAGATTACTACTGGAAGAGTTTAATGAGAAATTTTCATGGTTAAAACAACATGGATATACTCTAATAATTAAAGAGCCTGTAATTGAACAAGCCAATACTATATTTATCGATTTAAAGCTGAAGGGCAGTACAACTGATACCCATTATAAAGATGAAGACATAATTTATATATTTAAACATCAGATATCGGAGTATTTGGCTGAACATATTGTTAGGCATTGGGAAAATAAACTGACCTGGAAAGAGGTTACTAAAAAGGGTCGGCATATACCTCAAAGTGATCAATCAGCAATTATGAGTAAAGCGGTTGATTTCTTGAAACGCTGTAATTCAAACGAAAGCCTCAATTTACTAATGAACTATGGCCGTAAGAACAAAATGGCCCACAAAATATTAGATTATTTATATAATCATCATATACTTGTTATTGAAGGTTTCATTAACTTCTGTATGCAGGATTATTTAACAGAAATTAAATTTGCAGTTGATTTGGCCTGTGAAGAACTAAGAAATGAAAAAGAATACAATGAGTTTGTTAAACTTCTTAGGTATTTCGTTGATACGCAGCCTCCTATGGTTTTAGAGGTTAATATCATGATGGATAATCAGGGCCGTTTTTCGCTTTGGGATGGCAATGGAATCAGGATTGAAGAAAATATTGATTATTATATGGAAGATATGATGCGCGGGGACATAAGCCTCGATGATGTACTGGTAAGCATTTTAATAACGGTTGCGCCGCGCAGCATTGTTTTACACAACACTGGACAGGAGCCCAGAAGCGAATCTGTAAAGATGATAAAAAACGTCTTCGATGAAAGGATAAGTGAGTGTACAGGTTGTGAGAGATGTTTTTCTTCTCAAAAAGAGGGTAGGATTACAAACTTCGAAAATAAATAAATGATCGATAATGAAAATAATTAGCCCGTGATTGAGACGTTAGTGCGTTGACTGAACGGGCTTTTTTAATGCTTAGATTTGGTGCAGCCAATAGGCTGATGCCAGGGTTATAGCTAACCTAATTTATTTGCGGTACTATACAAAATCTGATATTCTTTTTAGATAGAAATAGATAAAGATGTAATATCCATGCCAAAATCCTAAGATATTTTGGTTAGTGATTATATAGCTCAAATATGTTCTTTTTATTTAGTAGTGTAAATATCAGGAGGTGTAAATATGATATACATAGGTTTGAAGGATGGAAGCCAGAGGGAATTTCCTGAAGGCATCAGTCTGCTGCAGATAGCTGAAAGTATCAGCCCCAAGATAGCAAAAAATGCAGTAACCGCTTTATTTAATGGCAAGGTTACAGATTTGAATGCAGTAGTTGATGTGAATGGAGATTTAGAAATACTAAACTTTGAGGACGAAAGGGCCCGCCAGGTATACCGTCACTCATCATCACATGTTATGGCTCAGGCAGTTAAAAGGCTCTGGCCAAATACCAAGTTTGCAATAGGTCCTGCGGTTGACAAAGGTTTTTATTATGACTTTGACACAGACCATACCTTTACACCCGATGATTTTAAACTAATCGAAAAAGAAATGGAGAACATTATAAAGAGTAACTATCCCTTTGAGCGTAAAGAATTGCCACGGGAAGATGCACTTAAGTTCTTCGCTGATCGGAATGAAGATTATAAAGTGGAGTTAATTCAAGATCTGCCGGAAGATGCAGTAATAAGCATATACGAGCAGGGAGAGTTTGTAGACCTCTGCGCAGGACCGCATGTACCTTCTACTGGAAAACTGAAGGCGGTAAAGATAATGAGCCTTGCCGGAGCCTATTGGCGGGGAAGCGAAAAGAATAAGATGCTGCAGCGTATATATGCTACTTCATTCCCTAAACAAGCTTTATTGGATGATTATCTAAACAAATTGGAAGAAGCCAAGAAGCGTGATCATCGTAAATTAGGGAAGGAATTAGGATTGTTTGTACTTCTCGACGAAGGGCCAGGGTTTCCATTTTTCCTGCCTAAAGGAATGGTGCTGCGAAACGAACTGGAACAGTACTGGCGTGATCAGCATCAGAAGGCAGGTTATCAGGAAATTCGTACCCCTATTATATTAAACGAAGAAATATGGCACCGTTCCGGGCACTGGGATCACTACAAAGATAATATGTATTTTACCAAAATTGATGAAGAGGATTATGCAGTAAAGCCAATGAACTGCCCCGGGGGAATATTGGTTTATAAACAAAACCTGCACAGTTACCGGGAACTGCCCCTTAGAATCGGCGAGATGGGTCTGGTACACCGGCACGAAATGTCGGGGGTGCTGCATGGTCTAATGAGAGTACGGGCCTTTACTCAGGATGATGCCCATATATTTATGCTTCCTGAGCAAATTATTGCTGAAATAAAAGGGGTCATGAACCTGATAGACCTTTTCTACAAACAGTTTGGCTTTAGCTATCATGTAGAACTTTCCACCCGGCCTGAAGACTCCATGGGTTCTCAGGAAATATGGGATTTAGCTACAGACGCCCTTAAGCAGGCACTGGAGGAAAGGGGCATGGGCTATAAGATTAACGAAGGGGATGGAGCATTCTACGGCCCCAAGATAGATTTCCACCTGCAGGATTCTTTGGATCGAACCTGGCAGTGCGGAACGATCCAACTGGATTTTCAGATGCCTGAAAAGTTTGATTTATCATACATTGGGGAAGATGGGGAAAAACACCAGCCGGTTATGATTCATCGGGTAATCTATGGCAGCATGGAAAGATTTATAGGTATTCTTACCGAGCATTTTGGCGGAGCTTTTCCAACCTGGCTGGCTCCGGTACAGGTGCGGGTGATTCCGATCACTGAGAGACAGCACGATTATGCTGAGCAAATCATTAATCGTTTGAGGGCAGATGGTATACGGGTTGAGGCTGATAAGCGCAGTGAGAAGATCGGTTATAAGATACGCGAGGGGCAATTACAAAAAATACCTTATCTATTGGTGTTAGGTGATAAAGAAGTTGAAGCTGAAGCAGTAGCTGTTCGTCATCGTAAGGAAGGGGATCTTGGCAGTCATAAATTGGAAGAGTTTATTTCCATGATAACTGCTGAAATTAAAGATAAAACCATAAAATAGCTAAGTTTGTTGGTGTTGCTTTTTTATTAACGGTATGCTATACTTCTTTCCAGACATTGTAAAGAAGGAGCCTTGCTTCTCACCTTACAACCCAGGTTCGTAAGGTCATTGAAAACAGATGTGAGTATTACTTGTGTTGTGAAAAGATAAAGAGCATGAGTTAATAATCTGTTATGCATTAAGAAGCGGGTTTTTGTAGCCCGCTTTTTATATTTATCAGGAGGTGAATTTCTTATAAGCAAGGATTGGAGAGTTAACGAGGATATCCGTGTCAAAGAAGTTAGGTTAGTTAGTGAAGATGGCGAACAACTGGGTATCGTTGCTATCCGTGAAGCGTTGGCAATGGCTGAAGAAAAAGGGGTTGATCTGGTTGAAGTAGCTCCTTCAGCTAAACCGCCTGTATGTCGTATGATGGATTATGGCAAGTTTAAATTTGAACAGAGCAAAAGAGAAAAAGAATCTCGTAAGAAACAAAAGATAATTTCTATAAAAGAAGTTAAAATGAGGCCTAATATCGAGGAACATGATTTCCAGGTAAAAGCCAAGAACGCCCGTAAATTCTTGAGTGCTGGAGATAAGCTCAAGTTTACCATAATGTTTCGAGGCAGGCAGATTACTCATCCTGAATTGGGAGAAAAGCTTTGTATCCAATTGGCCAAGGAGCTCTCGGATATATCTGCAGTTGAGAGACAGCCCAAAGTAGAAGGACGGAATATGGTTATGATATTAGTTCCTAAAATAGATAACGATTAGAAGGAGGAAGATTCCATGCCCAAAATGAAAAGCCACCGCGGAGCGGCTAAAAGATTTAAAAAGACAGGCAGTGGCTTAATAAAAAGAGCTAAAGCCTATGCAAGTCATCTGCTCGGCAGCAAAAGTCCCAAGAGGAAAAGAAAATTACGCAAAGCAGGACTGGTAAGTGAAGTAGAACAAAAGAGAATCTCGAAATTGATTCCTTACAAATAGATAAAGGGAGGACTTGTTATGCCAAGAGTAAAACGTGGAGTTACGACTCATAGAAGACATAAAAAAATATTAAAGCTCGCCAAAGGGTACGTCGGAAGTAAATCTAAGTTGTACCGCGTAGCCAACCAACAGGTTATGAAATCAGGGGCTTATGCTTATGCTCATAGAAAACTTAAGAAAAGAGAATTCCGCCAGTTATGGATTGCACGTATTAACGCAGCAGCCCGTAACAATGGTACTACTTACAGCCGGATGGTACATGGATTAAAGCTGGCCGGTGTCGATATCAACCGCAAGGTGCTGGCTGATTTAGCGATAAGCGATCCTCAGGGTTTCTCCGAACTGGCTGATGTGGCTAAAAAATCAGTTTAGTTTACATTGGGAATAGAGGTTTATGAAAAAGTGTGGCTGTGCAGCCATACTTTTTTTATAAATAATTTGAGACAGATTGTAGCAGGAGGATTATTATTTGAAGGTAATTAGTTCCCATGATAACAAATACATTAAGCTGGCCTCCAGCCTGAAATATAGGAAATACAGAGAAGAAGAGAAGATGTTTCTTGTTGAAGGCAAGAGAGCAGTCGAGGAAGCTCTGGAGAGACCAGAATTGATAGAGACAATGTTTTTGGATGAGAGCATGGGTGCAGACTATCAGATTCGCGATTTGCCTCCAGATTGTTATCTATTGCCATCAAGTCTTATGAAGCATGTCTGTTGCACAGAAAATCCTCAGGGAATAGCTGCTATAGTGAGAAAACCAGTTTGGTTGTGGGGAGATCTGGTTAACAAATCAGGCCTGTTGATTTTATTAGATCGGGTTTCAGATCCAGGGAATATGGGCAGTATCTTGAGAACATGCTGGGCACTTGGAGTAGAAGGAGTTCTAATGACAAAAGGGTGTGTAGATCCCTTTAGTCCTAAAGTTGTCCGTTCTACTATGGGAGCTATTATAAATGTGCCTATATTTACCGAAGTTTCCGAACAACAGCTTGATACACTGCATGAGGACCTAAAGTATGCATTTATATGCACAGATATAAATATTGGTGAAAAATACTACTCGGTGAAGTACAGCAGCCGATCCTTGCTTATTATAGGAAGTGAAGCACAAGGAGTAAGTAATGAGATAAAAAAAAGATGTGACCGATTCATAAATATACCAATGAATCCCCGGGTTGATTCTTTGAATGTGGCAGCAGCATGTGCTATAATTGTTGCTGAGACATGGAGACAGTACCACGACGATATATAGTTGGCTTAGACATCAGAGAATGTTAGTGGATAATTAGTTCTTCTGAATTAAATCGGAGGGTGAACCATTATGCATGATCAAGCTGAAAGCCTATGGTATCTTTTTGAAACGTCCGGTTGTATTATATATTATCTTTTATATAAACGTTTAATGACCCAATAAATAAATGCAATGACCAGGACAAGTAGCCTGCTGTTAAACTTCCAGGGAGGCCATATCATAGATTGAAAGTATGGCTAAGTAAAAGGCAGGTAAATTCACCTGTGAGCAGAGGGTTGAAGTAGCAGTAGATCCTACCGGCTGCCACCGTTATTGGCATGAAGAGAATTAGATATATTTATCTAATTAATTAGGGTGGTACCACGGAATATCGCTTTCGTCCCTTGGGGGTGAGGGCTATTTTTATTTTCTGGCCGCATTTCTTTACTTAAGTACTAATTTAAATGGGATAGGGAGGTTCGAAGATGATTGATAAGTTGACACGTATTAAGATTCTAACAGAAGAGAAGATTTCTGAAATCAGTGATTTCGATTCCTTAAATGAGATTAAGGTTAAGATACTGGGTAGGAAGGGCGAGATCACTCAGTTATTGAGAGGCCTTAAAGATTTAGTTGGTGAAGAGAGAGCAGAAGCCGGTAAGGTTGCCAACGATATAAAAAATACCTTGGAGAATCTTATTGAGTCCAAGACCGCTGAATTGAAGAAAATAGAACTGGAGATGAATCTTAGAAGTGAGAAGATAGACATCAGCCTGCCCGGGCTGCCTCTGCCTGCCGGGGGAAAGCATCCTATCAGCCGAATAACCGACGAAATTAAAGACATATTTATAGGAATGGGTTTTAGCGTGGCTGAGGGTCCGGAAATTGAGACCGATTATTATAATTTTGAAGCCCTGAACATTCCTCCGGATCATCCGGCCCGAGATATGCAGGATTCCTTTTACATAACCGAAGAGATGCTGTTGAGAACTCATACCTCGCCAGTACAGGTAAGGACTATGGAGAAATTAGCACCGCAGATTCCAGTTAAAATTATTGTCCCCGGTAAAGTATATCGCAAAGATGATGATGCTACCCATTCACCTATGTTCAATCAGGTAGAAGGCCTAATGATCGATGAAAGAATTACCTTTGCTAATTTAAAGGGTACGTTAATGTTGTTTGCCCAGAAGATATTTGGTGAGGATGTGAGAGTCCGTTATCGTCCCAGCTTCTTCCCGTTTACCGAGCCGAGTGCAGAGATGGATATTTCCTGCGTTCACTGTCAGGGGAAGGGCTGCAGGGTTTGTTCCCATACTGGCTGGCTGGAAATACTTGGGGCAGGTATGGTTAACCCGCGGGTACTGCAATACGGAGGCTATGACCCGGAGAAAGTAACTGGCTTTGCTTTTGGAATGGGAATAGAGAGAATAGCCATGCTGAAATATGGAATTAACGATCTGCGACTATTCTTTGATAATGATAAAAGATTTCTTACACAATTTTAGGAGGTGAAAACATGGGAGTTTCAATAAATTGGTTGAAAGATTATGTGAATTTTACCTGGACGCCGGAGGAAGTGGCCCACCGTCTGACAATGGCAGGAATCGCCATTGAAGGGGTGGAGAAGAATAACGATGACAGTATTTTGGAATTGGATCTAACCCCCAATCGCGGGGACTGCCTGGGGATGATAAATCTAGCTCGAGAGATCGCAGCTTTAAATGGTACTGATATTTATATACCAAAGACTGATATTAAAGAAAACCATGAAGAAATTAACAACTATATAACTGTAGAGATTAATGCACCTGACCTTTGCCCCAGATATACAGCACGTCTGATAAAGAATATAAAGGTTAAACCTTCACCGGAATGGATGCAGGCCAGGCTGATTAGTTCCGGGATACGTCCCATTAATAATATTGTAGATATAACAAACTATGTAATGCTTGAGAGCAATCAGCCCCTGCATGCTTTCGATTATGATCTGCTAAGCGAAGCCAAAAAGATTATAGTTCGTCGGGCAGAGATAGGCGAAAAAATTATTACCCTTGATGATGTGGAAAGGCAACTGGATTCTGAAATGCTGCTTATTACTGATGACGGCCGACCTGTGGCCTTAGCTGGTATCATGGGAGGGCAGAATACGGAGATAAATGACCAAACGGTTAATGTTCTGTTAGAATCTGCATGTTTTAAAAATACCTGCATTCGAAAGTCAGCTCGCAAACTGGCGCTAAGGAGCGATGCCTCCATTCGATTCGAGAAAGGGTCCGATGTTAATGGAGTAGTATATGCCGTAAACAGAGCCGCTGCTCTGATGCAAGAGTTGGGAGAAGGCGAAGTGGTAGCAGGAATATGTGCTTGTCATCCATGTCCAACCCCACTGCCGCAAATCAAATTAAGACCGGAGCGGGTGAATTACCTCCTGGGGACATCCCTGAGCACCGTTCAAATCCGGGACTACATACAGAAGTTGAAATTTAATTGGCAGGATCAGGAAGATAATATGTTGGTAACAATTCCTTCATACCGCCCCGATATAGAAATGGAAGTTGACCTTATAGAAGAGGTTGCACGTCTGAATGGTTATGATAACATTCCAGCTACCTTGGCATTTGGTGACACAACACAGGGAGGGTTAACTCCCTACCAAAAGTTTAAAGACCGTATCAAAGTACTTATGGCCAGCAAGTTTTATGAAATAATCAACTATAGCTTTATTACTCCGCGTTATTTTGATATGATGCTGCTTCCCTCAGAGAGCGAGCTGAGAGATGTGGTCAGGGTAGCTAATCCCCTGTCTGAAGAGCAGAGCGTAATGCGCACTATAATCCTGCCAAGTCTTTTAGATACGGTAAGCCGTAACCTGGCTCGTAAAAATACTAATTTAGCCTTTTTCGAAATGGGTTCAGTATTTTATCCGCAAAAAGATGGTTTACCACTTGAAATATTAAAATTAGGAGCGGTTGTAGCAGGCAGGCTGGAGACAAATTGGTTAAAGCAAGAAATCGACATGGATTTTTATTACCTTAAGGGGGCCCTAGAAACCCTGCTTACTAATTTGGGAATTGATAATCTGAAATGGGAAGAAGCTCAGGAGCCTGGTTATCATCCGGGGAGATCCGCTATTATTATGAGTAAAGGCAAAAAACTGGGAATAATGGGAGAAATACATCCGCAAGTAAGGCAGAACTTTAATATTAAACCGCGTGCCTGCGCTTTTGAGTTGGATATGGATACCTTATTTAAATTATCACGCCAAAGGGTCATGATGGAGCAGATTACTCGCTATCCCGCAGTAGAGAGAGACCTGGCTATTGTAGTGGATGAGCAAGTAAAAGCAGTAGACGCTCTGGAGGTTATTAATTTAAGTGGCGGAGAGTTACTGCAAAATACGGTGATATTCGATATTTATTCAGGGGATCAGGTTCCTAAGGGCTGTAAGAGCATGGCTTTCAAAATGACTTTTCAATCCAGTGAAAGAACCTTGACCGAAGCTGAGGTTAATTCAAGGATGGATGAAGTAAGAAACGAGTTAAAGGCAAAAATACAAGCAACACTTAGGTAGTAGGGCTGAAAAAGATCAAGTAGTTTACAAAATTAAACTATACGGAATATTCCGACCTCCTTTTCAAATATAAATTGTGAAAAGGAGGCGTTTTTTTTGATAATAGATATTGGCAGAAAACGAGTTGCTTTGGGTTTAACTATCATATTATTTATATTAGCATTGTTATTATATAGATATATATTTAATAACAATAATGAGCGTAGCCAACATTTAGATAATGAAACTCTTTGTGGTGAGATGCTGAGTTGGGATGAAGTAAACAAGGTTTTCCCCAAATATGCAAAAGCTAAAGTAATAGATGTTGATACCAGGCTTAGCTTTCAGATTCAAAGAAGAGGCGGCAGCAGACATGCTGATGTGCAGCCACTGACTTCGAATGATACGGCTATTATGAAAAGTATTTATAGTGGTAAATGGTCATGGAAACGAAAAGCGGTTATTATTGAACTGGATAGCGGAAAACGGATTGCTGCCTCTATGAATGGAATGCCACATGGGCAGGGGGCGATAGAAAATGACTTTGACGGCCATTTCTGTATTCATTTCAAGGACTGTAAAACCCATGGCAGCAATAAAGTAGACCTGGCTCATCAGATGATGATATGGAAATCGGCAAACATGTTAGATGATCATTTTCAGACGTTAGGGCCTGAGGATATTATTGCCGTTTTCTTTATAGCAATTGACCAACAGGAGTTAAATATAGTAAGAAAATTGTTAAATACTGAAGTTAATGTTGAACCATTATTGAAAAACTTAGAAATGATAGAGAGTATTAAGATCGATAAAATTAAAAATATCGAAGGCAATACATTTAGTGTAGATATAAGGATGGTTTATAAAGATACCAATAGGGAATTCCGTAAAAACATATCAATAAATACTACTGAGAAAATGCCTTACTGGAAAATTGATGCAAACTCAATAATTCCCTTGTTTGATAAAAATACATGGGTAACTCTAGATCAAATAAGTAATAATACTTGGGAAGAAGAGGACTTGGAAGTTGATGTCATTATGGAATAGGGGAACGTGTGTTTGCTGTAATTCTTGTAATTATGCTATGATTTATAAATAATAAGGACATTGAAAAGGACTTGATTGAGTGAAAACGGGAACAGCAAACTTGCCATTACATGGGGGGAAATGCCCCGCCTGGCTTTTTGTTCATATGAAAGCACTAAGTGCTGCAATTATAGAAGTAATAATTGAAGACTTTGGATCTGCAGAGGTTCTGCGACGGCTCTCCGATCCGTACTGGTTTCAGGCCCTCGGTTGTGTGGTTGGTTTTGACTGGCATTCGTCCGGTGTCACCACCACAGTGTGCGGAGCTATAAAGGAAGGCCTCGCGGAAATTGGACCACAGGCAGGGCTATTCTTTACCGGTGGAAAGGGCCGGGTGGCACGGAATACCCCGGTGGAAATTCAGATAGCAGCCGAAAGATATCCAGTGAGTAAGCCAGCAGATGAACTCCTTTATGCCAGTAAGATGGCTGCGAAAGTGGATAGTGCGGCAGTCCAGGACGGGTATCAAATATATCATCATTTCTTTGTTTTCACTGATAAAGGTGAGTGGGCTGTAATTCAGCAGGGAATGAACGAAAATGCAAAACAGGCTCGTCGTTATCATTGGCTAAGCTCCAACATAAAGAGTTTTACGGAAGAACCTCAGGCAGCAATATGCTGTGATTGCAGAGGCGAAACTTTAAACCTGGTTGCTCAGGATAATTATAATATTCAAACTATTAGCAGCGAGATGATAAAAATGCCGCCTGAGGTATTAATAAAGGAATTAAAAGCCATAGAAAAATATTTGCCGAGTTTAAATTTACCCCGTCAACACACCTTACCGAGAACGTCCTATCTGAACAAGTCTTTATACGCAGCCTACGAACAGCAGCCCCAAGATTTTGAAGAGTTGCTGCAAGTACCAGGAGTTGGTCCCGGGACATTAAGAGCATTATGCCTGGTAGCCGAGATTGCTTACGGAGTTAAACCAAGCTTTTCCGATCCTGTTCGCTACTCTTTTGCCCATGGCGGAAAGGATGGCTTTCCATTTCCGGTAAACGAAAAAGATATTGAAAATTCTCATACCACGCTGCGCAGAGCTCTGCATCGTTCAAGAACTGGCCAAAAGGATCAGATTGCTGCCTTGAAAAACTTAGCTCGATGGCATAGTGAGACCATTACAGTCCGAAGCAGCTATGAAACAGTTGATAGGGCCGATCCAAAACAGAAAGACAATATAAACTTAATCGTAAATAAAAAACCAAAAGATCCATCTCCCAAAACAAATCTTCTCCAGCCTCAATTGTTTTTGGATTAGATCGCTAGCTATTCCAAAGCCGTTAATGGTATATAATAATACTAATATTAGAGGGGAGAAACTACCTTATGACTATTCCAGAACCTAAAAATCAGGAAATTAAAGTGGTGATAAATGGTGTGGGCTCATTTCGAATTGCTCATGGGATTACTTTGGGAGAATTATGTGTAAGCGTCCAGAAGGAATGGCCGTATCCCATCATGGCTGGTATAATACGCAATACAATCAGGGATTTACACTATAAGCTGGAAAAGGATTGTGAAGTAGATCTAGTTGATACTTCTATGGAGGCAGGATTAAGGATTTACCGGCGGAGTGCAACCTTTCTATTGATAAAGGCCTGCCGGGATTTGTTCCCGCAGCGAATCCTGATGATCAAGCATACACTGTCGAATGGCTTGTTCTGCGAGTTTCTGAATGAAGCCAGCACCGATAATGAAATTGAACAAATTCAGACCCGAATGCGGGAAATGGTAGAGAGCGATTTGCCTATTAACAGATATCTGGTAGATAAAGATGAAGCCGGCCGGATATTCGCAGGGCAGGGGCAGGAAGATAAGGTTAAACTCCTGGAATATCGGGATAAAGAGACGGTGCATGTTTATGAGCTTGATGGTTTCAAGGAGTACTTTTATGGTTATATGGTATATCGAACCGGTGTACTGGATAAATTCAAGCTGCTTTATCACTCCCCTGGCATGGTTTTGAGGACTCCGGAAAAAGATGATATTAATCTCTTGCAGCCCTATCATGAGCAAAAGAAGCTTGGCATTATTCACCGAGAAGCCAAAGATTGGGTGGAGATGCTGCAGATACCGCACCTGGCAGCTCTGAATGAAATAATTGAGCGGGGAGATATTGATGATATTATCCGGGTAAACGAAGCTCTGCATGAGAAGAAGATTGCCTATATTGCAGATACGATTTGCAGCAATCCCAGCATCAGGCTGGTTTTGATAGCTGGACCTTCTTCCTCTGGAAAGACCACTTTTGCGCAGCGACTACTGATTCAACTAAGAGTTAATGGCCGTAAACCGGTTTCGATATCGCTGGATAATTATTTTGTAGATAGATCTGATACGCCCAGGGATGAAAACGGAAACTATGACTTTGAGTCGCTGGATGCTCTTAATCTAAATCTTTTTAATGACCACCTGACTCGTTTGATAAATGAAGAGGAAGTAGAAATACCAATATATAATTTTAAAAAAGGTTGTAGTGAAAAGCGAGGTGTAAATATAAAAGTACCTCCGGGAGAACCCATTATTATTGAGGGAATCCACGGGCTTAATGACCGTTTGACCTGGAGTATTCCTATGGAACGCAAATTTAAGATCTATATTAGTGCTCTGACTCAATTAAATGTGGACTACAGTAATCGTATACCTACTACGGATAGCCGGCTTATAAGACGGATTATCAGGGATAGCAGAACCAGAGGATACTCTGCACTTAGTACCATAAAGTGCTGGCCTTCAGTACGGAGAGGTGAGGAGAAAAATATTTTCCCTTTTCAAGAGAATGCTGATGTTATGTTTAACTCATCACTAGTATATGAGTTGGCCGTTTTAAAAGCTTATGCTGAACCTTTATTGGAGGATATAAGCTATGAACATCCAGAGCATGTGGAAGCCAGGCGCTTATTAAAGTTTCTTAGCTATTTTCGTGCTATTCCAGCGATCAATATACCTCCTAATTCTATATTAAGGGAATTCGTTGGGGGCAGCTGGTTTGAGAATTAATCTATTGTTTTTGATAAATGAAGTAATACTATAAACGGATATCATGCCAAAGCCCCTGGATAGTTATTATCCAGGGGCTCAGCATTAGTTGTATATATAATTGAGTTACTGGCTGAATTACTTGGCTAAATATGAACTGAACTCATCTCACCGTAGCTGTAAGCATCCTC
>Ga0074193_1000676_pt1 | contig 52882 bp, 45 predicted proteins | sample EPASupsiteHSE605_FD_64523 | JGI IMG/M metagenome (GOLD analysis project Ga0074193, IMG submission 64523) | Bioremediated contaminated groundwater from EPA Superfund site, New Mexico - Sample HSE6-05 | ecosystem: Environmental > Aquatic > Deep subsurface > Groundwater > Contaminated ...
TCATGTCAAGGTAATGAATATTATCAAAAGTGTATTATCAAAAGAAGTATTGAAGTGTAGGCACTTATGCTAGAATATTGGAGTGAACTTTGGATAATTTTCTACTTTGGATAAGAATACCGAGGCATATTTCTGACAAATAGATTGATAGCGGTTCCACCATGAATTGCTAAATCTTTGATTTTGTAGATCAATGGTAATATTCGGATTAATAAAGCAACCTGATTCTTATACCCCTCATTCATAATTGTTCAGTTCTTTTGGTAAAGTTATCATATAATCAGGTATATACACACCATCTTTTACCAGTTTTTGTTTGCCGGAACCCAAGTTTATCCTCTCTTTATCTAATCGGGAAAACCAATCATGTCCGGCTTTTTGAGCCATGTATAGGAATAGCCGCTTTATCTTTATACTGTTAGTGTTTTCAAGAAGCTGCTGAACAACTTCACTTCTTAATGTAGTCAATTGCTCCATTATATAATACAAATCCATATAATTGTATTGGTTTGGAGCGAGCAACAAACATTCAAGAAAGGCTTGTTCCGGAGCAGACGCAAGAATTTTGTTATCCCTTTTATTGACGAGTATCAAATTAGGATTCAGGAAAACCTTTGTAGAAAAGAATTTTAGCTCATATTCAAAATCAGTTTTTGTCAGCCATCCCGGAACCTCCTCTTCTTGAGGGTGTCCGATCATTAATACAGGCTTACCCATTGGAACGTAATGGTTAAAGCCAGACAATTCGAGAGCAGAATGAGCTCCTACGTAAAAATTCTTACTTACCTGAGAGTTATAGCTGGATAATGCAACATAAGGAGAGAGTTTATCTCCGGTTCTGTACATTACACCTTTTGATAATGGTGAGAACCAACCAGACTTCCGGTACTGCTGCATTAATTGGTCTGAATACCCGTTTTGTTTCAACCAGGAAGAGAAAAACAATCCCCCAGACTGCCAATATTTCAAAAGCTGGTTTAATTTATTATTGGTTTCTATATTCATACTATATGTCTGGCGTTTAAATTCAACTGTAAAAATATAGTTTTAAATCAGGACTCGCAAATTTATTTTTGAATTATTCCGTAGAACATATAGTTTGAATATATATATGGCGGAATAAATCAACTAACATGTAGAAATAACCATCTTCACTTTATTGTAATCCAAAAGACTTGCACTACTTTATTGTCACTATAGATGAACTCTTTTTCAAATATTCCACCACACTTAAAAATGACGCTCCTCGAAGCGGTGTTATCCTTATAGCAAGCAACCATCACTTTTGACAATCCTATCTCCTTGCAATATTCTATAGCCTTCTTTGTTATTTCCGTACCATAACCCCTCTTCCTCTCAGACGGACGGATGCCAATACCAATCTGACCACCATAAGACCTGAGGAAATCATTCATTTCATGACGGATATCGGCCATTCCGACAATCTTGCCATCACTTTTGCGGACTGCAAAAAAGGTTGAGGATAAAACCCAATCCTTATAAACAGTCGCTTTATCGGAGTTGTCAGCAAGTTGTTTCAACCATGAAGAGAATGACTCCGCCTTCTCAAGAAGAGCCCCACCATGAAGATCAAATTCATTATTCGCCTCATGTTCCTTTATGTAGTCCAAAGCCAGCATCTCATGCACCGGATTTGGGCGGATTAATTCAATCTCTGTCATTGCTGGCAAGTGTTTTATTCTTCAATTTCCTCCTCCTTCTTTTTCTCGCTCACAAATAATGAGGCTATATAGCCAGTGTATGTGCCAAATAAACCAACACCGGCAATCATTACAATAACGCCAATCAACCTGCCTTCAGTCGTTACAGGGAACTTGTCTCCATAACCAACTGTTGTTACAGTCACTATTGTCCACCAAACAGCATCTTCGGCAGTTTTTATATTACTTTCCGGAGCAGTTTCAACTGTCAATATCGAGATAGAGGAAAATATTATAATCAAAACAGTAATTATGCCTACGGCAGTCATTGTTCCATTGATTTTGCTTTTAAAAATATGTTGAACCAATACTTTTATTGAGCGGAAAGCTCTAAGCACCCGAAGTAGTCTGATCAAACGTAACAACCTGCCAACCCTTAGAATATCTACTGATGGTATGCTGGAAATTAAATCTATCCAGCCCCATTTCATAAACTTCAACTTGTTCTTGGCCCTAAAAAAACGAATAAAAAAATCAACGAGAAAAATAACACAAATCCCATTGTCAATGGTTGTTAACACCCTTGATATTTCACTGGGTAACTCGATAAAAGTATCAATTAGAAGAGCAGCCAATACATATATCGATAATATTATTATCAATATATTCATAAAGCTTACTCTCTCATCTTTGGCGTTTTGCATGGCTTATTATCTTGCAATGAGTTTTTTGAGGTACTCTATCTGTTTTTTGCCCGATGTGTTATCCGGATATAATTCGACCGACCGCAAATAGTTGTCTAGCGCCAACTGGTACTGTTTGTTCTTTGCATAAGCCTCACCTAAAATGTCATACCCTCTCCAGTCATCGGGGCAGAGTTGGACATACAATCTTGATATCAAAATAGCTCTCGGGTAGTTAATCTCCTCAGTTAAGTAATATTCGGCATATTTATAAATTTTATAATAGAAAGGACCACTGTCGATAAAGGAACTGGTAATGTCACTTTCAATGGCATTAATACTAGCAGTTTCATCAACCGTAGAAGAATCGCCCAATTGCTTAATCTTCGATAGTATCTTATTGTATTCGGAGAGATACTTCTGACCAAACTCACACTTTGGGAAAAGCTCCGGCATGTTCAAGACCCTGTCGCCCTTCTTTAACTCTTCTTTCAGGTCAAAGGTCACTTCATGCTGAAAGTCATAAAAGTAGAACAGGTGAATTTTGCCCTCATTCAAATCATACACCGATGTGTAAATTGTCCCGCCCCATTTAGTAGCCTGATGGACACTATCCATCACAGATGTGCAAAAGCCAACACTGGCGTCGAAGGAGTTTTCCAGTAGGCGAGTAGCTTTTTCCAACCGCCAACATCTCTTATTCTCATAAGGACGGACGTTTGTCTGAACAAAAAATGCCTTCTCCCCAATAATCAGGCTATCACCATCCACATAAAGGTATTTGCCGGTCTTATCTACAAATCGCAGTACCGATGCCGACCAAAAACTTCTATTATAACGATTTAACAGACTCTTCGCCTCTTCAACCGTGGCGCACTCCTGCATCACCTTTTTTGGCAAGTCGCGAGAAGAGCACTTTAATTTTCCTATTGTATCGGTCACAACCCTGAACGACTGAGTAAAACCATCGAACACCAAACCCGCTTCATTCATCCCCCCCTGAGGAAAAAGATTGTCAAACCCGACATAAACAACACCATAACCACCATTCTTCCCATTCTCAAACCAAATTCTGGTATTCGGATTCATCTGATCCTCATTATTCCCAACAACAGTCTTACCGTTTTTCGTCAGCTTAACCATGCTGCAACCGTAAGAATTACTAGAAAAAACGAACGCCATCGTTACGAGTAACGATATAAAAGTTAGAAGTTTGCTGAATTGTGTCATGATGGTTTATTTAACGTAAAATTACTGAGAATAATAAAATAAGACTAAAGATATAATTTTTTTATATAACTTTATATCGTCTTGTCCTGGAAATGATTACGTGGTTTTTATGAAAAATTGAAGCTGGTGTTACATTTCATCACATTTGACACCAATAAACTGAACTTCAAAATACTATATATTTTATGAAACCACTCTCCTTCAGATCCAAAATTCTGTACACTTTTCTAATAGTTTCACTTTTAACATCGGCCTGTGTAAACCTGAATCCGCCAACCCATAAAATCGATAATCCCGCTCCAATTTCAAATACTATTCCTAAGGACTTCGACTGGAAGACCATAAAGGAACTTTCGTGTACCGTTAATGTATCTGCCGTTTCAGGAATTGCAGACAACATGATTCGGGTTATAAAAATCTTCAATAACTCTCAACTGAACGACGGGGCCCTGATTGCCAACGGTGCAGCCACACCGGCATCACCATTTCTTGTAAAGATATCGCTGGCAACATCAGTCCCGACAATCTATGTTCAGGAGATACTGCCTGACGGCACAACAAACCTTCAGACAATAAACATACTTGGAACCACGTTGCAGGTCAATTTTGCATCATCAATGTCTGCCGGTGTACAAATGAACACCAATACTATTCTTATAGCTGCAAATGCCCCCATAATTGACAACGACGGTGATGGAGTAGGGTCAACACTTGATGTTGATGACAACGATGTCTCTGTAGCCTTTGCGTCATACTTCCCCTCTGCCGGCACCTGGGGGACATATGTCTTTGAGGATATGTGGCCGGTAAAGGGAGATTATGATCTGAATGACCTTGTTCTCGGATTTAAAGTCTCATACTATACCAACTCAACAAATCAGGTTACCAAGTTCCGGCTTGATTACAACATGAGAGCCGCAGGCAGCAGGTACAGCCTCGGAGCAGCATTCCAACTTGACAACGTAGAAGCTTCAAACATACAATCAGTCACAGGACAGGCGATCAATGGAACCTCACCTTATACAGTAGGCCCTAATGGCACAGAGAGTGGCGTTTCGCAAGCAGTCATACCGCTGTTCAATAACCAGCAGGATGTAGTCACCTATTCCAATTTTCTAAACACAGTAAGCGGTTCATATATTGTTACACCCGACCAGTATGTCTCCCTAAGGTTTAATACTCCGCTGCCACAGTCCGACGTTGCAATGAGTGCTTTCAACATGTTCATTGTTGCCAATAAACGTGAATGTGAGGTTCATCTACCTACCTATGCAGGAACTACAAAATTTGACCCTTCTATTGCAAACGGCTACACTCTTTACCCCGGGGATAAGTTCAAAAACAGCGACGGCATGATGTGGGGGATATTGATTCCGGAACCATTCGAATACCCATCGGAACGCAACTCCATAATAAGTGCCTACACATACTTCAGCGACTGGGCCACATCAGGCGGCGCGACTCATACCGACTGGTACAGACCCGGCGCAGGAAACGCAAGACAGGACCAGATTTATCAAGTCCTAAGCAGCGGAGAGAATACAGTAACCGACATAGAAGGGAATGTCTATCCGATAGTAACGATTGGGACACAAATATGGATGGCGGAAAATCTACAAACAACCAAATACAACGATGGTATATCAATACCCAATGTTTCAGATAATACAATATGGTCAGCACTTACTTCAGGGGCTTATTGCTGGTACAATAATGATTATGCTAATAATGGAGCTATATATGGTGCTTTGTATAATTGGTATGCAGTCAGCTCCGGTAAGTTATGTCCACAAGGATGGCATATACCTACGGATATTGAATGGTATGCTTTTGATAAATATTTGGTTTTAAACGGGTTTAATTATGATGGAACAACAATTAGTAATGGAGATAAAGCTGCAAAATCTTTGGCATCTAAAACACTTTGGACATTATCCAGCAACATAGGTGCAGTTGGTAATTCGGATTTTCCTTCGTATAGAAACAAAACAGGTTTTACGGCACTACCAGCTGGCTATCGTGCTAGTAATGGAGCATATTTGATACAAGGGGATTTTGCTTCTTGGTGGAGTACATCATTAAACTATGACGCACCGGAATTCACAAGCCATTGGATGTTATACTATGACAATTATTTTTTATGGCATAATGGAGTAAATTCGAAAACGATAGGTTACTCATCGAGATGTCTTAAGGGAGTACCTCAAATTGCAGTACTATCAACGTTAATTGTTACAGAAGTAACAGGAACATCTGCAAAAAGTGGAGGAATAGTTTTAAGTGATGGAGGAGCTCCGATAATCGATTTTGGACTATGTTGGAGTACTGATACAAATCCAACTACCAATGATAATTTGGCAAAAATTGAGGAGGGTTATGTTTATAATTATTTATCTGAAAATTACATAATTAATTTATCAGGATTAACTCCAGGAACTACATATTATGCTAGAGCATATGCAACAAATAATGTAGGAACAGCATATGGAAATATAGTATCATTTACAACAAAAGAAAGTGTTATTGATATTGAAGGCAATGTTTATCCAATTGTTACCATCGGAACCCAAACATGGATGACAGAAAACCTAAAAACTACAAAGTACCGTAACGGCAATTCGATAGGCACAACAATTCCAGCATCATTAGATATACAAGCGGAGATCTCACCTAAATATCAATGGGCTTATGCCAGCAGCGAGAGCAATGTTGCCACTTATGGCAGGTTATATACATGGTATGCAGCAACTGATAGCCGTAATATTTGTCCTACTGGATGGCATGTTCCAACTGATACGGAATGGACAACATTAACAACATTTTTGGGAGGAGAAAGTGTTGCAGCTGGCAAGCTTAAAGAAACGGGCACAAGTCACTGGTTAAGCCCCAATACTGGAGCTACGAATAGTAGTGGTTTTACAGCCCTTCCAGGTGGCTTCCGTATCAACTACTTTGGTACATTCTACAATATTGGCAAATACGGTGGCTGGTGGAGTTCTACTGAGTACAGTACAGTCAATGCCCGGCTCCGGAGCATGCTAAACGATGCCAGTAGTGTAGGCAGAGACCACCTCGGTAAGTTACGCGGGCTTTCTGTGCGTTGTGTTAAGGATTAGCTCTATATAAAATGCAGAAATAATAAACCCTCATTAATAAGGCATGGATTATTAAAATTTTAAATAAAAAATGGAAAATGTAATTTTCATAGATGCAAATATTTTTCTAAGATTCTTCGATAGTAAATCAAGCAATTTTAAACTGTTACTTAAAACTATTGAAGAAGTAAATGGGAACATTTTTATCACAAAACAAATTGTAGATGAAATTAACAGGAATAAACTTAATGTTTTTCTAAAGTCTTTTAATGAATATATTAAACAATATGGAATGAATGAGATTTCTCTACCAGAACACTTAGGAACAATAGCTAATGTTGAACTTAAAGAATGGAATGAAAATACTACAAAACTACAGAAATCGTCTAAGGATCAACTTAAGAAGCTGAATACAATTACTATCAAGTTAATAAACTCTATTAGTGAAAATCAAGACGATGTGTCTCAAACTTTTAACAGATCATTTATAAATCCAAAGATAAATACAGACGATCAATTATTTAGAGCAAGATTGAGAAAAGAATTAGGGAATCCTCCTGGTAAACGAGAGGACCCTATTGGCGATCAACTTTCATGGGAACAATTATTGGACGAAGTATCTACAATTAAAAATTTATGGATTATTTCGAATGATACAGACTACATTCTCGAGTTTGACAAAAAATGCTTTTTGAATCCTTTACTAATTAATGATATTAAAAGCAAAAACTCAAATATTAATCTTTTTTTATTTAACACCCTATCTGAAGGACTAAGGTCATTTATTGCCTTTTCTACAACAACAGATGCAACTACGACAGAAGAACCAGCAGCAATTACACAAACAACAACCCTACCTCCACAAAATATTTTAAATATTATAAAAGATGAAGAAAAGCAATCAAATATAATTGACACTTATACTTCTGGCTCAACTAATGATGGGGCTTTTATCAAAGCTATAAACTTTTATCTAGGTAGCCTTATAAAACAATGTCCATTATGTGGTAAGACAGCAAATAGAACAAACAGAGTTAATGACCATATGTTACATGATGGTGAAAAACATAACTTTTATTGTGACAATTGTAAAATGTATTTTGATTAAAGAAAGAAATCATTACCTGCTAGAAGAGAAATTTCTAAATAATTCTGAAAGTTTTGGATTACTCTTTTTTGAAATAAACAATTCTACGTCTGGAAGGAGCTGTTCACACAAAAAACAATCTGGTTTCAAGATTTATTTAAGTTGTCATTCGAGTTTATGCATTGTAACCAAATATCTTTCAAAACGCTAGCATTGTAGAATAGACAAAAAAATATTATTAAAAATAAGCCTATAAGTTTATTTATATGAAAATAAAAACTATCTTTGCAGACCGTTTGTATGTCTTCCATTACGATGGAATGACAAACAATGAGTTACAAAGATTATTTTTAGACTGGACTGATGTTGAATTTCTTTTCAACTTTTTTGAAGAAAACAATAACGACCTACAATCAGGTTTTTATGGTAATATTAGTGTTGAAGATGCAGTTATTAGTACTTTACAAGAAGCACAATTATTAGAAGAATTTATTTACGATAACCGGGAAAATAAAAAATTCCGATTTCATGAACTGTTTGACAAAAACTTAAACAAAAGAAAATCTCCGTTAATAGAACTTATCCCAAAGAAAGCATACGGGCCATTCACCCACTCCTGGCTTAGGTTATACGCTATTGAAGCATCAAAAGAGTGCTACATTGTTACCGGAGGAGCAATAAAACTAACAAGAAAAATGTTAGACAGAAAACATACATCTACAGAAATAGACAAAATGAATATGTGCCTGAACTATTTAAAAGACAATGGCATATTTGATATAAAAGGTATTAATGAAACAATTGAATTTGATTAAAATCATAAACAATGGTTAATCTGGACAAATTAAACAATATCGCCACGCCAGATCCTTCCTGGATGAAAGAGGCAGGTGATAGAATTCAAAACAAAGAATGGCTAGAAAAATCTGCTAAAATTGCATTGAAGATTCTAAGGGCATTGAAAAATGCTTCCATGAGTCAGAAAGAGTTAGCCGACAAATTAAATGTTACACCCCAACAGGTTAATAAAATCGTAAAGGGACGTGAAAATCTTACACTTGAAACAATCTGCAAGATAGAGAAAGAGTTAAACATAGAATTGATCTGCGTTGAACTTCCCAAAACCGTAGAGTATTTTACAGCGGAATATTTAACAACCAACAAAAGAGGTTATTCAACAAATGCATTAGTTATAAAATTGCCGACCGTTAAATTTGAATTAAACGATAACGTATCTTGCATCTCACCGGATCGTAATAGTAATGATAATATTGCCGCTTAATTAAGAGAATAATGTCAAAAAGTATTTGTTTCAGGATAGATTCCATTTCAACAACAGAATTTGCAACCATAGAGGACGTTAAAGTCTCGGATGATATGATTGCCTTAAAAACGGGAGTTGGATTCAAAGTAGATTTGAAAAACAACTTTATTGGTGTAGAACCAAAATTTGTCTTTCTATCGCAGGAAAATCCCTTCATCATTATTAGCGTGCTCTGCAACTTCTTTCTTGATGATGACAGTATCAATCAATTTAAACAAGAATCACGATTTGTCATCCCTAAGGATTTTGCAACTCATTTAGCAGTAATTGCTGTCGGCACTACAAGAGGGGTACTTCACTCCAAAACCGAGAATACAGCATTTAACAAATATATTATTCCAACAATTAATCTGATAGAAATAATTACGAACGATTTAGTAGTTGATCCGCAAGAATGGCTAATTTAGATGTGATATATCGGATGCTTACTTCTAAAACAAGCTATGGCTTTAATCCTTAAAAATATATCCCGTCAATTATTTTCGTATTGGCTGCTTTCATTTGTCAAATTAAATCGAAATTCTTCATGAATAATTCAGTTTTTGTCTTCTCTAAAACATGCATTCTGAAATTTATTGAATTTCCTAGTGCTATTATGTCGTCATATATATAAGTCAATTCCGTTTGCTTTTTTCTAATAACGTCAAATACAATAGACGGAACAACATCAGGATACTTAGTAATTACTCTATTGATAATTTCAATTGAATCTTCGATGCTTTTTATCTTTTTAATTGATCTGTTGTTTGGCAGAATAATGCTATCAATTGGGTATATTTTCTTAGCTAACTTTATTCCTTCGTTAAAGATAGTGGCAGCTTGTCTAATTTTTTTCGGGGTATCAAGAGCTTTGCTAAATGAACTTAAAGACTCAATACAAAATGAAACAAGTGAAGCATTTACTAGTACTTTAATAAACATTTGAAATTGGATACTATCAGTTAAGAAAACCTGACAAACTGATTCTAAAGTAGTATAATGTGGAAAATTTTGAGTTGGCTGTTTTAGCTTACCTATGCAAATAAACCCATCACTAAAATAAGTTATTAGGGAAGAGGGTTTCCCAAAAGCACCGAACATAATAGCAACAGGAAAAACCTTATTCCCATTCAATCCCCAATCAATAGTATCAAAATTAATAAAGGATTGAACAGGTAAGATGAATGAAGAATTATTTAGGATGGGAGAATATTCATTAATAGACTTTTGTAAATCGTATATTTTTACTGCAATGATTGTGATGTCATAGTTCTCTTCTGTCTCTCTTTTTGAGGAATTAATTATTTTTTCATAGGAGATGTGACCATTAAAATGTATTAAACACTCAATAAAATCATCCTCCCTTTTACTAAAAAAAATAACTTCATGACCTGCTCTTTGTAATTTGCTCGCAAAAACACCACCCACCGCACCACTACCAATAATTGCAATTTTCATGATTTTAATACAATGTTATTAGAATAAACAATTTTTAAATCAATTTCGTGACGCAAAGTTACCACAATTTCTTTTGCATATGGAGGGATATTTATTAGTGTTTCATGTTCAATAATTAGGAAATAAACATCAGTATTTAGAAATGAATTTGCAATGTTATTTAGCATATCTTGTATTGTTGGTGAAAAGTTTTTATCTATTCCAGCAAAAGGTTCGTCAAGGACAACAACAATTGGGTGATTTAATCCACATGTGTCAGTTGGTAATGAACTAATAATAAATTGCATGAGCAATTTTTTTTTCTGACCGACTGATAATGTAGACACTTTTTGATTTGAACTTTTGGCATGTAGTAAATCCAAAATCATTTTGTTCTCAAGAGGCTTTCTTATTTGAAATAGTTTGTTTAATAGAAAAATATTGTCATTTAAACTAAACTGAGGGAATAATGCATCTTGCGGATTCTGAGGCATATATCTCCTAAGAAGAAGAGTTTCTATGGAAATTTTTGACTGATCATCTTCATACAAAGAGGAATTATTGCCATTTAATCCCAGAATAGATCGAGCAAGGACAGTCTTACCACAACCATTTGGACCAAGAAGAAAATGAAAAGCAAAAGTTTTGTCCAAAGGAATTCTTATTTCAAAGTTTATTATTGGCTCAAATTTGGGTATTGTTAAAGTATAACTCATATTAATTCATCTTGATTTGAAGTAGTTGAATATTTTTTATTGAAAACCATTATTAAAAGGATCAAAAAACCAGAAATTGCATATTTCGAATAATTTTCAGATGTTTGAACACTTGGTAACAAAACAGTAGAGAAAATTAATACAATTAAATTATATATAAAGAATCCTATAAATGGTGCCGATGAGATACCCCAGAAACTTGATAACAATGGTTTACTCACAAATTTTAAACTGTTTTTCTTTTTAAGTATGTTTATTATGAACTCTCCAATTACCACAGATGCCAACAAAGGTATAAGAATTGTTGTCCCTTGACCAATATCAGCACTTTTATATATTTGAGCACAAAGAAAGCCACTAAACCCTACTAACAAATTTGTGAAACCTAGTCCTATTACCATATAATATTCAGAATTATTAGAATAGATAGCCGCAACTTGCCTATTGTTACCAAACATACTGAATTTTCTGCCATAACTAGAACTTACAACTAACCATACAAGAATTAGTAAAATGACACAAACAATAGTAACAGATAATATTGTATGGAACCAATATTGACCGAGTGTTGTTGATTCAATATCCAATTGGTGAAAATATTCAAAAAAACCTCTATTTGAGAGATTCTTTTCTTGAATAGGGGCAGATGAACTAAAAGCCTTTTGCAGTATAAAATAATTTAGTGTTGTGCCAAAAAAGGAAGTTATTATACCACTTGCAAACGATGGTACTTTCAATTTCATATGCAGTAGACCTGTAATACAGCCAAAAACAGCACCACCAATGCAAGAAAATAGAAACGCATTTGTGGGTTCGCCCCGTTCAATGAAGTATGCAGTAATTACAAGACCAAACACAAAAGATCCTTGAATTGTTAAATCAGGAAACTTCAAACATCTTAGCGCTAAATAGAAACCCATCGAGGCAGGTATTAATGGTATCGTCATTACTAAACCTGCTGTTAATCCACTGATAATATCCATTTTTATTTATTTAGCAACTTATTATTAATGACTTCTCTGCCAGTTGAATACATGATAAATTTCCGAAAACTATCTGTTGAGTCTAACCTTTCTTTAACAAGTTTTGCTGTTTCATACCCAAAAATTTTGTAATCAATCGAATAGGCAGCTATAGCTCCTTTTTTAACACTTCCTTCATCTGACGCAAAAACGAATTTCTTCTTTACATTTGCAACTGAAAGTAATGCGTCAAAATTTGCCACTAACTTATTGTCACCGCCAACATAATATGCATCTATGTTATCTAAACTTGAAGCAACAACAGAAATTTCATCGTTGGTTGTAAATTGACCCGAGACTACTTTAATTTTTGGATTTTGCATCTCAGCGGCTTTGCAAATTTCATTAAAACTATAAAGGGAATTAGGTTCATTTGGATTATAAATAACACCTATAGTTTTTGCTTCAGGAAGGGTTTTCTTAAATAATTCAAATCCTTTTTTATAATCTAAAATATTGCTAATTCCACAGATATTTTTTTCTTTTGATAGGTTTAATGCAGCAGTGTCGCTAACAAAACTATAAACTACAAGGATAGAAGGATGTCTATTTGCTAACACTGCTAAAGTCGCTGGAGTTGATATTGATACAATGATGTCAGTGTTATTTCTGTTCAATGCTTTTACATATGCTGCTATTTCATCTTTTTTACCATTTGGATTATAAATTTCAATATTTAATTTGTTAAAATTCAAACTATCAATTAAATAGTTTTTAGTCGAATTTGCAATCTCATCCATAACTTCATGTGATATAAAAGTGATTATTTTTACTTTAATTTCATTTGTTGATTTTTGTTCAACTTTTTTAGTTTGATTGCTATTACAAGCAATTAAAATGATAGTAATTGTAAAAACAAAAATTTTTGCAATCTTTTTCGCACAAAAGATCTTTCTGCTTTTTAAGTTTGTTGTCATTATCATACATGTTTTTTAATTGTTCTTGAAATCCGGTATCATTTTGTTTTTAGGTTGCAGTTGACTGTTGTAGCTAAGTTTTATTTGTAGTTTGCTTTCCTGTCGATCCGCAGCGCAGTTGTTTCTTATTCTGAACTTTGTTGTCGGGATGAAACTTACAATTAAATTTATCTAGTGCTACCAACTGGAAATCATTTACACCATTTCTCACTTAATCATCAGCATATTTCTTGGGGTAGTTTATTTCATGTTTTCTTGTTTGTGTTTTTCAAATAATTCTATAACGTCTTTTCTCAAAGTATTTATTACTACGTCATTACAGTTAGTTGGAATTTTTGAAACTGCGTCCATTACAGGGGATACATACTCAGAGCCTATTAAAATTTCTTCCCGAGCATAATTCAAAATAGCAATCCAATTAAGTTCCTGATTCTTGATGTGGTTTGTTTCCTCTATTGCTTCGATATAAAGTTGTCTGCCCGGATCAACAAACCCGCTTCTAAAAAAGGCTAATCCTTTCGTTGCAGTTAAACATATGTTAGTAATTTCATCATAGCCTGTTACATTACGAATCTTATTTAATTGGTCAAATGCCTCAGCTGGCTTATTATCAAGTGCTAAAGAATATGCTAGATTGTTAATTAATTGAGGATCATTAGGGTGACTAGTTAAACCTGCATTTAAAAATGAAATAGACTTTGCTTGGTCTTTAAGAATTATTGTCGCTAAATTTGACCCAAACATAATTGGTCTTTTTGAAAAGGGCATGTCAATAAACCACTTTGCGGCATTATCAATGGCTAGATCGTATTGATCATTTTGAAAATTGTCTAATGCTAAAGCTTCAAAATTCATTTTTACATTAAAATGGGAAGGATCTATATCTAATTGACGGTCCTTTGTTGATGCCCATTCAATTTGTGCAAGGGAGTTGTCATTTGGACTTATGAGAGCTTTATTAAAAAACTCTCTACTCTTTTTTGTCCCTCCAAATAGTAATTCAACAGTTCCAATACTGCTCGCCAATTCCGTAAAATTGAACGGTGAAATATTTTTAGAATTTATTAAATCAATCCCCTTTTTCATAAACTTTGACGTTCTATCACGAATGGTAGCAATAGATATCTCAGCAGAAGTTAGCCAAGGGTCAATACTTGTCATTGGACTTTTACGAAGAATATTATGAATAAAATCTAAATATTCATTGTTGGAATAATTGAAATGTGCAAATAGTCTTGTAGCACTTCGTAACACGAACCTATTATTAGGAGCTAAATGTAATGCTGTTTGCATTGCCTTTATTGATTGTCTTTCTTGTCCAATAATTGAATAGAAGCGAGATAGTTCAACATACAATATGGGATTATACGGGAAAGACTTGATCAGTTCTTTAGTAACTCTAATTTTTTCACGAACAGGCTCTGGATTTATTAATGACGGAAGTGTGTCTAAATTTATCTCAGTAAATCTTTCTGACAAATCTTTTTCTATTGGTTTATCAAGAATTTTGCATGCTAATGAGATTTGAGACTTAGACGCGTTGTTTTTATTTTCTAAAATAAAGTCTGCGGCTTCATTTATAAGTTGGTTATCATTTTTATTATTGACAATTGCCGCACTTAATAAATCCGCAGCGTGAATTACAGTTTTATTTATCTGCCAATCAAAGATATAATCATCAATATTTGGCTCAATTTGTGAAAATTCTGTATTTAGCTTAAATGAATTTAATTCTCCAAGTACTGTAGTTTTCCCGAAACTTCTCCAATTGGGAACAACTCTTCGGTCTTTATGTTCAAATAAATTTGCCAAAACTTAAAAATTTTTAATGCTTAATTCTGCTTTCCTTTTCAATACATCCAATTTTGTCACAAAACGCTCCATGTTAAAATTACTCCCAGCTGAAAGAACATTCTTTGGATGACCTCTTTTTTCTGGAAATGGATTACATAAATGCTCAACAAGTTGTCTAAGTTCACCCTTTAAATCGTCTCTTGTAATATTAGTTTCAAATTCATTTAAAGCGAATGCAAATCCATTTTCAAGGTATGGGATTAATTCATCAAATGTTCCTGTCCATTTTTCCCAACTAAAATTATCTGGAATATGCTTGCGAAGCAAAGCAGACATACTTATACCCGCAAAGTAAAATACAATTAGACTTCCTAGTAAATAACAGTCTGTGGCATAAACACGTTTTATCCAATCTTTTTCATAATATCTATACATCAATTCAGGTGGAGCATATGTCCAATCTCCAGTATAAACTTCTTTATTATATGGTCCATCCATATCTCTGCACATCGAACGGCCTAAATCTCCAATTTTGCTTTCTCCGTTGAATACTAACACATTAGATGGTTTTAAATCTTGATGAGAAACTTCGATAGCATGAAGCTGTTTTAACCCAACGGCAACATCGTGAATTGATTTTAATCGCCATGCATAATCTAATTCGGCTGAGAAATCAAGTTTCTTCCGAATATCGCCTTCGGCTAAGTCAAAAATTAAATATGGAACAATAGAAAAGGAATATCCATTAACAATAGCTTCTCCAGCTTCTTTCACAAAGGAAACTTTTGTTACATGTTTTTTACTGCAATAAGTAGATAAATCTCTTTCATATTTGTAAGCAGTAGACATATCATTCATTACATCCATCATACTTGTACCTGGTAAGGATATTGAATTGAACTTCATAATGTCGAAAGCTTTCATAAAACAAGTTTCACCTTCTTTCTCAACTAGATAGCAAACTGAAAAATAAGACCCCGTTTGATTATCCGTCTTTTCTACTTTTTTCTTTACCAGCCAACCAGTTGGCAGTGTAAGATTTAATAAGTTATGTGCAGCGTTATCTTTCATTATCATTAGATTTTTTCTTATAAGAATACAGTAAAACTCAGTCTAAATAATGGTCATAGTTATTAAGCAGGAGTCCGTCGATCCCTGTAAAAAAGTTTTTTAAGCATGCTGGTAACGCTTGGCGGTATGGTTAATAAGTGATTGCGGACGATTTCTTATCAAGGTGGATGAAAAGTTAAAACGAGCAAAAACCTTAGTTGCTTTCCATTTCTTCTTTTCTATTTGAAAAGAACCAAATTCATGATTTTGCATTGGTCTATTATCATCACCTTTGAATACGGAAAGGTCGTTACAATCGGGACAATAACAATCAATAGTCCCAATATTAAATAATAAGTAAAATACAAAATCTTTATCAGCATCATTTACGGAAAATTTTGTATAAAGAGAAGTATTAATATAAAATTCTTCTAAATTCGGTATTTCTCTTATTGATTGTATCATATTGTTAGTCTTTTATAATTGTTGGCAACTTGTAGATACACTATTAATGCATATACCCGCCCATTTCTGCGAGCTACTAAACTTTTCTTTTCCATTTCTCTTAACATAGCCTTTTCCTTCCCCTCTGCATTTTTTATGAAACGTAGTACTAGTGTGGAATACAATGTGGTAAAGTGAAAAAATGCACCCAAACTGCAACGTAGTAAATTTAAATAATAGAATATCTATCTCCAAATAAAATTTTCTATATCCAGATAATCCTTAGTCAATTACAGAATGTTTATGGCCAATTTAAGTCAAAATTTCTCATTTCATCCTTTCCCCAGACATACATGAAACCCTTACACATATATCAAACCCAGGCGTTAATTGTGAAATACAACAGAATTTTTCTAGATCTGGAAGAAATTTCTTATAAGTGATTGGTAACCCCCTCCTTGGCAAAGCGAAAAATAATCAAGAGTGGAAATTGGCAGCTAATCTGCATAAGTATTATCTCAATTACACCCTTTAATTTTTAGCCAAGTAAGCGCATCAGGAGTTATTGAGCAGTACCAAAAGCCATACAGTGAATCTCGTGACACTTATCAGACCATGGGCAAATTGTGTGACAAAATACAGTATATAGTGCATGATTAGTAGATGCTTGTATAATTGTTTTCCAGTTTCTACTGTAATTTTGCATAAAAATATTGATTGTGTAATAGTTTGAATGGGTATTGCATAGAGTTATTTATCGTATTTTACATTATAGAAAATTATGTGACTTAATCGGAATAAGGTGTGGCGTTTGAATATTCATGTTGAGATTTGGGCACCCACTCATTGAGTGTAATCGAGTAGACTGTTGTTCATTTTTTCTTATTTATCGCATCTTTCAGTTTCCAACCAGGTTTGCCAAGTTCATCGCTTGTTTTGGTTCTTGTCTGACTTTTTGATTTGTTCTTATTAAGTATGCTGTGAAACCATTCTTGTTTCTTTTTGAATTGTGAATGGAAATTCTTTGGTGCGCAGTGCAGAACATAATCGCATATTTTCAAAGCTAAGTCAACTTTTTGAAGCCTTACAAGAACTTCTAGAAAACTATATAATCCTGCAATTACATTCTGTCTTGCACCGGATGAGATGTCTTCAAGTTTTGGGCATTACAGCATTATATAGAACAATACCTTGCTTGTCGTGAATATCTTTACACTCCTTTTTTGCTTTTCCCGATTTTCTTTGAACTCTTTACCAGTAATTTCATTGTAATTACTTTTTTCTTTAAGGTCTTGCCAATCCGAAATCACAAGGATTGAACGATATTGCAAAAGCATACCTGCAATTTCTAAGTCTATGTCTTCATTAAAGTTATAACCAGATGAAGCATATGTGAGTAAACTTGCTATTGCCTTTTCTTCTTGTTCTCTTGTTCCATTTGCCCAATAGTACTGCATTTTTTGTGGACAACATTCCTTTTGTCCGGAGCTGGAAAAAATCCGGAGAACGCCAACACTTCCGGGAAATAAAATCTTTAGAAATAGAAATTCGAGTAAAGGGACATACTCAGGTTATGCCGTAGACGGGGTGGCAACATACATTGGCTCATAGAATATGACATCGAAAAACTTAGCCCCGTTGATAAGTCCATAGCAAAACTGCCTGAGATGTAGTTCAACACGGACTTCAGGCTGGGCACTGCGTGCCACATAAAGTCCTATTTATTGTGCACAGTTATTTTGAATTTAACCTAAAGTTAAAAAATTATACGCTTAATGCTAAACGAAACCCTAAAAACTTACCTCTAAAATCTGCATTAGCTCTATCTCTATTTGCTACCCTACATCCTTTTTCACGGTCAAAGTAACATCCCCCTCGATATGTATATAGTGAATTGTCTTTTTCTTCCCATGCTTTCCCATCTATTGGTAATGTTTGGTAACTTTCTTCCCACGAATCTTGAACCCATTCCCACACATTGCCACTCATATCATATATGCCTAATTCATTAGGTTGTTTTTGTTTTACAGTATGTGTTATGTCTTCAGAGTTTTTTTGATACCAACCAACTTCTTCAATATTGTTACTTCCTGAATACAAATAACCAGTTTGTTTATCGCCTCCTCTAGCTGCATATTCCCATTCTGCTTCAGTTGGTAATCGGTACTCTTTGCCTGTCTTGGCATTTAATCTACTGAGAAAGACATTGATATCATTCCAGCTTACTTGTTCGACAGGACGATTATTTACACCTTTAAAAAAACTTGGGTTTTCATTCATTATCTCAAACCAAAATTTTTGAGTTACTTGAGTTTTACCAATGTAAAAACTATTAACTGATACTTTCTTTAACATAATATAAGATCTTAATAAATCTTTTTGTTCATCACCAATTTGAAATTCTCCACCATTCACAAACACCCATTCTCCCATTTCTTCGTAAAAAAGTTTTGTCATATCCATACCTGCAAAGCCAGTCATATTTATGATGTGAAAGAAAGAAATGTCATTTATAGCTTTTCTCGCCAAGAAAAATTCAAGAATTGATCTGTGAGCAAATTTCCAATTTCCTTGACCGTCACATGTTAAGAGAGACTGACCAGTTAACTCATTTGGTTTTAATTCAATATTGTGATCCTTGGCGATTGAAATAATTTGAACTTTATTGATAAATAATCCCCTAAGAAGTTTTCTTTGTTCATATATTGTCAAAGCGGTTTGTTCAGACACGTCCCTTAAATTAGTAATAAAAGCAGATCGTTCACTTGATAAATATTTTCTTTTTTCGGATTCTCGTATTAGCCACTTTTCAATAAGTGTATTATATATGGAATATGTAGTATTATACATATCACCATCTTCAACTAACAATTCAATGTAATTTAATAGCATCGGGCGAACTACTAAATTTGGAGAATTTTTAACTATTTTAATGGCTCTATTTTTTTTTTCTTTATTCCATATTTTCCAAAAAGGGAACTTTTTATTTAAATAATGTTTTACTTCAATATCATCAAATGGAGAGATGTAAATTTTGTTAAGTTTATAAAATCCTTTTTCATCCGGCCTTTGCACACTCAACTCATAAGGATCATCCTCTTGCCCTGGAAAATATTGAGTCCTGCATGTAATTATAACATGCTTAAATTTTTTAGTAACTCTTATTATTTCGCTAACTCTATTATGAAATGCTTCTTCATCTGAAATTTCATTCGACTTCGAAATAATAAAAGGGTCTTCATCTAAAGCATCTAACAATAAAACTGTATCCTGCATATCAATCCCTTCAATTGCTTTTACAATACTAAGACTATCTTCAGAACCTAATCGTAGTAATTTTATTTTTAGTTTTTTACCTCGTCTAAAATTCCAAAAAGAAATAACTCTCATGTATAAATTTATCATAAAAGTAGTTTTCCCCATACCTGAATCTGCAAGAATAATATAAAATCTTTCCGTTAGATATTTAGCTTTAAATACTTTTAAAAAAAATGGAATTAGTTTACCTTTTGCAACAAAACTATGTGTATGCCTAGGTTCTTCCATTCTTGTTGGAGAAGCGTTTTGAAATTGCGTTTTAATGTAAAATTTATTATTTTTTCTTATAGAAACAGGATCAAATTGAGGTCTTAAATCCTCTTCTAATTTATATTTTCTATATCTCTTATTTATAAAAATTGAAAATCTTGTGACTACCCAAATTATAAATAGATTAATTAAACTCGCCAAAAATATACTAATTTCCTCATTTACACCTAGGCTATGAAAGAAGTCAACTAAAGGTATTAATTTAAAAATTGTTTCTAATATTTCACTCATAAATAATTTATTTAAAGTTATTCTAAAATTTAATTATCTTTTAAGTAAATAAATTAATTAAAAAAACTTAAGTTTTTAAATTGCTGGAATTCATAATTGTGCACTACGGTGTTTATATATTCACCTTTATTGCATATATCCAACCATTTCTGTGGGCAATATGCACCTTTATTGAATAATACTTATTGATCTAACCCTTTCTTTCCCTGCTGCATTTCTTATGAAACGCAGTGCTAGCGTGGAATACAATGTGGTAAAGTGAAAAAATACACCCAAACAGCAACGTAGTAAATTTAAATAATTGAATATCTATTTCCAAATATATTTTTCTATATCCAGATAATCCTTAGATAATTACAGAATAATTCTGGCCAATTTAAATCAAATTTGCTCATTTGATCCTTTCTCCAGACAGACATGAAACCCTTACACATATTATCAAACCAAGGCGTTAATTGTGAAATACAGCAGAAATATTCTAGAACTGGAAGAAATTTCTTATAAGGGATTGGGCACCCACTCATTGAGCGAAACGTAAAAAAATCAAGAGCGGAAATTGGTAGCTAATCCGCTGAAACATTATCTCAATTACAGCCTTTAATTTTTGCCAAGTAAGTGCATCAGAAGTTATTGAGCAGTACCAATACACAGACAGTGAATCTCGTGACACGAATCAGACCAGTCGCAAATTGTGCGACAAAACACAGTAAAGGGTGCATTATTAGTACATGCGTGTAGAATAGTATTCCAGTTTCTAATGTCATTTTGCATAAAAAGATTGATTGTGTAATATTCTGAATGGGCATTGCTCAGGATACCTATAGTGTTTTACATGATAGGAAATTATGCGACTTAACTGGAATAAGGTGTGGAGTTTGAAGATGCTTGTTGAGAGGATTTGGGCACCCACTCATTGAGCGTAGCGTAAAAAAATCGAGTGCAGAAATTGGCAGCTAATCTTTACCGGCACTCTCTCAATTTCTGCCTTTGATTTTTAGCGTAGCGAAAGCTAAGTGGGTAAATCCGAAACACGCATCTGAAGACACACACCATATCCAAAAAACTTGTCGCATAATTTGCCCAATGTAATTAGCGAAGTGGGTAAACGCGATGCACAGTCCCGAAGGCAATAACACAACCAATAATGAAAAAAGATTCAAAATGACCAGTAGGTAAAGTAAGAATATGCATCTTCAAATAATGCACCATACCAAGAGTGTCGCACAATTTGCGCCCAGTCTGCTACTGCTACGATTCACACAGGAACTTGCTGCTCACAACCCCCTGAAAGCTCTTCGACACCGGAATATCAGGCGAATCCGCCACATCAATCTCCAGCATGAGCCCCTCCTTGCTCCTCCTGATAACCTTAACCCTGTTGAAATTCACAAGAAACGACCTATGACAACGAGCAACAGGCGACTTCCTCAGCAAAAACTCCAGATTCTTCAGACTATTCCGGAGCAGATACGTCTTAGTCTTACCATTAGTAGTATAATGAATAACAACATAATTATCAGCCGACTCAATATAAAGCAAATCCTCCAGCAAAATAGACAACATAAGAGCACCCTTCTCATCCTTAAAAGTAATACTCTTAAGCGGATTCAACTCAGGCTCGTCACCAGACTCAATCTTCTGCAACCTCTTGGTACTCTCCTGCCAACCAAAATAGAACCACAAAGCAAGATAGGGGAGAAGCAGCACAAGAGCAGTATTCTTGGTAGAGTCCTTGAAAACCTCCATAGTATCCCTGCTGGGGTTAAGCACAAGAGTATAGATAGTATAGAAGAGCGACATGAACAAAATCTCAGCAAGCACCCATATAACATAAGTACGGTAAGAGATATCATGCTTGCGGCTGTAAAAGTACATGATTATACGACTGATGATCACAACCAGCACCCCGGTAAGAATAATAAGGCTGGAGTAGACAAAAAACATGAAGTCCGAAACCTTGTACCAGCTCGACGAACTGAAGGGTTTGTAAATATTGATAAAGACCAGCGCAAAGACAGCAGTCAGAGCAACCAGCTTGACAATTTTAGACTTTTCGTTTATGTATTTTGGTATGTTCATCTCTCTTTACACAAATGTAATGAAATTTATTTGGCCACGTATATTAATTTTTCACCCCATATATGAGAATTTCGCCCCATGACCACCCCCTTTAAACCATTTTTTTGCCATACACAGAGCGGAATATTTCTTTTGTGAAAAATACCGAGATATGAAGCTGCACAGATTTATTTTTAAAGAAGTTTTGGGAAAGGGAGCGATTGTGGACGACATGAAGAAATGCAAGACTCCGGTTTTCCTAAAGAAGAGCGACGATGAATTTCTGGAAAACCAGGCATTCGAATATCTTATAGTAGAGCCCGAAAATATGCTCAGGGAGGCCAACGGAAAGGCATCGTCTGTTATACTCATGTTTCACGGACTAAACGAGAGGACATGGGACAAATACTACTCATGGGCAGAGTACATAGCCAACCACACAAGAAAACCTGTTGTACTCTTTCCAACAGCGTTTCACATAAACAGGGCACCGGCAGAGTGGAGCAATCCAAGAGCAATGCAGCCGTTTGTGGCCGACCAGCAGAACACCGAGCCAAAGCCGTCGCACCTCACGTTCCTTAACTACGCCCTGAGTAACAGGATAAAGGCCGACCCATACAGGTTCTACCTTGCCGGCAGGGAGACAATCAACAATGTCTGCCAGCTTATAGGAAAGATAAAAAAAGGGACACACAAGCTCATAGACAGCAAAGCAACAATAGACATATTTGCATATTCGATAGGGGCCCTAATGTCGCAGGTGATACTATTTGCAAACCCCAACAACTACTTTACAAAGAGCAAGTTGTTCATGTTCTGCGGAGGATCGCTGTTCGACCAGATGGACGGAGAGTCAAAGATGATAATGGACAGGGAGTCGTTCTATTCACTGCTCGATTATTACAAAAACAAATTTCTTTTCTTCAAAAGTGAGAGCAGACTAAAGGGCGACGTGCTGGAGATGGCATTTGTGAGCCATATAGACTACGCAATAAATAGAGAGGAACGAGAGAGCTTCTATGAGGAGATAAGCCACAGGATACAGGCAATTTCGCTAAAGAAAGATAAGGTGATACCTACAACAGGAATCAAGTCCGCTCTTGGCAAAATACATCTGAACTGCCTTGAGGAACTTGATTTTCCATTTGATTATTCTCATGAGAACCCGTTTCCGCCCGAAGGACCAAAGGTAAACCCTGCCGACAGGAAGTTCTGGTTTGAGAAGGTATTCTCTAAAGCATCGGCCTTTCTCAGCTAACCCTTTAGCAAAGATTTAGGGTCGAGGTTGTTACGTTCGATATCCTTGAAGTAGTTAACAGTTCCAACCTTAAGTTCAACAGTAGAGGCATCGTCGCATACGATTATCCCCTTTCTGTGAAGCTGAAGCACGCTTACAGTGTACATGTGGTTCACACTACCCTCGATAGCTTCGTAAAGGGCCCTCGACTTATGGTGACCGTTAACCAGAACCATAACCTCCTCGGCATCCATGATTGTTCCAACACCAACAGTAAGAGCAGTCTTAGGAACCTGATGAATGTCGTTGTTGAAAAAACGGGAGTTGGCAATTATTGTGTCAGTTGTAAGACTCTTGATCCTTGTCCTTGAAGTTAAGGAAGAGCCAGGTTCGTTGAAGGCAATGTGTCCGTCGGGGCCAATTCCACCCATAAACAGGTGAACACCACCGTAAGAGGCCATTTTCTTCTCGTAATTCTCACATTCAAGCAGCAGGTCCTTTGCGTTTCCGTCAAGTATGTTGGCATTCTCCCTTCTTATGTCTATATGCTGGAAAAAATTGTTCCACATAAAGGTAAAGTACGATTGCGGATGCTCTTTGGGGATTCCGATATATTCATCCATGTTGAATGTGACAACATTCTTGAACGATACCAGTCCCTCTCTGTAATATTTGACAAGCTCCTTGTATGTTCCGTTTGGAGTAGATCCTGTAGGAAGTCCAAGCACAAAAGGTTTGTATTCCGTTGGAGCAAATTCCCTGATTCTTTTTACAATATAGGCCGCGGCCCATTGTGAAACTTCTTCGTAAGAGTTTTGTATGATTACTCGCATAGTCAGGTATATTAGATATTTTTCGATAGTTTAGTTTCTGTTTCCAAGCAGCTCCCTGGCATTCGCCAGTGCCGCAGATGTAAGTTCCGAACCGCTCAGCATCCTTGCAACCTCGGTAACTCTCTCTCCGTCAGATATCTCACGTATTCTGGTAGTGGTAGTGCCACTATGGTCAATCTCTTTATATACAAGCAGATGGGTGTTTCCTTTGCTAGCTATCTGAGGCAGATGAGTTATTGCAAATATCTGCATCTTTTTTGAAAGTGCATCAATAAGATTTCCCATTTTATCTGCAATGCTTCCCGAGACACCGCTGTCGATCTCGTCAAAAATCATAGATGGCATCCCTTTTCCGCTGGCCATTAGTGCTTTAAGGCAAAGCATTATCCTGGAAATCTCTCCGCCCGATGCTACTTTCGAAAGCTCTCGCGGAGCAATATTTTTGTTGGCAGAGAAGAAAAATGTTACGGTATCCTTTCCGAAAACATTGTATGCCTCTGTCTCTTTAATTTCAACTTCGAACACAGCATGGGGCATCTCAAGGTCCCTTATTGCAGAGTTCATCTCGGAGGAGAATGTATTTGACACCTTTGAGCGTTTCTCATGCAACCTTGCCGACAACTCATCCCTGAGTTTGCGACATCCGGCTATCTCAATATCTGCCTTTTCCAGCTCTTGCTGGTAACTGTTGCTTAGAAGCAGTTTGCTGTCCAGTTGTTCCTTTATTGCCAGCAGCTCATCCACGCTCTCTGCATGATGCTTCTTGAGAAGTGTGTAAATGGCAGATATGCGCTCTTCGAGCAGCTTTGCCCTTTCAGGCTGAACCATAACGGAGTCGGCCTTAATTGTCAGCTCCTGCTCGATATCCTTAATCTCAATGCGGCACGCCTCAAGACGCTCAGTAATTGAATCTATGGCCTTGAAGTTATGCGATATTTTTGTGGCAATGTTTACAGCCTCCTTAAGATTCTGCACTACCGGTATACCGGCAGGGGAGAGGAGCTCTGTTATGTTGAACAGCGATGCCTTTATCTCTTCTGCGTTGCTTAGCAGGCGAAACTCCTCTTCAAGCTCTTCCAGTTCGCCTGTGGCCAGTTTTGCCTCCTCCAGCTGGTTGAATTGAAATCTGTTGTATTCGGCCTCGCTCTCCTCTCTGGCAAGCTTTGCCTTCAATTCGTTTCTGTGTGAAATCAGCTGGTTTAGCCTTGTGAACTGACTCTGGTACTCTGTAAGCAGAGAGCCATTGCCCGCGTATGAGTCCAGCACCGAGAGCTGAAAGCTTGAGTCTGCCAGCAGCAGATGCTGATGTTGTGCGTGAATGTCTATTATTTTTTCCGAAATGTCTTTGAGGAACTGTAGGCTCACAGGTTCATCATTTACGAATGACCTCGATTTTCCGTTGGGCGAGACCACCCTTCTTAGTGTGAGTGATGGCGAGTATTCCAGAGAATTCTCCTCAAATATTCTTTTGAAATCGGAATCCCCCTCAATTTCGAACAGCGCCTCAACAATACAGTTCTTGTTCTTATCCTTAAGTATTGCCATGTCTGCCTTTCCCCCCAGAAGGAGAGAAATTGCCCCCATCAGAATTGATTTCCCTGCGCCGGTCTCGCCCGTGATAATGACAAGTCCATCGGGAAATCCTATCTCCAGACTCTCAATAAGAGCATAGTTGGATACACTTAGCGATTTGAGCATAAAAGAAGCTTTTCTACCAGATCTGTAATATCTTTAGCAACCTCAGTCTTATCTTTAAGGGGATATTCATTTACCTCCCCGTTTTTGTTTATGATTGACACCTTGTTGGTGTCTGAGCCGAATCCAGCACCCTTGTCGTTTAGTGAGTTGAGCACAATGGCATCAAGATTTTTCCTCTCCAGCTTTTTACGGGCATTAGAGAGTTCGTTGCTTGTCTCCAGGGCAAATCCTATAAGGATTGTCCCCTCTCTCTTTAATGCTCCAAGTGAGGCAGCAATATCCTTTGTTGGTGTGAGTTCCAGATTGTAGCTCTCCTTTTCCATATCCTTCTGCCGCTTTATCTTTTCGTCTGCCGCTTTTACCGGTTTGAAGTCCGCCACTGCTGCACAAAGTATTGCAGCATCTACACCGTTGTTAAAGTATGAAAGTGTCTCATTGTACATCTGTTCAGCAGAAACAACATCTATACGGTTTATTTTTTCTCCTTCAATTTTGAGTGAGGTTGGGCCCGAAACAAGATACACTTCGGCTCCTCTGGCCGCACACTCCTCTGCAATTGCGTATCCCATCTTTCCGCTCGAGTGGTTGGATATATACCTTACCGGATCAATCGCCTCTTGGGTGGGACCTGCTGTTATGAGTATCTTTTTGCCGGAAAGGCTCTTATTGGTTAAAAAAAAATCGTCGATGATTTTTGCTATAACCTCCGGCTCCTCCATCCTTCCCTTGCCATCGAGACCGCTTGCCAGTTCGCCGGATGCAGGTTCGATTACCTTAACCCCGCGCTTTTCAAGTATCTCAATGCTGTTCTGTGTTGCAGTATGCAGAAACATGTCTACATCCATTGCCGGTGCAACCATTACGGGGCATCGGGCCGACAGGTATGTAGTCAGAAGGAGGTTGTCTGCAATGCCTGTTGCCATTTTTGACAAGGTATTTGCCGACGCAGGCGCAATTATATAGAGGTCGGCCCACATTCCCAATGAGATGTGACTGTTCCAGTCGCCGTTCTCAGGATTGTAGAACTCGACCAGAATTGGATTTTTAGAAAGGGTTGCCATAGTGAGGGGAGAGATGAACTGTTTGGCCATCTCCGTCATGATTACCTTTACCTCTGCTCCTTGCCTGACCAACGATCTTACAAGAACAGCAGATTTGTAAGCAGCTATGCTACCGGTCACCCCCAGCAATATGTGCTTGCCCTTTAGCATCTATCCCTCTATCTTTCTGTAGTAGATTTGTCCCTCTTCAAACTCGCTGATTGCCATAAGGGATGGTTTAGGAAGCTTCTCGTAATAACGTGAAATTTCTATCTGCTCCCTGTTCTCGAATGTCTCCTCCAGTGTGTCGGCATAGTTCGAAAACTCATCAAGTTTCTGGCTGAGCTCCTGCTTAACCTCTGCAGATATCTGGTTTGCTCTCTTTGCAATTATAATTACTGACTCGTAAATGTTGCCTGTGGGAGCAGCTAGCTTAGAAAGGTCCCTTGTAATGGTGTTGTTAGGAACCTGTTTTTTAATTTCCATATCTATTTTTTAGTTGTATATTCTTGTGCTTTGGCAAACCAACCGTCTACCTCTTTCTTATATTTCGACTCCGGATATTCGCTTACGAAGTTGTAGTACTCGTCTACAAGGGCCATAAATCTCTCTTTCTGTCTTACAGGGATACTATTGTTCGCATAGTGGTAGTTTGCTGCAATTATGTAGTACATGATCTCTTCTCTGTACTGATTGTCGGCATTCTCCTTCAATACGGTCTTTAGTGCATAAGCGGCTGAACGGTAGTCCTCTATTGTGTAGTAAAGCTTTGCTGCCTCAAAGCTCTTTTTGTCGAGCCTCTCCTGGAGGTCAACAAGCATGTCGCGGCAACGCTTGATGTTCTTTGAGTTGGGGTGCTCATAAAGGTACTCGTTTATTGCAGACATTGCCTTGTAGGTTGGCATCTGGTCCAGTTCAAACCTGTAGGTTCCGTCGTAAAGGCACTCAATTCGCAGGAACTTTGCCTCTTCTGTGAACGGGCTCCTTGGGAAAACCTGTACGAATGTTTCAAAATTTGCCTCTGCTGTGGTAATGTCACCGAATTTATAGTTGCTTAGTCCCAGGTAGAACTGAACAGTATCATCTTTTTCTGTATTCTTTAGTGGTAAAAGCAGCTGATCGAACAGCGTTGCTGCTTTAAGGTACTTTTGTGCATTGTAGTAGTCCATTGCACCACTGTACTTAAGTTCAACATCTGCTGTCTTTAAGAGTGCATCATACTGTGATTTGCAGGAAGTTGCAAGAAATCCTGCCAAAACGATAATAATAATTTTACCTGGTTTCATTGGCTTTTATTTATTTTCCGATAAGAATCTTTCTGCGTCTATCGCGGCCATACATCCCGAACCGGCTGCTGTTACTGCCTGACGATAGTGTGGGTCCTGAACATCGCCTGCTGCAAACACTCCCGGTACCTTTGTCTTGCTGCTTTTACCCTCTGTTATAATGTAGCCCTCTTCATTTACCTCTACCCATTTGCTGAATAGTTCGGAATTCGGATGGTGCCCGATTGCCACAAAATATCCGTGGATGTCAATTTTTTTCTCCGTACCGTTTTTGTGAACAAGAATCGCACCATTAACGCCGCCCATTGGTGTTCCTGTGATCTCTTTTGTATTATGTTGCCAGAGAATCTCAATATTTGGAGTGTTTTTAACCCTCTCTTGCATTGCTTTAGAGGCTCTTAACACATCTCTTCTCACAATCAGATAAACTTTGTTGCAAAGACCGGCCAGATAACTTGCCTCTTCGCATGCTGTGTCCCCTCCGCCTACAACTGCTACGTCTTTGCCTTTGTAGAAAAATCCGTCGCATGTTGCACAAGCAGACACGCCTTGTCCCTTATATTTCTCCTCCGACTCAAGTCCCAGGTATTTTGCAGTTGCTCCTGTTGCTATTATTATTGTCTCGGCAATTATCTCCTTCTCTTCGTCAACCACAATCCTGAATGGTCTCTCCGAAAGATCTGCGCTGGTTACAAGACCAAATCTTACATCTGTTCCGAATCTCAAAGATTGTTCCCTCAACTCGTTCATCATCTCCTGCCCGTCAATTCCCTTGGGATATCCAGGAAAATTGTCTATTTCTGTTGTTGTGGTAAGCTGACCACCGGGTTGGATTCCCTCATACAATACCGGCTGAAGATTGGCGCGCGAAGCATAGATTGCGGCTGTGTAGCCGGCAGGACCACTGCCAATAATCAGACATTTTACTTTTTCTGCACTCATATAAATTATTTGTTTTGACTTTCAACCCACAAAGGTAAGAATTTTTTTCTTAAGACCATCTCCAGACGTAATTCCCAAACGAGCAAAAATGCCATGAACCATCTGGAAAATAGGAGCCATAGTACCATAGCTCCAATAGAAGATAGCAAAATGACATCTTCCAGGTTGCTGTGCGATACAGCTATGTGATGGTTTAAAAGGTCTATATCTTTTTTTGTAACCTTGCCGTTCTCATATTCATCTATCATTACTGCTGCTCCATAGGCGAGACCCAGTATATTTGCCACAATCCAGAGAAAAGAGGTTTTAGCCGGGAGTCCGAAAACTGCAAGGATTGGTCTTAAAAACTTTGATATCCATCTGATCACACCAAACTCCGATAGCAATCGCTGCATTACGGAGAGGGTGAATATAAGCACTGTCATCTTTATTACAACCGATATTGTGGAGTTGAACCACTCTTTGGCCATATCTATCAGGGGGACATTTGCCAGACTTGGCTGCGTATAGAGCGATGCAACCTCTCCCGGCATTATGAGGTTGAGCACAAACCCCAATATGAACGCAGAGAGTGTCCTTATTACCACCATTCTTAAGGCAGATGAGCCTGTCTTCTTCTGAACAGCGGTCTCGGTTATGATATTATGTGCACAAAGGACCATTACCGAAAGTATGGTAATGGCCCTTATGTCCAGATGTAATGTCACTATTACGGCAATGGCCGAATATACATTTACAAAATATCCTGTTACAAATGCAAGTGCGGCCTCACCGGGCAGTCCTACAATGTTGAAAACAGGGCTTATTAACTCAGAGAACCAGGGTAAAATGTTCAGGTATCTTAGAAAAAAAATCCCTAATGAAATCAATACTGTTATCTTAATGAGCCAAAGGCAGGTCTTTAGGGTTTTTGGCAGTATTTCCTTTACCGAGTTTATTGCTCTCTGTTTTGCAGATCTTTCCATATTTTGAAATAATCTGCAAATATAGGTTAAATAAGAGTCTTAATAATTATTTTTCTTTGGCTCAAAGTAGGCTTTCGGGTGGTCGCATGCAGGGCAGTTTTCCAACGCCTTCTTTCCTTTATGCACATAACCGCAGTTGCGGCACTGCCATTCAATCTCCTCTTCTCTTTCGAAGAATTTATCCTCAACCAGACGTGCAAGAAGTATTCTGTATCTTGCCTCGTGTTCAGCTTCTACCTTTGCAATCATCTTGAAAGCTGTTGCTACTTTTGGAAAACCCTCCTCCATTGCAATTCTAGCAAATTCCGGATAGAGGTCTGCCCACTCTTCGTGTTCTCCGTCAGCTGCAGCTGCCAGGTTTTCCTTTGTTGTTGAGATCATTCCTGCAGGATAGCTGGCTGTGATTTCTACCATGCCACCTTCCAGAAACTTGAAAAATCTTTTGGCGTGCTCTTTCTCCTGTTCTGCAGTCTCTGCAAAAACATCGGCAATCTTTTCGAATCCCTCTTTTTTAGCCACACTTGTAAAGTAGGTGTATCTGTTCCTTGCCTGTGATTCGCCGGCAAATGCCTTTAAAAGATTTTGTTCTGTTTTAGTCCCTTTAATACTTTTTTCCATAAAAATTTCTTTAAATATTAATAATCGTCTTATGTCACAAATTTAGCAAAATTTCTTGTTTGATTTGTACATTTGCATAAATACATTTTAAATATCATTCCATGCAAAACAGTAGACTGGAACTCATCCGTTCCTATATGTCGGACAATCAGTTGTCGGCTTTTATTGTTCCTTCGAACGATACCCATTTCGGAGAGTATATACAGGACCATTACAAATGTCTTGAGTGGCTATCGGGCTTTAATGGCTCTGCAGGAACAGTTGTGGTTACAAAAGAGGAAGCTGCTCTGTGGACAGATTCAAGATACTTTGTGCAGGCAGATAAACAGCTCTCCGGGTCGGGCATTCAGCTTAAAAAGATGAAGATGCCGGGCACCGAATCTGTGGAGAGGTGGCTCACAGACAGATTACCTGTTAATTCGAAGGTGGGTATAGATGCCGGACTATTTTCGGTTGCAGAGTATCACTCCCTAAAGGAGCAACTGCTTCCGCTTGAGCTTACAATGTGCGACGACCCTTTTGCTCAGATTTGGAGTGACCGGCCAGCAACCTTTTCAAATGAGATAAAATATTACGACACCAGATACAGTGGAGAGTCTACCTCTTCTAAGCACAGAAGGGTCATTGATACGATAGACTATAATGGCAATTTTATATACATGGTCTCTTCCTGTGACGATATTGCCTGGTTATGCAACGTAAGGGGAAGTGACGTAGAATTCAACACTCTGGCAATGGCATATGCTGCAATTACAAAGGAAGCCGTGATCCTTTTTGTTAAAAGGCAGGCCGTTTCTGAGGAGCTGGAGACCCTGCTGAATTCGCAAGGCGTGGAGATTCAGGATTATGATCAGTTTGCAAGCTTCTTGTTGGCCTATCCTAAAGATTTTGTCCGTATAGCATCGAGAGATAAGATATCAATCAAAAACTATGCAGCTTCAATAAAAAACGGGGCAAGCTTTGTCTCTGACAAACTGAGGGGCGGGGTTATTGCAAACCTTAAGGCAAGGAAAAACAGTACTGAAATTGAGGGATTCAGGAAGGCAATGCTTCTCGATTCTGTAGCATGGATAAAGTTATGGATGTATCTGGAGGAGGCAATAAAGGATAAGAATACAATTCTGACGGAGTGGGACGTGGCTTGTAAAATAAAATCATTCAGAGAGTTGTCGGAACATTACAGGGGTGAGAGCTTCTGCCCCATAGTGGCTTTTGGCAAGAATGGTGCACTTCCGCATTACGAACCCTCTTCTAAGGAGCACGATGTTATTGGTAAGGAGGGTATTCTGCTTATTGATACCGGCGGCCAGTATATTTTTGGGACAACTGATACCACAAGGACATTTGCCCTTGGTGAGCCTACCCAAGAGCAGAAAAGGGACTATACTCTGGTTTTGAAGGGTATGATAAACCTGAGTATGGCTAAGTTTCCTAAGGGTACCAGAGGTGCTTCGCTTGATGTTCTGGCCAGGGGGCCCATCTGTTCTGCAGCAAAGCTATACCTTCACGGCACCGGTCATGGGATTGGCCACTACCTTTGTGTTCACGAGGGTCCGCAAAGCATAAGGATGGAGGAGAATCCTGTTGTACTGGAGACTGGGATGGTAATTTCGAACGAACCGGCTGTCTATGAGGCAGGGAGTTATGGAATAAGAATAGAGAACACTATCCTTTGCACCGATTGGACCGAGAGCAAGTATGGGGTGTTTTATCAGTTCGAGACATTGAACCTTATTCCTATTGATAAACGTCCTATTATTAAGGAGTTACTGGGCAAAGAGGCAACAGATTGGCTTAATAGCTATCATGCTGTCGTTTATGAAAAAATCTCTCCTTTGCTTGACGAAAAGGAGAGAGTGTGGTTAGCGGTTAAGACGGCTGATATTGATTGAGAAGTCGGGATTGTAGATAATCAGCCTTGAGGCATTGTTTATAAACCCGTTGTTATTTCCGTTCCTTTCAAATATCATGTCTGTCTGGAGAAGGTTTCTCCGGTATCTGTCAATTTTTCTTGAGAAATTGGTTCCCATAGTGTTGAGGGCTCCCATAAAGTAGTATGCAATATCGTATGCCTGAAAAGAGTAGGGGGTGGGTTCCGATCCATATAGTGCCCTGTATCTTGCGAGGAATTTCTTTACGTTCTCATCTGAATAGTCTATGTAATACTGCAGCGATATGTGCAGGTTCATTGAATGGAAGTAGTTTATGTCTATGCTCTCGAAGCTTCTCCACCTGTTTGTTCCGTACAGAGTAATCTGATAATTGTTTCGTGTGTTAAGAAGATTGAGGTTCCTTAAAACATCGGATACAAAACCTTCTGAGTTTGAGACCACTATTACATCATTCATATTCTCCTTAGATAACTTCTCGGCCATCTGAGGACCTACGGACCTGCCCGACAATAGATTGTATGTCAATAAATTGTATTGAATATGCTTATTGTTGAGTATCTCTTTTGTCATATTCACAAGCTCCTTGTCGGCATTTGACGATTCAAATATGAGGGTTACATGATTTCTGGGTGTGAGGTTCTGCAACAGAGCAATTTGCTGACTGTACGGGCTTGAACTTGCCTGAAAAAAACCGGGATGGTTCTCTGCAAGAGCTTCTGTCTTTGGATCCATTGGCGACACAAGTGGTATGTTCCTCTCTGAGGCATAGTTGAGAATTGGTTCCACATCGTTCATGAACACTGGCCCTATTATAAGGTCGCTGCCATCGAGTCTGCCCGACTGTGCAAGCAGTTTACTACTTTGGAAATCAGATAGGTCAAAAACTTTTATGGTTGCGTTCATTCCCTCTGTTTTGAGCTCTTGCGCCGCTAACAGGAATCCCTGATAGAAATCGAGGTAGTTGTTGTTGCCGTCCTGAGTTGCCTCTGTATTGTTGCTTCCTATTGGCAGGATAAGTGAAACATCGTAGGTCTGCTTTCTCTCCGACCTGGTTGGTAAAACATTTTCTGTCTCTGTCTCAGCCAATTTTCTGATTTCATTTTTTGGTTCTGTTGTCGGTTTTGTAACAGGCTCAACAATAATGTTTTCATCTTGGATGGTCATATCTGCCTGTGCAGGAATACGCAGCTCCTGACGTGTTTTTACTATTCTGTCTGTGAGTGAGTTGGCCTTTATGATATCTTCAACGGAAATATTGTATTTTTTGGCAATGGACTCGATGGTCTCGTACCATCTTACAATGTGCTTCTTGAAATCGTGCTGTGCTGTCTCTTTGTGACCTGTTGGCTCAGATGTCCTGTTCTCAGATGTCCTTATATAGATTGTTTCTCCCTCCTTTAATCCGGATTTGAGAACAGGGTTATCGTTTATTATAGTAATTGCACTTATTCCATAGGCCTTGCTTATAGAAAATATAGTCTGATCCTTTACTACCTTATGAACATAAAACTCTATGCCATCGCGCACTGTCCTCTCTTTTGAGACAACAACCGCAGCAGGAGTAAACTGACCAAAAAGATCAGTTGTACAAAATAGGGAGAGCGAAAGGATTATTGTAACAAGATATCTCATAATCTTGCGAGCATGTTTTTAATGTTTGTCTCTATTCTCTCATAAATATCCTGATTATACTCTGCACGCTCAAATGTGTTGCCTGTAATGTGCTCATATAACTCTATATATCTGTCGGAGATTGACTTTACTATTTCATCTGTCATCTCCGGCACGGTCTGCCCGGTTTGTCCGGAAAAATTATTTTCCATCAGCCACTCTCTTACAAACTCCTTGGAGAGCTGCTTCTGTGGTAGCCCCTTTGCAAATAGTTCGTCGTAGCTGCTGCTGTAAAAATATCTGGATGAGTCCGGTGTATGAATCTCGTCTATAAGGTAAATCTTGTCGCCTTTCTTTCCAAATTCGTATTTTGTGTCTACTAGTATGAGCCCTCTCTCTGCAGCTATTTCTGATCCTCTCTGGAAAAGTGCTAGTGCATACTCCTCCAGTTTCAGATAATCGGCTTCGCTTACAAGTCCGCTCGATATAATCTCCTCTCTAGAGATATCCTGGTCATGTGTGCCTATCTCTGCCTTTGTAGTGGGGGTAAGTATCGGACTGGCGAACCTTTGGTGCTCCTTCATGCCATCTGGTATGGCAACTCCACATATTTCACGTGCACCTGCCTTATATGCTCTCCATGAACTTCCTGTAAGATATGCCCTTACAATCATCTCTACCGGAAAGCCGGTACATTTGTGACCAACTGTAACCATAGGGTCGGGCGAAGCTATTTTCCAATTAGGAACTATGTCGGCAGTGCTGTCCAGAAATTTTGAGGCGATCTGATTAAGTACTTGCCCTTTGTATGGAATGCCCTTTGGTAAGACAACGTCAAACGCAGATATTCTGTCTGTGGCTACCATAACCAGATAGTCGTCACCTATGCTGTACACATCTCTCACTTTACCTACATATTTGCCGCTCTGTTTTGGAAAATCGAATTCTGTCCTGGTAATTGCATTCATTGTTATAAAAAGTATTTATAGGGTTTTGTAAAAATCTAGTAATTTATTGGAAAAGCCGCTCCATGAGAGCTTATCCTTCTCCTTAATAATGTTTTGAACGAGAATCTCTCTGAGTTTCCTGCCAAAGTAATCTTCAATTGCATTTTTGATTGCCAACGGTTCAACAGCATCAACAACTATGCCAGTTCCGGGAGCCTCAATTGCCTCTTTCAGTCCACCAACATTGGTTGTAATCATTGGAAGATCAAAGTGATATGAGATGGCGCTAATTCCACTCTGAGTTGCGGACCTGTAGGGAAGGACACAGACATCGCTTGCAGAGAAGAAGAGGGGTACCTCCCTGTCGCTTATATATCTTGTATATAGTTTGATTCTCTCTCTGTTGGGCGATTTGTCTATTTGTTCCTGATAGCCCTCGAAGCTTCCGTAAGGCTCGCCAGCAATTATGAGCTGATATGTATCGTCCAGCTGCGAAAAGGCTTCGATGAGAATATCCAGCCCCTTGTAATCTCTTATGAGCCCGAAAAAAAGTATGTTTTTCTTTCCTTTCTCCAAACCCAGCTCTATTATAGCTGTTTCTCTTTCAATTTTATCGCCAAAGTGATTGTATAGAGGATGGGGCGTGCTTATGAACTTTGCATCCGGTCTGTATGATAAAAGATCCTTTCCTACAGAATCTGAAAGTACAACAAATCCATCGTTGGACCCGAGGTAGTATTTGGTAAATGGGGTATCAAAAAACCTCTGTTCATGAGGAATGACGTTGTCCAGTATGGAGATGACCTTTGTTTTTTTAAGTTGGTTTCTGCCTACATAGCCCTGAGAGGGAGCAAAGTACGACATCCAGTAGCGCATTAGCAGGAGATCTGGCTCCCATTGGCGTATGGCCCTTGCTGTGGAAATGTAGCTTAACGGGTTGATTGTGTCCAGAAGTGAGGTGCTTTCTACCTTTATCGCCGGATCATCCTTCCCGACAAATTGTGTCTTGCCGGGAAACAGGAGACCGGGATACTGTCGCTTGAAGTTGAAAGCCTTTACCTCGTGGGATTTACTTAGTTCTTGAAAAATATTGGCATTGAACTGGGCTATACCACCTCTGTATGGGTAAAAGCAGGATAATATTGCAATTCTCACCCAATACTTGTTATTTTTTTCCTTTAGTTGCCACGTACTCTTCGTTAAGTCCGTTTACAACTGAACTGGTAATGTTTAATGTTGAGTCACCCTTTAGGATAGTGTTAGTTGCACCTGATGTGTTGAGGATAAGTGCATACTTTTTGTCCTCGTTGTATTTGAGAAGGTATTTGTCAAGTGCATCCATTACTCTTCTGAAGAGAACCTGTTGTTCCTCTTGCATCTCCATCTGTTTTTGCTGACTCAGACCCTGAAGTTCCTGTTCGCGAACCCCAAGTTGTTGTTGTTGAGCCTCTGCCTGTGCACGTGTTATCAGACCTTTCTGGACTTTTTCCTGAAAATCCTTTACGTCGCGTTCGAAGGCTCTGCTTTTTTTGGTTAAATCGTCCTGAATTATCTGTGCCTTAGCTTCCAGTTCAGACTTAAGGTCGTTGAACATGTCAAACTTATTTACCAGAGAATCGATCTGAATGTAAACAATACTGCCCGATGCTGCTACTGCTTCTCCGGTTTCAGAATTAGAAGCCGAGGAGCCGGACTTGGAAGTGAAATGTAAAATAAACAGTACAACTACTGCTACCGATAGAACCACATTGGTTATTAAAGAGGCGTTTTTCATTTGAATTTGATATTAATGCGACAAATATAATTAATAATTTTTTAACTGTCTAATATAAGACTGTATAGTATTTTCCAATCCAAGATATAGTGCATCACATATTAGTGCATGTCCTATTGAAACCTCCAGCAGGTTGGGAATGTGTCTGAAAAAATAGTTAAGATTCTCAAGATTAAGGTCATGCCCTGCATTTACGCCAAGCCCTATCTTTTTCGCTTCGGCGGCTGCTTTAATAAAAGGTTCTATTGCTGCCTCTCTGTTCTCATTGAACGATGTTGCATATGCCTCTGTATAAAGTTCAACCCTGTCGCAACCGGTGTCGGCAGCATGTTTTATCATCTCAGTATCGGGATCGGTGAAAATAGATGTCCGGATACCCTCTTCTCTGAAAAGTTTGCAGGTTTTCGTGAGAAAATCCTTGTGGGCTTTTGTGTCCCATCCGCAGTTAGATGTAATTACGTCGTGTGAGTCAGGAACCAGGGTAACCTGGGCCGGATGAAGTTCGAGTACCAGCTTTATGAACGACTCTATTGGATTGCCCTCAATATTGAACTCTGTTGTGAGAATTGGTTTTAAATTCCTCGCATCGCTATATCTGATGTGCCTTTCGTCCGGTCTTGGATGTATTGTTATTCCTTGCGCCCCGAATCTTTCGCAATCCATTGCAGCCTGAATGACGTCGGGCAGGTTTCCTCCGCGGGCATTTCTGAGCGTGGCGAATTTGTTTATATTTACGCTTAATTTTGTCATAGTGGCTGCAAATTTATGTATTTTTGACAATTATTATACCAAAATCATGAAGATCGCAATATTTGCAAGAGAGATTGATGCTGCCTGGAGGGACAGGCTATGTTATATTTTCAAGGCACTGGAAGGAAAAGGCATTGAGCTTTGCTACTACAAAGCCTTTTACGAAAAGGTCAGGGATGAGTACCTTCTCAAGGTGCCCGACGGTAATACTTTTTCTAACCACATGGAATTGCCGGAAGAGACTGATATATTTTTATGTTTTGGTGGTGATGGAACATTTCTGGAGTCTCTCACCTTTATAAGGGACAGGGCAATTCCGGTTGCAGGGGTGAACTTCGGTCGCCTGGGTTTCCTTACAAGCACTAATCTGGAACCCAGCTTCTCCTGGATAGACGATCTTCTCACCGGGAACTTCAAGATTGAGAAAAGGACAATTATAAAGATTGACTCTTCTGTTCTTCCGGAAGATTTTTATCCTTATGCAATAAACGAAATGTCGGTCCAGAGAAAGGGGCCGTCTATGCTCTCTGTTAACGTAAACATAAACAATCATGAACTGCCGGCTTACTGGGGTGACGGACTTTTGGTTGCAAGCCCCACAGGCTCTACAGCTTATTCCCTGAGTGCCGGGGGGCCAATTGTGATGCCTGCATCAAAGATTCTGATAATTGCACCTATTGCCCCGCATAACCTTAATGTAAGACCAATGGTAGTGCCGGAAGACTCCATCATAGATATCACAGTATGGTCCCGGTTGACAGAGGTTACACTAAGCATGGACAACAGGTCATTGACAATATCTTCCGGGGACTCATTCAGAATATCAAAGGCAGAATATGAACTTAACTACATATCGTTTCCATCCAGCAGCTTTATAGGTGCCCTCAAGGACAAGCTGAGATGGGGTGAGGACAGAAGGAACAACTAAAAATAATACCTGCAGATGAACAAGATACCAAGACACGTTACAATTATAATGGACGGAAACGGAAGATGGGCCAAAAAAAAAGGCCTGGACAGACTTTACGGACATAAGGAGGGGGTTGAATCTGTACGGGCCGTTACAGAATTTGCTGCCGAAAATGGGATAGGCTTCCTGAGTCTCTTCGCATTTTCTGAGGAAAACTGGAACAGACCAAATTACGAGATTATGGGATTGATGGAACTTATGATTGATGCTATTGCTGCCGAGACTCCCACACTAATGAAGAATAATGTGAGATTCAGGGTTGTAGGCAATCTTTCAAAACTTTCAGATTCCTTACAGGATAAAATTGCTCAGACAGAAAAACTCTCAGAACTGAACAATGGTCTTAACCTGATTGTGTTTTTAAGTTACAGCGGCAAGTGGGATTTACTTCAGGCAACCGGCAGGTATGCCGACGAAGTTATTAAAGCAAAGGAAAATCACACACCAGTGCCAGAACTTACTCCGGATTATTTTGATACTCTCTTAAGCACCGCAGGTATCCCTGATCCTGACCTTCTTATAAGGACGAGCGGGGAGCAGCGTATAAGCAATTACCTTCTCTGGCAGACCGCTTATACCGAATTTTACTTTACAGAAATTCTTTGGCCCGATTTTCGCAAAAATGACTTCCAGAAAGCTCTTGACCACTTTTCAGAAAGAGAGAGAAGATTTGGAAAAACAGGAGACCAGATAAATAATCTAAATTAACAGGCATTGAATACAAATAAAAGCTTATATTTGCGTTTTCACAGTCAGAAATTGCAAATGAAGTCGTTAGCAGTAGTTTTACTAGTAGCAATAATTGCGCCTTTTAACAAGGTATTGGCCCAGGATAGTTCAAAAGTAAGAACTACGGTCGTAGATTACAATCAACCAAAAGATTATATCATTGGAGGGATCAAGGTTTCAGGTATACAGTACCTCAGACCGGAACAGGTTTTGTCGTATACGGGATTTGCCGTTGGCGATACTGTAAGGATTCCCAGTGAAGAGGTCTCTGCTATTTTAAAAAGAATATGGTTATCGAAATATTTCTCAGATGTCGCTTTGTACATAGACTACACGGTAAAGGATACTGCCTATCTCAATATCAATTTGCGTGAACGGCCAAGGGTTTCCAGATGGGAATTTGAGGGTATAAAGAACACGGAGAAGTCTGATCTTAATGAGAAACTCAAGTTAAGAAGGGGAAGTGAGCTTTCTGACTATCTGATAAGCTCAACATCAGAAATAATCAGGAAATATTATGTGGAAAAAGGTTTCCTTCAGACAGAGATAAGCGTTAAACAGGAGATGGATACAACTGTCCAGAATGCCGTTAAGTTTACATTTTGTGTGGACAGAAAAACAAAAGTGAAAATCAAAAGCTTGATTTTTGAGGGAAACGACAATATTAAAAGTTCCAAGCTTGCTTCTGCCATGAAAAAGACCAAAGACATGAGACTTTGGAACTTTTTCTCGAGCAAGAAGTTTAACGAAAAAGAGTACGAGAAGGATAAAGCCCTTCTTATAGAGAAATATAGTGAAAGAGGTTACAGAGATGCCAAGATTGTGAAAGATTCCATATACTATGTGGAGGAGGGAAGAATGGCTATCAAATTTAAAATTGATGAAGGAAAGAGATACTATTTCAGAAATATAGTATGGACAGGTAACTCAATCTTTACAACTGAGGGGCTCAATAACATCCTCCGTATAAAGAAGGGTGACATTTACGACGTGGTGTCTATGGAAAAGAGACTTTTCAGTGCAGAAGAGGGGAATGTTACAAAGCTTTACACAGATAATGGATATCTCTTTTTCCGTGTATCTCCTGTTGAGGTTAAGATAGACGGCGACTCTGTAGATCTTGAGATGAGAATTTACGAGGGCAAACCGGCAACATTCAATCGTATAATAATAAACGGTAACAGTATTACCCATGAAAAGATAGCAAGAAGGGAGCTCTTTACAAAACCCGGTTACCTGTACAGCCAGTCGGAGGTTGAGCGTTCATTAAGGGAGCTTGCATCAATGGGACACTTTGAACCGGAAAAACTAAGCACACCAAACGCAATAAGCATTATCCCTGATCAGAACAACAACACTGTTGATGTTTCATACAATGTTGAGGAGAAGTCAAACAGCCAGTTCGAGATTGCCGGTGGTTGGGGTGGAAATACATTTGTAGGAACCCTGGGGCTCAGCTTCAACAACTTCTCCATCAAGAGGGTGTTCAAGAAATCGGCATGGCGACCTGTTCCTCTTGGAGATGGTCAACAGCTTGCTATCAGGTTCCAGACAAACGGTTCGTATTATACTGCTCTCACAGCAAGTTTTACAGAACCATGGCTATTCGGCAACAAACCAACTTCGTTAAATGTATCTACATACTATACCAGACAGACAAATTCATCTTACTTCTATCAGAACTCAAATCAGAGTATGGAGGTGTTTGGAGCCACAATTGGTATAGGTACAAGACTAAAATGGCCGGATAACTGGTTTGTACTCTATAATGAATTAAGTGCACAATCATACAGGCTCACCGACTGGCAATACAACTTCCTTTTCTCGGACGGTCTTTCCAATAACATTAGTTACAAGATAAGACTTCAGAGAAACTCGACCGACCAGCCTGTCTATCCCAGAAGCGGTTCTGATTTCCAGCTTGGTCTTCAGATTACCCCTCCTTACTCGGCTTTCAGGGCTGCAGATACAGATTACAAGAACATGACCGATGCCAAGAAGTACAAATGGATAGAATACCATAAGTGGACTTTCAAGGGTACACAATACACTTCTCTAACAGGTGATCTTGTTCTGATGACTCGCGCATACTTTGGCTATCTTGGTCTTTATAACCGTAAACTGGGTTACTCGCCGTTCGAAGGTTTCGTGGTGGGTGGCGACGGAATGTCGGGTTATAATACTTATGGTTCTGAGGTTGTTGGTCTGAGGGGATACGCTAACTCATCTCTTACTCCTATGGTGAACGGAGCTTATGCAGGAAACGTATACGACAAATTCACCCTCGAGTTGAGATACCCGCTTGTTTTACAGGCTCAGTCAACCATTTACGCGCTGCTCTTCCTGGAGGGTGGTAACTCGTGGTCGGATATTAGAGATTTCAATCCTTTCTCAATCAAGAGGTCCGCTGGTTTTGGCGTAAGGGTTCTTCTTCCTATTGTTGGTATGCTGGGTATTGACTGGGGATACGGTTTCGACCCTGTTGAAGGCAAGGCAAAAGGCGGCAGCAACTTCCACTTTGTTATTGGTCAGCAGTTTTAAAAACGCTTAATTGAATATATTATGAGAAAATTATTTTTATTGACTCTTGTAATTCTTGCCTCATCGGCATTTGTAAAAGCGCAGACTTTCGGATATGTAAACACAGAAAAAATACTTCAGACTATTCCGGAATATACAAATGCCCAGCAACAGATTGACAGACTTAAAAAGCAATACGAGGCACAGATAGATGCAGAGATGAAGGTTGTGGAGAGTATGTACAACCAGTATCAGGCAGAGAAGCAAACTCTTTCAGGTTCTCAAAGAGAGATAAGGGAGAGTGAAATCATCAAAAAGGAGAGAGTGGCCAAAGAGTTGCAAAAGACCTTTTTCGGACAGGAGGGGGCACTTTCAAAAAGATCACTGGAACTTTTAACTCCTATTAAGGAGAAGGTTCAGGCAGCTATTGAAAAGGTTGCTGTTGAGGGTGGCATAATTTTGGTATTTGACATAGCAACAGCACAGGGTATTATTTATAATAATCCTGCTAATGATTTAACACCCAAAGTTTTAAAAAAGCTTAACATACTTTAGAAACCAATAATATTTATCTATATGAAACATTTTTCAAAATTTTTACTGATTCTTTTTGTTTTTGCAACCAGCACATCTTTTGCTCAGACGTTCAAATTTGGACATATAAATTCAAGGGACCTGATCGACCTTATGCCAGACAGAGACAGCGCTGTCCTTAAAATGGACAAGTACGGAAAAGAGCTTCAGCAGACAATGGATGAAATGCAGGCTGAATTTCAGACTAAAATGAATATATTTCAGCAGAAGCAGGCAACTTGGACTGCAGCTGTTTTAGAGTCCAGACAAAAAGAGCTTCAGCAGATTCAAGCTAATTATGAGACATTCCAACAAAATGCTCAGCAAGAGTATCAGCAGATGCAGCAACTGCTTTATGCTCCTGTATATCAGAAAGCAAACGAAACCTTGATTAAAATAGGTAAGGATAATGGCTTTACCTATATATTTGACGTTTCAACCGGATCTGTTCCATTCTTTAATGAGGCACAGAGCACAGACGTAATGCCAATGGCAAAAACAATGCTAAAGATACCTGCAGACAAAAAACCTATGGCTCTTCCATCTCAGGCAGATCAAGCTGCCGCTCAACAGGGACAGACAAAAGCAACCAAATAATATAGTTGTATAAGATTTTTTTTAACTTTATGGCCGCTCTTTAATAGGGCGGCCTTTTTTTATCAAAATTTGTATGTCAAGTAAACCGTTAATAGCAATATTTGATTCCGGCGTAGGAGGGCTCTCTGTCTGGAGGGAGCTTATTGCAATTCTGCCGGACTATCATTTTATATATCTGGCCGACAACGCATATTGTCCTTATGGTCCTAGACCTCAGGCAGAGATAATCGCTCGCACCTCATTAATTACAGATTTTTTTATTTCACAAGGAGCCTCTCTTATAGTGATTGCGTGTAACACAGCAACAGCGGCAGCAATAGATTCCCTGAGGATGAGTTATGATATACCTTTCATTGCTATGGAGCCCGCTGTCAAGACTGCTGCCCTACACTCAAAAAGCGGGGTTATTGGTGTCCTTGCCACATTAGGTACCTTTAATGGCAAACTATATCACCGGACGTTGGAGCGCTTTGCTTCTGATATCAAAGTAATAGAAAAGGCAGGAACAGGGCTTGTGGAGCTGGTAGAGGCTGGAGAGACATCTTCCACTCAAGCCAGAGATCTTTTGAAGCATTATATCGAACCTATGCTTAAAGAGGGAGCCGACCATATTGTGCTTGGCTGTACCCATTATCCTTTTCTTACGGATGAAATCAGAAAGATAACAGGTGATGATGTCGTGATCGTTGATCCTGCGCCTGCAGTCGCCCTTCATACATATAATACCTTACAGCAACATGGAGTGGTTTCGGAAGAGAAGCCCGATCTGCTCACACAAACCATATTTTATTCAACCGGACCTAAAGAGAACCTGATGAGAGTAGCGAAAAGCATTCTTAATGCAATTCCTGACGAGCAATTTATAGAAAAATCATTCTAAAACCATATTCTATGACAACTGAAATTCTATTCTATTTTGTGCCGGTGGCAGCCCTCGTGGCGCTGGCATTTGCCTATTATTTTTTTAAACAGATGATGAAGGAGAGCGAGGGGACAGATACTATGAAGGAGATCGCGGCACACGTAAGAAAGGGTGCAATGGCCTACCTGAAGCAACAATACAAGGTGGTTGTGATCGTGTTTATTGTAATCAGTCTGTTTTTTGCGTTTATGGCCTATGGTCTGGGAGTTCAAAACCCTTGGGTGCCATTTGCTTTCTTAACAGGAGGCTTTTTCTCGGGACTTGCAGGTTTTATTGGTATGAAGACTGCTACATATGCTTCTGCCAGAACAGCCAATGCTGCCATGCGGTCACTTAACAGTGGATTAAGACTTGCTTTTCGCTCAGGAGCCGTTATGGGTCTTGTTGTTGTGGGGCTTGGCCTTTTGGATATATCTCTATGGTATTTGCTTCTTGATCATTTTATTGATGCCACTGGATCGCAAAAGCTGGTTGTAATTACTACAACTATGCTTACTTTTGGAATGGGTGCGTCTACACAGGCTCTTTTTGCGAGAGTGGGAGGTGGTATTTATACAAAAGCTGCTGACGTTGGCGCCGACCTTGTTGGTAAGGTTGAGGCAGGTATTCCTGAGGACGATCCACGCAATCCTGCTACAATTGCGGACAATGTTGGTGATAATGTTGGTGATGTTGCCGGTATGGGTGCAGACCTTTATGAATCATACTGTGGTTCAATTCTGGCTACTGCTGCGTTGGGAGCATCGGCATTCTACATTTCTCCGGAACTTCAGATAAAAGCGGTTTTTGCACCAATGCTTATTGCTGCTGTCGGAATAATACTTTCTATTATTGGAATATTTGTAGTTAAGACAAAAGAGGGTGCCGGTATGAAGGAACTTCTCAGGTCTCTGGGTTTTGGTGTTAATCTTAGTTCTGTACTTATTGCGCTTTCAACTTTTGGAATTCTATATGTATTGCAGATAGACAACTGGATGGGCATCTCATTCTCGGTTGTAACAGGTCTCGTGGCAGGTATAATAATAGGCCAGTCAACGGAATACTACACTTCACACTCTTACAAGCCTACTCAGAAGATTGCTGAGAGTTCAAATACAGGCCCTGCAACAGTAATTATTTCCGGTATTGGTTTGGGTATGATCTCTACTGCCATTCCGGTACTTACTATTGCTACTGCCATCATTATCTCTTTTCTGTGTGCAATCAATTTTGATGTAACCGGTATGCTTACGGCTCATAATCTCAGTCTTGGTCTTTATGGTATAGGTATTGCAGCTGTAGGTATGCTCTCTACTCTTGGAATAACCCTTGCTACAGATGCTTATGGCCCTATTGCCGACAATGCAGGCGGAAACGCTGAAATGAGCAAGCTTGACCCTGAGGTTCGCAAGCGCACCGATGTCCTTGATGCATTGGGGAACACAACTGCTGCTACAGGTAAGGGCTTTGCAATAGGTTCTGCTGCTCTAACTGCACTTGCTCTTTTGGCTTCTTATCTCGAGGAGGTGAAGATTGGACTGGCTCATATCGGGCAAACAACCATAGATGTTGCCGGCAGAATAGTAAATGTTGCTGAGGCTACTATTCCTGATTTTATGGAGTATTATCAGATTAACCTTATGAATCCAAAGGTTCTGGCTGGTGTGTTTATTGGTTCTATGATGTCGTTCCTTTTCTGCGGACTAACTATGAATGCAGTAGGTCGTGCAGCTCAGAAAATGGTTGAAGAGGTACGTCGTCAGTTCAGGGAGATACCCGGGATTCTGCTTGGAACAGGTACTCCTGATTACGCAAGGTGCGTGGAGATATCTACTAAGGGTGCCCAGAGGGAGATGTTGTTACCATCGTTGCTTGCAATTATAGTTCCTGTTGTTACAGGTGTTGTTTTTGGTGTTTCTGGTGTTATGGGTCTATTGGTAGGTGGTCTGGGAGCAGGCTTTGTACTGGCAGTATTCATGGCAAATGCAGGTGGCGCATGGGACAATGCCAAGAAGTATGTAGAAGAGGGGAATCTTGGAGGTAAAGGCTCCGACAGCCATAAAGCTACAATAGTAGGCGATACAGTAGGTGATCCTTTCAAAGATACTTCCGGTCCATCATTGAATATCCTTATCAAGCTAATGAGCATGGTAGCAATCGTTATGGCCGGCCTTACTGTAGCTTACAGTATATTCTAGGGTATGCGGTGACGCACATTATGTGCCCTGTGGGTATATGGGTGTATATATGGGGACGTATATTGTGCCCCCGGTGAAAAGTTAAGTGTGGAGTAAAACCGATTGATTTTGGCTATACTCCACACTTATTTGTTTTATTAGTATGTCGCTGAAGTAATGTCGTTGGAGCGATAAATTTTAAGTCTAACGCATTCCGCATAAAACTTCAATTTATCTGCCAGTTAAAATAAGATATTGCTGTTTATCAGTTGTTTATAAAATTATTTTCTCAGAATTTCAATCGATTATATTTTACATGTACCTTAAAATGAGCAACATGCTAAAACAACTGGCAGATATGTACCAACAACTTTGGCAGAGTGGTTGGTCGAGTTAACTACTTAACTCCCAGGAACTCTTTCAGGAAAGGAACCATCTCCTCTTCAGAAACTTTACGTTTAACTATTTTTCCGTTTTGGTCAATAAAGATATTCTGGGGGATGTATCTTACATGATATAGCTTTGCAGGAGCACAATCCCAATATTGTAAATCAGATACCTGTGTCCAGGTAAGCTTGTCCTCTTTAATTGCTTTGTTCCAAAGCTCTGCGTCTTTGTCAAGAGAAACTCCTATTATACCAAAACCAGCCTTGTTGAATTGTTTGTAAATGCCTGTAAGAGTCGGATTGAAATTACGGCAAGGGCCACACCAGCCAGCCCAGAAATCGATCATTGTAATTTTGTTTTGCGAATATACGCTTGATAGGGAAACAGGGTTTCCAGTTGGATCGTTTAGTGTGAATTCAGGTGCTTGCATTCCCGGTTCAAGACCCTTTAATGTTACAATTGCTGCTTCAAGTTCTGTAAGGAACCTGTTTCCTGCAAACTCAGGAAGTGCCTTGAAACCAGCTATTTTGGCTTCCATTTCAGGGATAGGATAATCTTCTGCATTTTGAACATATTGATTCAAAGAGTAAAAAGAGTTTGGATTTGTTGCTAAGAAAGTAGAATCCAGAACTTTAACCTCTTTCATATAGTTGTCGTAAACTGCAGAAATTTCTTTTTTCCTCTCTTCTGTAGTCTCTTTTTTATAATACTCTTTCATAAGAGAATCAAGGCCTAATTTGGCAACCACCTCATCTTTCTGTTTTTTAAGGGCAACAACCAGATCATTTGTAACACCACCGGTAACAACAGCTTTTCCCATCTCTTCTGCAGTAGCTTCAATTTTTATCTGTGAATTGTCCAGGAACAAAGGAATCCTGCCCTTAAGACCCTCGATTGATATTGCATAAGCTTCAGGGGTAACAACCTTTCCTTCAAAAACGAATTTACCGTCAACAAGTTCAGCGGTATCCTTAATCTCTTCGGTTTTTGAAAAGTTAGTCAGATATACTTTACCGGTGGTCAGACTGTCGCCGGTAACGGTTCCTTCGATGGTGTAGCCATCGGTTTTTGGAGCTGCACATGCAACGATGCCAAATACAGCAGCAAGAATGAGTAATTTTTTCATTTTAATTTTGTTTTAAGAAGTTGTTTATAATCTGGGTAGAAATTATTTGTCGCTTTGTGGCTCATCTTTAAGGTACCAGCTCTTATACATAAGATACCCCTGTGCATTTTTATGCGCAGCTGCACCAATCTCGGAAGATGCCTCCTTAACCTTTTTTGCTGGGATGCCTGCGTACACGCCCGGTTCCAGAACAACATTGCTTAGAACTACAGCTCCAGCTGCTATTATTGTATTATCCGGAATGACTGCATTGTCCATTAAAATTGCCCCCATTCCCACAAGTACATTGTTCCCTACTTTCGCTCCGTGAATTATTGCATTATGCCCCACAGATACATCGTTCCCGATTTCAACTACCGATCTTTTATGAAGGGTGTGTAAAACCGCTCCATCCTGAATATTCACCCGGTCGCCAATGATTATTGGATTCACATCTCCTCTTAAAACCGAACTGTACCAAATACTGCAGTCGTCACCTATGACGACATCTCCAATTATTGCAGCAGTCTCTGCAATAAAACAATTCTTCCCTATTACAGGCGTAATTCCGTTAAGCTCTTTAATTACCGACATTGATTTTGATTATTTAACAAATATACAAATTTATGACAAGGAATTATAATTGGCAAATTAGTTAAATTTACTCAATTCTTGTAAATCTATAAGTATTAGAGAGTAGTTTGCTTATGATATCTTATGATAAACTAAATGTTTAATATTAATTTAACATTTAAGAAGAAAAAGGTTTTTTGAACAAGAATAATATCTACATTTGTGGATAAATTTGATAAAACATTTCATATGCAACACAAAGTTATTGATACTAAAGAAGTTGTAGTAAGATTTACTGGAGACTCAGGAGACGGAATGCAACTTACGGGAACGCTGTTTGCCGATGCGTCTGCACTGTTTGGAAATGATATCTCCACATTTCCAGATTTCCCTGCCGAAATTCGCGCACCACAAGGAACTGTTTCAGGAGTTTCAGGCTTTCAGGTTAATATTGGAAGTGGCGAAATTTGTACTCCTGGTGATTTTTGTGATGTTCTGGTTGCCATGAACCCAGCGGCATTAAGAGCAAATGCACAATGGACAAAACCCACAGCCAGCATCATTCTTGACTCAGACACTTTCGACGAAAAAGGAATAATCAAGGCAGGATTCAAGACAATGGACCCTGTTGCGGAACTAAATATTCAGGACAGAACCATAATATTTGCAGCAATCTCATCATTGACTAAAGAGAGTCTTAAGGATAGCGGTCTTGATGCAAAAACAATCCTGAGATCAAAGAATATGTTCACATTGGGTATGTGTTACTATATGTTTAACCGCCCTATGGAATTCACCTTTAAATATCTTGAAACTAAATTCAGAAAAAAACCTGAACTTATAGAACCCAATAAAAAAGTTCTGAAGGATGGGTATAATTATGCGTCTAATATTCAGGCAATTCCGAATACTTATACAATTCAGCCTGCAAAACTGGAAAAGGGTATATACAGGAATATTAACGGAAATCAGGCTACTGCCTGGGGACTTCTTGCAGCATCGGAAAAATCGGGAAGACCTCTTTTCTGTGGTTCTTACCCTATCACACCGGCAACAAGTATTCTTGAAGAACTTGCGCTCCGGAAGGACTTAAACGCAAAGACTCTTCAGTGCGAAGACGAAATAGCAGGTATCTGTACATCAATCGGAGCTGCTTATGCCGGAAATTTTGCTGTGACAACTACATCGGGCCCAGGACTCTCTCTTAAATGCGAGGCACTTGGTTTGGCAATGATTACTGAACTACCACTGGTTATTGTAGACGTTCAGAGAGGAGGACCTTCTACAGGTATTCCAACTAAAACCGAGCAAACAGACCTTAATCAGGCACTTTATGGAAGAAACGGAGAGTGTCCCATAGCTGTAATAGCATCTCATTCTCCTTCTCACTGCTTTGACGCTGCTTTTTACGCGGGAAAATTTGCAATGGAGCACATGATGCCGGTAATACTTCTTACCGAAGGATTTCTCGGAAATGGCTCTGAACCATGGAAGATTCCAAGTATGAAGGACTATCCTGCAATCGAACCTCCTATTATAACAGAACCGCAGGAGACCCCATTCTGGCCTTACAAGAGAGATGAACTTAGAATGGCCAGAAGATGGGCATTCCCGGGAACATTGGGTCTGGAGCACAGAATAGGTGGTCTTGAGAAGAATAATAACGGAAGTGTATCTTCCGACCCTTTAGTTCATGAAAGGATGTGTGCCGAGAGAGCAGAGAAGGTGGCAAGAATGGCAAATTTCATTCCTGATCAGACAGTAATTGGCGAAGAGAAAGGTGATGTACTTGTTGTTGGATGGGGTGGAACCTTTGGTCACCTCTATACTGCAGTAAAAGAGCTTCATGCAGAAGGTAAAAAGGTTAGCCTGGCTCATTTCGACTATATTTTCCCGTTACCAAAAAATACTGCAGACATTTTTGCAAACTTTAAGAAGATTATTGTTTGTGAATTGAACAGCGGACAGTTTGCTGATTATCTAAAGGCCAGACATCAGCAGTTTACTTATCATCAGTGCAACAAAGTACAGGGTCAGCCTTTTATTGTAAAAGAGATTGTTGACGCAGTTAATGCAATTCTCTAATTGGTTTAACAAGAAATATTTAAAGAGATGAAATATACACCGCAAGATTTTAAAAGCAGTCAAGAGGTTAAATGGTGTCCCGGTTGTGGGGACTATGCAATCCTTGCTTCGGTTCAGAGAGCTATGCCGGATATTTGCGAAGCATTGAACTATACAAAAGAGAGATTTGTATTTGTTTCCGGAATAGGTTGCTCTTCGCGTTTCCCTTATTATATGAACACTTACGGCTTCCATGGAATTCATGGACGCGCATCTGCAATAGCAACAGGTGTTAAAGTTGCAAATCCTACTCTTACAGTATGGCAGATAACCGGCGACGGAGATGCTTTGGCAATTGGAGGAAATCACTTTATTCACGCTATACGCAGAAACATAGACATCAATATTATCCTGTTCAATAATCAGATATACGGACTTACAAAGGGCCAGTATTCTCCTACATCAAGACTGGGAATTGTAACTAAAACTTCTCCATACGGTACTGTAGAGCACCCTTTTAATCCCGGAGCATTGATCCTGGGGGCAAGAGGAACTTTCTTTGCCAGAAGCATTGATGTGGAGATAAAGCTTACACAAGATATTATGGTTGCATGTGCAAAACATGATGGAACTGCTGTTACCGAGGTACTTGTAAATTGCGTTATTTTCAATGATAAGACTCATGCAGAAATAACTGATAAAGATTATCGTGCAGACAGAACAATTGTGCTTAAGCATGGTGAACCTATGATTTTTGGCAAGGATAGAGATAAAGGTCTTATGCTGGATGGCATGAAACTCAAAGTGGTCAAATTAGGAGAGAATGGAATTACAGAGAAGGATCTTATGGTGCACGATGCAGAGGAGGAGAATCCCGGCATGCATTCAATGCTGATAGATATGAAATATCCTGAGTTTCCGGTTGCCCTTGGAGTTATACGTGCTGTAAAAGACAAGACTTATGACGACAATGTGCGCGATCAGGTTATAGATGTAAGGGAGCATGCCCAGATTCACAATATGGATGAGCTTCTTCGCAGCGGAGCGACATGGGAAGTAAAATAGAGATTCCACAAATAATATTCAATAAATTAATAAATTAAATCAATTCTATTATGAAAGTAGCAGAGATTATGGCCTCGCTGGAAAAAAAGTATGGTCATGAAAAAGAGTACTTACAAGCAGTTCACGAGGTTCTAGAATCAATCGAGACAATTTACAATCAGCATCCGGAATTCGAGAAAGCTAAAATTGTAGAGAGACTGGTTGAGCCTGACCGTATTTTCACATTCCGTGTAACTTGGCAAGATGACAAAGGTGAAGTTCTGACAAACCTTGGTTACCGTGTTCAGTTCAGCAATGCAATCGGCCCATACAAAGGCGGTTTCCGTTTTCACCCTTCTGTAACCCCTTCAATTCTTAAATTCCTGGGTTTCGAGCAAACATTCAAAAATGCCTTGACTACTCTTCCTATGGGTGGAGCTAAAGGTGGTTCTGATTTTAACCCTAAAGGTAAATCAGACGCAGAAATCATGCGTTTCTGCCAGGCTTTTATTACTGAATTGTGGCGTAATATTGGTCCTGACACAGATGTTCCAGCTGGTGATATAGGAGTTGGTGGAAAAGAGATTGGTTTCATGTACGGTTGGTACAAGAAACTTGCCCGTGAGAACACAGGCGTTCTGACAGGTAAAGGTTCAACATGGGGAGGATCGCTTATCCGTCCTGAAGCAACTGGTTTTGGTGGTGTTTACTTTGTAAATCATATGCTTAAGACAAGAGGAATTGATATCAAAGGCAAAACTGTATCTGTATCTGGTTTTGGTAATGTTGCATGGGGTGCTGCCCTTAAAGCAACAGAACTGGGTGCTAAGGTAATTGCTCTTTCGGGTCCTGATGGCGTTATCATTGACGAAGCTGGTATGACTGAAGAGAAAATTGCATATATGCTTGACCTTCGCGCTACCAACAATGACGTTGTTGCCCCTTATGCAACCAAGTTTCCGGGATCTAAATTCATCGCAGGCAAAAAATCATGGATAGTTAAGGTTGACATCGCTCTTCCTTGCGCATTCCAGAACGAACTTAACGGTGACGATGCAAAACAGCTTATTGCTAATGGAGTGACATGTGTTGGTGAAATTTCAAACATGGGTTGCACACCGGAAGCTATTGCTGAATTTGTAAATGCTAAGGTTCTTTATGCTCCTGGTAAGGCAGTAAATGCAGGTGGTGTTGCGGTTTCAGGTCTTGAAATGACTCAGAATGCAATGCATATCAGCTGGACAGCAGAAGAGGTTGATGCCAAGCTAAAACAAATTATGTTAAGCATACATGACGCTTGTGTTAAATACGGTACACAGAAGGATGGTTACAT
>Ga0074193_1000679_pt1 | contig 52665 bp, 44 predicted proteins | sample EPASupsiteHSE605_FD_64523 | JGI IMG/M metagenome (GOLD analysis project Ga0074193, IMG submission 64523) | Bioremediated contaminated groundwater from EPA Superfund site, New Mexico - Sample HSE6-05 | ecosystem: Environmental > Aquatic > Deep subsurface > Groundwater > Contaminated ...
TCAGAAAGGAGAAGAAATGGAGTCAGAAATATTGAATATGGAGGATATCCACTGGAAAATACTGAGTCTCATGGGAGAGGAATATGAAAATATATATCTCTAATTACGTTAACCTGCCGAATCTAGGATCAAGTGATATCCTTAAGGTCAATGTGTACCGAGTTTCTGAAAAATTTGAGATCTGAACTTAAAGTTATCACTAAAGTTATCACTACACATTATCCAATTGTAGAAATGATTTGAATTTTAAGACACCCTTTTAGATCTCTTCCTTTTAGATCTCTTCTTTTTTTCAGAACTCTTCTATTCAGGACTCTAATTTTCAGTCCTATTCTCTTAAAAGGACTTTAATTTTTTCATATCCTGATTCTCAGATTCCAAGTTTCTTTCTCTTTTCCATAATGTGCTGTTCTATCCCATCAACTGCTTTTACTGCATCCTTTTCCACATTCAGGACTCCGCCTGTAACTTCCCGACAGTCCTCTGTAAGCAGTTTAACCAGATTCGGAGCGCCTGTGACGGTCGGGACAGGGTTCACATAGGTATAGAGTCCGAGGGCCAGGGCAAAAATGGCATCTATCGTGGCTTTCTGTTCCATGTACTCAGGGGCTGCGGCAGCAACCGGAAGATCGGGGACCGGGACTCCCCCGAGGGCTTCTGAAATGGATCCGAGGAGGTCAGCAAGCCTGCCCGTGTCAGTGCAGGTCCCGTAACTGAGCACTGGAGGGACGCCCAGGGCTTCGCACACGGCTTTCAGACGGTCTCCTGCAAATTCCCTGGCTTCAGGAGTGCAGAGGCCTGCAACCTGCATAGCTCCGTTCCCGCAGCCCATGGAGAGGACAAGGATATTTCTTTTGATCAGCTCTTTTACCACGGCAACGCTGTGCACGTCCTGCCCGTAATCTCTCAGGGTTGTACAGGAAACCATCCCGACAACTCCTTTAATCGAACCGCTTTTTATGGCATCAAGGAGCGGGTCAAGGCTGCCTCCCAGAGCCGCAAGGATGCTCTCGCTTGAAAAGCCCACCATCGCTTCTTTCATAGGGAGCTTCTTGACTGGCTCAACCAGACTTTTCCGTTTTTTGAAATTTTCAATCGCCATATTCAGGAGCTGTGCTGCCTGCTTTTCGGCTTCTACAGGATTATAGTTCAGACGTTCTCCGATGCCTTCGAAGGCCACAAGTTCACTTACAGGCATGAGTTTGAAATTGTATTTTTCGGCATAGAGGGGGGCAACAGGGAGAGAACAGTTCATGTCTGCGGCAAAAAGGTCCACGCAGCCGCTTGCAAGCACCGCTTCCTGGGAAATCCAGTTGCCGGTAAAACCGTAAAAAACCTCGTCCTCTTCCCATCTCTGGATCATTTCCTGCCCTGTTTCAATGCTGGCAATAACCCTCAGGCCCTTTGCCCCTGCAGCTTTTGCTTTTTCCTGCCATTCCGGTTTTCGGGCAAGCTGGACCATGGCAAAGCCGAGGAACGGCTCGTGCCCGTTCGGGAGCACATTTACGTACTCAGGATCCAGGACCCCCAGGTCTACTCTCATGGTATGGGGCTTTGGGATCCCGAAAAGGACGTCCTGACAATACTCGTTTACTATCTGGCTCTGGTATCCCATTGCAATTCCCATGCGCATGGCTTTTAAGGCCAGGCTCACATAGTACCCATCCACGTTTGTCAGGCAGGAGCTTGTGGAAAGCATCATTTCTCCGTAGATTCCGCCTGGGAATATATCCAGTGCTTTCCATTTTTCTTTTCTTTCGGGAGGAGCAAGGAGCTCAACAATCCGGCTCGGCTCGTAGGCAGGTCTGTTAAATTCCTTTTCTACAAATTCGCACAGGCGAAGAGCAACTTCTGAGTCTGTTCCGTCGATTTCGAGCCCCAGACGGCCTGCAAATGTTCTTAACTTTTCAGGTTCCCTTATAGTGTAAGGAGTGTTGCCTCTGGCAGTTTCCCTCAAAGTCCGGATAGTCTGATCCGTATGGTAGTGGTAAGTCGAAGCTCCCATTACATTTCTGAGGAGCATCATCCGCATTGCCATACCATCGGCAGTGATTCCGCATACTCCCCTTTTGTCTTTTGCAGCATCCGAGCGGCAGGGACCGTTGGAACAGAGGTCACAGCGCACCCCTTTCATACAAAACAAACATCTTTTGTCTGGATCTCCTCCAAGGCCCTGCGCCTCGTAACGGTCCCAGACATTTGTCATACTGTCTTTTTTTACCCGATCGTACATTTTTTGAACGGATTCGTGATAAGAAATCCTTTCTTTGTCCATTGTTCTAATCCCCCAAGCCGAATTCCCTTTTCCTGCCTCTCCATGAAACACTTGAAAAGTTCCTTCGGACTTACTCATAAGAATAGTTTTATTAAATAGATCCGCAGCAGTAGGAATGTTTGCAGAGGACTATACGTATAAATAAGCGCAGGAAATATTTACACTTTTAGGACTCACCACCTTTGAGAATTAGGACTTACCACACTTAAGAAATAAAAAGCACATCGTACAATACAAAAAAATTAATATTAATACAGGAAATACCTGATATAGCCATTTAAAAAAGTTTGAACTGGGGAGAAAACTACAGATTTCAATAATTTTCACAATATAAAATCAGAAGTTTCATTATTGTTAACCTATACGATTTTATAGAATTAATACGAACACTTCGGAATTAACATGACCACAAATATAAAAACGATTCCAGTCGCTTATGGAAGCGGGATTTTTGAGCTGAATATTCCTGAGAAAAACATATCCAGTGTTATCCTACCTTCGGAACCTGAAAACAAGGAAGAAGGGACTTTTCTGATTAAAAAGGCGCTTGAAAATCCCATAAAAAGCAGGCGTCTTTCCGAGATTGTAAACCCGGATTCGAAGGTTGCAATCATAGTTAGCGATGTAACCAGACCAACTCCGACTGCAAAAATCCTTCCTCCTCTGCTTGAAGAGCTTTATCTGGGGGGAGCAAAGAATGAAAATATTACCATTGTGTTTGCCCTTGGACTTCACCGTTTACAGACTGGGGAAGAGTGCCGGCAGCTTGTAGGGAAAGAAGTCTTCGAAAGCATAAGGTGCATTCAGCATGACAGGGAAAGGTGCAGACATCTCGGGGAAACGAGTTTCGGAACACCTGTTGAAGTCTTTGAAGAAGTACTTGACTCCGACCTGATCATAAGTACAGGTACATTGGAATTTCACTATTATGCAGGGTATGGGGGAGGAGGAAAGGCTATCCTTCCAGGGGTCAGTTCGGAAAAAGCCATAATTTCTTTCCACAGCTTTTATAGCAAACTCTTTGAAGGCTCCCCTCTTTCAGGAAGAGCCGACAGTCCGGCAAGACAGAATATTGAAGAAGCTGCAAGGATTGCAGGCCTGGATTTTATACTCAATGTCGTGATCAACAGCAAAAAAGAGATAGTTGCTGCAGTTGCAGGCGATTTTATCGAGGCTCACAGGAAAGGTGCGGAGTATGTGGACGCAATGTATAAGGTGCCTGTAGAACCTGCGGATGTAGTAGTCGTTTCCTGTGGGGGTTATCCGAAAGATATCAACCTCTACCAGGCAACAAAGTCCCTTGAAAATGCAATTCCTGCCGTAAAAAAAGGAGGTTCGATAGTGCTTGTGGCCGAATGTGCTGAAGGAATCGGAAATCAGGTCTATGAGCGCTGGAACAGTGAATGCAGAACTCCCTGTGAAGCGGTAGAGAAGTTCAGGGAATGTTTTGAGTTCGGCGGCCATAAATCGGCTATTGTCGGAAAAGCCGCAAAAGACTTTAAACTTTATATTGTCTCAAAGCTTCCTGATTCGGAAAGTAGAAACGCCTTCTTCATCCCCGCAAAAAGTATAGATGAAGCACTCGAAAAGATTCTTTCCGAGAACCCTGAGGCTAAAATTCATGTTATGCCCAATGGGGGATGGACCCTGCCTGTAAAAAGATGAGTAAAGTACTATGTGGATAAAAGTAGAAATAAAATTATAGACAAAAAGTAGAAAGTTAAACATAAAGCCTGTAAAGAGAAGCCAAAGCAAGTAAAATTTAGAGCCAGTACATCTGATCCACGCCTGAATAAAGAGGCTTAAAGCGCAGGTTTGAACTGCCTTTAAGTATATTTTATAGTTGTTTATCCCTATATTTTTACAGTATCAAGAAAAAACAACATCAAGAAAAAACAACATCAAGAAAAAACAACATCAAGAAAAAACAACATCAAGAAAAAAACGGTATCAAGATGAAAACACCGGCATAAACATGACTGCAAACACAAAAAAAATACCTTTTGCTTTCGGACGCACGACACTTGAGCTTGAAATTCCGGAAAGAAATATATCCAGTGTCATTCTGCCTTCGGAACCTGAAACCAGGGAAGAAGGAACTTTTCTAATTAAAAAGGCGCTTGAAAACCCTATAAAAAGCAGGCGTCTTTCCGAGATTGTAAACCCGGATTCAAAGATTACAATCATAGTTAGTGATGTAACCAGGCCGACTCCGACTGCAAAGATCCTTCCTCCTCTGCTTGAAGAGCTTTATCTGGGAGGAGCAAAGAAGGAAAACATTACTATAGTATTTGCCCTTGGACTTCATCGTTTACAGACTGAAGAAGAGTGCCGGCAGCTTGCAGGAATAGAAATTTTCGAAAGCATAAGGTGCATTCAGCATGACCGGGAAAGGTGCAAATATATAGGGGAGACAAGCTTCGGGACGCCTGTTGAGGTCTTTGAAGAAGTGCTTGATTCAGACCTGATCATAAGCACGGGAACAGTGGAGTTTCATTATTATGCAGGATATGGAGGTGGAGGAAAATCAATTCTTCCGGGAGTCTGTTCGGAAAAAACTATACTCTCATATCACGGCTTTTATAGCAAGCTCTTTGAAGGTTCCCCTCTTTCAGGCAGAGCAGACAGTCCGGCAAGACAGAATATAGAAGAAGCTGCAAGGATTGCAGGCCTGAATTTTATACTTAATGTCGTGATCAACAGCAAAAAAGAGATAGTCTCTGCCGTTGCAGGCGATTTTATAGAAGCTCACAGGAAAGGAACCGGGATTGTGGATTCCATGTACAAAGTGCCTGTAGAACCCGCTGATGCAGTAATAGTTTCCTGCGGGGGCTTTCCAAAGGATATTAACCTCTTCCAGGCGACAAAGTCCCTTGAAAATGCAATTCCTGCCGTGAAAAAGGGAGGCTCGATAGTGCTTGTGGCTGAATGTACCGAAGGAATAGGAGATAAGGTTTATGAGCGCTGGAACAGGGAATGCAAAACTCCTGAGGAGGCAATAGAGAAATTCAGGAGATCTTTTGAGTTCGGCGGCCATAAAGCTGCTACTGTCGGGAGAGCTGCAAAAAATTTCGAACTTTATCTCGTCTCAAAGCTTCCTGAAGAGGATAGCAGAAAAGCCTTCTGTATCCCTGCAAAAAGTTTAGATGAAGCACTTGAAAAAGTTCTCTCTGAATATCCTGACGCTAAAATTCATATTATGCCCAATGGCGGGTGGACACTGCCTGTAAAGAGGTAAAAAGTTGCTGAAGAGATAAGAGGAGTACTGAAGAGGTAAGAGCTGCTGAAGAGATAAGAAAAAGTATAATAAATAAAGAGCAAAAGTGGAACGCCAACAATGACTGCAAACACAAAAAAAATACCACTTGCTTTTGGAAGTAAGGTATATGAACTGGAGATCCCGGAAAGAAATATATCCAGTATCATCCTGCCTTCGGAACCTGAAATAAAGGAAGATTCCTCTTTTTTGATCAAAAAAACGCTCGAAAACCCCATAAAAAGCAAACGCCTTTCCGAAATTGTAAAACCCTATTCAAAGGCTGCAATTATAGTCAGCGATGTTACGCGGCCGACTCCGACTACAAAGATCCTTCCTCCTCTGCTTGAAGAGCTTTATCTGGGAGGGGTAAAGGATGAGAATATTGCCATTGTGTTTGCTCTCGGGCTCCACCGCCAGCAGACGGAAGAGGAATCAAAAAAGCTGGTTGGAGAAGAGATATACAGAAAAATCCGATGTATCCAACACGATACCGGCAGATGCAGATATATTGGTTTAACTTCCCGCGGAACTCCTATCGAAATATTTGAAGATGTTCTTGATGCAGATATAATCATAGGGACAGGCAGCATAGAATTCCATTATTATGCAGGGTACAGCGGAGGGGCAAAGTCAGTGCTGCCTGGTGTAAGCTCGAAGGAAGCAGTGGTCGCAAACCATAAAATGATGATTGAAGACAAAGCTGTTTCCGGAAGAGTTGACGGCCCTGTCAGACAGGACATAGAAGAAGCCGCAAAATTTTCTGGCCTTGACTTCATTTTAAATGTGGTACTTGACAGCAAAAAAGAAATCGTCGCTGCTGTTGCCGGGGATTTTATCGAGGCTCACAGGAAAGGAACCGGGATTGTAGATTCCATGTACAAGGTGTCTGTAGAACCTGCTGATGCAGTAATAGTTTCCTGCGGGGGCTTTCCAAAGGATATCAATCTTTTCCAGGCACACAAAGCTCTTGACAACGCAATTCAGGCCGTAAAGGAAGGGGGTTCAATCATTCTTGTGGCCGAATGCGCAGAGGGGATAGGAAACCTGGTCTATGAATGCTGGAATCGGGAATGTCGGACCCCTGATGAGGCAATTGAACGTTTCAAGCATTGTTTTGAGTTCGGGGGACACAAGAGTGCAATCGTTGCAAAAGCTGCGAAAAAATTCAAGCTTTACTTAGTATCCAAACTTCCGGAGGAACAAACCAGAGCTGCGTTCTTTACTCCAATGGCGAGCATGAAAGAAGCCCTTTCAGCAGTCCTTTCAGAAAATCCCGATGCAAAAATACACCTTATGCCTCACGGAGGGCAGACTCTGCCGGTCAGAAAAGATAACGGATAAAAAATAACAGATATAACAGATATAACAGATATAACGGATAAAATATAATAAAAAGAAAAAGGAAGAAAACATAAAATAAAACATAAATTGCGGAATTAAACAGGTGAAGGCTTAAATGCCTGCTGAATCCGCTGCATTACTTGATACTTTTTCTGAGCTTTCTTCCTGTTCATCTTCAAACCTGAGCCTGAAAGCCTTCCTCAGGAATTCAGGTGAAAACTGGGGTGTCATAAGGCTTACCACAATCAGGGCCAGGAGAGAGAGGGGAGTTGCGATCAGGATCGGGTCCACAAGGGGCCAGGTGCCTGCAAGTAAAGTTTCCTTTCCGAAGATTGCCTGGCAGATCCCTAGAGGAATTGCTTCTTTTGCATGGACAAAGGTCAGCCAGAAGAGACTGCTTAAAGATCCGATTACAAGGCTCGCAGTTGCTCCGGCTTTTGTTGTACGTTTCCAGAAAAGTGCTCCGATGAATAGGGGCAGGAAGGCAGATGTACACAGACCCATAAACATTGCAGTAGCTCTGGCGATAATACTTCCAGGCAGGAGATATGCCAGAATGACCGCGACCAGGATGGTAAAAGCAATCCCTACTCTTGTAACGTGGACAGTTGCTGTGGACTTGCCTTTCATGAGACTCTGCTGGTAGAAGTCGTACCCTATGGCTGTACCCATTGTATGGAACTGGGCGGCTGCAGTAGACATTGCGGCTGAGAGTAGGCTGAGCATGAAGACTGCTACAAACATTTCAGGCATGGCCCGATTCAGGAATGTAGGCATTATAAGATCGGTGTTTCCGCTTGGCACGACCTGAAGGGCAATCATGCCTGCAGTCCTGTAAAAGTACACGTTGGAAAGAGCTCCTACAACATACGCAACTCCTGCCATCATCAGGAGGAAGGGACCTCCCACAGCGACTGCCCTTTTCAGAGAACGGTCGTCTTTTACAGTCATGAACCTGACTGCAAGCTGCGGCTGTGCAAGCACACCTATTCCCACACCCATTATGATTGTGGAAATCATTGTCCACCATATCGGGGAACCGAATGCCGGCATCGCAGTCCAGCCCCTGTGCCCCTGATCTGCAAGGGCCTGCGGAACAAGGTTTGCCATATTGGTAAGAGCCTGGTGAGCTTCAACAACTCCCCCAAGCTGACTGTAAGTAAAAATAAGCAGAAAACCCATTCCCAGTAACATAATAATAGCCTGCATGGCATCCACATACATTACTGAGAGAAGGCCACCTTTAATCACATAAGAAGCAATGATAACAGTAAAGATCAGGAGAGCAAGATTGTAGTTAACTCCCAGCGTTGTCTCAAGAAATCTTCCGGCCCCTATGATCACACTTGAAGCGTAAAGAGGCATGAAAACACCGATCAGAAGCCCGGAAAAAGCCTGAATAAACTTTGATTGAAAGCGTTTTCCTATAAACTCAGGGTAAGTTATGGCTCCCAGATTTAGCCCCATACGCCTTGTTGGAGGACCAAAGACAACGAAGGCGATGAAGATTCCAAAAAAGATATTCATAAAAACGAGCCATAGAAGCCCCATTCCTAAGGAGGCTGCTACTCCTCCGAACCCTATTATTGCAGAAGTGCTGATAAACGCAGCTCCGTAGGAGAGAGCCATAATTGCAGGATGCACCCCTCGACCGGCGAGCATATACCCTTCTGTCTGGGAATTCTTCTTATACCCCAGGCGAGCAACGTAGAAAGTAGCCGCAAGATAAATAACAACAAAAAGGATAAGAGTTGACGTACTAACGGTCATAAAAATCATTCCAAAATAGTTTTAATTACTGTTTTTTTCTCAAGTCATATCAAAAAAAGTTCGACTGAAACAGGACCCTTGATATCAATCCCACGTCCAGTCATATCCAGTTTACTGGTCCTGGCTCACCGATTTCTGAGCATTGTTCTTTACTGCATGCTCTTCGTCTTCACCTTTCCAATGTAAAGCTCCATAAACCATGCACCCGAGCGCACTAAATATGCAAGCAAGATATGCAAGCCAGATCTGCGGATCATCTATTCCTAACATCTACAACACCTTCCTATGAATATCATGATAATCGCTAACATGATACTTGTTAGCATCGTACATTAAAGCTTTTGTTATTTAAACATATTGAAAAAGGTAAATTACAGGCTAAAGTAAGTTTTACAGGATGTGATGTTGAGACCATACTCTTAACAGGATGTGAGACTAAGAATTCTTATTATGTCAAATAAAATCCAAAAGATTACTGAAAAGTATAGAGAAAGAACACTGAAAAATGCTTTTATTGAGAGCAAATAGAATTGCTCCGGAACAGTATTCTTCTCCTGTAGCTATAAGGGAATTTCAGGAAGAAACAGAAAATGTAAGATAAATCGAAAGCTCTGAACAGATAAATAAGATAGGAAGAAGAAAGAATCCTTTCGAGAGTTCATTCTCCTTTTTTAGAGGAATATCTCCGAATTTTTTCCTTTAATTTCTCCTTTTCACTTTTTCTTTTACTTCAGGGTACACTCAGTAATTTCTCCACTAATGTTTTCCCTGAGCATGTCAATGGCTTTGTCGAATTCATCGGTCTGGCCGAGAACCCACATCAGTTTTACAAGAGCAGTTTCGGGCAGGGTATCTTCCCCTTCGACTGCGCCGGCTTTAAGCATATCTCGTCCGGTATCATAGACTCGGTCGCAGATCCTGCCATTAAGGCACTGGGATGTCACTATCACAGGCATTTTTGCATCTGTGACTTTTCGAATAAAGGGAATCCATTTTGTAGAAACGTGCCCGAGTCCTGTGCCTTCGAGAACCAGGCCCCTGTAACCATTATCGATATAACAGTCAAGGACTGCAGGGTCTGAGCCCGGGGTAAACTTTATGAGAGCACATTTCGGTTCCATTCCTGGCTTGAATTTGAGGGTTTTTTCTCCGCGTCTGGTATACTCAATGAAGGTTTTTATTTCCCTTGTATTGTAGTCTACAATCCCTATCGGAAGGGAATTTACGGACTTAAAGGCATCCCTGCGAGAAGTATGCATTTTCCGGACTTTTGTTCCGCGGTGGATCTCACAGAAATCATCAGAAGTTGTGCCGTGCATGACAACCGAGACCTCGGCGATATCGCTTATAGCAACTAAAGCTGCACAGATCGCATTCATGGCATTGTCACTGCTGGGACGGTCCGCACTTCTCTGGGAACCTACCAGAACAATAGGTACCGGCGTTTTTATCATAAAAGAAAGGGCTGCAGCAGTGTACATCATGGTGTCCGTACCGTGGGTAATTATTATCCCGTCGGCTCCTGCTTCGATTTCCTCCACAACTGCTCGGGCAAGGTTTTGCCAGGATTCGGAATCCATATTTTCCGAAAGGATGCTTGAGATAACCCTGCCTTTGAAATCAGCTATTTCTTTGAGTTCAGGAATTGCGGCAAGGATGTCATCAGCAGTGAACTGGGATGTGACTGCTCCTGTCCGATAGTCGATCTTACTGGCAATGGTTCCGCCTGTGGAAAGAATTGCAACTTTAGGAAGTTTTTTTCCGGACTTTGAGAGTTCATTTTCTATCGTTTTACACTCTTTTCCACCGTTTCGGCCCCCGTTTACCGTTTCCCCGTTACTTTCCAGAAGGGTTATCCGAACTTTATCCTTGGAAAAACCGGCATTATAACCGCTTTTCATTTTTATTGTTATGTATCCTTCCATGGAAGGCATCACTTTACCTTCGTAGACTGTGCCGTTCTTCTCAATACGTACCCGGTCGCCCTGTTTGAATTCCATGAATAATCCCTTTTCTGCTGATTTTGAGATGCTATAGATAATAGGTATCTTGTGTAATACTAAGAGGTTAGGTATTTAGTATAATATTAATTTCGTGTAATCAGTATTTCGTGTAATCAGTATTTCGTGTAATCAGTATTTCGTGTAATCAGTATTTCGTGTAATACTAAGAAGTCAAGCTGATATTAAAATTAAATGTGTTTTTTGTGCTTAAAACTCATCATTCAATTCATCACTCAAACCCATTCAAGCTTTCCTGTACTTACCAACTTCTGCAAGCAGATTTTCAAAAGCAGAATCTATGATGTCTTTCAGGGTTGCAATTTCCTGCTTGTTAAGTTCAAGCTCAGTCTGCCTCTTTGAGAGGTAACGCCGCATTTCCTCTGGTGCAGGCCCGCCAATAACTTTCCTTCTCTTTATGTTTGAAACCGGATTAAGGGCTTCCTTTACCATTTTTTCTGTCAGTCCCCTGCCCGAAAGAGATTCACCCAGCACAACTTCGGCTGCAGAATCAATCTTTTCCATCGTAGGTTTTTCTCCGTCCTTTGCCAGCATTCCTACGATCTGGTGAGCAGTCCTGAAGGGGATTCCGGTTTCCCGGACAAAGGTGTCCGCGAGTTCGGTGGCTGTCGTAAAACCTGTAACGGATTGGGCTGTAAGCACTTCAGAGTGAACCCTCATAGTTCTTATCATCCCTTCCATTACCCTTACAGACGCCCTGACAGTTTCTCCCGAGCGCCAGATGTTTGGAGTTGCTTCCTGAAGGTCCCGGTTATAACTCAGGGGCAGGCCTTTGCAGATCGTAAGCAGAGACATAAGAGCTCCAACGGCTACTCCGGTTTTTCCGCGCATGAGTTCTGCAGTGTCAGGATTTTTTTTCTGAGGCATGATCGAAGAGGTGGAGGCGTAAGTATCGTCCAGTTCTATGAAATTGAATTCTGAAGACGACCATATCACAAGTTCTTCAGCCATGCGGCTCAAGTTTATCATGAGGTTTGCAAACACAGACGCGCACTCAACGAGAAAATCCCTGCTGCTGACCGCATCCATCGAATTTTCCAGCAAGCCTTCAAAGCCCAGGAGTTCCTGAGTCCTTTTCCTGTTGAGGTCAAAACCTGTGGAAGCAAACGCAGCAGCCCCTAGAGGGCAGAGGTTTACCCTGGAAAAAGCATCCTGAACCCGGTCAAGGTCCCTGCCAAGAGCCGCTTCGTGGGCGCAGAGGTGATGGGCAAGAGTTGTCGGCTGGGCATGCTGAAGGTGAGTAAAACCAGGCATGAGGGTACTGGTGTGTTTTTCTGCAAGGCTGAGAAGAGTGTTTCTGAGAGCAAAGATCTCTTCGAGAAGTCCCATAAGCTCTTCTCTGAGAGCAAGCCTGATGCAGGTTGCAACCTCATCGTTTCTGGAGCGTCCGGAGTGCATCCTGCCTCCTACATCTTCTCCAACCATGTCGATGAGCCTGGATTCAAGGGAGATGTGAATGTCTTCGTAGCTGAAATCAAGCTTTTCCATTCCTTCTTCCCTTATTTTCAAAAGCCCACTAAGGATTTTGCTGCAGTCCTCCGCACTTATAATGCCCTGTTCTTTCAACATTACTGTGTGAGCAAGGTCTACTGCTATGTCAGCATCAAAAATCCACCTGTCAGCCTCCATGGAGGAGGTATAACGTAAAATTTCCTCGTCCGGGGCGGCTTCCAGCCTGCCTCTGCGTAAAATGTTGCTCATGGGTTTCCTCTTTGTGATCTTTATGAAATGAATCCGAATGCGTGAAAATCTTTATTGGAACAATAAGCTTGTAGAGTAATAATTCAATGCCTGATAACAATTCAATGCCGATAACAATTCAATGCCTGAGTAATAATACACTGAATTATAGTGTTTGTAGAGTAATAGAACCTGTTTGTAAAGTAATAAATGCAATGCTTGTAAAGCAATAGCGCCTATGAGACTCAAAATGTCTTTGAGCCAGATATTAAAAAATCTATAGCGTGGTATTATTCCGAACACTTAAATATGAATCGGTTTTCAGGAGTTTCCCTGCAAAAAAATTGTGTCAGGTGAGTGTTTGCTTTTTTCAGTAAAAATTCAGGAAGTTTGTTCTCACTTACGGACTTATTCAGTTTCCTCCTAGATCCCAAAAAAGCTAATCGTAAGGAAAACGTAAGTTCACTTAATGCCCGCAGCCTCTAAGTATAACCGAATCGCACCCATCTATGAGCTGATAGATTTGCCTCTGGAGCTTCTCTTTTTCCGGAAGTGGAGAAAAGAAGCACTTTCAGGCCTTAGCGGAAAAGTTCTGGAAATAGGAGTGGGAACCGGAAGGAACCTGAAATACTATCCTGCAGGCTGTTCTGTAACAGGAATCGACAACAGTAAAGGAATGCTTGAAAAAGCCAGAGAGAAAGCCACCAACATGAAAAATGTAACTCTTCTCCTTATGGACGCCGAGCACTTGGAATTTCCGGACAACAGCTTCGATTATGTGGTCACAACTTTTGTTCTGTGTACAATCCCTGATTCTGTGAAAGCTCTTAAAGAAATGAGGCGCGTCCTGAAGCCTTCAGGTGAGCTGATAGCCCTCGAGCATGTGCGCAGCAGCAACCCTCTTATTGTCCGATTTGAGGAATTAATCGATCCTGTTCTCTTTTTCCTGCTTGGAGACCACACGACCCGACATACCTTGAAAAACATAGAAGAAGCCGGTTTCACCATTCAGGAAGCAAAAAAACTGGCTTTTAAGGACGTTTTCAGGAAGATTCGGGCAAAGCCGTAAAAGTGTAGAGGAAAACGGCGAATCAGAAACATTTCCCTATAAAGCGACTCAGAGGATAAAGAAATATTACAAATTCCACCTCCTCTAAAATGAGAAAAAGATAGGCTGCCGAATTCAACTAATGCCGTACAGCGCAGCTCCGAGTGCTCCCGTGACTTGCGGCTCCGGAGGTACATAGAGTGAGATGCCCAATTCTTTTTCCAAAACTACCTTGATGCCGGTATTTTTTGCCACGCCGCCCACGAAAGCCACGTTTTGTTTTAACCCAACTTGTCGGACCATGACTGCAACTCTTCTTGCGACGCTTTCGATGAGTCCAGCCGCGATGTCCTCTTTTTTAAACCCTCTTGCCCGGAGAGATATAGCCTCGGACTCAGCAAACACAGTACACATACTTGTTATGCTGGCGGGTGCTTTTGAGGCCAGCGCTAGGGACCCCAATTCTTCTATCGGCACTTCAAGCGCCTTTGCAGTGTACTCTAAGAATTTGCCCGTGCCAGCCGCGCATTTGTCGTTCATTAAAAAATCAGTTACCCTGCCACCATTAACCGATATGATCTTACTATCCTGGCCCCCGATATCGATAACTCCGTTGACAGCCGGGTACAGGTGATAAACACCTATAGCATGGGCGGTAATCTCGCTTATAGCCCTATCGGCAAACTTTATGCTGTCCCTGCCGTATCCGGTTGCATATACACCACTCACATCTTTTTTATCTACTCCTGCACCGGCTAGCACGCCATTATATGCCTTTTCTGCAGCTGACAAAAAATCGAATGCTGTTGGCAACACAACTCGATCGGCTATCTGACCATCGATAACAAGAGCGGCCTTTGTAGTGGCCGAACCCGAATCTATTCCCACTGAAATCATGAAAGCATCTCCATGAAAGCATCTACACGAAGTCCGATCTGCTCTACGTCCGAGTCGCCGTAGTCCGTCTCAATCGAAAGCATGGGTATTCCGGCTTTCTTCAGCGCCTGCTGTACCTTATACTTCTCAATATTGTATCCGTGACAGAATTGCAGGGTATAGTACACGACGCCATCGACTTTGAACTCCCTTGCAAGCTCCAGGATATTATCTATACGCCTGTCGTTCGGCGTCATACAGGAACAGGGTATTTTGATGTAGCGTTCGGCCAGCGCAATCATCGGATCTTTGCTCTCGTCGACAAGATCCCAGAAAGACCTTGTACCGGTACAGCTTTCCTCCGCGATGATAACGCCACCCTTGTTCTCTATGATCTCCGGTACTTTGGTGTTGCCTCCCGCCATCGGGCAACCGGAGATCATTATTCTGGGCTTGTGCTCCCGCGCCCAGTCCGCCTTAACTTGCTCCGCTTCGTCGATGAGCATCCGAAGGGATTTTTTCAATTCGTCCGGCGAGAGGAAATACTGCTTCTGCATGACCTTCAGGACATCGAGGCCGCTGATTAACGGAGGGTCCGCTTTTCGCAGGTCATAGAGTCTGTGAAGCAGCTGTCTCGTCTCGTTCGATGACGTTATTTCCTTTTTTAATTGTTCGACTGTGACCTTATTACCTGTCAGTTGTTCCATGACACCTTTGAACTTCTCAAGCTCTCCCAAAAAATATTTTATGGCCTCAGGGCTATCGGGTCTCTGAGGGAGATCGAGTACATAGGTAGGGACATAGTCTCCCAATAATTCGTACATCTTTTTTTTGCTATCGCAGGTATTCTCGGCAACGACCATATCTACCAGGCCGAAGTGAGAGCAGGATCTTACACCAGAGCAACCGTCATTAATGATCGAGCCAAAAGAAGACTTGACAAGCGGACAGATATTCCTGGGCAAATACTGCTCCGCTATGGACACGGTGTCATTCTTACCCCCGCAGAGTATAACACGATCGACACCAGCCGCAAAGATGATCTCGTCAGGCACGAAAAGGCATAAAGTGCCAACTATCTTTTTTCCAGCTTTCCTTTCCTCTGTTATCTGGCAAATCCGCGCATTATATGAATTTTTAACGTAGTCAAGACTTTTAAAATGTGTCATTATCTCTACAAAATACTTCTGATTACTATATTAAATCGTTTTCTTATTCCTGCAATATAGTTCCGATTTTCTGCAGTTACGAATGACCACTCTCAGTCATTTCCAATTTTTCCTCAATAGTTCCAAGAAAATATCAGGAAAAGAGTGAAATTTTCGATATAACATCTAACAAATACACTAATACGATTAGTAAAATTTAAGTGAGTATATTTAAATTCCGGTACGTTTAGATAAATTCAAGCTTTGCCTCTTTGGGGTGTCCTTGCAGGCTACAGGGCTTAAGCGATATACAAAAAAAGAAACATCCTCATGTTGAAAGGCAATAGCCTTTGCCGCCACCATTTTACAGATTCCAGGAAAGGCTTGTTAAAAATGCAGTTTTTATCTCTAAAAAGTTAGCTTTAGAGTTCAATTGCATTTTATTTATTGTAAAGAAACTCTATTAAACAATAATATCTAATCCCTTAGGGATGCTGGGGAAAACAAAGCGCTACCTTAAGGTTATTCGAGTTCTTTTAAAGTACAACCTTATTCCGGAACTCTACCGGGAGCTGCGTACGGATTATATTTCAAATCCTGATTGTACCTGTGCTTTTGATCTCGAAAACAGGCAGACAGCGGTAAAACTCAGGCAGGCTTTTGAAGAGCTCGGGCCAACTTTTATCAAAATGGGACAGACCATGAGCAAGCGGCCTGACCTTGTTCCCCAACCTTATGTTATAGAAATGGCAAACCTTCAGGATAAGGTTAAGCCAATTCCTTTTGAGGAAATGGCCGAATCCCTTGACCTTGCTTGCGTCTGTGAATATGAGACACGCACAGAGCGCAATCGGAAAAAAAGTGAAGAAGAACTGAGGGCGGAAAGGGAAAGAAGAGCAAAAGCCTTCATTGAGATTTTTGACAGCTTTGATTCCAATCCCACTGCCTCCGGCTCAATTGCACAGGTTTACAAAGGGGTTATTGAAGGCAAGCCCGTGGCTGTAAAAATTCTTCGCCCAAATCTCATTGATACTATTAATATCGACCTTTCTATCCTGAACGATTTCAAGCCTGTAATAAAAAAGGTGCTTGGGGTAGGAAAGAAATTCGATATCGATGCTTTTTTACTGGAGATCCGGGAGATGCTTACCCGGGAATTTGACCTCAGGATCGAAGCCGTTAATATGAGGCGTTTTGAGGACAATTTTAAGAATGTGAAAAATGTTGCAGTGCCTGAAATTTATCCGGATTACTGTTCTGCCAATGTCCTTACAATGGAATTTATTCAGGGAACCCAGATCAAGGACATAATTGATATGTCGCTGCCGCAAAGCAAGAAATCGGAATATACGCGCACTATTACCAAGAGTTACCTGAAACAGGTCTATATCGACGGCTTTTACCACGCAGACCCCCATGGGGGTAATATGATAGTCCAGGAAGACGACACCATTGCCTTTATCGATTTCGGGGCTGTTGGCAGTATCGATGATGAGCTCAAAAAGAATATGCTGGATTTTTATTACGCTATCAATAACAGGGATGTGGAGGGGGCGACCCAGGGTTTCCTGAAAATCGGGGGCGTGGATGCCAGGGATGTGGATATCCGAAGGCTCAGGAAGAATATGGATGAGCTGATCGCAAACCAGAACTACGGGCTTGAAGGCAGGCAGAGTGACGACTACGCCAAACTTGGCCTGAAATATGATATCCGACTTCCCGGAGAGTTTTCAACCCTGCAGAGGGCAATCCTGCTTATCGAGGGAGTCTGCCTGGAACTGGATCCGAGATACAACATTAAAACTATTGCAATTCCGGTACTGATGGATGCCTACAAAAAACTCAATATTCCGAAAGGAGCTGCCCTTCATATTGAATTTTCTGCCGAACCGATAGACGAAAAAGCCGAATTAAGGGCTGCAATAAGAGAAGTTGCCGACAAAATGGAAGAAATGGGAGATAAGTTCCTTTCCGGAAAACAAAAAGAAGGCAAAAGAAGTTTTTTTTCAAAGGGGTTTTACTTTGCTGTTCTGCTTATTGTCTCGACTTATATCCTGTTAAATGGAGATGCTTTTTCCTGGGTCGGATTGGTCGGGTTCGGAGGAACGATCCTGATGGCTCTTCTTTCTGTAATTCGGGGTAACTGAGATAACCCTGAATTGGTAAAAAAGCTCAATGAATTGGTAAAAAAGCTCTAATAAATGAAAATATAAAATAATGTAATAAAAACGGATAAAATAATGTAAAAATTAAAAAATTCAGAATTCACCAATGGGGGGAGTTGAATTTCTGGTAGAGGAAACCTTGAAAATTGAAGGAATGGCATGTGACCACTGTGTCATGAGGGTAGGGAGAGCTATTGCTTCCGTGCAGGGAGTAACTGAGGTGGATGTGAATTTGAAGAAAAAGGAAGCAGTTGTGGACTTCGAAGAGTCCAGGACGGACCTGGAAAAGATTAAGGCAGCTGTCCGAGAAGCAGGGTACGAGCCCTTATGATTCGGTTTTTCTTTATGCTTACCTCTACTTTCTCCTTTTGGCTCTGGCAGGTAGTAAGAACTTCAGCAAATTTATGCCGTGGGGGTTAGTTACTGAAAAATTATGGTCAGAGAACGGCTCTCAAAAATGATTTCGGGATAAAACAACTAGTGTCGCGTCAACAGCAAAATGTCGTATAAAATCGATCACAACCATTCAGAATCGTTAAATCTTTGAGGATTGACGCGACACTAGTGTCCTGTCAACTAAAAACTGTCGAGATAAATTGGCAATAGATAGGGTAAAATTCTCACATTTTTATCCGACACTTCTTGATTGACGCGACACTAGTGTGATTAAAGCAAATAGTATTAAGAAATTAATTTGGGGTGACTATGGCAGACAGCAAAAATCTCATAATCGGCCTGTTGGTAGTGGTGGTAATAATACTTCTCGCCTTTTTAGCCTTAAGGCCAATGATGTATGGTTCAACTTACGGCCCAGGTGGCTACCAGCCCTCGCAGATGGGGCCGGGAATGATGTACGACCAAAACTACAACTACAGCTCTGGATCCGGAATGATGGGTAATATGATGATGGGCAATATGATGGCGTTGTACTATCCTGAGTCCAAACCCATAACCCAGGATGATGCCCTAAGAAGCATGGAGAGCTTCGCCAGACAGTACGGCTCGAATGTGGAGGTTGAGGACTTCATGGCCTTCAGCAGCAACTATTATGCTGTTCTGAAGGATACAGACAGCGGCCAGAACATAGCCGAAGTACTGGTAGATCGCTATTCCGGGTCGGCTTATCCTGAACCAGGGCCGAATATGATGTGGAACACGCGCTACGGCGCGGGAAGAACGCAGGCAGGAAGTACTGGCTACGACCTGGCCGGGGCGAAGAAGCTGGCAGAGGATTTCCTGGCAGGCTATCTGCCGGAAGCGCAAATCATGGAGTCTAATGAAATGCCCGGCTACTACACCTTCGACTTCGGACGGAAGGATATCGAGGGCATGCTGAGCGTGAACGCCTACAGCGGTCAGATCTGGGTGCATACCTGGCATGGGTTCTATGTGAGCGGGATGAATGTAACAAGCTGAAGCCCGGAAAACGCTCAAGAAAGGATGGAAGTGCATAGATTTTCCAGTGATTACAGAACCTCGAATAACTTAAGTGTAAATTTTTTTTCGGCCAAAACTATAATTTCGGTTGAGGGAGGGGTTACAATAGATGGATTTATGAACAACTATGGTTACGGCATGATGGGGTATGGAGGTATGTTTTTCGGACTCCTTTTCTGGATTCTTATAATTGTGGTAGCTTATCTGCTAATCAAATGGCTTGTTGAGCAGAACAAAACCCGTGGTGGTGAAGAGAAATCTGCGCTGGACATTGCAAAGGAAAGGTATGCGAAAGGTGAAATTACTGAAGAAGAATTTGAAGAAATAAAAAAGCACTTAGTATGAGAGATTCGGTGCTGATCAGGAACTTGGCATGGACTCTCTTCCGGAAGCTGGTGCTCCCTTCCTCCCTTTACTTCCATGCTTTGGCCTAACTGCCACTGGTAGGCCTAATCCGGCAAGTGTTAAGGGTTAAGGAGAAGATTGCCCTATGTTTTGAGGCAAAAATTCCAGTTTTAAAGCTGATGAGTAATATTATATATGTGTTAATATAAATGTCAATGAAGGGGGGAATATATGAAGTTAGATGTAAAAGCATTTACTCTGGCCAGTGGCATTGTATCGGGTATAAGCAGCCTGGTAGTAGTTCTCTTCGCAGTGTTAACTGGGCGGGGGCTTCAATTCTTGGAGATAATTGCGGCCTTCCATCCAGGATATACGCCTACCGTACTGGGTGCGGTGATTAGCGCCATTTGGATGCTAATTTACGGTTTAATTGTGGGCGCATTGTTTGCTTATATCTACAACTATTTCGCAAAGTGATGAGATCAGCCGGCAATTTTTTTGGCAGGATGGCCTATTAGCAGAGCTTATCTCTGCCGAAAACTTTTCACTTTTTTTGCGTCAGAAGGAATTGAGCGATTGAAAATAGCTGTGATCAACGTTGATTGGCTTCTTCACCCAGCAGATGCGCTGGCGGTGGAAAAGCATCTCCGGATGTTACCTGAAACCAAAAAGAGGAGATTCTCTGAATGAATGGAGCAAACCCCAGTTCAAAGAATAATTTCATCGTAAAGGCAACCGTGCTTTTTAGCTTAGCTAGTGCATCGATTCCAAAATATGTCAAAAAATAAGTGTATGAATTTATATCAAGGAGGGATGAATGCATTATACATTTCTCAGCTAGTCTCAAACGAATATTTGAACCATGGAAAACACGGAAGACACGGAATTAAGAAAGCATGGGCACAGTTCTTCCGTGCTTTCCGTGCTTTCCGTGGTTTTCGTGTCTTGATTGGGTTTTTCCGTGTCCGCCTGTACTTTCTATAATAATAGAGCGTCTAGTAACTTTGATGTGAACGTTGCGTTCGAAACTGTATTTATTTCCAAATTATGTATCTGTTTTGGAATCGATACACTAGTGTCGCGTCAACAGCAAAATGCCGTATAAAATCGATTGCAACTATTCAGAATCGTTAAATCTTTGAAAATTGACGCGACACTAGTATCACGGCAATTTAATTCTTGCACATAGTTTTTGGCAGCACCCCATCAGTACATAACGATTCAGAGCTTAATAGATTATCAATAACTAAACGTTCTTGACACTAGTGATTTTTAATTTTACGCTCATCACTGGATTTTGGTACTGAGTCGTTTTTTCAACTTATAGATGTATATTTGTCTCAGGAGACTGTGATGTATCTGGGCATGGTTTTAGCACTGCTGCCAGCTGCATTTTTTACCGTTAAGGTAACAGTAAATTTTCCTTTTTTAGTATATGTATGTGTAGCGTTACGGGTTGATGAAGTAGTTCTGTCTCCAAAATTCCAACTCCATGAAGTTGGAGATCCTGTGCTCTTGTCAGTAAACTGTACCTTAAACGGCGCTTTTCCTGATGTTGGAGACGCTGAAAAAGCAGCAACCGGTTTTTGTGCAGCTGCTGTCACTTTTATATAACTGGATTTTGTCACCGTATTACTACCTGCAGCATTGGTTGCTGTAAGTGTTACTGTATAGTTTCCTGCTGATGAATATCTATGTGTTGGATTCTTAACTGTCGAATTTGTTGTTCCGTCTCCAAAACTCCAGTTCCAGGCAGTCGGTGTTCCTGTGCTTTTGTCGGTAAAGGCTACACTCAAAGGTGCAGTTCCTGAGATAACATTGCTGCTGAAGTTTGCAATCGGCTTTTGTATGGCAGCTGCTACCTTAATATAACTGGATTTTCTTACTGCACTACTCCCCGCAGAGTTGCTTACTGTGAGTATTACCGTGTAACTTCCTGCTTTTGAATAATTATGCGTTGGATTCTTTATTGTTGAATTTATTGTCCCATCCCCAAAACTCCATTTCCATGAGGTAGGAGAGCCTGCGCTTGTGTCGTTAAAGGAAACACTTAAAGGTACAGTTCCTGAAGTAACATTGCTAGTGAAACTTGCAACCGGTCTTTGCGGAGCTGCTACCTTAATATAACTGGACGTTCTTACTGCACTACTCCCTGCAGAGTTGCTTACTGTGAGTATTACCGTGTAACTTCCCGCTTTTGAATATTTATGTGTTGGATTCTGGATTGTTGAATTTGTTGTCCCGTCTCCAAAACTCCATTTCCATGCGGTAGGGGAGCCTGTACTTTTGTCGGTAAAGGCTACGTTCAATGGTGCCGTTCCTGAGGTGACGTTACTGCTGAAGTTTGCGACCGGTTTTTGTACAGCTGCCACCTTAATATAACTGGACTTTGTTACTGCATTACTACCTGCAGAGTTGCTTACTGTAAGTATTACCGTATAATTTCCTGCTTTTGAATAATTATGTGTTGGATTCTTAACTGTTGAATTTACTCCGTCTCCAAAGCTCCATTTCCATGAAGTTGGCGTTCCTGTGCTTGTGTCAGTAAAACCTACATTTAGAGGCGCAGTTCCTGAGGTGACATTGCTAGTGAAATTCGCAACCGGTTTTTGCACGGCTGCTGACACTTTTATGTAACTGGATTTTGTTGTGCTATTACTGCCTGCTGAATTACTTACTGTAAGTGAAACCGTATAGTTTCCTGCTGTGGAATATTTATTCGTTGGATTCTTAATTGTTGAATTTGTTGTTCCATCTCCGAAACTCCAGTTCCAGGCAGTCGGTGTTCCTGTACTTGTGTCATTAAAGCTGACATTTAGTGGTGCCGTTCCCGAGGTGACGTTACTGCTGAAGTTTGCAACAGGTAATTCTGGTTTCTGTTCTTCTACTGAGACAGTGCACGTGTATATATCGGAGTTTCCATTTCTCCCATCATTCCACACTATTCTGTCACCATAGATTGCAGGATCTCCCTGCCACGATTTGTTTGTTGTAAACTGAGTTTCATTAGTGGAGATATTGTAAATGCAGATGTCGGTGTTTCCATTACGATTGTCTTTCCACACTATCCTGTTCCCGTAGACTGCAGGATCGTACTGATCGGATTCGTTTGTGGTGATACGGGTTTCAGTGGGCGTAGAGAGATCGTACATGTAAATGTCCCAGTTTTCATTTCGAGCATCCTGCCACACAATTCTGTCACTATAAATTGCAGGAAGAACCTGGTCTGATTCAGTGGAGGTGATATGAGTTTCATTGGAAGTTGAGAGATCGTACATATAGATATCCCAGTTTCCGTTTCGAGCATCCTGCCATACTATCCTGTCCCCGTAGATAGCAGGTTCCACCTGGTCGGATTCATTTGTGGTAATTTGAGTTTCAGTGGAAGTAGAGAGATTATACATGTATATGTCAGAGTTCCCATTTCGATTGTCATCCCAGATTATCCTGTCATTATAGATAGCAGGACTGGATGCCCACGATTCATTTGTGGTAATTTGAGTTTCAGTGGAAGTCGAAGTATTGTACATGTATATATCGGCATTTCCATTTCTCCCATCTTCCCAAACTATTCTATCCCCGTAGATGGCAGGACTGGATACCCACGACTTATTTGTGGTAATTTGAGTTTCAGTGGAAGCAGAGAGATTATACATGTAAATATCGGTGTTTCCATTACGGTTGTCATTCCACACTATCCTGTTCCCGTAGATAGCAGGATCGCACTGATCCGATTTATTGGTGGTTATCCGGATTTCCGTAAAGTTAGGAGCCTGAATATTACTGGCTGTCGAGTTTCCGGATTTAGAAGCGTACTTTGTGTTCCCGTATGCGCCTATGTTAATTCTGTTTCCATTGTCTTCCGGTTCTGCAGAGTAGTCCGAAAACTCGTATCCTGTATCAATGCAGGGGGAGCTTATGCTGTCATTCACCCAGTTGCTTCCGTTCCAGCGCCCTGCTTTTGATTTTAAATGGTAGTCATTTTTGCTCCTATTTGCATACTCAGGGTATACTTCTATATTCGAAGGTGAGGCCTGGGCGCCTTCATAGTCACCGCCTGTGTTGTTATAAAAGCAGTTATTCTGCAGGACAAAAGAATGAGTGCCTGTAAGCAGGTTATAAGCTCCATATCCGCCTCCACCGGCTGAAGAGAACCTGGTGTTTGTTATAATGTTATTTCTTGCCGTAATAACATACCCTGAACCCGGTACTGTTGAATAAGTTTCCTTCTGGGAGATGGCGGAACCATAGCATCCGTCAAATACGTTGTTCTCAACAAGGACATTGAATCCGCTGGATACGATTCCTCCTGATGTGGGGCTGCTTTTTTTTGTTCCTGTATCGTAAATCCGGTTATGGTGAATACTGACATTAGCTGAGGAAAGAGAATAAGAAGGCCCTGATCCGAAAATCCAGATGCCTGCAAGAGCAGTCCTGTATATTGTGTTATTATACACCTCAATATCATTCATTGTGGGCGTTCCGTACTTCTGGATCTCAATCCCTGAACCTCCAGTATTTTCGGAGGTAATGGTGTTATTGTAGAAACTTGCATGGTTTGTATTATATAATCTCAGGCCACTGTTTGTCCTGCAGGTTATTGTGTTGTTGTAGGCTTCCACGTCTGAACAGCTACTGGCATAAAGAGAATCATGTCCCAGTCCGTATATTTTGTTGTTATAAAACTTTATACTGGAGCAACTATCGGTTTTTAATCCGTCCCCGTGATTGTTAGTCAGGTTCATATCATACACGCTTATGTTCTGACAATAGCTCAGATGGATAAGATTGTAGTAGCCTTTTCCACTAATAACATTGGTATTTCCTTCCCGGTTTCCGTCAATCGTAAAACCCCGGATGGTAATATCACGGCTATTAAAGCTTCTTTCCATTATCAAGGGCTTTGAGACTTCCCAGGTAGCATTGCTGACAAGTTTGATTTTTGCACTGGAATCTCCCTCAAGAGTTGTATTGCTGCCGATAAGAAGAGTATCATTTATGGAGTATGTGAAAGGGCCTTTGAGGTAGACAGTTGTATAATTGGAGTTTTCAGCTACTAACTGAAGGGCCTCGTTAATCTGTACATGGTCATCTATTTCATCACAGGTAAAATTCCCACTTCCGTTCCCCGACACGTAAACGATCGTCTCGGAAGTCATGCACAAAGCTAAAGGAAGATTAGCAAGAATAAGGAACCCGACAAAAAAAAAGATTTTTAACTTTCGATGCAACGAACTATCACCTGTGAAAATCTATTCAATAAATTTTTAATTATCTGATACGAAATAATTATTCAGTCTTGCGCTTAATTTGATAATAATTTCAGGTTTTTTTCTGGTCATCTCTTTTAATATGCTGAACTTTGGAACCCGTAAGCTCTGATTTAACAGACAGTATTCACTACCAAAGATTTGGGGTTATAGGAGAAATCCTAAAAAATGATCCTTAATTGAAGGCTAATGTATCTTCTTTACAATCCAGGAAAAAACCAGGACTCTACTTCTCCTTTTCGGGTCGCAATCTCCTATGTGAACAGGTTCTTTCATCTGTGAACAGAAGAACTACATTTCAGTTTATGTTTTCAGCTTATGTTTTCAGCTTATGTTTTCAGCTTATGTTTTCAGTTTATGTTTTCAGCTTATGTTTTCAGCTTATGTTTTCAGCTTATGTTTTCAGTTTATGTTTTCAGCTTATGTTTTCAGCTTATGTTTTCAGCTTATGTTTTCAGCTTATGTTTTCAGTTTATGTTTTCAGCTTATGTTTTCAGCTTATGTATTGAATTAATTTAGCTAGTCGAATTATACTTTATTCATTCTGTTATAAAAATTTTTGTGAAAAGTTGTTAGAAATCACATTCAAGATCGAGGTTTCTTTTTTGCCTGTTAATATCCTAACTTAATAATTATTTTTAACCTCCTTTCCTCTAACGAAGAGATTTACTTTTTTTATACATTAATGCTACAAGCAGGCAGGCAACTCCGTAACTTATCTCAAAACCTGGTGTACTCTTAATTTCTTTCTGTTCAGTTTCCAGCCCATTATTTTCTGTATCATGTTCATTACTTGTTCTATTATCAGGTTCAAGCTCCATCTCAGTTTTATTTTCTCCTTGAATGCTTTTTTCTTTTCCTGCTATAGCAAAGGAAGAAAATTCCGAGACGTTAGCTGTGAAATACAGATACCTAACGTCTTCCCCTGACAAACTGGTTGAAAGTTGATTCCATTTGCTGTCGTTGTACCTGTTCAGGGTAATAGAAGACTGGTCTATACTATTATTTTGCAGCCAGGATTTTTCTACCTTGAAGCAGATTACCGGGTTTTCGATATTCTTTGAAGTTGCAAATCTACCATCTCCAATCCAGACGTTAAAGGACTTGTAAACCTTATCAGAAGGCAGGCTTGGAACCAGAGCAGATTTTCCCTTCAGCATTTCGACAATGGCTGTAGTCTTGCCAGCGGTCTTTTTTGCATCGAAGCTCACATATACAACACAGGTTGTGTTCTTCGTGAAGTCAAACTTTACAGCTTTTCCGTTTATAATGAACGCCTGTGCCAGTTCTTTTACTTCGACGTTCTTTGCCGGTTCACGAGATACTCCGGAACTTCCACTACTGCTACTGCGGCTTCTTCCATTTGTCTCATCATCTGTGCTTTCGTTGTCTTCTGAATTGTTTCCGCTTCCTTCCGTGACAGTTATTGTGCCGAGTTTTGAAGCCGTGCCGTTCTCATTGATTGCGGTGAGGTTAACTGTATGATTTCCGGGAACTGTGTACACATAAACCGGGGCTTCTTCAGAAGAGTCAGTGATTCCGTCATTGTTGAAGTCCCAGATCCTTGATGTTTTATTTTGAGAAAGGTCAGTAAACTGGACAGAAAGAGGTGCAGGACCCTGCGTGGTGTTGGTACTGAAGTTCGCCATGGGAATTACTGATGCATTTTGTCCTAAAACAGTTATTGTGGCAAGTTTTGAATCCGTACCATTTTGATTGGTTGCGGTTAGGTTGGCGGTATAGTTTCTCGTTGCGTAGTAAGTATGCGCTGGATTTTGCTCGGTTGAACTATTTCCGTCTCCAAAGTCCCAGTTTCTTCCGGTTGCGTATTGGGAAGAGTCAGTAAACTGAACGGAGAGAGGAGCAGGGCCGATACTGGTATTAGTGCTGAAATTTGCGATAGGGAGCAAAGGCTCTAACTTTTGAGCAGGAACTACAAGAGGCAGATAGTCAATATTTACTCCATTGAGAGAATAATGTCCCTCTGATATGCCATCTCCATTGGCATCAGAACGAGTCTGAGAAAAGCCATTTCCCGTAGGCGTTGCCCAATAGTTTCCACATATGTAAGGGCCGCCTATGATGTTAGTACCCGCAGTTCTGGTCGTATTCCAGATACCTGGAGACCCATATCTTGAATAACCTCCTAAATTTACATTTGCAGCGTTGTTAAAGTAATTGTTGTAAATAAGGTTTGTACCGGTAGAATAATCTTCATAACCGTATTTTTTATTCAAGCTTATAATATTACCTACGATAGTGTAGCCGCCGCAACCATTTACACTAATGCCGACATCGTTTTTCGTAATCGTATTTTTTTCAACCCGGGTTCTATTTTCAATTAGGGTTGCATCTCCATTTCCTGTATTTATTCCGGTTCCACAGTTTGATATCTTATTGTTACTGACAATATTTTCAAAACCTTCCATATAGGTAATTCCGTCTTGACAGTTTGAAACTTCATTGCCGTTTATGATATTCCCACTGCCTTCTCTGAAGGTAATTCCATTTTGACAGTTTAAAATTTCATTGTTACTAACAGTATTTTTTATGCCTTCCGAAACGGTAATTCCGTCCTGACAGTTTGAAATTTCATTGTTATTTACTACGTTGAGTTTACTTCCTGTTGAAATCTCAATGCCGGATACATAATTCAGTATTTTATTATTCTCAATCCGGCACTTGCCTGTTCTGTAAATAACTGCAATTCCACTGTTCTCATCAGCGCCCTTTATGGTGAAGCCTTTAATAGTGATATTAGATGCCCAAATCGTGAAACCAGATCCCTGTATTGTAGTATCGTCAGGGTTACCTGATTGAGACATAATTATAAGATCATTAGTATGTGTAGAAATCTTCTCTTTATAGACACCAGGTTCTACAATAATTGTATCACCTGATATTGAATTGTCTACTGCAGTCTGTATCGATTCGCCGTTGTGCACAATAAGCTCAGTTGCAGCTGCTCCACTGCCTGCAATAGCTATGCTAACAACAAAAGCTACTTCAAATAACATCATTCCGTATTTTTTGCTTTCCACACAACAACCGCCCAAATAAAATATGTTTGAATTTTTTGGAATTTGAATTAATTCCTCAAAAAGTAAGCATCTGGCTTTTATTTGATTTATTAATCTGAAGTTAATATTTTTATAAAGTATTCTTGATTACTTTGAGCCTATTTATGTTATGATACCGGTTTTTATTTTTCAAACCTTGTAATTTTTCATCATATTTTTTATATTGTTCTATCCTCTCAACTACTTTATATTTTTTATTCCTCTGGGCTATAGAGCGACGTGTGAGATATTACAATGGATAACGTGGAATATTCAATTGAAGTTATAAAATCAAAAAATATTGGTGACCTGTGCAATAACAAGCTGGTGTTTTTCAAGATATTTGCATACCCGCGCTTTCTTTTCAGAATTGTTATTAATATCTGAAGAAGACACATTTTTGATCCTTCCGATGTTAGCTCTATATCTCGAGGGGACTCAATTTCATTTATGAACTCTAAACGCATTCGGACTCTCAAGTCGGGGAAACCGGGTGAAGATCCTGTTGCTTACTGGATGAGCCGCGACCAGCGTGTGGAAGATAACTGGGCTTTGCTTTTTGCCCGGAGAATGGCGATGGATGTCGCATACCTTTAGTTGTGGTTTTCTGTCTGAAGAATGGGTTTTTAGGAGCTTTAAGAATACATTATGAGTTCATGTTAAAAGGGCTTCAGGAAGTTGACAAATCCCTTGCCCTGAAAAAAAATACCTTTCTTTTCCTGCGAGGAGAAAGGCTTCCCTGCAGAGGAGTTTGTCAGGAAATACGGAATTGGTACTCTGGTTACTGATTTTAGCTCACTTCGGGTTAAGAAGACGTGAATGGAGAAAAGTTGTATCCATGCGTCTTCGGTTAAGTGAGGAATCGTGATAAATTGTCTCTATTTCCACAAAAGCTGTCAAATATTTTAAGAGATTGTGAGGTGGAGCAGAGTATCGATTTCATGTAAACAGGCCAAAATTTAAGGCCGGCTTCTAATGTAAAATCGATAGCTTTCAGGCAAGAAAATTCCTTAACCGATGACCAATGAAGTTGTATCAGGTATTGAAGTTCCCTTTTTTGAAGTGGATGCCCACAATGTCGTCCCCTGCTGGGAAATTTCTCAAAAAGAGGGATATGCTGCCCATACATTCCGCCCGAAACTCTACAGGCTCCTCCCGGAATTTCTTGATGAGTATTCGGAACTTGAAGCAGGGCTCGAATTTCCTGAAATTTCTTCAAGTTCAGGAAAGCTGGAAAGCTTCCCAAAAATACAGGGGAGCGAAATCGAAACGCTTCTTCCTGAAGATCTCTCTGAGGAGAATGCCGATTCCTTCTCTGAACCGGAATATTTCGAACCTGGAGAAAGAGTTGCTAGTGTCGCGTCAATTTTCAAAGATTTAACGATTCTGAATAATTGCAATCGATTTTATACGACATTTTGCTGTTGACGCGACACTAGAAAAGTAATGGATAATTTTCTTGCTGAAAAGCTTGACTCCGACTTCGCCCTTCGAAACGATCCCATGAAAGATGGAGTATCCGACCTTTCCACTTACTTTTCAATCCTCTTTCAATGCTTTCAGTTCCGAAAGTACTTTTTCGGCATGCCCTGCAGCTTTAACATTATCCCATACTCTGGCAATTTTTCCTTCAGGGTTTATGAGAAATGTTGTTCTGACAGCACTTATAACTTCTTTGCCTTTGAAATGTTTTGGGTGCAGGACATCGTATGTTCTGTGAATATCCGCCTGTTCATCGGAGAGCAGCTTTATTTTAAGTTCTTTCTTCTCGATAAATCGTCTATGGGATTCCATACTATCCCTGCTAACCCCGAGAACTACTGCGTTTTCAGCTTCAAAATCTTTTCTCAAACAACTGAAGTTTTTTGCTTCCAGGCTGCACCCTGGCGTGTTATCTCTCGGATAAAAGTAAAGGACTACCCATTTTCCTCTGAGATTTTCAAGACATGTCCGGTTCCCGTCCTGATCCAGCAGACAAAAATCAGGAGCAGATTGCCCCATTTCCAGTGATGTTTTTGTCATAATTTTCCCCTTATAAGTCCGTAGCGCATTAGTGCGGTTACTGAATAATTATATAAAAATTATATAACTTTATCTTATCATTTTATTTATATTTTATATGTTTTTTTCATATCTACCCGTTTTTGCTTTAAAATTCATCCTTTACGTTTCCAGGGCAGCGATGCAGCTTCAAATGCCAGAAGCGGCCCTAAAAAACATCCTGCCCAGAACAAAAGCCCGGCTATCCCCAGGCCAAAGAAGTAAAGATGTTTTCTTGTTGATGTTGTACCATAATCCTCATCTTTCAGGCTTAAAGCAAGTGCGGTGACTCCAAGCCCTATACTTGCCAGAATCAGAAAAAGAGTAATAAAAACTCTTGGGAAAATATGAACTTTTGCTCAATGAAATCAGTATTTGGAAAATAAATGATAATCCTGTGCCCAGAAAGAGGCCTGCAAGAATTCCGGAAATCCTCGCGGGATTGAAACTGGCTACAACTTCCCTTTTGAAGAACATTTCCAGAAGACCGACTGCGAAAGTTATTCCTAATGGAGCGAAGATCAAAAGCAGGCTCTGTCCCTCCCAGCGGTAGATCTTTATCTGGCTGAAGGGGAAGGATATCCATTCGGTCAGGGTAAAAGTTTCTTTATTATCCTGTAACTATCCCGTAATTCCCTCCTTCCTGTGCAGAACTAACTACAACGTAATATTTCCCGCTTTCAGGAGCTTTCAGATCGGGCCTGGCAAGAGAATAAAAGGCACTCGGGGTAAATCCTTCATATACGGGTTCTCAGGCGGGTCACTGGAATAAACTTTTACTCCATACCCTTTTCGACTTCCACTGTCTCTGGGATTTTCCCTTCGTCTGTAAGGCCCGGTCCCATAAGGATCATATCAGGAGTAAAACCCGCGTTGTCCGGTTCAACAGGAACAATAAATCCGAGTACAATTCTTTCTCCTCTCCATCTCAAAACTGTAGTATCGAAGGTCTCCGGAAGCAAGTTGTCCGTAAAGAACCCTGGATTTTGCAGGATCTTCAATAGGAATAGCCGTCTCAGGGCTTTTGCCTTCCCCTCCGAAAACCGGCACATGGGCAAGGGCAGGAGTAAGTGAAAGATATATAAAAGTCGACAGAATAAGAAAAATTCAAGAACCCCAAAATCCCCACTGTTTTCAGGAACTATATTTTTCTTCTTTTTTCTCCTGTAGCCGGTAAATAAGTATCAGAATAAAGAACCAGACACAGAATTGTGAACCTAATTTCCAAATTTGGTGAACTTTCTCCTTCCGAAAACCCTTTCTTAAATGTGCTCGGAATTCATCTTATGAGAATCTGGGACATACCTCCTGAGAAGATGTGCAGGCAGCACCTTCTGGGGGAACATCGTGAGTTGCATGCTCTATGGTCCATAATTACCAATAACAAGAAGGCCTATGCCCATCATCCTGAAACCCTGCGCTGGAGGGGAAAGCTGAAGGCTCTTTACCTGAGGCATGAATCCCTTGTCAATGAGATGAAAGAGCGCGGGTATACGCATCATACTCCTCTTGACCCTGCCCTTGCGGCAGGAGAAGCTTTTCAGGACGAACTTGTAACTTCTTATGAGGAACAGGTCCGAATCCTGAAAGAAAGAGGATGCGAGTGCAGAGTTTGAATTGATCTTTTTTCAGGGGAATTCCAATTCAGCTTTCCTGTAAAGAGATTCCCTGTCTTCTGCTGACAATATCTTTTCGATTATTATGGAAAAGAGAAGGAAGAGAGGAATACATACTGCCACCTGAATTGCCGTGAATCTGGCTCCCATATATGAAATTTCATAGAGTAAAAGGGGAATTTTGGTCGTGGACCATACGCCAAGGAAAAATAATACGTATGCAAGCTTTGCTTTTTTCTTCATTAGAAGTACCGCTATTGGAAAGGCGATATAAAGGGGGCCTGCTGCAGCAGATCCTAAAAATAAAGCTGTGAGTATCCCTTTAAGACCTGAGTTTTCTCCCATATACCTGATGAACGTTTCTTTAGGGATCCAGGTATCGAGCAGGCCCATAAAAACAAAGATAGGAGGGATAAGGCCGAGCATTTCTTGCGTGTTCGATACTGAAATTTTGAAGGCTTTTACACCTGCAGGCATGTCCGCATAGTACAGGACTATTATAACGAAAGTAAAGGCTATGACAAACCTGAACTTTTTTACCAGGGCAATTATCCCTGTTTTCAGACTCATTTTTCTGGATTTGATAGTTTTATTTTCAGGTTTTATACCTGTGTTCCCGGGATTGGTGGCTGTGCCTTGAGTATTCATCGTCACATGAACCTCCAGATCACTATCGTGAAAATTAAAGATACAAAAAGTGCGAATGCGTTTCTCAGGATCGCTGTGCGTTTATTGAAGTATTTGATCTCCAGGGGCAGGGTTACAACCCCCACTGCCATAAGTGAAGAAACAAAGGCTGCAATCTGTGCGTATCCTGCTCCCCCATCAAGAAGGGCAGCTCCCAGCGGAAAAGCAACAAAACCCGGGATCAATGCAATAGAGCCTGCTGTCAGTGAAAGAACAATACCAGAGAAGCCGGATTCTGAACCTATAAGCTTTGAGATAGTTTCCGGGCTTAAAATGGCCAGGATAATTCCTGCAAACATCATAACTGAGAGGATTTCCGGAAGAAGACCTGAAAAGGATTTCCAGGCTTTAAGGAGAGCCATTCTCGTTTTTTTCCGATCCTTTAAGTAAGAAACAATCAGGAAAAGCAACGCAAGAGAATAAAGGTAAACATTACTCAAGGGAACCGCCTCAATTTTGGTTATATCAGAATGCTCGGACTTCGGCCTCATAGCTTTTCGTAAGTTTCCAGGAAAAAATCCAGGTCTTGCTTTCTCCTTTCAATATCCTGCTTGAGTTCGCTCAGTTTTTCCATTCCTTTCTGGGTTATTTGGTACCATTTTTTTGCCGGCCCGGGTTCCGAGGTATCCCAGTAGGCCTCAACAGCTCCTGCTTTCTCCAGATCATTCAGTGCCCTGTAGAGGGCAGGAGTATCTATGAGATTAAAAGGCGTCTCTTCTTCAAGTCTTTTGAACAAAAGAGCTCCATAAGCTGGCTTCTGTGCCAGAAAAAGCAGTATAAATGCCGGAGTATGGCGGAAGTATTTATTTATGGACATAATGATACGTTTGCTTTTTTGATACATTTGCTTTTGTTGATCGACATGAATCTTATTTAATTTCATCTATTCTTTTTTGACACCTTAGTGTAATCAACACTAAGGTGTATCTTGTATGTATACTTTCTGCTTTGAGTGATAACTCTATTTCTCCTGCTTTTCCTGTCTTTCATCTTTAATCTACGAACTTTATATATACATATCGATAATCTAATATAGTAGTATCTCTAATCCAATAGAGAGAGAAAACTACTGGAAAGGATACAATTCTAAAATCTGCTATGTGGTGGAAAGGGAAATCTAAAAATTCAGTGTTTTTGCCGTCTTCCGGGAGAATGCAATGAAACTTGTGCTGGATGAGGAAGAAATCTGGATAATTGAGTGCATAAAAGAAGCTCATATAGACTGTGGTTTCCATATACGAGATGTTATAAAAAAGGCAAAAGCAGGATATGGATTATCCAGGTCAACAGTCTATGAAATAATGAGTTATCTGGAGTTTCACGGCCTTGTAAAAACGAATAAATCCGGCAACAGGGAACTTGATCAAAATATCTTCTATTTTGTAGTATGTCCGACGTGCGGAAAGGAAATTCCCGGAAGCGAATATGTCAAAGAGAACGGGCGGGCAACATGTGAGGATTGTTATCTTGAAGGACATTATCGAATCAAATTTGCAGACCCCATGGCAGTACGTTCTAAGAAACTTTTTAGAAAACAGCATGGTCTGGAAGGTACAGAAGGGTTGACAGAGCTTCAAAAAGAGCTCTACGATTTTATACAGGCGGAAGGAGGAGCTACGCCTGAAAAGATCTCGAAACTCTTTGGCCTTACACCCCAGGAAACCAGGAACCAGCTTGCAATATTGAGACACTGTGAGCTTGTGAAATGGCGAAAAATGGGAGATGAAATCTACATGGTGCCTTTTGATTCTTAACTTATTTGTAAAGCTGAATCTGTTAAGGAAGTGAAACGTTGACAGAAAAAATCGATATGGATGAAAAGCTAAAAATTATGGCCGGGCAACTTCCCGGTGTAATGAATGCGCTCTCCGGGCTTCATTCTGAAGTTATCAAGGATGGGGCTCTAAGTGCCAGAACGAAAGAGCTCATGATGGTAGGGATTGCAGTAGCCCTGCGTTGTGAATACTGTCTTTGGAAACACGTCCCTGAAGCTGTACGATTGGGAGCAACTCGTGAGGAAATTTTGGAGGCTGTCAGTACTGCCATACTTATGGCTGGTGGGCCTGCAGTAGCTTATGGATCTGTAGTCGTTCTTAAAATTCTGGATGAATTGGACATTTAAACAGATGAGGTGATATGAATTGACCGAAGGAAAAGCCAGTTTCTTCAAATGCCATATTTGCGGGTGTGAGCTGGAAAAAGAAGACTGTATTGAGGACGAAGGCAAGGTTTTCTGTGAGGACTGCTACATAGAAGGCCACCATAAAATCCAGGCTTGTAACCCCTGGGCAGTGCGTTCCAAAAAAATCTTCAGAGAAGGAGCCGGGCTTGAAGGAACAGAAGGCCTGACTGAACTGCAAAAAGCCATTTATGAATTCATCGTCTCCAGTGGTGGAGTAAAAAAGGAAGAAATTGCAAAAAAATTTGCGATATCTCTACTGGAAACCGAAAACCAGTTTGCTCTCCTGAGGCACTGTGAGCTGGTAAAAGGGCAAAAAAGGGCAGATGGTGTATATCTTGTGCCTTTTGAAAATAAATAAATCTGAAATATGTTTCTTTTTTCTTCTTTCTTTTTTCCAGGCTGTCTTTTGAGCCGGAAAATTTCCAGCTGGCTCCTTTTGGGGGGTCGATGCCCAAAACTGTTTCATGCTTGAAACCAATAAATAACAGGCTTTTTCTACTTCTAATTCTCTCAGTTGCGGTGTTTTATGATGGATGACTCAAAACCTTATTTCAACCCGGAAATCGAAACCATGGACAGGGGGGAACTTGACGCTCTCATAGAGGAGCGGGTGAGGTACACGGTAAAATATGCGGCAGAAAATTCTTCTTTTTACAGAAAATGGTTTGAAAAGCACAGTGTAGATCCTGCGGAAATTAAGACCCATGAGGATCTTCTAAATCTTCCCGTAATTTCGGGAAAAACTATCCGGGAAAACCAGCCTCCTAAAATAAAGGAATTCATGTTCAGGAGTATAGGCTGGGAGGATGTTTTTACCATCCATGAGACCAGCGGTACCAGCGGAACTCCCAAGAGCTTTTTCCTTACCTGGGAAGATTGGGAACGTTATGCGGAAAAATACGCCCGTATTTTCAGGTCACAGGGCTTCGGTTCCGGAGACAGGGTTGTTGTCTGCGCTTCTTACGGGATGAACGTGGGAGCAAACACAATGACTCTTGCAGCCAGACAGCTTGGCATGAGCATTATTCCTGAGGGCAAATGCACTTTTCCCTTGCGTGTCATCGAAGCCTATAAGCCGACAGGAATAGTGGGCAGCGTATTCAAACTTCTGAACCTTGCCCGACGGATGGAAGCAGAAGGCGTTAATCCTCAGGAATCAGGCGTAAACAAACTGGTCGTTGGAGGAGAAGCCTTTGCTGATGAGTCCAGAAATTACCTTTCGGAAATATGGGACTGCCCCGTATACAATACCTATGGGAGCACGGAAGGGACCATGTGTGGGGAATGTGATGAGGTTTCAGGGCTGCATGTGCCGGAAGACTTTGTCCACCTTGATGTTTACGATCCCCATATAGAGACTTTCGTACCTGACGGAGAGTGCGGAAGAGTTATTCTCAGCACCCTTTTGCCTGTTGGGGCAAAAGCAGGGACCCTTCTTCTAAATTATGATACCGAAGATACCACTGTTGTGCTTACACGCAAACCATGCCCCTGTGGAAGAACCCATATGAAAATCATGACTCCACAGCGAGAGGCAGAAACGGTATGGGTTGAAGGTACTTCCTTTAACCGCGTAGATGTGGAAAGAGGTATCTTCCAGCGTGAAAATATGGATTATCTGACCGGAGAGTACGAAGCTTTCCTTTATGGTGGGGAAGACGAGGGGGAAACTATGCTGAGGGTCAGCATGGAATGCGAAAATCCCGAAAATTGTGACAGATATCTTATAAAAGAAAATTTTCTCCGCACTTTCCTAAAGTATAAGCCTCCTCTTTCCCGGGCTTACGGAGAAGGCACCTTTAAAATCATCTTCAATTTCACAGGTCCTCTTGGGCTCGAGTTGAACAAAATCAGGGGTAGACCTAAGAGGCTTGTGGATAGAAGATAACGCGAAAAAATACTAGAAAATTCTTAACGCGAAAAAATACTAGAAAATTCTTAACGCGAGAAAAATACTAGAAAATTCTTAACGCGAGAAAAATACTAGAAAATTCTTAACGCGAAAAAAATACTAGAAAATTCTTAACGCGAAAAAAATACTAGAAAATTCTTAACGCGAAAAAAATACTAGAAAATTCTGTTAAGGTATTTTTTTTGAAAGTCTTATCGAAAAAGGAGTTGAATAACATTTCTTTTTCAGTTTTTGTTATTTTTTCACCTTTTTTTCCTTCAATATATGAGCCTATTTCTTTTCCTGTGGTAAACATTCATATTTCCCAAACATTAATATTACTGAAGAACAAATTATCTATTAATCAACTCTTTTATATTAGTGGTCAAGTGAAAAAAACATATATAGTATTACTCATAATAAACTAAAGTATTATCTTGCAGATAAATTTGAGATTACCTGGTGATACGATGGAAACAGAACTTATGAGGATAGGGGTTTCCCTTCCCGATACCCTTCTGGGTAAATTTGATGAGATTATCGAAAAAAGAGGTTATTCTTCCCGTTCGGAAGGCATAAGGGACGCCATCAGGAGTTATATTTCCTACTACGAGTGGATGGGTGATATTAAAGGCCATCGTGTTGGGACCGTTGCGGTTATTTACGACCACACAAAAAGAGGTCTTTCAAATGCCCTTGCGGATATCCAGCACCACTATTCTCACCTGATAAAGTCCTCCGTGCATATCCATCTCGATCATGACAACTGTTTTGAGGTAATTGTTCTGGATGGGGACGGCGAAGAAATTAAAGAGCTTGCAGAAGCTATAATGGCTCTCAAAGGAGTAAAATTCTCAAAGCTTACAACTGTAGCATCAAACGAAAAGATCTGACCATTTCTTATAAGGATGTGAATCGATACTTCGGAGCATTGAGGGATATCAAAACTGCTAAGTAACCACCGCGAAATAATTTAAGGACATTTTTACACTGTACTTAAATATTTTCATCAGCGGCTTAATTGATTTTGTTCAAAAATAAAAATGTATTACTCAAGTTATTTCGCGGCGGTTACTAAGTGAAAAAACTCCTCTCAATTCCTCCGATTTAAGTTTTTTCAAAGTGCTTTTCGATGTGCTTCAAGAGCAGACTCCCGAATTCAGTGAGCTCGTAGATCTGGAAACTTCGTTCTCTTCGCGAGTCCACCAGACCTCCTTCCTTTAAAAGCTTAAGGTGGTAGGAAAGGGTCGAATGCTTCTGATCCGTAGCCTCCACAAGGACGCAGACGCAGAGGCTCTGGACGTCCAGAGCTTTGAAAATCTTGAGGCGAGTAGGGTCTGCAAGCACCTTGAATAAGCCAACGATCTCTTCTACATCTTCATTCATTGCTGTATGAACGGCCTCGAGCACATCTTCCGGAAGGGAGTACGCATCCCTTACTTCTATTATTTTTTTCTGACATTTTTTTCACTTGGCGATCGATTAGGGTAAAGCATGTCGTTATTATTTTAAATCTTTGCGTTAAAGTAACGGATTTGTTTTTAACATATTTTTCTTTCGAGGTTGCCTCACCCTTTTAAAGAATCCGTATTTGTGCAAAGCACTTCTTTCCACCTGAGTCCGAGCTCCGAGAGAGCAAAACCGCCTCCTATCAGGGTAATTGCGTTTTTTATAATGTGATCAAGCACGGCAACTGTAAACCCAATTTCAGGTTTGATTCCTCCAAGCCCGAAGACTGCAGTAAGAGCAACTTCATAAGTTCCGATAGCCCCCGGAGTTATGGGAAAAGTCTTTGCAATATTTCCGATAGCTACAGCCAGAAAAATAAGAGAGATCATAAAGGTGGAAGAAAGGTTCACTCCTGCTGCCGGAAAAGCTTTCAGAACAAGGAAGCAGGTCAAGATGTCCATTCCCCATATAAGAAGGGAAGATGCGGTAACTGTCAGAAACGCGCCTGGCTTTACAGCAACAATACTCATCTGGTGAAGAAAAGTAGATGCAAAATCCTTTATCTTTCCGGGGAGCCCATTGGGAGAATTCTCTTTTGGATAATTCTCTTTTCTGTGCCTTTTTTTAGTATGGCCTTCTCTGAAAGAGATGGCAAAGAGAATTGCGAAAAAGATAATTACTGCAATTCCGGACAGTTTTATCAGGGAATCCATCCAGGAAGCAAGCTCAAAACGAGATGCTGCACCTGAAGATGCAAGTATTGCGATAGAAGTAATTGCAACTATGTCAAAGACCCTTTCTACAGTTAACGAAGAAAGACTTGTTGTAAAGGCAAGATCTTTGCGCTTTTTCAGGATATACATCCTGCTCAGATCTCCTATACGTGCCGGAAGAATTACATTTGCAGATTGGCTGATAAAAATGCTGCCTGTAAGAAATCCAAGCCCGTATTGATTTCCTAGTCTTTTAAGAATCTGTTGGAAACGGATTCCCCTCAGGGGCCAGGAAATACAGTATACGAGACAGGCAAGGGCCAAAGTCCGGAAGGACGCATGCCTCACATTTTCCAGAATATCGGCTGCGCCCAGAAAAGTTGCAGCAAATGCAAGGATCAAAACTGCGAGAGTGGCTGTTAGAAAGATTTTTCCCTTTCCTGAAATAAATCCTGGGAAATAGACTTCCCACCAGAGCCGAAAAATCTCTGATCCCATTCCTCCCACGTCTTTTACCATATTGACTTTGCTCGATCCTCCATGCCTCCAGTAGACCGGAAACTCCATAACCCTGTACCCTTTTTGCTGGGCTCTTACGAGCAGTTCCGTATCCCAGAACCAGTGCTGGTTTTCGACCTCACCGAGAAGTTCGAAGAGGGCTTCTCTCCTGAAGGCCTTAAAACCACACTGGTGATCATAGAGTTTTGAGCGTAGAAAAAGCCTCACCAGAAAATTATATCCTCTGCTTGCAAACTCCCGCTTAAAAGGTCTTTTTGCATCGCTTTCACGCATCATTCTCGAACCAGTGGCAAAATCATAGCCTTCTGTACTCACAGCTCTGACCAGTTTTTCCAGATACTTCATATCTGTTGCAAGGTCCACATCAATATAGCAGAGCACTTCTCCTGAGCTTGCCTTAAAAGCCCTGTTCAGAGCCTTTCCCCGGCCCTGCCGTTCATCCGAATGCAGGTGGGTAACATAAGCGTACTGTTTCGAGAGCTTTGAAGCTATTTGGGCCGTACCGTCCGTACTTCCATCTTCTGCTATGATGATCTCAAATGAATCAGTTATTTTTGAAAGAGTCTCTGCTGTTATCGAGACAGTATTTTCTATTCTGGATGCTTCGTTATAAGCTGGCAGAACTACCGAAACGCTGGTAATGGGTAAAACCTCTTTATTTTCATTCCAGTATTAGAGCTAATTTGACGATTTGCATAAATGCATTCCGATATGAATCAGAGTTTTAAGTTCCCCCGAAACAAAAAACTCATAAATCTTTTCTTTTGTAAATCTGAACCGAGCCCTGGTAAACCAGCTCAAAATAAGTTTTGTTCTCAAATTTATTCAATTTCTCATGATACATTTGCCGTTCAAGATTACCGATATACACATAGCTTATATTATATTTATGCATAAGCTCCAGAGCTTTCTTTTCACTGCCGGTGCAATAAATAGACCGTACATCTTCTATCCTTGTCTTGGCATCCTCACGGTTTCTTCCCCAGAACCGTTCATGTCTTGCCCAGCCAAGAACCGTAGGGAGCCCGGTATTTGCAGAAACTCTGGATGTATAAGTATAACTGCTATAATCTTCAGCAGCTTCAAGAATCACCGGAGTTCCCTTGATATTTTCCTGTATCCACTTTATAGCGTTGTAATCTCCTCTATCCAGTTCCTTCATATATTCCATACCGTCAAGAGCAGGTTCGGCTTTCATATCCTCTATTCTCGTAAAGGTTGATACGACTGGAAAAACGGCACAGGAAATAACAAGTAGCACAAGTGAAGCTGTCCAGATTTTCTTTCCATAATCCCCTTTCAAAAGAAGATCATTTACGGGCTCGGTCCTGTAACGTGAATTCAGGTAATAGTATGAATAAGAGGCTGCAATAGCCAGAAAGATCCACAAATGCATGTAAAACTTAAAAACCGTATTCATACGGGCGTAGTTCCCCTGAATTGGGTCGTCAAGGTATATAATTTCGCAGAGGAGAGCGATGAAAGCAGCTGCTGCTATGAGAAAGGATGCAAATCCTGCAGGGCTTCTTTCAGGAAGTTCTTTCAGGAATGAAAAGAGCGAAAGTGCAAGCAGGGGGAAAAGGGTCACAAGTAAAGGAATAGACCAGGCTGTGGAAAAGAATGCTGAAATTCCGATCCACAGGATGAAGTATCCGATCTTTCTTCCGGAATTAAGACGCCCGATAAGAAAAGAAAATACCAAAAATAGGAAAAGGCCGAACAAAATTAAGAACTTATCAACTTCTGTCCTGAGTTCCGGCCCAACGAAGTCAAATCCCCCTGCTGCTTGAGGTTTAAAGGACAGATAAAAAGGCAAATACGGAAGGAGACTGAAAACAGAAATAAGGAGAAAGGTTCCGAAAAATCCGGCAACTGAATTAGTTAAATTTTTATTATAGATATAACGCCCGTAATAAAAAGTAAGGAGAATCAAAAATGTCAAGCCGAAATATATTGGGAAATCCCAGGAATTGGAAGGGAATAAAAAACCCAGAGATACTGAGAAAATAAGAAATGCCAGAATATTTTCAAATACCCGGCTCTCATCTTTTCTGAAATAAATATTCAGAAGAAAGGCAAGTACCAGAAGCTGGAAAGGAATTGCAAGCATATGGGAGTGAAGGTCTCCATGTATGAAACTGAAATAAGGAAATTCGTTTATTGTATAGGGAATAACTCTTGAACTGCTCCAGTAATACCCCCTTGATACCGGCTCTTTGATGAGATACATGGATATGAATTCTATAAGCCCCTGAATATTCCCTAGTAGAACCCCTGATACTGCAGTTATCACACCGTATTTTACTTTTCCGTTGGTGAGATTGTACCCAAACCCGAAAAGGAGGTTGATGGAAAGGGCGAAGGTAAGCGCAATTGCCAGGTTAAAAAGGATAGACGGCTCGACAGAACAGAGTTTTCCCAGAACTCCAACTGAAAGATATCCGAAATAGTAGTAAAAATCAAGGAACCCGCCTGCGAACCAGGGATCTGCCGGGGGAAAAGATGAAGTCCTCATCACCGCATTCAAAAAAGCAAAATCCATAAACTTTTCATGCTTGTAAATCTCTGGAAGGTATACACGTACAAGCATGAAAAAAAAGAAACCTCCAGCAAATACCAGTTCATTTAAGAGCAGGGTCTTTTTTTCCAGGAACTCTCCTTGTTTTCGAAAATCTTTTTGTTTTTTATATAAGATTGCTGATACAAGACAAAGCACAAGAACTGAGATAACGATCGTGCTTCTGTTAAAACCCAATAGGTATGAAAAAATCCAGGACATATATGTAATAAGCAGTATTCCCAGAGTCCTAGCTGCAGAGTACCCTCTGTCAGCCAGCCTGTTTCCAACTGTTCCGGCAAGTGGTATGGAAACTAAGCCCAGAATCTCGATAAGAATAAACCAGAAAATTACGTGAAGATAGTCTGACACTGTTCTCTGTCCTGCAAAACGGATTTTCCAACGTGCATATTTTGCAAAATCAACTGTTTAAAGTGCACTTTCTATGCATAAAGCTGCATTCAGAACTCTGTTATTTTCATTCGCTCCGGAAAATCATTAAAGTTTCTGAAAGTCTTTTAATAATCGGCGTTCCCGTTTCTCCATTTTTCCAGTTCCTATTTTTTCCTAAGAGGAGCACCGACCATAGATATTTTGTAAATGGGTTTATATTTCTATCGCATGAGATTACTGTTTTTCTTCTCACTTTTGCTTTTTTCACTGAGTTTTAAATCATTATTGCCAAGCTGTTAGTTCTTGTTATCTTAAAATAGGTCTTTGCAAATACTGATAGATATGAAAATGCAGATTAACGGAAAAGCTGTAGATGCATGCAGTGGCGAGTTTTTTGATATTATAAACCCGGCAACAGGGGAGCTTATCGACCGGGTTCCCAGGGGTGCAGAAGATGATGCGACTTTGGCTGTTGAAGCTGCATCGTCAGCTTTTGGTGGCTGGGCCTCCACAGCGCCGCAGCAAAGAGGCAGGGTTTTTTACAGGGCCGCAGAGATTGTAAGACAGAGAAAGGATGAACTTGCTGTTCTGCTTACGCAGGAACAGGGAAAACCTCTTTTCGAAGCTAAAAACGAAATAGAAGGTTTTGCAAATGTCCTTGAATATTACTGCGGGCTTGTAGGTAGTCTTCGAGGGGATTTCGTTCGGATTCCACAGAATGGATACGCTGCTACTGTAAAAAAACCCATGGGGGTCTGTGCAGCCATAATCCCCTGGAATATGCCCGCTCTCATTATGGCCTGGAAGATAGGTCCTGCTTTGATTTCCGGGAATACGCTTGTACTGAAACCGGCAAGCAACACTCCTCTTACAAATCTTACTCTTGCTTCTATCCTGGACAAAGCAGGGCTTCCGGCAGGTGTGCTCAATGTAGTTACAGGCCCTGGGGAGCTTGCGGGAGAAGCTCTGGTTAAGAACTATAAAGTCAAAAAAATATCTTTTACTGGAGAAGCCAGAACTGGAAAACGTGTAGCTGAGCTTGCAGTTGCAGGAATGAAAAGAGTAACTCTGGAGTTAGGAGGAAGCGATCCCATGCTTGTCTGTGATGACGCGGATCTTGAAAGTGCAGTTACCGGAGCCCTGAGAGGAAGATTTTATAATTGTGGTCAGGCCTGTACTGCTGTCAAAAGGCTATACGTTTTTGAGTCTGTCGCCAAAGAATTCATACAAAAGCTCGAAGCCGCCATCCGGAACTTAAGGGTCGGAAATGGAATGCATGAAAATATTGACATGGGCCCTCTTAACAACCGCAGGCAATGGGAATATGTAAAAGAGCTAACAGCTGAAATCAAAGAAAAGGACGAAGGCAGGATAATTACCGGAGGCAAGATTCCTGAAAGCAATGTCTGTGGCAAAGGATACTTTTTCGAGCCTACTCTTGTTGTAGATGTTGCCAGGGAATCCAGGCTTTTGAAAGAAGAGGTATTTGGGCCGGTGCTGCCTGTAGTCAGGGTGAAAGATCTTGATGAGGCAATTGCAGAAGCAAATAATAGCAGTTATGGGCTTGGGGCGTCCATCTGGACAAAAAATTTAGATCGCGTTCGTCTTGGGTGTGAACAATTAAATGCAGGAATTATATGGATAAACCAGCATCTTAAGGTAGCTCCTGAGGTTCCTTTTGGGGGGACCAAGGAGAGCGGAATCGGAAGAGAGAACGGACCAGAGTCCCTTTCTGAATATCTGGATTCACAAACGATAATGTTAAAAATCTGAATCTATTGTGTAAACGTTGTGTAAAAAAAGAAGTGCTAGATCTTTTGTGATTAAGCAGTGATTGAGTACAATAAAATAAAGATTTTCGATGAGCCAGTTGAGGTGCAGCTCATCGAGCTGTTTTTTTTCTGTAAAATCATATGATAAACTATGGTCTTACTTTTACTTTTTATATTTGGGCAGAAGCTGCATGAATTCGGAGGCTTCCATAACAGGAACGCTGTCAATTACGCAGACATCCGACCAGGGAAGGTTGAAAGCTCCGTAAGCTTCGGCACTTTCTGCTTCGTAAAGGATATAAAAACGGTTTCCAGAAAGGTCAATCCACTGGTTAATGACATCGATTCCTTCCGGAATCTCCAATTTCTTAAAGTGTTCAAGGATCTTATCGCGGTTCGAAGGGTCCCAGGTACTAACGTCCATGAATAACATCTTTTACCACTCCTTTTGCTTTATACGCTGCCAATACCCCCTTCCCGGAAACTCAGGCAGCTTTTAAAGAGCTTTCGGGATTTTTTGAGAGCTTAGCTTCAATGGAAAACATATATATTTTCCATATGTCGTCCCAGTATGATATGGGCGCGACTGCATGCCCCTAAAAGGCCGATTAACGGCAGAAGTTCAGTTTTTTTAATTCTTGCTGTCTTTTCCTTATCTATCATTGCCAAAATCCCCCCAATAATGAATCCGGAAAGACAGGTAGTCATGCAGAAAGGAGTTCCGCATGCACAGACAGTATAATATCATCTCTCAGGCTATATAATGGTTCGTCCTAAGAGGCTATATAATGGTTCGCCCTAAGAGATTTCTTAAATCAGGCATCTTCTATCTGCATGCAAAATTTTTAATGAATATTTCATGGACAGCCTTCTCAATCGAGCCAGCAGGTCTCGCAAATCTCATCTTTTTTCATAAAGAAGTTTGCGGATTCAAACCCGGCTTTTACAGAGCCATTCATACTTCTTTCCGGATAGTTGGTTGAAGAAAACATTCCTGCAAGGTAAAGTCCTGACGGACCGGCAGCAAATGGCAGAACTTTTTCGAGGTATCCCTGTTCATATACAGGCGCAGTATCCATTCTACGGAAGAGCTTTGCCCAATGAACATCTGTCCTTGAAAAATCAGGGAACATCTTTTCCAACCCCATCAGGTAAGAATCCAGAACTTCTTCTTCCGTTTGCACACAGAGAACATCCTTTTCGTTCTGGAAATAGGAAGTTACATAGACGAGATGTTCTCCGTAATCTTCAAAAGGCATAAAATTAGTGTGCTCAATTACTGCTCCGAAAGGCACGTCAGTTTTTATGTTCAACCAGTAATTCCCATCTCCCATGAGCCTTTTATCAAGTCCTATCAGGGCACATGCCGTTCCCTGATAACGGATCTTTTGAAGGGTTTCGTGGAGGGCTCCGAGCTTGCCTTTCGTGAGTGTATCCAGTACTCTGGGCTCAACCGTTGAGATCACCGCATCGCAGGCTGTAAAGTTTCCATCAACAATTACTCCCTGCACCTTATTGTCATTGATCACAATTTCGGTAACCTTTTTATTTTTCAAAATCTCGCCCCCCTGCGCAGTTATTTCCCTTGACAGAGCTTCTATCAGAGAATTGAACCCTCCTTTCATGTATCCTAATTTCTCTCCTTCTGTTCCCCTATCAGACCTTATTTTCACACGTCCGATAAGCCAGGCTGCAGAAACGTTTTCAGCATTATCGCCGAATTTACTTTTCATTAGAGGGGCAAAAAAGTTTTCATATACTGATTTTCCTGCAATATCAAGAATCCAGTCTTTTGCTTTTATTCTGTCATAAGAAGTCGTATCATTTATTAACTTGATTCTGAAAACCATCAGACCAAGTTTCACCATATCAGTGAAAGAAAGAGGACTAAAACGTAAGATTTCAGAAGGAGTATTCATAGGGTAGTTTTTCCCGTCCACAAAATAGGCATTTTTGCCTTTAAGCCAGAGCATCTGACTTTCAAGTCCCAATTCCTTTATCAAGGCAAGAAGTTCTGAATCGCTCCTGAATATGTGATGGTAATATTTTTCTATGAAATACTTTTTTCCGGCATAACTCTGACAATAACTTGCTGCCATCCCTCCGATCTCCGCATCTTTTTCAAAAATAATGATCTCATTCGATTTACAGAGTTTATACCCGGCTGACAGTCCTGAAAGTCCACTTCCTATTATTATGATTTTCATGTATAATTATCCCTTTATTTCCAATCAGGGTTCTAATTTCCCTTATTCTAATGTTTCTTCTTTATTCTAATGCTTCTTCCTTATTCTAATGTTTCTTTATAGTCTCCTTGATTCTAATGCTACTTTATAGCCTCTTTGATTCTAATGCTTCTTTATAGTCTTCTTGATTTTAATGCTTCTTTATAGTCTCCTTAATTCCAATGTTACTCTTTCTAATGTCCTTCGATGCTTACAAACCCGCAACTGAATAAATAATATGCTAAACTTTTATATTTCTTTCTCCAGACGAAGATTTGTATAACTGTATATCCCTTTAAAAACCCCCTTTACTTATCGATACGCCTAACCGCTAGATATACTTTTAATTCATTTATATTAAAGAAATATAATTAGAGAAACAGATAGATTGTATTAGAGAAAAGATAGATTGTATTAGAGAAAAGATAGATTGTATTAGAGAAATGGATAGATTGTATTAGAGAAATGGATAGATTGATTGGGAAATTTATCCGGATCATTTTCAGGCTTGAGGGGTAAATGAGTGTATTACGACCAGGAAATCAATTCTGTTTTTAAGGAGCTAGGAACGTCAGAGGAAGGTTTGAGTTCCGAGGAAGTCGAAAAGAGACTTAAGGAGTATGGAGAAAATGAACTTAAAGAAAAAGAAAAAGTCTCTGTTCTTAGACTCTTTCTGTCACAGTTTAAAAGTATATTGATTTTTATTCTGATAACTGCCTCTATTGTTTCGGCTCTACTTGGAGAACTAATCGATGCAGCAGTGATTATTTTTACTGTTTTTCTTGCAGGCGTTCTCAGCTTCGTGCAGGAGTACAGAGCCGAAAAAGCAATTGAGCTCCTCAAATCCCTTACATCTCCGGAAACGGTTGTGGTAAGAGATGGGGTCGAAAAAAAAATTCCTTCACAAAAGCTGGTTCCTGGAGATCTTATCCTGCTCCAGACAGGAGACCGCATTCCTGCGGATGCCAGAGTGATCAAAGACGTTAACCTCAAGATTGATGAATCTTCTCTTACGGGAGAGTCCGTGCCTGTTCAGAAGAGTATCGAAGCCCTGCCGTATGAAACTCCTGAGGCCGACAGGAAAAATATGGTTTATGCAGGCACTGCAGTTGCTTATGGAAGAGGCAGAGTTATTGTTACGGCAACAGGAATGAAGACAACTTTTGGAGGGCTTGCCGGGCTTCTGGGAACAATAGAGAGGTCCAGAACACCCTTGCAGGAAAGCCTGGACAAATTCGGCAGATGGATTGGGATTGCGACTCTCGTGATTGTAGCTTTTGTCGCAATTCTTGGCGTTTTTTATGGTTTTCCTCTTCTTGATATGTTTATATGGGGGGTTGCCCTTGCAGTCGCTGCTATCCCTGAAGCTCTTCCTGCAGTTGTTACGGTAGGGCTCGGGCTTGGAGTAAGGCGCATGGTCAAAAGGCATGCCCTTGTGAGGAAACTGCCCTCTGTAGAAACCCTTGGAGCCACAAATGTTATTTGTTCAGACAAAACAGGTACGCTCACACAGAACAAAATGACGGTTGAAAGAATATACGTTAACGGGCAGGTTTTAAAAGTTACGGGGAGTGGATATCATCCTCAAGGCGAGTTCTTTAAGGGAGATGAGAAAGTTCCTGCAGATGATGACGTGCATCTCAGGACTCTTTTGCTGGGATATGCTCTCTGTAATGACGCTGGCCTTTTTGAAGTAAACGGGGTATGGGAAATCACAGGAGACCCTACAGAAGCAGCTCTTGTGGTCGCTGCGGCAAAAGCGGGGCTCCATAAAGCTGATCTTGATCAAAAGTACCCGCGTCTTGGGGAAATACCTTTTTCTTCCGAAAGAAAAAGAATGACCACTTTCAACAAACTTGAAGCTGTTTCCGGCAGCTTTCCCTATGAGGGGCTCGTTGCTTTCTCAAAAGGAGCTCCTGAGGTAATCCTTGGTTCATGTACGAAAATCTTTCTCAATGGTGAGATAAAACCTTTAACTTCCGAGCTAAGGCAGAAAATTCCAGAGCAGGTGAGGGAAATGGCTGATCAGGCCCTCAGGGTTATGGCTCTTTCTTTCCGTCTACCGGATGAGAAAACTTCTCCTGAGAAAGTTTCTTTCGGAGGACTTGCTACAGAGGAACTCGAGGAAGATATGGTTTTTTCAGGTTTAACGGGAATGAGAGATCCTCCCAGAGAGGAAGTAAAAGTTGCAATCCGGAAGTGTGCAGATGCAGGCATCAAGACAGTAATGATAACAGGAGATCATAAGGTTACGGCGTCTGCAATTGCAAAGGAACTCGGAATTTTGAAGGAGAACGACCTCATCCTCACCGGATCAGAGCTTGATAACCTTGAGGATAGCGAATTTGAGGACAAAGTTGAAAGAGTTTCTGTTTATGCCAGAGTTTACCCTACACATAAATTGAGGGTAGTGGAAGCTTTTAAGAAAAAAGGCTATGTCGTGGCAATGACCGGGGACGGGGTAAACGATGCTCCTGCCCTGAAAGCTGCGGACATGGGCATAGCCATGGGGATTACAGGCACGGATGTTAGCAAGGAAGCCTCAAGCATGATCCTGACCGACGACAATTTTGCATCCATTGTTGCGGCGGTTGAGGAAGGACGAAATATATTTAAAAATATCCGAAATTTTATCACCTATGGGCTCTCGGCCCACATCGGTGAAGTTCTAATAGTCCTGATCTCTATTCTGGGCTGGAAGATCCTGCCTCTTCTTGCGGTACAGATCCTCTGGATAAACCTGATTACGGATGGGCTCCCTCCAATGGCTTTGTCAGTTGAGCCTCCTGACAACGGTCTCATGAAACAGAAGCCAAGGAATGTCGAAGAAGGACTGATTACCCGCCGTGAAATTGCAGCCGGACTGGGGATTGGAGGGTTGATTGCTCTTCAAGCTCTGATCGTCTTAATTTGGGCTTTTAATAGAGGTTTTATCCTTGAAAAACTGCAGACTCTGGTCTTTACACTTGTGGTTTTTTCAGAAATGTTCAATGCCTTCAACTGGCGTTCTGATCGATATTCGATTTTTTCTCTGGGGCTTTTTACAAACAAGCCTCTGGTCTACGCAGTCCTGACCACAGTGATTCTGCAATTAATGGTTATATATGTCCCGTTTTTTCAAACGGCTTTCAGGACAGTTCCACTTTCCTTTTTTGAGTGGGGAGTGGTGCTGACTCTTGCCTCTACTACGCTTATCTTCATGGAACTTGTGAAATACTTATCAGGAAAATAATTGCGGAAAAATGAATTCTGACCTGAAGCTTCTCAGGTACTAACAAATTTTCTTTTTGCAGTACCTCGTCCTTTCTCAAGTTTTTTATTGTAATAAAGGGTGAACTCTTTTCCAGGACGCAGGGTGAAATTATAGGAAGCATATTCTTCTTCTGGAATTTCCCTGTACATCTGGTATGCCGCAGGTACAATTACCGCATCGTACTTTGTGCTTGTCGGGGTTTTTCTGGAATAAGTTGTTTTTTCGTAGTCCCTCAGGTACCAGGGCAGGGGCCAATAAAGGTTATCCGGATCTACCACATACAACCTTATGCTCTTAGGCCCACGGTTGAACCATTCTATTTTCTCCATCAGATCCCGAATATCCGGAGATGCCTGTGTGTGTGTCATCAATTCATCAGGTTCCATACTTCTATAGAAGTTTACGGAGATACACTGGACCAGGGATATTATCAGGGTGAGTGCCAGAATTCCTATAAGGAATTTGTGGGCTCTGGAATGATTTCTTCCGGAACTGAGGATTTCAACTGCTTCAGAACCTCTGTCCTCTGTCCTGGATATCCATTCCTCCTGACTGTTTTCAGGCGTCCGGGAAAAAAATTCTCCCAGGTAAGCTCCTGCTAAAATTCCAAAGGGAAGAACAATATGCACTACAAGCCAGGGGACTTTTTCCTGAAGGTAGGAATAGAGCAGCAGACTTGTAATTGCCCAGTATGAGAGGAAAAGGAAAAAAGGAGCGTTTTTATCTCTTTTTTTCAGGAAATGGAAAAGGCCCAGGATCCCAAAAAACACGATTGGGCTTTCATATACAAGAAGAATGGGAATGTAATAGTAAAAGGGCCCTCCTATGCGTTCAATTCTGTGCATTTCCATCCAGTGGGCAAAAGCCTTTTCCACGATCGAAAAAGGGGATACATCATTCCTGAAAAGGCTTGTGTAAAATAACATTACAATAAAAATGAATAAAATGGCTGAGAGAAGAAGCTCGGGAAGGAAGGGCAAAAGGGCTGAACTTTTGAGAAGGAGAGCTTTCTTTAGACTTAGCTTTTCTTTTTTCCAGTCTGAATAAAACCTGTATAAAAGGTAGATCCCGCCATAAGCTCCGAACATCAGAATGACCAGATAGGCGTTTTCTTTTGAGGATACAGCAATGGCAAGAGAAGAAGCAATAAGGATCAGATATGGAAATCTCTTTGAACTGTGAAGGTTTTCAAGGTAGCGAACTCCTCCTGCAACGGTAGCCAGGGTACAGAAAACAATGATCATATCGTTCCTGAAAAATCTTGAAAAATACACCATACTCGGAGAAAATGAAAGCAGAAAAGCTGCCCAGAGTACACCTCTTTTCCCAAGTTCCTTCTTTAGCAAAAAGAGCACGGCAATTGTAGCCACTCCGAAAAAGACAGGAATCAGGCGTGCTGTTGTATCGTTTATTCCCAAAAAGTGAAAGATAAGAGCAGTAGAATGGAAAAGAAAGGGGCCATGATAAGCGGGGTTATAGCTGTACTGCCCATTTTCGAGAAGCTTAAGGGTGAAACTTGCATGTACGCTTTCGTCATGGTGAAAAACTCTATCCCCAAGGTCAAACAATCTGATTAACAGGGCAAAAAGAATGATCAGAATCCCCAAAATTTTATATTTTTTCTCCGAAATCACCGGGGAGTTTTCAATATTATCATCTTCACTTTGCTGCATTTTTCCTTAAACCTTCTGGCATTGGCTGTTCCTTTATAAGGCATAGGTGTATTTAAGGGATAGGATGAAAATAGCCTCTCTCATGATTGAGTTCCGGTTTTCTGTCTGGAAGCATTCTGTCAACTCATTTAAACATTGCATAAAATGAAAAAATTATGATAAAAGAGAGGTAAGACAGTTATTATACGAAATGAATTCTGGAGCCTGTTCATAAAACTAGGGACAGGAAAGTCAGTGAACCTAGAATTATGCAGAAGCTGGAAAAATTAACTTTTCTGGCAATTTTTAAGAAAAGATCTATTGTAAGTAACCCGAATACGAAAGAAAAAACGACTGCAAGAAGTGAAGGAATATCTACTGTTATCATATCCATAATTTGTAATCCGATTTCAGCACCGAAGACTGCGGGAATACTCATTAAAAAGCTAAATTTAAGAGCTTTTTCCGAATCGAAATTTCTGAAAAGAAAAATTCCTGTCGTAATTCCTGATCTGCTGATCCCCGGAAGTGCGGAAAAGCCCTGTGCCAAACCTACAATAAGGGCATCTCCTGTATCCGGCAGTTTTTTCATGTTTTTTGTACTTGCTGAAATCCGCTGGAGAAGACCCGTGAGTATTAAAAATATTCCTACAGCTGCAGTTGCGGCTTCTCCCGAAATATCGGCTTTCTCCGTAGCAAAAAGCATAATTGGAAGTCCTATGATTCCTGTCAGGAGAGTAGAGATTATAAGAAAACTTATCAAACGGTCTTCTTCGTTTTCTTTCTTTTTGAAATTCGCTTTTTTCTTTAATAGTCTAGCTGGTACAGTCTCGGAAAAATATTCCGGAAGCCTTTTTATAATTATTTTCAATTCTTCTCTAAAATATACTACTGCAGCCAGTAAAGTTCCAAGGTGCAGCCAGATGGAAATAGGAATCGCTTCTGATAAAGGTTTCCCGAAAAACTTGATCAGGACAAGAGCTGTCATTCCCTCACTACTTATTGGCAACCATTCTGCAGTCCCCTGAATGATGCCAATTACAATTGCTTCGAAAAATGTTAGCATGCACGCCGATATGTGTGTCTTATATAATTAATTGTCTGTTTGTCTATGGTTAGTATTGTTGAAGGTAAAAATGCAATAAATTCTTTTTCTTTCCTTTGTTTTGGTCTTTCTAACTATCTTCCCTATTTTTATAGATAGGTAATTTTTATCATCAAAGCGTAAAACCACTTGGTCTTCAGCCAAGCGGATGTAAGCGTCAACTTGACCCTGATTCCGTATGTATTCTTCGATTACTTCTTTACTGGCATTACCAACAGAACATACAAAATAACCATCACTCCATAATGTATGTTCTTTCCAATAATACTTTTTGAGATACTCTTTGTGTATTTTCCATAATGAAATCGTTGTGCATTGTTTCAATCTTCTAACTATTGCCAATGTACTAACTTTCAGTTCGCTCTTAATCAACAAGTGTATGTGGTCTTTGTCGGTTTCTATTTCTACTATTTCGAAATCAGAATCTTTTTCAATCTCTATAATTGCGTTTTTAAGAGCGTTGCTAATTGGTTCAAGTATCTTTCTTCGATACTTACACACAAAAATAACATAGTACATTAATAAGTATTTGCTATGATTTTTAGACTCGCATTTCATATTTACTGAAAAGTATATATGTCTGTAAATTCCTATGCACGTTTACATGCTAAAAGCTTACAAATTTAGATTAAATCCTACCAAAGACCAAAAAGTGTTGATAGAGGCTCTCAAATTAGGACTTTGATTTAAAAACCTATTCATTTTTTCATTATTGCCATAGCACGCAAATTCATCCGAACATTTATATAAAAATTGTTGAAAATATCTCGTTTTGTGAGTAAAACAAATGTAGTGTACAAAGGAGTCCTCTTTGAGGACTCCTTTGAAAACTATTTGAACAAAGAAAGTATTTCAATTTGCCAGTTTCTATACTTTCTCTGCATAGAAGATATTGCGAAGTACGTTGAACGCACTTA
>Ga0074193_1000682_pt1 | contig 52603 bp, 54 predicted proteins | sample EPASupsiteHSE605_FD_64523 | JGI IMG/M metagenome (GOLD analysis project Ga0074193, IMG submission 64523) | Bioremediated contaminated groundwater from EPA Superfund site, New Mexico - Sample HSE6-05 | ecosystem: Environmental > Aquatic > Deep subsurface > Groundwater > Contaminated ...
CAAAGTCCGGAGTTTTGTCGGACCTCAGAAAAAAGGAATACTATCAGAGTCCCAGCGTTAAGCGCCGCAAAAAATCTGAGGCCGCGAGAAAAAACAAGAATAAGCATTCATATTGATTTAAGTTAAACATTGATCCCGCCTCTTTTGGGGCGGGATTTTTGCAAAATCGCTTCTTTTCGGAAGCGGCTTGAAGAGGACAAGGCTATGTGGGATACCATGCAGAAAACTGAATATATGTTGGCCCCGGCTTCGGAGCTAAGTCTAAAAAAAACTTTTGAGTGCGGTCAGTGCTTTCGCTGGGAAGCTGACGAAAACGGCATATACCGCGGCGCGGCAGGCGGAAAAGCGCTCAGTATATGGGAGAAGCGCGGGCAGGTCTTCTGCAACGCTCCCGATGAAGACCTTTCTTTCTGGAGAAACTACTTTGACCTCGGCGTCAATTACGGCGAAAAATCGCGTCCGTTCACCGAGCCGCCGTATCTGAAAAAGTGCGCTGACTTCGGCGCCGGTATACGTATACTGCGGCAGGAGCCGTGGGAGGCGCTTATAAGCTTCATTATTTCGCAGTGCAACAATATTCCGAGAATCAAAAAAATCATAGCGGCTCTTTGCGAAAACTTCGGCGAAGCGCTCCCCTGCGGTCTTTATGCCTTCCCGACCCCCGAAAGGCTCTCGGCTTTGGATGAAAGCGCTCTTTCACCGCTGCGCTCCGGTTACCGTGCAGGCTATATCCTAACAGCCGCCATAGCCGTAACAAGCGGAGAGCTCGATTTTGAAGCTCTTTCAGAGCTGCCCTCAGATGTAGCCTTCGCGAAGGTCAGGAAGCTTTACGGCGTCGGCGACAAGGTCGCAAACTGCTTCATGCTCTACGGTCTGCACCGTATGGACAGGTTCCCTGTCGACGTCTGGATGCGCCGTGCGCTGGACCGTCATTTTCCAAAGGATTTTGACCCCAAAGTTCTCGGCTCCTACGCCGGACTTGCCCAGCAGTACATATTCTATTATGCCAGAACAAATGAGCATAAAAACGACTTCCTGTGTTCCTGCGGCGAAAACTCCTTTGTATAAAACTCCATATGCATCCGGCATTAAAATGCGCAGAATATTTGCAGTTTCAACGGTTGACAGGCTGTCCGCCAATGGAGTACAATGTTCAAAATATATATCGAAAGGGAGCGGTTAAAGTGGAAAATAAAAAAACGTACGCCAATCGCTTTATTGGAGAGGGTCTCACCTATGACGATGTCCTTCTGGTGCCCGCCGAAAGCAACGTGCTGCCCGCCGACATTGACCTCATGACGAGACTCACAAAGAAAGTTGCGCTTCGGATTCCTCTCATCAGCGCGGCGATGGACACCGTCACCGAGTACCGCATGGCGATTGCTCTGGCACGCGAGGGCGGCATCGGCGTTATCCACAAGAACATGAGCATTGACGCTCAGGCAGAGCAGGTAGATCAGGTCAAGCGTTCGGAAAACGGAGTTATCACAAACCCTTTTTTCCTTACGGCGGACCGCACAATTGGTGAAGCGGACGCTCTAATGGCAAAATTTCGCATCTCCGGCGTCCCCATCGTCGATACGGACGGAATTTTGATTGGCATCATAACAAACCGCGACATGAAGTTTGAGGAGGATATGTCCCGTCTCATAGCCGATGTCATGACTAAGGACAGGCTTATAACCGGCAGGATTGGAACCACTCTCGAGGAAGCGAAGCTTGTGCTTCACGCAAATAAAATTGAAAAACTCCCCATCGTGGACGATAACGGCCGTCTGCGCGGGCTCATTACAATAAAAGACATTGAAAAAGCGCTCACCTATCCCCATTCGGCAAAAGACGGTCACGGCCGTCTGCTCTGTGCTGCGGCCATCGGCGTGACGCCCGATATGCTTGACCGCACAAAAGCTCTGGTGGACGTCGGCGTGGACGTTCTGGTGCTCGACAGCGCACATGGTCACTCGGAGAACATTCTCCGCAGCGTCGCTCTCGTCAAAGAAAAATTTCCCGACGTTCAGCTCATCGCGGGAAATGTGGCGACCTCAAAAGGAACGGAAGCGCTCATCAAGGCGGGCGCGGACTGCGTCAAGGTCGGTATCGGCCCAGGTTCGATATGTACGACACGCGTCGTTGCGGGCATCGGCGTTCCGCAGATGACGGCGGTTCTGGACTGCGCCGAGACAGCCGATAAATACGGCATACCTGTCATAGCGGACGGCGGCATCAAATACTCCGGCGACATTGTCAAGGCGATTGCCGCGGGCGCGTCGGTCGTTATGCTCGGCTCGCTTTTTGCGGGCTGCGAGGAAAGCCCAGGCGAGACAGAGGTTTATCAGGGCCGTCAGTTCAAGGTCTACAGGGGCATGGGCAGCCTCTCCGCAATGGCAAAGGGCAGCCGTGACCGCTATTTCCAGTCGGATAATAAAAAGCTCGTTCCCGAAGGTGTCGAGGGTCGTGTCCCCTACCGCGGTCTCGTTTCCGAATCGATTTTCCAGCTTATGGGCGGGCTTAAGTCGGGCATGGGTTACTGCGGCACTCCGAATATCGACGCCCTGCGTAAAAACAGCTGCTTTGTCCGTATAACAAGCGCTGGTCTCAGAGAAAGCCACCCGCACGACATCTATATTACAAAGGAAGCTCCGAACTACACCATGAGCCCTCCTCAGCAATAAATAGATTTTTTGACTGCCGCAGCTCTTGCGGCAGTCCTTTTATCTTGCGAAAGCTCTTTTCTGTGTGTATAATAGAAGCTGTCTAAAGACAGGCTTAGTCTGGAACTCGGAGGTGCGGCATGACGGAGGAGATTGAAAAGCTTCGCGATATGATATCGAACAGCAAAAATATCGTCTTTTTCGGAGGCGCGGGCGTCTCGACGGAAAGCGGCATACCCGATTTTCGCAGTGTGGACGGGTTATATAACCAAAAATATAAATATCCCCCTGAACAGATTTTAAGCGGGAGCTTTTTTAGGAAGTATCCCGAGGAATTCTATGAATTCTACCGTGACAAGCTTGTTATCGGCGACGTAAAGCCGAACAAGGCGCATCTGCGTCTTGCCGAGCTTGAAAAAGAAGGCAGGCTCCGCGCTGTCGTAACGCAGAATATTGACGGGCTGCATCAGGCCGCGGGAAGCAAAAATGTCCTCGAGCTGCACGGAACCATACACAGGTTCTACTGCGTTTCCTGCGGGCGGGAAATGCCCGAGGCTGAGGCAAATAAAGAGAAAGGTGTTCCGCGCTGTGCAAAATGCGGCGGCATCGTCCGACCCGACGTGGTGCTCTACGAGGAATCGCTGAATGACGAAGTTATTTCCGAGGCTGTGCGCTATATAAACGAGGCCGATATGCTTATTATCGGCGGCACCTCGCTGAACGTATACCCCGCCGCGGGACTTATCAATTACTACAGGGGCAAAAAGCTCGTTTTGATAAACAAACAGCCAACGCCCTATGACAGACACGCAAATCTCGTGATAAACGAAAAAATCGGCGAGGTTTTCGCGCAGGTCTGAGCTGTCCCGGCACTTACTTGAAAGGACTGATCCCAATTCGAATCGATGTTCTGGGCGTAATGTTTGACAATATAACGATGGCGGAGGCGCAGGATACGGCTCTGGGCCTCATGGAAAGCAAAAGCGCCGCCTATGTCGTCACTCCCAATCCCGAGATTGTCATGCTCTGCCGTGACGATAAAAGTCTTTTGAACGCTGTGAACGGCGCTTCGCTGGTGCTGCCCGACGGTATCGGGATAGTAAAGGGAGCGCAAATACTCGGAACTCCGCTGAAGGAAAAAATCCCGGGCATTGAATTTGCGGAAGCGCTCTTCGGGCTTATGGCTTTGCGCGGAATGTCCGTTTTCCTTCTCGGGGCAAAGCCCGGGGTTACAGACAAGGCGGCGGCGAACCTTACGGGGCGCTTTGAGGGACTGAAAATAGCCGGCGTTAACGACGGCTATTTTACGGACGACGAGCCCGTCGTCGAAAAGATTAACGCTGCTTCCCCTGACCTGCTGCTGGTCTGCCTCGGTGCGCCTAAGCAGGAGTTTTGGATGCAGAAAAACGCGCCGCTCCTCAAGGTCGGACTCATGGCGGGTCTAGGCGGCTCTATGGACGTTTTCGCCGGGATTGCCGAGCGTGCGCCCGAAGCGTGGCGGAGGCTGAACCTTGAGTGGCTCTACCGCCTCAAAGAAGACCCGAGCCGCGCAAAACGCATGGCGAACCTTCCGAAATTCGCCTTCAAGGTCATAGGGCGGAGACTCTTCGGAAAATAGGCACAACAACTTACTGGAGGAATAAACCATGCAGGGAAAACTCATAGTATTCGAGGGAATAGACGGAAGCGGAAAGTCCACACAGTTCAAACTGCTGACTGACCGTCTCGCCGATGAGGGAGTACCCTTCCGCAAGGTCGTTTTTCCGCGCTATGACTGCAGTTCCTCCTCCTTGCTGCGTTCCTATCTTTCCGGTGAGTTCGGGAAGGACCCCTCCGACGTTAACGCTTATGCCGCCTCGACATTTTTCTTTGTTGACCGCTTTGCCTCCTATAAAACCGACTGGGGCGAGTTTTACAATAGCGGCGGAACAATAATCTGTGACCGCTATACGACCTCAAACGCGATACATCAAGGGGCAAAGCTCCCCGAAAACGAGCTCGGCGAATTTTTGGACTGGCTTTATGATTTTGAGTTCCGCTTAATGGAACTTCCGAAGCCCGATGTCGTCTTATACATGGATATTGACCTTGCCACAAGCCTGAGTCAAATGAAGGCAAGGCAGGAAAAGACAAACACGAAGGCCGACATACACGAAACTCATTCGGATTATCTTGCCGCCTGCCTAAAAGCCGGAGATTTCGCCGCGAAGCGTCTGGGCTGGACGCGCGTCCGCTGTCTTGAAAACAGCCTTATGCGCGGTGTATCGGAAATACATGAAGAGGTGTACAATACTGTGAAAGGGGTTTTGCAGTAATGGTATATATAATCCTCGGAAAAGGCTTTGAGGAAATCGAAGCAGTCGCACCCTGCGACATACTCCGCCGCGGCGGCGTTCCGGTCAGATTTGCCGCTGTCGGGAATGAAATAAACGTTGTCGGTTCTCACGGCATCACGGTTTCCGCCGATGTTGCGGCCGCCGAAATCTCTCCCAAAGCGGACGACGTTTTCGTAATACCGGGCGGTTCGGCCGGCGTCAATTCCATAAAAGCGGATGGAATAACGATGAAGCTCATCGAAACGGCTGCCGAAAAAGGCGCTTTTCTCGCTGCCATATGCGCGGGTCCCTCCGTCCTCGCAAAGCTGGGGCTGACTGACGGAAAGCACATCACCTGTTACCCGGGATGCGAAGATATGATGGGAAAAGCAATCTGCGACACGAATAAACCGACGGTATCGGACGCGAGTCTTATAACGGGACGCGCCGCAGGCTCGGCAATCGACTTCGGGCTCGCGCTTCTCGCCCACCTGAAGGGCGAAGCCGCTGCGGAAAAAATAAAAACGAATCTGGTATATTGAGCTTTGGATAAGGAAACATTCAGAAAAGAAATCAAGGCGCGCATTGCGGCGCTTGACAGAGAATACATCGCGGAAAGCGACCGTGCGATTTTTGAAAATATCACGGCTCTGCCTGAATTTGCTTCGGCTTCCCGCGTGTTCACCTATCTGAGCATCGGACGTGAGCCGGATACCAGACGGCTTATCGCGTTTTGCCGAGAACTCGGCAAAACGGTCGCCCTGCCTTTTGACTTTCAGCCGGACGGCTTTATGAGCTTTGCAAAGCTCTGCTGCCCCGTGGAGGAGCTTGAGGCGGGAATATACGGCATACCCGTACCGCCGGAGGATGCCGAGAGGCTTGTCCCCGTTGAAGGCGATATACTGATAGCCCCCGCTTTGTGCTGTGACGAAAAAGGTTACCGCCTCGGTCGCGGCGGAGGATATTACGACAGATACCTTGCCGCTCATCCCGTTTTCTCGGCGGGGCTGTGCCGCGAAGCGCTCATTGTCGATTCCGTGCCGAGAAACGTTTACGACAGACGCGTAAGCTGTGTCGTGACCGATAAAAGGATTGCGAGGCCGGAATAGGCCCCGCAAATGGAAAGGCATTATTTCTATTAATATTTAAGCTCAGCAGCAGCGAGGTTCGCAGCCGCGGTCGCAGCCGCCTACGCCGCCGCAGCAGCAGGCGATGAGAATGATAATTACAATTACCCAAAGGCAACTATTATTTCCGCATCCAAACATTTTGCTGTCCCTTTCTCCGCGCACTACTATCTTTTGCCCCCCTGCGCGGTGAGTAGGCTATAAGTTCATAACACAAGGCTTGAGGCTTAAGCTTTTTTATAGCCTTACGCCTCATAATATGCCTGGCTTCCAATCAAGGTTACAATCGGAAAATCAAACAAAAGTTGAGGAATTTAGCAATGTCAAACAAGAACTACAGCGATGAAAATTATCCGGTATATGACGATGCCGAAAACGATACCGACGGACAGCCCAAGAAGCGCGCAGTTTCTGCGGTCAGCAAGAGGCGGGACAAAAAAACCGGCTGTCTCGGCGGGTTTATGTATTTCGTTTTCATCGTCAGCATCAGCGTTATCCTTGCGTGCCTCGGCTGGATGGCGGCAAGCGACGTCCTTGCGCTGAACAAGGAGGCCAATACGGTCAACATTACCCTGCCTGAGGAAATATTCACTCAGAAAGAGAAGGATGTTACTGACGCGGACGGAAATGTGACCGGTACGAAAACGATCAACGTCGCGGACATCAGCAAAGTCGCTTCAATACTAAAGGACGCCGGCGTCATCCAGTATAAAGCTCTTTTCGAGTTCTATTCCGGCATATCAGACGCAAAAGAGAAAATGGACCCCGGAACCTATACGCTGAGCACTGAATTCGACTACCGCGCAATAGTCAAAAAAATGCAGTTCGGCAGCGATTCACAGGTCCGTACCATGGTGACCTTCCCCGAAGGCTTTACCATGAAGGAAATCTTCCAGCGGCTTGAGGAAAACAAGATTTGCAAGTACGACGACCTTATGGACTGCGCCGCAAATACTGAGTTCAACTATAAATTCCTTGAAAACATCCCGCTCGGTGACGCTTCGAGGCTCGAAGGCTTCCTCTTCCCGGACACCTATGAATTCTATGAGGGTGAGACTCCCGAAGCCACAATCGACACCTTCCTACAGATTTTCCACTACAAACTCACCGCCGAGATGTGGGATCTTGCCGATGCCAGGGGACTATCGATGCGCGACATTGTAAACATTGCCTCAATGATTGAAAAGGAAGCCGCCAACGACGACGAAAGAGCCACGATAGCAAGCGTCATCTACAACCGTCTGGAGGACAGTATGCCTCTCGGCATCGACGCTACGATACAGTACGCTCTTCCCGAGCACAAGGAGGAACTCACACAGGAGGACCTTGATTTGGACAGCCCCTACAACACCAGACTTTACGCGGGGCTTCCTCCCACTCCGATAGCTAACCCCGGTTTCCCATCGATTATGGCGGCTTTGAAACCCGCGACGACGGACTATATCTACTACGCACTCGATACGGCGACCGGGACTCACAAATTCTTCAAGACCTCTAACGAGTTCAACGCTTTTGTCGCAACGCAGAACTATTGATTTAATAACAGGAGGATATTTTTGAAACCAGAATTATTGGCTCCTGCCGGTGATATGGAGCGCCTTTTAATGGCGCTCCATTATGGTGCCGACGCAGTCTATCTTGCCGGAGATGAATTTGGGATGCGCGCCGCCGCCGGTAATTTCGACGAGGAAAATATGCTTAAGGCTGTGCGTCTATGCCACGAGCGCGGCGTTGCGGTTCATGTCACCTGCAACACACTTCCGCGCGAAAACGAGCTGAAGCGTCTTCCCGCTTATCTCGAGATGCTCGGCGGCATCGGGGTCGACGCGCTCATCGTTGCCGATCTCGGTGTCATCGCAATGGCAAGAAAATATGCTCCGAAGGCGGCTTTGCACATCAGCACGCAGCTGGGGATTGTAAACAGCGAGACCTGCAAGGCGATTTTCGATATGGGCGCCTCCCGCGCCGTTCTCGCAAGAGAACTAAGCCTCGACGAAATCAGGGAAATCCGCAGAAACTCGCCCGTGGAGCTCGAGCTTGAGGCTTTTGTTCACGGCGCGATGTGTGTTTCCTTCTCCGGTCGCTGCCTTCTCAGCAACTATCTTACAAACCGCGACGCGAACCGAGGCGAGTGCGCCCAGCCCTGCCGCTGGAAATATCATCTTGTCGAAGAAAAGCGTCCCAATGAGTATTATGAAATCACCGAGGACGGCGGCACATATATCATGAACAGCAACGATATGTGCATGATTGAATACCTGCCAGAGCTTATCGACGCCGGCGTTTCGAGCTTCAAGATCGAAGGCCGAATGAAGTCGGCCTACTACGCCGCGGCGGTGACCAATGCCTACCGGCACGCACTGGACGCCGCGCTTGAAGGAAGGCCTCTGTCAAAGGTCTGGCTGGACGAGGTTGAAAAAATCAGTCACAGAAACTATTGCACCGGCTTCTATTTCGGCGAACCTGGGCAGTACTACTCAAAAAGCGACAGCATCTATTTTGCCTCCGCCGACGTCTGCGCGGTCGTTGAAAACTGTGACGGCGACGGAAACGCTCTGCTCACACAGCGAAACAAATTTTCCGTCGGAGACGTTGTTGAGCTTCTGACTAACGACTCCGAGCCGATGCCGTTTACTGTATCGGATTTGAGGGATAAAAGCGGAGAACCAATAGCATCGGCCCCGCACCCGATGATGGAGCTGCGAATGAGGCTTCCGAAGCCGTGCGCTCCCCTGTCCCTGCTGCGGAAACTCAAATAAAAAGCGCCATAGGTTTTCCTATGGCGTTATCCTTTATGTTCAGCGTAATTGAGGCTCCGCCTCTGCCCTCCGCTGTCCAAGCGCAATGTATTTTTATCTGTTTTGCCTTCAGTTATTCAAGGGTTTTTCTTCAGCTAGCAGTCACAGTCGCTGTTGCCGCAGGTATTTCCTAGTCCGCCGCAGCAGCAGGCGATGAGGATGATAATAACGATAATCCAGAGGCAGTTGTTGTTACCGAACATATTGTTACCGCACATGTTTTTGCTTCCCTTTCTCCGCGCAAAACTATCATTTTGCCTCTCTGCGCGGCAAGAAGGCACCGATTTACACGTTCCGAACACATTCTTCCTGCTATTCGCATTTCGCTTCATATTATGCCCCCTTACTATCGGCTGTTACTTAAGCGTTGTGAAAAAAGCGCCATAGCTCAAGTCTATGGCGCAGGCAGCACCCTACGGCAAAGGTTCGGAAGGGACGAGTGTGGTACGAACCTTTGCCCGACTGCGAATTGAGTTATTACAGAACGAAAAACCTTGAAGCCCTTTCGAGTATTACTGCAAGCTCCTGTCTTGTAACGGCTTCGTGCCAGCGGTAGCTTTTGTCGCCGCTGCCGAGGAAAAGTCCCTTTTCCACAGCCCATTTGCAGGAGCTTTCCGCCCACCCGGAAGGAGCGTCCTCCAGCTCGGCGTCCTTCTGCGGCTCGGAATTTTTCGCGCTTACAATTCTGTCAAACGGAAAGTTCTTTCCGGGACAGGCTGTCTGCCCGAACTCCGAATGTCTCCCGATAACGATTGAAGGATAGCGTGATACAATGTCTTTAACAAGCTCGCCGCCCGCCGCAAGCTGCGCCTCCGGCATCTGTTCCGTTTCAAAATCGCCCTCAAAGCAGACGCCGATTGAGCAGTAGTTCCAGTTCGTCGTATGTCCGCCGCTCATATTCTCAGGCCTGCCCTCAAAAACTTCGCCTTTCTTTGAAACGAAATAGTGATAGGCGATTCCCGCCCAGCCCTTAGAAAGATGGTAGGCGTGGATCCCGTCGGGCGTTGCGCTTGACGCGGCGGCGTGGTGAAGTATGAGATGCGTCGTCACATTTCTCGGCGTCAGCGGAAAAGCCCATTTATAGTCTTTACTGATTACTGTCATCTGATTTCACCGAAAGCTGTTTTGCAATTTCATGTGAGCCTGTTGCGGCAAGACCCGAGACTACGCCGACGGCAATTGCCGTCAGCGGGTCGTCCGCCGGAAAACCGGGCATTACCTTCAGCCCGATATATCCCATAATCGCGCCGCTGATTCCGCAAATCACAGGTATCCATTTGTTTTCCAGCTTCGTTGCCTTTACCGCCTGCGCGACGAGGTAGCTGATTATCGTTATGACCGCAACATATACTATTTCCGAATTCATAAATCCCTCCGTTTTCATTGTCCCCTCACAATTACGGCATAGCTTTGCAAAACTTGTACCCGCGAATACAATACTGTCGCAATATGCACAAGAATTAGTTGAATGTTAAATAATTGTGGATAATTTGTGACCTCTGTGCTATACTTTGAGCCATAATCAGCCTGCAAATTTCCCCGGCTGATTTATCTGCGCTATTTCCTTTTTATTCAAGAGTCCCATACTCGTATTTTTGTCTTTTGAAAGGTCGGAAATGAAAACAAAGTTCAGTACACCCAAACTAACCTATACCCAGGTTATCGTTTTCGGTTTCTTCTGTCTGATTCTGACAGGCGCCTTTATACTCTGTCTTCCCCTGTCCTCCCGTACGCATGAGTGGACTCCATTTATAAACGCGCTGTTTACGGCAACAAGCGCAAGCTGCGTTACGGGGCTTGTCGTTGTGGACACCTACACTCACTGGTCAGTTTTCGGGCAGGTCGTCATACTCTCCCTCATCCAGATAGGCGGGCTGGGAGTTATGACCTGCATCTCGCTTATCGCGCTTTTCTTCAAAAGGCGTATCTCTCTGGGTGAAAGACGCGTAATCATGCAGGCGGCGGGTTCACTTCAGATAAGCGGCATCGTCAAGCTGCTCAAGCGTATTTTCATGGGAACCGCGATAGTCGAGGGCTGCGGAGCTGTTATACTCTCCTTTGTGTTTGTGCCAAGAATGGGTCTTCTCTCCGGAATCTGGAACGCCGTATTTCATGCCGTATCGGCTTTCTGCAACGCGGGCATCGATCTGATGGGAAAATACGGGCAGTTCACCTCGCTCACAACTGCCGGACTTCAATTCAACCCCGCGGTTATTCTCACGATAGCGTCGCTCATTGTCATCGGCGGCATCGGCTTCATCGTCTGGACCGACATTGCGCGGTACAGGTTCAATTTCAAAAAATACGAGGTACATTCCAAGATTGCCCTTGTGACAACGGCCTGCCTGATAGTATCCGGTTCGGTCCTTTTCTTTGTCTTTGAATCCGATTATGCGATGAATGGTTTTACATTCTGGCAGAAGGTACTTTCCTCAATATTTCAGTCCGTGACGCCGAGGACGGCGGGCTTCAACTCGATAGATCAGGCGGCAATGTCAGAATCAAGTAAAATCTTGACGACCGTGCTGATGTTCATCGGAGGCAGCCCCGGTTCCACAGCCGGCGGTATCAAAACGACGACCTTTGCGGTACTTATGCTGAGCGCTCTTGCAGCTGCCAGAAAATACGGCGGTGTGACGGTCTTCAAGCGCAGACTCGATGACAACACAATAGTTCAGGCAAGCGCTATTCTCACCGTATATATCTCCTGCCTGTTTGTCGCCGTGCTCATCATCTGCGCAATCGAGCCCTATTCGTTTATGCAGGTACTGTTTGAGGCCGTTTCCGCCATAGGCACAGTCGGTCTTACTCAGGGCATTACCCCGTCTCTCTGCGGCGTTTCAAAGCTCGTGCTGATCCTTCTGATGTTCACCGGCAGAGTCGGCGGTCTGTCCCTCATGCTGGTTCTCGCCGAAAGGCGCAGAAATGTTCCGATAACCAGACCGACAACTCAAATACTTATCGGTTAATTAAGGAGAAAAAAATGAAATCAATTTTAGTCATAGGTATGGGTCGTTTCGGCCGCCATTTTGCGGAGCGTATGCAGGAGCTCGGAAACGACGTTATGATAGTCGACAGGGACCCCGACGTCATTGATGAGATCGCGCACGAGTTCACCGACGCGCATATCGGCGACTGCTGTAACGAATCTGTTCTGAGCTCGCTCGGAATCAACAACTTCGACATCTGCTTCGTCACCATAGGCGAGGATTTTCAGGCTTCTCTGGAGATTACCTCAATGCTCAAGGAGCACGGTGCCGCCCATGTCGTCTCTAAGGCGCGCACGGCACGTCAGGCAACTCTGCTTTACAAAATCGGAGCGGACGAGGTCGTTTACCCCGAGCGCGAGATTGCCGACAAGCTCGCCGTCCGTTATAATGCGGACAACATTTTCGACTATATACAGCTCACCTCGGAGTATTCGATTTTTGAGATACCCTGCTGTGATAAATGGACTAACCGATCCGTTGCCGAAGTGGACGTGCGCAACAAATATAACGTCAACATCATCGCTGTCAAGCGAGACAACGCTCTTTCCATCGCGCCCGGAGCCGACTACGTTTTCAAAGCGTCCGACCACCTGGTCGTGATAGGCAAGCCCACCGACGTGTTCAAACTCGGTGGCAAAATCAAGTGTTAGCCGCATAACCAAATAAAAATCATTCCGACAGAACAGAATAAGGAGATCGTATAATGTCAGACTACAGAATCATTACCGATTCAACCTCGGATCTGCCGGCTTCGCTCGCCCGGGAGCTAGAGCTTCATATCATTCCCATGCTTTATACCGTTGACGGCAGGGACTATCTTAACACGCCCGACGAAAGGTTCCTTTCTTCCCACGATTTCTATGAAATGCTTCGGGCAGGCAAGGTTTCAACAACTACCCAGATAAACGGCGAAGTCTTTAAAAATGAGGTCAGACCTTACCTTCTTGAAGGGCTTGACATACTTTATCTCGGTTTTTCGTCAGGACTTTCCAGCACCTTCAGCTCAGTACTTATAGCGTCTCAGGACCTTAAAGACGAATTTCCCGACAGAAAAATAGTTATTATCGACACTTTGGCCGCCTCAATGGGCGAGGGTCTCATCGTTTATCATGCAGCGACACGAAAAAAGCAGGGTATGAGCCTTGACGAAGTCGCCACATGGGTCGAGAAAAACAAACTGCATCTCGCGCACTGGTTCACGGTGGACGACCTGAACCATCTAAAGCGCGGCGGGCGTCTCTCGGGAACCGCCGCTTTCGTCGGCACGATGCTCAATATCAAGCCTGTCCTGCATGTCGATAATGAGGGGCATCTCATCCCTGTCGATAAGGTTCGCGGACGCAGGAAAAGTCTTGAGGAGCTTGTCTCCCACATGGAAAAAACGGCCGTCAATCCCGCGGAGCAGACCGTTTTTATCAGCCACGGCGACGCTCCCGAGGACGCAGCCTATGTCGAAAAGCTCGTCCGTGAGCGCTTTGGCGTCAAATCGGTTTACATAAATCCGATTGGTCCGGTCATCGGCTCACATTCCGGACCCGGCACCGTAGCTCTTTTCTTCCTTGCATCGAAAAGGCTGTAAGCCTCAGCAAGTAAATTCACAACAATATTATGTAAACTATATGTCAAAGCCGGCGGCCCGTTTTCATTGGGGCCGCCGTCTTTTCTTTTTTGCGTTTATTACAGGCTTTCGCCGAAATCGGCACGGAATTTTGCAACAAGTTTCTCCTGCCAGTCCGAGACAGGAGCCAGTCTCCCGAAGAAGAAGCGCAATGTCTTCGGCTCCTCAACAAATCGCAGACCGCCAACCAGTTCTCTGTTTTCGTGCAGCCATACAATTCTGTCGATTGCATATTTTACCTGTGAGAGTGTGAACACCCTTCTCGGCATAGCCAGGCGAAGCAGCTCCATCTCGGCAAAACGCTCGCTTCCGTCGGCTTCCCGCTGTTCGGACAATGTGCCTCGCTCCATTCCGCGTACGCCTCCGGCAATATACATCGCCGCTGCGAGCGCGCCTGCCGGGTATTCCGACTGCGGTATGTGGGGCAGGAATTCCATAGCGTTGAGATGACAGCCAAGACCGCCCGCGGGCGTTACCACTGGAACTCCGTGCTTCTGAAGCTCGTTTACCATATACTCGATAAAAAGCGGACCCTGCGAGATCATATCCATGTCCATGGTTTCCTCAAGCCCGACGGCTATGGCTTCCATCTCCCGTACAGACATTCCGCCGTAAGTCAGAAAGCCCTCAAACATCGGAACAAGTTCCTGAAGCTGCTCTTTAATCTTGTCGTCGTTGAAGACTATTCCGCCGCCTCTCGCGGAACCGAGTTTTCTGGCGGAAAAATAGATAATATCGGACATATCCGCGATTGCCCGTGTAATCTCCCTTATCGTCATGTCTTTACACTGTTCCTCGCGCGTCTTTATAAAGAACAGGTTGTCCTGCAAAAGACTTGCATCCAGAACCAGCATGATTCCGAACTCATCCAACAACGCTCTTATGTCCCTCATGTTCTGAAGAGAGAACGGCTGTCCACCGATGAGGTTTGTTCCGGCCTCGAGCCTGAAAAACGGTATCTTCTCCGCTCCGTTTTCCTCGATGACCTTTCTCAGCTTTTTCAGATCGGTATTTCCCTTAAAAAGATTGTCGCTCGTTGTAACGAGTCCCTCGTCGGAAACCACTTCCTCTACCCGTCCTCCGCAGCGGGTTATATGGGCCTTGACCGTCGTAAAATGAAAATTCATCGGGACGACGTCGCCGGGCTTCACAAGGCCTGACGCAAGAATGTTTTCGCAGGCTCTGCCCTGATGCGCCGGCAAAAAATGTTTCTTGCCGAAAATCTCTTTTAGCTTATCCGCCAGTCTGGTAAACGTAGCGGACCCTGCGTAACTGTCGTCGGCCTGCATCATTGATGCAAGCTGATTGTCGCTCATCGCGTTGACGCCGCTGTCGGTAAGCATATCGAGAAATATATCGGCGTTATTGAGCAGGAAAGTGTTGTTGCCCGCCTCAGTAATCGCTTCAAGCCGACGCTCCACGGTCGGCAGATTGAGCTTTTGGACTATGCGTACCTTGTGCATTTCGAGCGGGATTTCCTCTCCGGTGAAAAATTTGATTGCTGACATTTTAATTACTCCTTTTTTAGTTTGTTTAACAGAATAAAAACAAAAAATCCCGCCCTCTGAAAAAATCAGAGGACGGGATATAAGTCCCGTGTTACCACCTCAGTTTATTGCCGTTTCGCAACGACAACCTCTTCGAGTACAAATAATACTCTATCACTATAACGGGTGAAGGTCCCGGCTCCGTCCTACTTGGCTTGCGCCGTTCAGCGGGCAGCTCCCAAGATGTATTTCAAAGCAAAGTCAATGCCCCTCTCACCGGCCGGGAACTCTCTTTAAAGACTTTTTGCTTTTACTTCTTCTCAGTCATCGCTTTTAATCTGTTAGCCTGATTATACAGACAAAAACAAATTTGTCAATAGTTTATTTTCCTGCCCTGTCGATTTCTTCGTGCAGATAGCACAGCGCGTCTGAAAGCGAGCCTACGCTGTCTATAAGCCCGCATTTAACGGCGTCCTCCGAGTCGATTACGCTGCCGACATCGTTTGCAAGCTCGCTCGTGCGGAGCATATAGTCCATGAGCTTTTCTCTTGAAATGTGCGAGTTGCTGATAATAAACTTTATCACCCGCTCCTGAGTTCTCTGGAAATAGTTAAAGCTCTGCGGAACGGCGATGACGACGCCGTTGAGCCGCACCGGATGGATGGTCATTGCGGCGGATGGTGCGATATAGCTTTTTTTTGCGGCGACTGCGAGCGGAACGCCGATTGAGTGTCCCCCTCCGAGTACGATAGAAGCGGTCGGCTTTTTCATCCCCGCGATGAGCTCCGCAATTGCGAGCCCCGCCTCGACGTCTCCTCCCGCGGTGTTGACCAGAACGAGCAGCGCTTTTACATCGCGGCTTTCCTCAACCGCGGCTATAATGGGCATGACATGCTCGTATTTCGTTGTTTTTGTGCTCTCGTGTAGAAGCTGATGTCCCTCAATCTGCCCGACGATGGTGAGGCAATGGATCGGGCTGGGCTCGGGACCTATGGCTATGCTTCCGAAATTGTTTATGTTTTCCGTTGTCTGCTGGTCATCAGCTTCCCTGTCAGCTTCGTTTTTTAGAAATTCCGGCAAAAAAACACCCCCGTTTCTGCTTTAGTCTTTGCAGAAACGGGGGTTTTATTTACTTTCGCCTATTTTTCGGCGTAAGCCGCTTTGATGCCTTTATAGGTCATGTAGCAGTCGAATTTTGAAACGGTTTCGTAAGGCGCATGCATGGATAAAACCGGAACTCCCGCGTCGATTGTGTCGATGTCGCGCTCCGCCATATACATCGCAACGGTGCCGCCGCCGCCCTGATCGACCTTTCCGAGCTCCGCCATCTGCCAGACCACCTTGTTTTCGGAAAACAAGCGGCGCAGATGTGCAACGACTTCCGCCGACGCGTCGCTCGAGTCGGATTTCCCGCCGTGTCCGGTAAACTTGCAGATGCCCATGCCGTAGTTCACCTTGGCTGAGTTGCGCTTTTCTGAAACATCAGGATAAACGGGATCAAAGGCGTTGGTGACGTCCGCAGAAATGCAGAAGCTGTTGGCAAAGCAATGCGCGAGCTTCACGCCCTGAGTATCACACAGGTCGCCCATAAAGCGCTCAAACGCCATGCTCTTCATGCCGGAAACGCCCTCGGAGCCGATTTCCTCCTTGTCCGCCAAAATGCAGACAGCGGTTTTCTCGGGGCTTTCTGTCTCGAGGATTGCCGCAAGCTCGGCATAGGCACAGACGCGGTCGTCGTGTCCGTAACCTGCAATCAGGCTGCGGTCAAGACCGACTTCGCGCACATCAAAAGCAGGAACGGCGGAAAGCTCGGCAGAGAGGAAATCTTCCTCGATTATGCCGTATTTCTGGTTGAGAAGATCCATTATTGCAAGCTTGACCCTGTCCTTGACGTCCTCCCTGTCGGGAATGGTGCCAACAATCAGGTTCAAATTCTCGGCAGGCACAAACTCACCGGCAGACTTCTTTCTCTGTTCCTTGTCAAGATGCGGCAGAAGGTCGGTAATTTGGAAAATCGGGTCGGACTTGTCTTTGCCTATGCAGACGTCGACTGTTTTGCCGTCCTTCAGAATTATAACTCCGTGCAGCTCGAGCGGAATAGTCAGCCACTGATATTTCTTGATACCGCCGTAATAATGCGTCTTGAAATAGCAAATTTGGCTGTCCTCGTAAACGGGAACCTGCTTCAGGTCAAGACGGGGGCTGTCGACATGAGCCGCCGCGATGACCGCGCCCTCTCCCAGAGACTTTTTGCCTATCACGGCAAGCAGAAGGGACTTGCCCCTGTTCGAGTGGTATATTTTTGCTCCGGGCTTAAGCTCCATGCCTGTCTTATAAGGTACAAAGCCTTTTGCCTCGGCAAGCTTAATTCCATCAGAAACAGCCTCGCGCTCTGTCTTCGCCTCGTTCAGAAAGGTCATGTAGCCTTTGCAGTAGCTTTCGAGCAGTTCCAGCTCCTTTCTGTCTATAAGCTCATAGCCGTTTTTCTGCTTGTAAAACAGCCGGTCTTTCCTTACTGATTTTTCCTTATCCATAGCGTTTACCTCCTGACAATACCTTCAAATACTTCCATGCACTTAATTCTGAAGCTCTCTTCCATACCGTCGTTATTAACGGTAAAGTCGCAGTTATTCTCAAAATACTCGTTGGGCTTCTGTGCCGATATACGCAGCACTGCGTATTCACGTGTAATTTTTTCTCTCTTCATAAGACGCTCGATTCGAGCCTCCGTCGGCGCGATTATTCCGACCGTTGCCTTGCAGATATTCGCAGTCCCGCCTTCTAGGAGGGCGATAGCGTCAATCGCCGCAAGGTCTTTCCCCAGTCTCGCCCAGTCGGTGAGCTGCTTTGCAATCTCTTCGCCGACGAACCTGTGCGTGATTGCGTTCAGCGCGCGCAGCTCTTCGGGATTTGAAAATACGATTTCTCCCAAAGCCTTAGTGTCGAGCGTACCTTCCGGAATCACCCCGGGGAAGCGCTCGTTCAATGCGTTCAGCATAGCCTCGGACTCGTTAAGGAGCGTATGATAAACCGCATCCGCGTCAATTACAAGCCCGCCCATATCTTTGACGACACTCAGCGCCGTCGTTTTTCCGCTGCCGGTACCGCCCGTTATACCTATTATTGTAAGCGACGCCGTGAGCGCCATAAATACTTCGTCCGCCGAAACCGCGCCCTCGCGCAGAATCGTATAAGGCGTTTTGGAAAGGTCGATTATGGTGGACTCTTTGCCGAGAGTACACTCTCCGCCATCTATTATGCCCTCAATCCTGCCGTCAAAATACCGCAGAACCTCCGCCGCCGTAACCGGACTTTTTTCGCCCGAGGGATTTGCGGAAGGCGCCGCAAGCGGAAAATCCACCGCGCCCAGCAGCTCCTGAAGCTGGGTATGATCGGGGCAGCGCAGCCCCACAGTTTCGCCGCCCGCTCGAACTATATCCGGTATCGTTTTTTTCGCTTTCAATACTATCGTAAGGGGTCCCGGCCAGAAAACGTCCGCAAGGATATAGGCGGCCTTCGGAATTTCCTCGCAGAGCGTTCCGATGGTTTCCGCGCCTTTGACCATAAGGCTTAAAGGCTTATATTCCGGTCTGCCCTTAACCTCGTATATTTTCGAAACGGCAGTATCAAGAAAGCCATTGGCCGCCAGCCCGTATACCGTTTCCGTCGGGACTGCGACAAGTCCTCCAGCTTTCAGGACCTCTGCGGCTTTCGATATGCTTCCGCTCAGATTTTGTGTCTCCATTTTAGCATCTCCGTTATTCGCCGGCCTGAACCTTCAGTTTCTCCGCCTGATCTGCCGTTACGAGCGCGTCGATTATCTCGTCAAGATCGCCGTTCATGACCTGCTCAATTTTATACAGCGTTAGCCCGATACGGTGATCGGTAACACGTCCCTGCGGGAAATTGTAAGTGCGGATACGCTCGGAGCGGTCGCCCGTTCCAACCTGACTCTTTCGCTCCGCGGCAACCGCGGCGTTCTTCTTCTGCTGATCCGCCTCATAAAGGCGCGAGGTGAGTATCTTCATTGCGCGTTCCTTGTTCTTGTGCTGGCTGCGCTCGTCCTGACATTCAACTACGACGCCGGTCGGCAGGTGAGTAATGCGAATCGCGCTCTCGGTTTTGTTGACGTGCTGCCCTCCCGCCCCGCTGGAACGGTAGGTGTCTATCTGCAGGTCGGTAGGGTTAATCTCAAAATCGTCCTCGTCCATCTCGGGCAGGACCGCAACCGTGACCGTGCTTGTGTGAATCCGTCCCGACGCCTCGGTATCGGGGACGCGCTGAACACGGTGGACGCCGCTCTCGAATTTCAGTCTTGAATATGCGCCCTCGCCCTCAATAACAAAGCTGACTTCTTTAATTCCGCCAATCTCGGTTTCGTTTATATTTGCAATCTCGGTTTTCCAGCGCTTCGACTCCGCGTACATGGAGTACATCCGGTACAGGCTGTAGGCAAAAAGCGCCGCTTCCTCACCGCCCGCGCCGCCGCGTATCTCGACGATGACGTTTTTGCTGTCATTTGGGTCTGTCGGAAGAAGAAGGATTTTCAGTTCCTCCTCAATCTTTTCCATTTGCTGTTTGGCATCCTCAAGCTCCTCGCGGAGAAGGTCTTTGAACTCGGGATCGTCGGAGCCGGCGTCAAGAAGCTTCTTTGCCTCGTCCGCGGTATCGGCAAATTTGCGGTAACGGCGGTAGGCCTCGACAAAAGGCGTCAGTTCCTTCTGATCCTTTGCAAGTTTTGAATATACGGCAACATCCGAGTAGACCTCCGGCAAAGTCATGCGCCGTTCAATCTCGGAGTATTTTTCTTCTATTTCCCTTAGCTTATCTAGCATATACGGTTCATCCTTATATCTTCTGTTATGTTCGTTTCTTCAATCCAAATCAGCCGAAGTTATATTTTAGCACATGACCCGTAAAATGTAAACAGCTCCGTCCTCAGTTGATGAGCGCGGAGAGCGCGGCTCCGGTCAGCGTAAGGTTTGCAGCTCCTCTGAAAACGACATGGCGGGAGAGCCTTCCTTCGATGTATTCTTTCACATATCTGTCAAGTTTATCTCGAAGCAGAAGTGATTTGTAGAAGGTGGAGCCTTCCGCTACTACACAGAAGGGATGGGACGAGTTCTTTCCTCCGTCACATTGCAGGCAGAGCGCCGCAATATTTGCGCAGACGAATTTTGCCGCTCTTTCAAAGCAGTTGTCGATTATCTCCCGCAGAACGGCGGCGTCGGAACCGGAGCACATATTCGATACGCGGTTTTCTTTGCCGCGAAGAAAATCGTCCAGCTCAGGCAGAGAAAAGGGCGTTTCGGTGCCTGCAAAGCCTCTTGTAAGAAGCCCTTTGGAAGCCGCGAGAATCGCTGTATTTGTTATCACTTTTCCGAGGTAAGCCCCGGAAATCATCTTTTCGTAGAGTCCGACGCTCGGGTTTTCGGACGCAAGGTCCGTCATTTCATCAGCCTTTCCGCGAAACACCTTTGAAAAATTTCCGGACTCGCAGTTAACAGTCATATCCGGCGCGTTAATAAGCTTCGTTATTTTTCCGCCCTTCTCAGTATAGCAGGTGTTGAAGCCCGTGCCGAGTATAAGCCCGCAAATCCCGTCAAAGCCCGTAATCGGAAATTCCGCGGCGCCGCCCATCATGCTTGCAACCGTATCGTTTAGCAGCGTAATGCTTACTGTTTTTGAAACGCCTTTTTCGCGCAGTTTCTTTTTCAGCTCCTGACCGATGACAAGTCCTATCGCGCCCTTTACGAAAACGCCTTTTGACAGGCGGAGTATCTTGCCGTCACGGTCGGGGAAAATCTCTGCAGGGTAAGAAAAGCAAAAGCCTACCCTGTCGCTCACTTCTGTAAGCGGCAGTATCTTATCCACAATCTCGCTGAAAAACTCGTCGGCCGATATTTCGTGAAGGCTGCCGGGTATCGGATATACCTCCATATGCGTAATCTGGGGTTTTCCGCCTTCAAAAGTGACCAGCGCAACACGCAGATTGGTTCCGCCCGCGTCGACGGCGATTACGGGTATGTTCTCGGGAGGAGTACCGTGGGCGGAAATGTATGTGGGAATCATTTTCAGCGACGAGTCCTCACCGCGCAGCCCCTTTTCCAACTCGGAGATGTACTTTTCCGTGACGTCCTGAATGTCCGTCCAATCGGGGTGCATACCTATCTCGCGCAGAAAGTCATTTGTTTCTGTAATTATTTTATCCATGACAATTCTCCAATACTCTCGTAAAAATCATGCGTGTCGTGCCGGGACCTGTCAGCTTATGTTTTGTGAAAAGCGCTGTTGCTCTGTTATTATATATTAAATCTGTAAAGAACATTTGCAAATGTATTTTATCATACTTTTTTAAATTTACCATTCTTATTTAGAAATCATTTTCAAAAAGTATCGCATAGATTGCCCTTAAACGCAGAAAAACGCTCCGCACAATTGATGCGCAGAGCGTTTTTGGGAGCCGCCTGAGAAAAAACCGGCGGTCATCATTTTATATCCGGTTATGGCTACCGCTCCGCGACCTTTCGTCTTAAACTCAGGCAGTCGGCTATCATGGCAATAAATTCGCTGTTTGTTGGTTTTCCCTTAACATTGGAAACTGTGTAGCCGAAGAATTTTTGGAGCGTTTCAATGTCTCCCCTGTCCCAGGCAACCTCTATTGCGTGCCTAATGGCTCTTTCGACCCTCGACGGCGTGGTGCTGAACCGCTTAGCCACCGTGGGGTAAAGGACTTTCGTGACGGAGTTGATTATGTCCATATCGTTGATTGTAAGTATTATCGCTTCCCTGAGGTACTGGTAGCCCTTGATATGCGCTGGAACGCCGATTTCATGGATCACTTCGGTTACAACCGCTTCAAGGTTATCCTCACGGCGATACATATCAACTCCCTGCTTGCTTGAGTTGCCCGAAGCGTTCCGGCTAGCGGCCGTAACCTGCCGTATGCGGCTCAGCAGTGCCGGAACATCGCAGGGTTTCGGCATAAAGTAATAGGCGCCGAGCTCCGCAGCCTCCTGAACGACGTGTTCGTTGAAAAAGCCCGAGACTATTATTACCGCCGGTTTCTGGTTCATCTGAGACAGTTTCTGGAGGACTCCCAAGCCGTCCAGCTTTGTAAGAACGAGGTCCATTAGTATGACATTCGGATGTTTTTGCTCAATGAGTGCGAGTGCTTCGAGGCCGTCTCCGGCTGCGCCGACTACTGCCATGTCCTCTTCCGACGAAATTGTGTCCGCCATCAAATAGCGGAAATCTTCCCCGGAGTCTGCGATCAAAACTCTTGATTTGGTTTCCATAATATTCCCTCCGTTATTATCCATATACGGTAGGCCATTTCTATCTTTAAGCACAAACACCGCCAAACGACTATAATTTACCATAAGCTACTTCAAAGTGCAACAAAATTTTGTAAAAAAACAACAACTATTTGTTTACATAATTCGACAACACTCGACTTTATACACAAATCTGACTGAAATTTGCGTTTCTCGACTTTATTTGCCAATATTTCCAGCATCTGAGCGCTATCCCTCTGTTTAATTTCTACAAATTATGTTCAAACAATCTGTTAATAATTTAATTCTGCTTTTCGCATAATATGTGCAATTTTTTGACTACAAATGTGCTTTTCAGATGGACATTTCAAAGCTTAGTTTTCCTTGTCGCTTCAAGAGCTCTTTTAGTGTTGGTTGACATAACTATTCTAATATCAAACGTTTTCGCTGTAGCGGAATATTGTTTTAATAAGCGCGCCGCAAAGCCTGAACTCATCTTCGCGGCACGCTTATTTGTCAGGCGGCCTTGTTAAGGGAAAGACTGCCGGCTTCATCAAGCATCTTCTCGATTGATACGCCGAAGCCCATTGTCGGATCGTTCACCATAACATGCGTCACGGCGCCGATCAGCTTTCCGTTCTGGATTATCGGACTGCCGCTCATGCCCTGCACTATGCCGCCCGTTTTCTCAAGCAGCCTCTTGTCCTTTACGCAGAGCATAAGACTTCTGCCGTCTTCGCTGCCCCTGTAAACTCTTGTGATTTCTATCTCGAATTCCTCGTTTTTCGTCCCCTCGATATTAGTGAGGATTGTAGCCTTTCCAAGCTCGATCTCGTCGCTGTCTGCCGCCGGAATCGCTTTTAACGCGTCCGGCTGATCTAAAGACAGCAGTCCGAATATCCCGAACCTGGTGTTTTTAAGGATACTTCCGCAGGCAGCCTTCCCGCTGAATTCTCCGCAAAGCTCTCCGGGAGCTCCTGCGCAGCCCTTTTTAATCTCCACTACGGTCGAGCGGAATATATCCCCTCTTCCGAGCGGCATGATGACGCCGGATTCAAAGTCGTTTATACCGTGGCCCAGACTGCCGTACATTCCCGTCTGAGGGTCATAAAAGGTCATCGTGCCGATACCTGAAACGCTGTCCCGCAGCCAGATACCCAGCTCTGGAGCGCCGCTTGTAATATTCGGCTTTACTGTCATCCGCAGCGTCTCGTTGCCTCTGAGAACGGTTATCGTCACCGGAGCCTCCGTCAGCTTTGACATTTCGGCTTTGAATTCGTCCGCTGAACCGATTACGGTGTCGTTCAGCGCCGTTATAAGGTCTCCCGGCTGTATGCCCGCAGCCGCAGCCGGAGAGGGTGCCTGTCCGTTTTGCGTTGCGGAAAGCCCGACCACCAGCACTCCGTCAGTATACATCTGTATTCCGACCGTACAGCCCATCGGAACGAGCATTTTTTCCTGTGCCGCAGCGGCCGGTACCGACTGCGAAAACACGCAGACTACCAGCAAGGCCGCAACAAAGACGTTTTTGTATTCAGTTCTCTTTATATTTTTCATCCCGCTTCCCCCGCTTCTCGATTTATTATTAAATCGCACTAACATTATGTTCTGAAGCAAATAAAATAAGCACGTTTTTTCATAACAAATTATTTCTTATTTACCTTTTCGCATTTTTTCGCACATTATTAAGGGTATTATTTATAAAGGTAATTTTTCGAAACATAAGCGCGGGAGGAAAATTAAAATTTAACGGAAATTACGCACTATCGGGAGGTTTAATAATGAAGCAGCGTTATCCGTGTTTTAATTCGTCCGAGAAAATGAAAGGGGTTTTTGCGGAGGGAGCGCCGCCGGAACTGCCGGATTCCGACACAGTTTACAGACAGATGAACAGCCTTGCCGGAAAATATTCCTTTGTGACGCTATCCGAGTTCGGCAAAAGCGTAATGGGAAAACCGCTGTTATATATATGTGCCGGCAAAGGTTCCCGACGCGTCTTTTACAGCGCATCGCATCACGCAAACGAATGGATAACGACGCTTGTCCTTCTGAAATTTATGAACGAGCTTTTCGAAAAATCTCTCACAAACGGACAGATAGGCGGCTTCAATGCCGCGGGTCTGCTCGCCGGGACGACCCTCTGCTTCGCGCCTCAGATCAATCCGGACGGAGTCGACCTTGTTCTGGGGAGGCTTTTAAGTGCAAGATACTACGAACAGGCAAAAAAAATTGCCGGAAACTATTCGTTCATACCTTTCCCTTCAGGCTGGAAAGCCAATATCGAGGGTACGGACCTGAACCTTCAGTATCCGGCAAACTGGGAAAAAGCGAAGCAAATCAAATTTGGGCTGGGTTTTGTAAGCCCGGCGCCCAGAGATTATGTCGGTACAGCGCCGCTCTCCGCTCCCGAAAGCCGCGCAATGGCCAATTTCACCCGAAGGCTCAACCCCGACACGGTTCTCGCGCTGCACACTCAGGGCAACGTGGTTTATTGGAAATTTGCGAATTACGAACCAGAGGGCGCATATGAGCTTGGCGTGAAGCTCTCTGAGGCAAGCGGCTACGAGCTGTCCGAAACTCCGCCGGTAAGCGACAATGCCGGCTACAAGGACTGGTTCATTCAGGATTTCGGGCGTCCCGGCTACACGGTGGAAATGGGTCTCGGAGAAAGCCCGCTCCCTCTTTCGCAGTTTGACACCATCTACTCCGCCATGGCTCCCCTGCTCTCAACGGCCGCAAACGGGTAATTCTTGGCAGCTTCGCTCCTGCGGCACCGCCGGGGAAGTGCAGAAAGCTCATTTCTTTCTGAAATTTGCGGAGATTTCGCTTAAAGCCTCCGAGGCTTCCATTTTGAACTCGTCCTGCTTTGCAATGTCTCCAAGAGCGACTATCCCCACCAGTATCCCGTTGTCGGTAACGGGGAGCCGGCGAATCTGGCTGTTTCCCATGCGCTCGGCAACTTTTTCCGTATCCTCGAAGGGTGATGCGGTTATAAGGTTGCGGGACATTATTTCGCCGATCCGGACTTCCTGCGGATTGATATTGCCTGCTACGCAGCGAAGAACTATATCCCTGTCGGTTACGATACCGCGGAGCCTGTTTCTGCCGTCCCTAACGGGCAGGGAGCCGATGTTGTTCTGCTTCATGAGCCTTGCCGCCGCGATGACCGGCTCGTCCTCACAGATAGAGATAACGTGGTCTGTCATGATTTCGCCTATATTCATGCTCTCTCCTCCTAGTTAAATCTTTTACAGCGCCGATAGAATAAGTATCGTCGCCGACGGGCACAAATATTCGTCCCCGAACCGGAAAAAGCAAAAAAACGCCCGCTGTCAGCAGCCGTAACCGGACTTTTGATTTTAACTTTATTTAAACTATACATATTATAAATTGAGTTATGGGTTATGGTTCAATGTTTTGTTCCTCATTGATTTCACCTTTAGCTCAGCCCCTTCAAAGCGGGAGCGGCGGCGTCCGCAAAAAGCCTGACGGCATTGAGCGCCTCGTTAAGCGTATTTCCGCTGCTCCCGACCTCTAAAATCAAAAAGCCTGTGGAAAGCTGCTGGTTGTAGCGTTCCTTTTTCAGCGCGATAGGTCTTGAAAGCGACGGGTATCTTGAAAGGACGGCCGACTGAAGATAAAGCGCAAATTTCAGATTTTCCTGCCATTTAGGCTGCTCAAGACCGTTTTCTCCGCTCCCGACAAGCAGCATCACCTGTGAGCAGGGCTTTCCGTCCGCCTCCGCTACCGTTTTATAAACGATGTCGCCCTCCCCTATAGCATCCCTGTGTACATCGAGAATTACGGAAATGCCGGGGTATTCCTCAAGATATTTTTGGATTGCGGCGCCGCTTTTCGCGTAGCTTCCCGTATAGCTCGGATAGTCGTAAATGTTCCTGTCATGTATAACTGACAGACCGTAGCTTTGAAGGCAGGCGGCCAGCTCGTCTCCCACTCTGATGATGCTGTGCTCTGTATCCTCTGTTCTGAAGGTGTCGGAAACCTCGTAAGTATCGGTCTTGTCCTGCGTATAAGCCTCGCTGCCGTGAGTGTGTATGATAAGTATCTGCGGTCCTTCCTCCGCAAGTCTTACCGAGGTTCCCGCCGAAACGAGCGAGCCCAGATCAAGCTCATAGCTTGTATTATTTGTTATGACCATTCCGCCCTCAATAGTCGTCGGGAGAACTACGGGAGCGTCTTCCGTTTCCGGCACAGATGTTTCAGGGATTTCCACCTCTGAGGGAAAAGGCGGAAGAGACCCTTCTGCCGCCGCTTCTATCAGCATATTGTTATTACCTGTTTCTCCGTCGGCGCCGGATCCCGTATCCGAGGAATTTACGTTTTCCGCATAATTGCTGTCGCCTGTTATGCGGCGCACCAGCTCCCCGGTCCGTGGAATCTTACCGGTCGCCTGCAGGGCGTAAATTCCGAAAAAAATAAGAAACGCTGCCGTAAGTCCCTTCTTGATGTTCAAGGCGTCCCTCCTCGCTCTGTTTCTTTTATTGATTTTATGCGCCCTTTCACTTTTTGATAACCGGAAGGGCCGCTATGCGCTGCGGAGCACCTCAAACATGCACAAGGCTCTTGAATGAATCAGGAAAACAGAATAAAAACGCTTTACATAATGAAAAATTATTGGCAACCTTCTTGCATTTTTCATGGGTTACACCCCTGTGTACCCCCCCTGCGAAAAAATAATCTGTCAATATGTGAACACAACATTTTGTGGAATTCCGTTGATAATACTAGGTTTTTTCCCCCGATTTTGCGCATATGTGGAGTATACATCATTTCCGATATGTCAATTTGTACAATTTTACCCTTGATTTTTTGGCAGTAAAATGAATATAATTATGTCATAATACCACAATACCGCAACTGTCCCTATCGATAAAAATACTGAAATAGGAGCGTGTTATGAAAAAGTCAATACTAAAGAACATTTCCATAATATGCGCTATTTGTTTGATTGTATGCATGGCGGGCGGCTTCACAAGCGGCAGCAGCCCAAGCACCAAGGCAGAGGCTGTAAGCCTCGGCAGCACCGAAATCATAAGCGTTGCGGCTGCAGACGCAGTGGCGGCTGTTCCGGAAGAGGCTGCTTCGGATGCTGTTCTCATGTATATAAACGGAATAAAAATGACTGACGGCACTAAGGTCGAAGATACTACATATGTACCTCTGAAAGCGTTTTTCAGTGTTATTGCGTATCAAACCGATATCGCATGGAATGCGGAAACAAATACGGTCACTGTAACCGGCAAGGATCTTGTTATTACGGCAACGGTTGGCAAAAACTACATTTCCGTCAATGACCGCTGTTTCTACCTGCCCTACGGCGTTATCATCATAAACGATTCACTTTGCCTTCCCGTCCGTGAGCTTGCAAAGGTTTTTAATGCGGAGGTCACCTGGGACAGCGAGACCTCGTCCGTTAACATCAGCGCGGACGATCCCGCCGTTATTGAAAGCGGCGAGAGCTATTACAATGAAGAGGATCTTTACTGGCTTTCCCGCCTTATAAACGCGGAATCCGGCAATCAGTCGCTCGAAGGCAAAATCGGAGTCGGAAACGTTGTTCTCAACCGTGTTGCCGATCCTTCCTGCCCCGACACAATTTACGGCGTCATATTTGACACGAAGTACGGCGTTCAGTTTAGCGTTACGCAGAACGGCACCATAAACGACGAACCGAATGAAGAGTCCGTAATTGCAGCAAAGATTTGCCTTGAGGGTTACAACATCGTCGGCGATTCGATTTACTTTGTGAACCCGCAGGTCGGCGTTTCCTCCTGGTTTGCAAAAACCCGTTTATTCGTCGTTAACATCGGCGAGCACGATTTCTATGCATAGCAGTAGACTTCAATGAAATAGTATGTTAATATACAGGGTGTATCGAATGATGCGCCCTGTTTTTCTTTGCATGAGTATTGCCGGCCCGATATGCGGTCTTAAATTTAAAAGAAAAACTTGAAGTAAAGCCAGTATAATACGCTTACTGTCCGGAGGAACCCTATGCAGCAGATTTTGAAAGACGGCTTTGAAGCCCTGGGGCTTAAGCTGACCGAGGAGATGTCCGGCCGTTTTCGGAAATACTACGAATGCCTTACGGAGAAAAATGCCGTTATGAACCTGACCGCCATCGAGGGCGAAGCCGACACCGCGCGGCTTCACTTTCTGGATTGCGCCGCGCTCTGTTCGGTTTATGACTTTTCCGGAAAATCCGTTATCGACGTCGGCACAGGCGCCGGCTTTCCGGGTCTGCCGCTTAAAATTGCAATGCCCGGCATTTCCCTAACCCTTTTGGACAGCCACAAAAAACGCATGGCTTTTCTGGGGGAGACCTGCAGGACTCTGGGCTTTGCAGACACGCGCTGCATCAGCGAAAGAGCTGAGGAAGCGGCCTTTGATATTGGCGGCAGCTTCGACATTGCCGTTTCCCGTGCTGTGGCGCGTCTGAACATACTCTGCGAGCTTTGCCTGCCTTTCGTACACGTCGGTGGGGTCTTCGTAGCGATGAAGGGACCCGACTGCGCAGATGAGCTCAGAGAGGCGCTAAAAGCAATCTCGGTTTTGGGTGGCGGTGGCTCTGAAATCAAAAAATATACGATTCCCGGCACGGATATAACCCACAGTGCCGTAATAATTAAAAAGGTAAGGCCTACGCCGCCGGATTATCCGCGCCAGTTCGGCAGAATCAAAAAAGCGCCTCTGTGACGCTTTTCTCCGCAGCGCCGGCTCCTGACACCCCGCAATGGCGGAAGTTTCGGACATAATGTGTTAATTAAGTTTTGCAAAGGAGAGAAAACCATGTCAGTCATTACAGTAACAAGCCAGAACTTCGAAGAAGAAGTCACGAACTCCGAAAAGCCCGTTCTCATAGATTTTTGGGCAAGCTGGTGCGGACCCTGCCGTATGCTCTCCCCTATTGTGGACGAGATAGCGGAGGAGCGCATCGACGTCAAGGTCTGCAAGGTAAATGTCGACGATGAGCAGGAGCTTGCGGGACGTTTCGGTGTTATGAGCATCCCCACTCTCATCGTGATACAGCACGGACAGATCAAAAACAAGTCTGTCGGCGTCGTCCCGAAGGCAAGCATCCTTTCCATGATCTGAGCTTTCCTGTGCAACTTGCCATACTTTTTTTAATAAGAGGGTATTTAGATTTATTTCTAAATACCCTCTTGACATTTTGGTTTTTTGGTATATATTCTATTTCGATAGAATTCTAAATTGCAGGGGTGATGCGCATGAGTTTTCCCGAGACCTTCAAAGCCCTTTCCGACCCCGTCCGGCGGGAGATACTTATTATGCTCAAACAGGGAAAAATGTCTGCCGGTGACATAGGGCTCGCCTTTGACATGACGGGGGCAACAATCTCATACCATCTCTCTCAGCTGAAAAAAGCCGGTCTTGTCATCGAAAGCAAATACAAAAACTATATTTACTATGAACTCAACACCTCGGTATTCGAGGAGGTAATGCTGTGGCTCACTCAGTTCGGAGGAAATAAAAATGAAAAGTAAAGTAAACTTTCAGGCCATACTGTCCACACTGGTCTGTCTTATCCCGATTATCCTGGGTCTTGCTCTTTATGACAAGCTCCCCGACCAGCTTCCCACACACTTCGGAATGAACGGCGCTGCCGATTCGTATTCGTCTAAGGCAGTTGCCTGCTTCGTGTTTCCCTGCGTTCTTGCCGCGATTAACCTGTTCGCTCATTTTTCCATCAATGCGGACCCGAAAAAAAAGAACTCAAATGTCGTTATAAGGACTCTCGGACTCTGGACCGTTCCCGCCATTTCGCTCATCTTTGTTCCTGTAACGCTTTTCAAGGGTCTGGGCTATAATGTCCCGGTTACGATGATTGCTTCCGCAATTGTCGGTCTGCTTTTTTTGATAATCGGAAACTACTTGCCGAAAAGCCGCCAGAGCTATACGGTAGGCATCAAGCTTCCGTGGACGCTGGACAATGAGAAAAACTGGGATAAAACCCATCGCTTTGCGGGCTTTGTGTGGGTTCTCGGCGGACTGATTGTAATTATAAACACGTTTATCGGAAGCGTTTACGTCATGCTCGGCGTCATCGCGCTTCTGGCAATACTTCCGGTAATCTATTCTTACCTGCTCTACCGCAGGCAAAATGCCAAAAAGGAGAATAAACTATGAAAAAAATTCTGCTTTCCGCGCTTGCGCTCGTATTGATCCTATCTCTTGCCGCCTGCTCCTCGAGCAAGCTCGCCGACGGTTTCAAGGAGGACGAGGTCCTTGCCAAGGCAAAAAACGTTGTCGAGACGATAAATACGCTTGATTACGACGCGGTCGTCGCCTTTGTACGTTCCGATCTGCAGAGCCAGCTCACGGCTGAAACCCTCGAGAGTGCCTGGGACGCCCAGCTTCGCGATGCCGGAGCATTCAAGGAATTCAAATCAACTTCCGCCTACGGCCAGAAGAGCAAATCGACGGGCGAAGATTATGCGGTCTGCATCCTGGTCTGCTCTTACGAGAATGCGACCCGCACCTTCACGATATCAATGGACAAGGACCTTGCGATAGTCGGACTTTATATGAAATAAAAGCGAAATAAGGGGCTGTCTTTCTCCCGGAAAGACCGCCCCTTTTATTATATCGTCAGCGTTCCGTTCTCGTCCTGAAGCAGAATGAATATTTTTTCCTGCTCGCCCGTTTCCGCATTAGCATATATAAGAAAACGCTGGGCGTTTGCGTCCTCGCACTCGAACTCATAGCAGAAAACCTCGTTTTTGCCCGCGCTCGGGATTATGGTTTTATTGACGTTAATAATATTCAGATCCGAGGGGACCTTGGCTTTTGCGCTTTCCTCCGATATGCCTGCCGCAGGAATAGTGCGCGCTCTGTGCGACTTCAGGTATCCCGTCGCGTCAAAGCTCTCAAGCGAGCTGTCGTCCATTGCGATGCTGACCTTGATTAGGTCGGGATAACAGACGACCCCGCTTTCGGTATAGGCAAAATTCGCCGTAAGGATATTGTTGTTAATCATATAATAGCTCTCGCGCATATTGGTGTAGCCCCTACGCTCGAGGAACTTTTTTGCGGCATCCATCGCTTCCTTCGCGCTGATTTGCGCCTGCTCTACGGCTCTCGACCCGATGACCTGGTAAACGATTCCGCCCTGCTTGCTGACGGTGAGCCTTGTCACATTGCCGCGCAGCTTCGTCTCGTAGCTGAACGACGCAATATCCGCAAGCAACTCCCCTGCAGGATAGACAAGCTCCGGACGCACGCCCAGAAATTTCGCGGCGGCCTGACGCCCCACGTTTTCGTCTATTTCGGCAAGCCCTTCCAGCATGAGCGGCTTCAAGCCCTCCAGATGCTCCGAAAACGGTCCGTCGTAAATCAGGGTCGGGACTTCGGGAAACTCCTGTTCCACGGAGCTCAGGCCGTCGCCGAGCGTCTGCGGAAGTATTTCCTCCTCGCTCCTGTCAAAGCTCTCGACGGTTTTGGCATATTGCTCCATGCTTACAGTTCCGCTGCCCATCTCGTTCTGCAGGGAGTTGAGATTCTGGGCAAGCAATGTCGCTGTTTCGGACAGAGCCCGCAGATTGTCTTTTTCCTCCTGCGAAAAGCTCTCGCCTTTCGCGGCCTTTCTGGAGAGGGCGTAAGCATAGTCTCCGACCCTCCCTATAAAGCCCGAGGTTTTCTCCAAGTCGGACGAGGAATACGGCATTATGCCCAAAGCCATCTTCGCCGTTGCCGCCTTTCCGTAGACCTCCGTACAAACCGCTCCCGCCATTGAGGGCGAGGTGACGAGCAGGCTTTTTTGAAGCGCCGTGTCCATATCGGAAACGCCGGAAACGACTTCCGCGAAAGCGTGGCGGTAATTTGCTGCGATGTAGCGCTCGTCGTCGTCAAGCCTTTGCTTCGTAACAACGCCGAAAGCTCCGGCCGCCACGGCCGCCACGGCAAGCAGCGAAATAATCGTAAATGCTGTTCTTCTTCTCATTTGCCCTCCCGAGCGCCGCAAGGCGCTGATTTAATCAGCTGTCGGACCGAGTATTTACCAAAAATCGATAAACGCCCCTTATGTGCATATTTTTTGCACATAAGGGGCGTTTTAGTTGTGTCAATATTTGCTTAAATCAGTTAATAATCATTACTGTTTTAATCATCGCTTCAAGTCTCGGCTTATGGTTTTGCGCCTCGGTGCTTTCATAGCTGATATAGAGTCCTAAACACCCTCCGTCGTATTCAATGAAATACGAACAGGAGTTTTCGGATTTCACATAATACGCTGTATAATTATCAAGCTCTGTATTTCCCTCGTCGATAGTCGTGTCGTCGTTATTTGCAATTACTTTTTTCGACTCTGCAACGGCTTCCTCAACAGATTTCCCTTCCCAAGGCAATATATGCACACTGCACACCGGATATTCTCCTGTTGCGACAGGCAAAATGTCATATTCGGCCTCAAACTCCCTGAGTGTGTATCTTTCCAAATCTATATAGATTCCAACATTGACCTTGGCCATGTGAGAGTAGTCAATTTCTGCATAGGTCATTGTGACACTCTCTTCATTTCCTTCGATATCAATCGTAAAATCCTTGGTGTCACCATATTGGGGCTCGGGCCATCCATAGGAGCTTTCCGGTTCCGGCGATTCATTGTAAGTTTCCGAATCTGATTTTGTACTCACTGCCGGTGAAGAATTATCTGACGGCAAAGGCTCAGCCGGCTTATTTGCACATCCGGTAAGCATTATCGCAAAAATTGCGGCAGCCAGAGCTAAAACAGTCTTTACAGTTCTCATAATCCTCCCCTGTCATTAAAAAGTGATGCCGTTCATCCCAGCTTATCAATTCCGATTCTCATGCGGCGCAACGTTTCGTCCCTGCCCAGAATGCGGCAAATTTCAACGGCGCCGCCGGGCGTAACTGTTTTGCCCGCAGCGGCGATGCGGACGGGCCACATGAGCGTCGCATTTTTGACTTCGAGCGACTCCGCAAGACAGATGAGCGTGTCATGTATGCTCTGCTCCGTCCAGTCGGCAACTGCCTCAAGTGCGGGAAGTGCCTTATTCAACATATCGAGAGACACGGCGGCGTCCGTTTTGGACTTTTTGTTTGTATAGAGTTCAACGTCATAATCCGGCAGTTCATCGAAAAAGTCGATTTTCTCGGGAATATCCGTCAGCTTATCGGTACGCGGCTGGAGTATCGGAGCGAAAAGCGAGATGTCGATTGCGGGGTTCTTTACACTTTGACGTATATAGGGGGCGGCAAGTTCCGTGAAGTTTTCTGGCGTCAGAGCTTTGATATACTCCGAATTGAAGTATGTCAGCTTTTCTATATCGAAAATCGCGGGTGATTTTGAAATGCCGGCAATGTCGAAGACCTCGCAAAGCTCGGAAAGCGTATAGATTTCCCGTTCTCCGCCGGGGCTCCAGCCCAGAAGGGCGACGTAGTTCAGCACCGCGTCCGTCAGATAGCCCTGAGTGAGCAGGTCCTCGTAGCTGGGGTCGCCGTGGCGCTTGCTCATTTTGTTATGGTGGTCGCGCATGACGGGCGAGCAGTGGACATATTTCGGTATCTCCCAGCCGAAGGCCTCGTAGAGCAGGTTATATTTCGGCGCGGAGGCCAGATACTCGCTGCCGCGGACGACATGCGTGATGCCCATAAGATGGTCGTCGACGACGTTAGCGAAGTTATAGGTGGGCAGACCGTCGGACTTAATCAGCACGTTATCGTCCAGTGTGTCGTTAGGGACGGTAATCTCGCCGAAAATCTCGTCGCGGAAGCTCGTCGTTCCATCTCGCGGGATGCGCTGGCGAATGACAAAGGGCTCTCCGGCTTTTGCTTTTGCGTCCGACTCTTCCTTTGTCAAAAGCGCGCAGGGGTTCTCAGCTTTCTTAAATTCGCCGTCCTCTTCGTTTTCCTCTTTCCGGCAGAAGCAGCGGTAGGCTCCTCCCTTTTCGAGCAGCAGCTCCGCGTATTTCCCGTAAAGCTCCCGACGCTCCGTCTGGATATAGGGTCCTACGGGGCCGCCGATATCGGGGCCCTCGTCGTGAGTAAGGCGGCAGTCTCGCAGCGTCTTATATATGACGTCGGTCGCGCCCTCAACCAGACGACCCTGATCGGTGTCCTCAATGCGGAGGATGAACTTTCCCCCCGCTTTTTTTGCTATCAAATATGTGTAAAGCGCGGTGCGCAGATTTCCGACGTGCATATATCCTGTGGGACTCGGCGCAAAACGCGTTCTGACTTCCCCGTGAGGAATGCGTTTTTCCATGTCCTCGAACCATTTCATGTCCATGCTTTTGTTTACTCCTTCGTATCGTTAATGTGCCTTACAGTATAATATTTTATATCACAGGGATTGTCAAGCAATGTTAAAACGTGATACAATACTACATTAGAATATTGTTTTACAGGTCTGTGAGGTATCGTTATGGCGCATAATATTTCCGAAAAAATGTTTGGCTTAACACAGCGCAACTCGGCTGTCCGCGAAATGTTCGAGGAGGGCAACAGGCTTGCCGCGCTCTACGGCAGGGAAAATGTCTATGACTTCAGCATAGGAAACCCGAACTTCCCCGCTCCCGAAAAGGTAAAGGAAGCCGTGTTCGACGTTCTCAGCAACGAACCTTCCACAATGGTGCACGGCTATATGTCGACCGCCGGCTACCCCGACGTGCGCACCGCCGTCGCAGGTTCTCTCAACAAGCGCTTCGGCACCCTGTTCGACGCTTCAAACATCATTATGACTGTCGGTGCGGCGGGAAGCCTGAACGTTATATTAAAGACGCTTATGAATCCCGGCGACGAAATCATCGCCATAGCGCCTTATTTCCTTGAATACGGGAACTACGTTGCAAATTACGAGGGCGTTTTGAAGGTCGTTCCGCCGAACATTCCCAACTTCCAGCCGGACGCTGAGGCCATTGGCAGCGCGGTAACGCCGAAAACCAAGGCGCTCATCATAAACTCACCCAACAACCCGACGGGCGTGATATACTCCGAGGAAGCAATCAGGAAGATAGCCGCCGTCCTTGAAGCAAAGCAGCAGGAATACGGGCACGCCATATACATTCTGGCGGACGAGCCCTACAGAGAGCTTGCCTATGACGGCGCTGAAGTCCCGTGGCTGACGAAATTCTACCGCAACACGATAGTCGGCTATTCGTGGTCGAAGTCGCTTTCCCTCCCGGGCGAGCGCATCGGCTATCTCGTAATCCCCTCCGAAGCGGACGACAGCTCGCTCATAATCGACGCCGCTGGCATCGCCAACCGCGTTATGGGCTTTGTAAACGCGCCTTCTCTGATGCAGAGGGTCGTCATGCGCTGCCTCGACGAGAGAACGGACATTGACGCTTATGATAACAACCGCAAGCTCCTGTATAAAGGGCTCAAGGATGCGGGCTTCGAATGCGCTTATCCTCAGGGCGCTTTCTATATGTGGGTCAAAACGCCCTGTGACGATAAGCAGTTCTGCAATATGGCGAAAAAATACAACATTCTTGTCGTACCCGGCTCCTCTTTTGCCTGCCCCGGCTATGTAAGAGTCGCTTACTGCGTCAGCCCCAAAACCATCGAGGGCTCAATCCCGGGCTTCAAAAAGCTGGCGGAAGAGCTTTCACTATAATCTAGGCAAAGGAATTTTCTGAAATGAATGAAACAGCTATCGAAAAGAAAACAATTTTTAGCGGAATCCAGCCCTCGGGCGAGCTTACGCTCGGCTCCTATCTCGGAGCTATTAAGAACTGGGTCGAGCTTTCGGATACCTACAACTGCTACTACTGTATCGTGGATATGCACGCGATAACCTCGCGCCAAAGCCCTGCCGACCTGCGCCGCCGCACTCTCAATCAGCTTGCGCAGTACATTGCCTGCGGGCTCGACCCGCAGAAAAACACGGTCTTTATCCAGAGCCACGTACCCGCGCACGCAGAGCTTGCATGGGTTTTGAACTGTTACACCATGTTCGGCGAGCTTTCGCGCATGACGCAGTTCAAGGACAAGAGCGTGAAAAACGCCGACAACATAAACGCGGGGCTTTTCACCTATCCCGCTCTGATGGCGGCCGATATTCTTCTCTATCAGACCGATCTTGTCCCCGTCGGAGAGGATCAGAAGCAGCACGTTGAAATTACCCGCGACATTGCCCAGCGTTTCAACGGCATTTACGGCGATGTTTTCAGGCTGCCCGAGCCTTATATCCCCAAGGTAGGCGCGCGGATAATGAGCCTAACAAGCCCCGAAAGCAAAATGTCAAAGTCCGATAAAGACCCCGGCGGCTGCGTCTATATCATGCAGAAGCCCGACGAAATCATGCGCGCCTTCAAGCGCGCCGTGACCGACAGCGAAACGAGCGTGCGCTACGATGTGCAAAATAAGCCCGGCGTATCAAACCTTATGCAGATTTATTCGGTCGCGTCCGGTCTGAGCTTTGAGGCTATCGAAAAGGAATTTGACGGCAAGGGCTACGGCGACTTTAAACCGAAGGTCGGGGAAGCCGTCGTCGAGCTTTTGCGCCCCATACGCGAGCAAGCCGAGCGTCTTATTTCGGACAAGGCCTACCTTGAGAACATTTATAAGGAAGGCGCCGACAAAGCTGCCCGCACTTCCGCCAGAACTCTCCGGAAGGTCTATAAAAAAATCGGGTTCGTAGAAAGATAGAATTTCCGCGGAATAGTGCTTTAACTTGCGCGGTGCTCCGCGCAGTGAAAGGAACATTTTTGTCATGCCTACAGATGCATCGCTTGCGATAAGAATACTTATAACCGTTGCGGTCGGCTTCATAATAAGCTTTGCCGCAACACCGATAGTCAAAGCCTTCGCGCAGAAGGTCGGAGCGATGGACGTTCCCGGCGAGGCGAGACGCGTACATGACCACCCGATACCCCGTATGGGCGGGCTGGCGATTTTTCTCGGCTTTCTTCTCAGCGTTCTTCTTTTTGCCGATATCAACCGCCAGATGCAGGGCATTTTGCTCGGCTGTGTCATCATTGTTGCAACCGGCGCTATTGACGACATCATTTCTCTGAACGCCTGGGTAAAACTTGCTCTGCAGACGCTCGCCGCTGTCGTCGCCGTCCTGCACGGCGTCGAGATAAACGTTCTGGCCAATCCCATCGTATGGAGCTCCAAAGACTATCTCATTCTGGGCGGCTGGTCGATACCCATAACGATACTCTGGATAGTTGGAATCACGAACTCCGTCAACCTGATTGACGGGTTGGACGGGCTTGCAGTCGGAGTTTCGACAATCAGCAGTCTTACCATGCTTGTCATTGCTCTTGTCGTTTCGGACGGCAGCGTTGCGATAGTCCTTGCAGCGCTTGTCGGTGCCTGCGTCGGTTTCATGCCCTACAACCTAAATCCGGCAAAGATTTTTATGGGCGACACGGGCGCGCTGCTGCTCGGCTATGTGCTCGCCTCGATGTCCATTCTGGGGCTTTTCAAGTTCTACGCGGTCGTGTCCTTTGCCGTACCGATACTTGCGATAGCCGTTCCGCTTTTCGACACGGTCATCGCCTTCTGCCGCCGTATCCTTAAAGGTCAGAGCCCCATGCACGCCGACAGGGGGCATTTCCACCACCGCCTTCTCGATATGGGTCTCAGCCAGAAGCAGGCCGTCGCGGTGCTCTACTCCATAAGCGCAATTCTGGGTCTTGCGGCCGTCGTAATCACGACGAGCGGCGAAATTAAAGCCCTCATTCTAATTCTCGGTTTCTGCTTCTGCGCGTTCCTGTGGGCCTTCGTGTACGGAAAGCTGCATCATCCGGCTGCTCCGACTGCTTCCCCAAAGAAAGCGGAGCCTAAAAAAGCAAAGCCCGAAGAAGCTGTGGAGGACGATGATGAAACCCATTAAAGTCATGATGGTTTTCGGCACAAGACCGGAAGCAGTAAAAATGGCGCCCTTATATCTTGAGCTGAAGAGGCGCCCCGAAATCGATTGTACCGCCTGCGTCACCGCCCAGCACCGCAAGATGCTCGACGATGTGCTCGCTTGCTTCAATATAAAGCCGGACTACGACCTTGACGTGATGAAGGAAGGCCAGACCCTTTCCTACATCACGAGCAGCGTGCTCGGCGGTCTTAGCGAGGTTCTCAAGGAGGCGAAGCCCGACCTTGTGCTTGTCCACGGCGACACGACGACGGCGTTTGCGGCGGCTCTTGCCGCTTTCTACGAAAAAATACCGGTCGGCCATGTGGAAGCCGGACTGCGGACTTTCGACCGTTACTCGCCCTTCCCTGAGGAAATGAACCGCGCTCTTGTGGGAAGGCTTGCGAGTTATCACTTTGCGCCTACGGCGCAGAACGCGGTTAACCTGAAAAGAGAGAACATTACCGAGAACGTTTTTGTAACCGGCAACACGGTTATAGACGCAATGAAATATACCGTCGGAGACGGCTCCTTTAAGACAAAGGAGCTCCAAAGTATCGATTTCGGCACGCGCCGCGTTATCTCGATGACCTGTCACCGCCGCGAGAATTACGGCGAGCCGATGGAGAACATCTTCCGTGCGGTGAGGCGTATCGCCGAGACCTTTGATGATGTGTCCTTTGTCTATCCCGTACATCTGAGCCCCTATGTCGGCAAAACAGCCCGCAAGTATTTAGACGGCGCGCCGAATATCCTTCTCATTGAGCCGCTTGACGCAATGGAGATGCACCGTCTCATGTCCAAGAGCTTTTTTATTATGACGGACAGCGGCGGCTTGCAGGAGGAGGCTCCCACGCTCGGCAAGCCTGTCCTTGTTATGAGATGCGAGACAGAAAGGCCCGAGGCCGTGGAAGCCGGAACAGTCAAGCTTGCGGGAATATGCGAGGAGCACATATACGAGCTTGCCTGCCAACTTCTGAATGATCGGGCAGTTTATGAGCGCATGGCAAAGGCCGTCAATCCCTACGGTGACGGAAACGCCTGTTCCAGAATAGCGGAGGCCATACTTTTCAGCTTTGGCGCATGCGATAAGCGCCCGGAGGATTTTCGCCCATGAAAAAGCCGATTTTTATCGGAATCATCGCCGCAATCATCATTGCCGCGCTCGCCTTTATTATCCTTACAGGCGAGCAGAACGGCAGTCCTCACACGATTTTTCTGCCCTCTCCCGTAACCGACAGCGGCGGCAGCTCCGGTGACGACGGTATCGACCGTATTGAGGTCAACCCCGAAACCGTCAAGGTGGTTCTGGGGACATTGACGCGCACGGAGAGTTTTTCGCGCAGCTATACCTTAACGTCCGTCTGGGACGGAGGACAAAGCGAAACGACGCTTAATTACTGGCAGTCCGGCGAGAACATCAGGCTTAGTATTACAAAAAACAAAACCGTCAGAAACATACTTGTTCGCGGAACCGACCTGTATACATGGTACGACGGTTCTTCCGGAGTATTCAAATCAAAGCTCGGCGAGAGCAGCGTAGGCAGCGAAGTTGACATGTTTGCGGGGCTCATCACATATGAAGATATAATGGATGTCCCTGATGAAGATATACTCGACGCCTCCTATGTCAATCAGTCGGGAACGCCCTGTATCTATGTTGAATACAAGGGCGGCAGTTACAATTATGTAAACCAACTATACATATCGGTAAGTACCGGGCTGCTTGTCTCCGCAAGCTCATATGACGGAGATACTCTTGTTTCTTCACTGACCTCGGCCTCCACCGATTTGTCCACCCCCTCCGACAGCATATTCAGTATACCGACCTAAAGGAACAGCATGGCTCCGGCAATCAGCAGAAACTCAACGTCGTGGCTCTCCCGGTAAAGCAGATACAGTACCGCGACCAGCATAATATCCTCAAGTTCAAAATCAAATTTAGTGAATTTTGAGAGTATGCCTCCGAGCCCACCGCCCGACTTGCCACCAGGTCCACCAAGTATACCGCTGAGTCCCCCACCAAGGCCACCGAGTATACCCCCGAGTCCTCCGCCCAATTTGCCGTCGAGTCCGTTATTTGATAATATACCGCCTAGCCCGTTATTCGATAATATGCCGCCGAGTCCGCCGAGCCCTCCGAGGATTCCCGACTGACCCGACGGTATTCTGCTTTCTTCCCTTTCCGCCTCGGAATTAACGGGAGGCAGCGAAAGCAGGTAAGTCTCCGGTTCCGGCACCACCTCGTATCTGCCTGTAATGCCGTTATACCTGTTCACACGTTATCCCCCCTTAATCAGCGTCGCTGCTCCGGCGACGCGCATTACTCTTGCAAAAACGATAGCCTTATCAAGTTTATGTCTTCTTTCCTCCGAAATCCACGGCTTTAGGGCATTAAACAGTTCCTTTTTGTCGTTATTCGGATGCATCGCTTCCCCAATCATGTTTCTTACAATCGGGCTGGCCAACAGTTTTTTCACGGTATCGCTGCTTAAAAAGCTCTGCGCGGCAGCCGCCAGGCTGCCTATATCAATTTCGGGCAGGGTATTATCGCCGGGCTGCGTAACGGGCGTCCCGTTGTCCGCCGGCATTGCGGAACTGTTTCCGCTCTCCGAACCCATGATTTTACCGGCCATTTCCATTATCTTTTTCATTTCCTCGGGATTTGAAAGAATCCCGTTTATCATTCCTTCAAGCTCGCTCACAGCGTTCCCCTCCAGTCTTATTTTTTTCCGAAGCCGTCGCCGATTTTTTTCGCAAGGGCTTTGCCCTCATCCGTGGACAAAAACTGACCGAGAATGCGGTTTATGGTGCCGCTGTCCCCCTCGGCAACCGCTTTTTTGAGCGCGTTTCCGTCCACCATGCCGCTGATTTTTTTGCCTTCGGCGGAGTTGACGACCTTATTAAGCTCGTCGGCTTTGCCGCCTTTCAGCAGCTCTCTGCTCATTTTATCGAAATCGCTCATTCCGGCACCTCCAAAAAATACTCTTTCAGTTCAGTATATTCAGATTATCCGAAGCGGTTACTTTTTGAGAGATAGCCTTTTCTGTTTGATGTTTTCCGAATCATAACGTTTTTTAAGGAGATACAGCTTTGAAGCTAATGGTTTTTTCCGATTCACACGGTAACTCCGAGCTGATGCTCCGTGCCATCGGTCAGGGGGAACCCGACATGATAATCCATCTCGGCGACGGAGCCAGAGACATCGGGAAAATAGAAACGCAGTTTCCCCACATCCCGCTCAAGGCGGTTAAGGGAAACTGCGATTTTGGCACAAATTTTCCGGGAACAGAGCTGTTTTCGGTCGGGAAAGCCAAAGTATTCATTACGCACGGACATATTTACGGGGTCAAGTGGACTCTTTCCCCGCTCATCGAAGAAGCCAGAGCGCGCGGTGCGGATATTGTGATATACGGTCACACCCATACCGCCTGTTATTCGACGGAGTCGGGGCTCCATGTTCTGAACCCCGGTACCTGCGGATACCCGCCCTCGCCGAGCTATGCGGAAGTCACTATTGACGACAGGGGCGAAGTGTTCTGCCGCATAATCAGGCTCTAACCGATATCTGTACCGGAGCTCGGATTCTGCGACGCCGACGGTGTCGGCGACGTTGCAGTTTTCTGCCTGAATACCGCATATATAGTATGATCTTCGGTGACGTTATCAAACGAATAGCTTGTAGCGGCGCCTATGCTCGTTCCGTCGACCTTGACCTCAAAAACCTCGTAGCCGCTGTCGGGAGTTATCGTAAATGTCTGATTCTCTCCGTCCGCGACGGAGACCGCGCCCTTAGGACTGATTGAGCCGCCCTTTCCGGCTGTGACGCTTATAGTGTGGTCTGTCGGCGAGGGAGACGGCTCCGCTCCCTTTGAAACCGTGACTATAACGGTGGCTCCTGTCTCGAGCTTCGCGCCCTTCATGGGTGACTGTGAAATAACGAGTCCGATATCCTTATCGCTGAAAACGTCTTCCCCGCGTTTGATTACCAGACCGAGTTCGGAAAGCACCTGCTTTGCGTCGTCGTAAGTCCTTCCCGTCAAAGTCGGCACTTCAACATAAGTCACGCCCTCGGAAGTCTGCGTGGCCTGTCCCAGGGAAACGGTTATTGTGATTTTGTCGCCCTCTTTGACCTTTTTGCCTTCCTTTATGCTCTGCTTGATGACGGTTCCGATCGCCGCCTCATCTTCATCCTGCTTAACCGTGACGTCGAGCCCGAGGGCGTCAAGGATAGTCATGGCAGATTCCTGCGGCATTCCGACGAGATTCTGCATTTCTTCTCTGTCGTCGTTTCCGGTGAAATTGAAAAGTCCCCCCATAAAGGAAAGCACAAGCGTCAAAACAGCGAGCAGCGCGACGGCTGCGACAATAAGCTGCTTTTTGCGAAGCTCCTGTTCCCTGTCCTTTTGCGGAGGCGGGGTCTTTCCTCCTGCCGTACGCGAAACTCCCGCCTGCGCGGGCTGACGGACGGGGCGCGCGGGTTCCGCGCGGCGTACCTGAGCCGGAGCCTGCGGATGGACGGGTTTCGCCTCCTCCTGCTCCTCGCTGAGTTTCCACACGCGGGTATTGAACAGCTCGTCGTTGTCGGCATTTATGATGTCGCGCGTGCTGTGACCCGCTGCGCTGCGGATCTCAGTTGTCTCGTCCTTTCCGAGAACCTGTGTATCGTCGATATCGGTGTCTGTGCTCATAGCCCACTCGAGCTTTTTTTCTTCTTCTGGCAATATGTAGTACACAGCGCCGCAATTCGGGCATTCGCCCAAAGAAGCGTCTATTTCGGCTCCGCATTTCTTGCAGATGATAGTCCGCATAACTTAATAACCTCCCAAATACAGCGCCGCCCCGATCCCGTTGCCGGATCTTTGCATATCGGACTGCTGTAGTCTGTATTTTATCACATTCATTTGTATTTTTCAAACATCTATTGTCAAACCGTGATTTTCATTAAACGCCGCTTGTGTTATAATAGAACCGGCATTCAAATTATCCAACCGACGGAGGAGCAGTTATGAATAAAGCTCTTGTCACCGGTGCTTCGAGAGGCATCGGCGAGGCAATTGCCCGCGCGCTGTCAGCGGATGGCTTCAAGGTCTATGTAAACTATTCCGACAGCCGTGAAAAAGCGTTAAGGCTGGCCGATGAAATCGGCGGCGTCGCCGTAAGGGCAGATGTTTCGGACCTAACTCAGGTCCGGTCAATGTATGACGAAATCGGAGAAATAAATGTTCTCGTCTGCAACGCCGGGATCTCGGAATACGGGCTTTTTTCGGAGATTTCTCCCGAAAAATGGCGCAGAATTTTCGCTGTCAACGTCGACGGCGCATATAACTGCGTAAAGTGTGCCCTTCCGTACATGATTAACCGCAAAAGCGGCTCCATTATCACCGTGTCTTCCGTCTGGGGCATTCACGGAGCCTCCTGCGAGGCGGCGTATTCGTCCTCGAAGGCCGCGCTCATAGGACTTACAAAGTCCCTCGCGAAGGAGCTCGGTCCCTCCGGCATAAGAGTAAACTGCATTGCGCCCGGTGTTATCGAAACCGATATGATGTCCGGCTTTTCAGCCGAGGACAAGGAAAGGCTCATTGACCGAACTCCGCTCTGCCGTCTGGGAAAGCCCTCGGACGTCGCCTCTCTTGCTGCATTTCTCGCCTCCGATATGTCCGAATTCATAACAGGTCAGGTTTTCGGGGTTGACGGCGGTTTCGCACTGTAGAATTTAATAAAAGAGGCGGTCTTGCAGACCGCCTCTTTTTTCTACCCGAACAGTTCGGATACCCGTTTGATATAGCCGGGCAGAGCACCTTCAAAATCGACGCCGTTTCTGCGCGGAGTGCCGCGCAGGACAGTGCGCCCGATGCTTTCTTCAACAAGCGAAGTCGCGGTCTCGACCGCGTCCCGGAGGCTTGCTCCGCGCAGCGTTAGCGCGGCGAAGGCGGAGGCGAATATATCCCCCGTTCCGCAGAACACTCCCTCCTTTGCGGGACTGACGGAAAGGCTTCTCTCGCCCGTCCTTGTATCGACCGCATAAACGCCGACGCTGTCTTTTTCGGGGCAGACACCCGTGATTGCGATTATTCCCGAGCAGAGCTTCGAAAGTTCTTTAACGAGCGACTCGATGTATTCCTTGTCATGCGGACCTTCCTTATATGGAAGGTCTGTCAAAAGTGCGGCTTCGGTAATATTCGGGGTAATAATGTCCGCTCTGCCGCAGAGCCTTCTGAAGGCAAGGCACATATCGTGCCCCAGATTGCTGTAATATCTGCCGTTGTCCGCCATTACAGGGTCGACGATAATCTTCGTTTTGTCATTTGCAAGGATAGCGATTATCTCCTCGAGCATCTCCGCCTGCTTTGCCGAAGCCAGATAACCCGAATAAATACCGTCTAATACTATCCCCTCTTTTTTCCAGTGCCGCGCAATCGGCAGCATTTCGTCGGAAAGGTCTTTGAAGGTAAAGCCCTCAAAGCCGCCTGTGTGCGTGGATAAAAGCGCCGTCGGCAGGCAGGCGCATTCGACCCCGCTTGCCGATATGACCGGCAGCGCGACTGTGAGCGAGCATTTTCCGACGCCCGAAATATCATGTATCGCTGCAATTCTCATCAATTCTTCCATATCAGTCCCTGTTCTTTCTTTGTACGCAAAGGAAAATCGCGCTCATCTTGATTTTTTACGGGCAAACTGCTCTGTCAGGCGCACAAGAAATGACGCGGTCTTATCCATTGAATCGACCGAACAGTACTCGAAAGGTCCGTGGAAATTGTGTCCGCCGGTGCAGAGGTTCGGGCAGGGCAGCCCCATGAAGGACAGTCTCGCGCCGTCCGTCCCTCCCCGTATCGGGACGATTTCGGGCTTTATTCCTTCTGCCTCCATCGCTTTCACGGCAAGGTCAACGAGCTCCATATGCGGCAGAATCTGCTCGCGCATATTGAAATATCTGTCCTGGGTGACGACCTCTACAGTGCCGTCGCCGTATTTTTCGTTGAGATAAGCTCCGACGGTGTGAACGAAGCGTTTTCGGGACTCAAATTTCTCCCTGTCATGGTCGCGGATGATGTACTGAAGCTCCGCCTCATCTACCGTGCCGGACATCTTATGCAGGTGGTAAAAGCCCTCATAGCCTTCCGTATGCGAAGGGGTTTCGGCCTGCGGCAGCATTGAGGCAAATTCAAGCGCGACCAGCGCCGCGTTTATCATTTTGTTCTTAGCTTCGCCCGGGTGAATGCTCTTTCCCTGCACAAAAACGCCTGCGTTAGCGCCGTTAAAATTCTCGTATTCAATCTCGCCGAGGTCTCCCCCGTCAACCGTATATGCAAATTCCGCGCCGAAACCGGCAACGTCAAATTTCTCGGGACCGTTTCCGATTTCCTCGTCGGGCGTAAACCCGATGCAAATTTTTCCGTGGGGAATTTCGGGGTGCTTCAGAAGATGCTCGGCGAGCGTCATAATCTCCGCTATTCCCGCCTTGTCGTCGGAGCCTAGAAGCGTCGTCCCGTCCGTCACGATAAGTGTTTCTCCGATATGGGTTTTCAGGCTCGCGAACTCTTTGGGGTCAAGAGCCATGTTTTTCTCTTTGTTTAGAACTATGACGCCGCCGTCGTAGTTTTCTATGAGGCGGGGCTTTATATTTGCACCGGAGGTATCCGGCGAGGTATCCATGTGAGCGATGAAGCCCAGCGCGGGAATCTTTTTATCCCCCAAATTTGAAGGCAGCTCCGCCATAACATAGCAATACTCGCTCACTCTGACATTCTCGGCCCCCATGTCGAGCAGTTCCTTTTCAAGAAAGCGTGCAAGCGCCCACTGCTTTTCCGTGCTTGGGACGGTATCTGCCGTATCGCAGGACTGCGTATCAAAGCTCACATAATTCAAAAAACGTTCTTTCAGGGTCATTTGCGTATATCCTTCTTCCGTTGTCGCTTTTCCGTTTCAGATATTATAACACCGCATACGGAATTTTGCAGAAAAATTTTCCGTCGGTAACGGTCAGCCAGAAAGCAAAAAAACAGAAAGGGCTTCTCAAGCATTCGAGAAACCCTTTCGAGAGAGAGGATGACTTATCTCGGGGGGAGATAGTCGGAGGGATTGACGCTCTGTCCATCGAGCGTCATTTTAAAGCAAAGATGAGGATTGTCCTTTGTTTCACCCGGAGCCGTTGCTCCGACAGCGCCGATAATTTCGCCCGTCATAATGTTGTCGCCCTCGTAGACTGTGGGGACGGCGGCGAGATTCGAATATACACTCTTAAGCCCGCCCGCGTGCTCGATAATGACGGTCATGCCGCCCATATCGTCCGTGTAGACCTTTTCGACCTGACCCGCGCAGACCGCCAGCACCTGTGTTCCGAGCGGCGCCGCGATATCGATGCCGTCATGTGTTCGCCAGTCTCCCAGCTTTTTGTTGTAGATGAGCGCGGTCACGGAATAAGGCATATCGACTTCGCCCTCGAGCGGCCATATATACTGCGCCGTAACGGCTGTTTCCGCCTGCTGCTCTGTCCACGAACCGGTTTCCTCTTCGTCTGTTGCTTTTTCAAGCGTGTCGTCCTGTGCTTCGTCCTCCGCTATTACCGTTTCCTCCTCCATCTCGGGGGGAACAGCCATTTCCGGATCATCGTTGTTGGGCTGGGCGACCTCTTCATATCCGCTGTTTGCTCCGGACGCTTCTTCTACATTGCCCCTGTTTTCCGTGAACAGATAATAAGCTGAAACGCCTATGACCGCCACACAGAGGAAAAGGACTATGTAGAAGCCCTTTCCGGAAAAAAATGCCTCGAGCTTTTCGCCGAAGCTCTTCTTATCTGCCATTTCATTACCTCCTGAATAGAAAAATGGTGTTTCTGCAGGTATTTTTACCAGCAGAAACACCATTTATACGTTCATTTAGCAAATTTTTCTTGTAACGGCAGACCGTGTAAGAAAAGAAGGAATAATCTATTTTGCTTTGATGCTGTAGAAAGCGTCGTTTCCGGGATACTTTGCAACGTCAAAGAGCTCGTCCTCGATACGCAGGAGCTGGTTGTACTTTGCGACGCGGTCAACGCGGCTGGGAGCGCCTGTCTTAATCTGTCCCGCGTTAACGGCAACGGAAACGTCCGCAATGGTCGTGTCCTCGGTCTCGCCGGAGCGGTGAGAAACGATGGTCGTGTAGCCCGCCCTTTGTGCCATCTGGATAGTATCGAGAGTTTCGGTGAGCGTGCCTATCTGATTCAGCTTGATGAGTATGGCGTTTGCAACGCCCATATCAACGCCTTTTTTGAGGCGCTCGGAATTCGTGACGAAAAGGTCGTCGCCGACGATCTGGATTCTGTGCCCGAGCGCGTCGGTCATCATCTTCCAGCCCTCCCAGTCCTCCTCAGCCATGCCGTCCTCGATTGAGATAATCGGGTACTTGTCGCAGAAGCCGACCCACATATCAACCATTTGCTGGCGGGTCATAACGGTTCCGCGCTTAGGCAGATGATAGCAGCCGTCCTTCTCGTCAAACCAGTCGGAAACTGCGGGGTCCATTGCGATTTTGAAATCAACTCCTGGCTTGTAGCCGGCCTTCGCGATAGCCTCGACAAGCGCCTTGAGCGCGTCCTCGTCGCTGCCAAGGTCGGGAGCGTAGCCGCCCTCGTCGCCTACTCCGGCAGACTTGACTATCTTCTTGAGGGTGTGGAAAACCTCGGCGCACATGCGGAGAGCTTCCCGGAAATCCGGTGCGGACACGGGCATAATCATAAATTCCTGAATATCGACGCTGTTCGAAGCGTGGGCTCCGCCGTTCAATACGTTCATCATGGGAACAGGCAGGGTCTTTGCGTTTACTCCGCCGATATAGGTGTAAAGGCTCATGCCCAGCGAATCGGCAGCCGCATGCGCGCAGGCAAGGGAAACGCCCAGTATCGCATTCGCGCCGAGACGGGTCTTGTTCTTTGTGCCGTCAAGCTCGATGAGGAGCTTGTCGATTGAAGCCTGATCCATCGCGTTAAGTCCGAGCATAGCCTCGGCTATCTCGCCGTTGACATTCTCAACCGCTTTCAAAACACCCTTGCCGAGATAACGGTTCTTGTCCCCGTCGCGAAGCTCGCAGGCTTCGAATGCGCCGGTAGAGGCGCCGGATGGAACCGCTGCGCGGCCGATTGTACCGTCGTCAAGCGTAACTTCCACTTCAAGCGTCGGGTTGCCTCTTGAATCAAGAATTTCAAGCGCGTGTACTTCAACTATTTCAAGATAAGTTTTTGAGATCATAACAATGCCTCCTTAAGACTATGCTGTCACGAACCGGATGCCATTATTCTCCGAAAATCTGAAACCTTATTTCTTCAAAGCCTCGTCAACGGCAACCGCAACCGCAACTGTGGCTCCGACCATGGGGTTGTTTCCCATACCGAGGAAGCCCATCATTTCGACATGAGCCGGAACGGAGCTCGAACCTGCGAACTGCGCGTCAGAATGCATTCTGCCCATTGTGTCCGTCATACCGTAGGATGCCGGACCTGCCGCCATATTATCCGGGTGCAGAGTACGTCCCGTTCCGCCGCCGGAGGCTACGGAGAAGTACTTTTTGCCCTGCTCGATGCACTCTTTCTTATATGTGCCCGCAACAGGATGCTGGAATCTCGTTGGGTTGGTGGAGTTTCCGGTGATGGAGACGTCCACTCCCTCCATATGCATGATAGCAACGCCCTCGCGCACATCGTCGGCGCCGTAGCAGCGTACCTGCGCGCGCTCACCCTTGGAATAGGCAATCTCGCGGACGACCTTGATTTCACCGGTGTAGTAGTCGAACTGCGTCTGCACATATGTAAAGCCGTTGATGCGCGAGATAATTTGCGCCGCGTCCTTGCCGAGTCCGTTGAGGATAACGCGCAGAGGCTCCTTGCGGGCCTTATTTGCGTTCTTGACTATTCCGATTGCGCCCTCTGCCGCCGCAAAGCTCTCGTGTCCGGCGAGGAAGGCAAAGCACTTTGTCTCATCGCGCAGGAGCATCGCTCCGAGATTGCCGTGTCCGAGCCCGACCTTGCGGTCCTCGGCTACGCTGCCGGGAATACAGAAGCTCTGAAGCCCGATACCGATAATCTCCGCCGCTTCAGCCGCTGACTTCACGCCCTTTTTGATGGCGATGGCGGAGCCGGCAATATATGCCCAGCCGGCGTTTTCAAACGCGATAGGCTGGATGGACTTCACGATGTCATAGGGATGTACTCCGGCCTTATCGCAGATTTCCTTTGCTTCCTCGACTGAAGAAATGCCGTATTCGTTAAGTACGCCGTTAATTTTATCTATGCGGCGCTCATAGCTTTCAAATAATGCCATATTCTTCACTCCTTATTCGTGGCGCGGGTCAATATACTTTGCGGCTTCGGAGAAGCGTCCGTATGTACCCTTTGCTTTTTCGAGCGCCGTGTTCGCGTCTTCGCCCTTTTTGATGAAATCCATCAATTTGCCGAGACTTACGAACTCGTATCCGATTATCTCGTTGTTCTCGTCAAGAGCAATTCGGTTTACATAACCTTCTGTCAGTTCGAGATAACGGGCGCCCTTCGCCTTCGTTCCGTACATAGTTCCGATGCTGCTTCTCATGCCCTTGCCCAGATCTTCAAGACCGGCGCCGATAGGCAGTCCGCCCTCGGAAAAGGCCGTCTGGCTGCGTCCGTAAACTATCTGCAAAAACAGCTCGCGCATTGCCACGTTGATGGCGTCGCAGACGAGGTCGGTATTGAGCGCTTCGAGAATCGTCTTTCCGGGCAGTATCTCCGAGGCCATAGCGGCGGAATGAGTCATTCCGGTGCATCCTATAGTTTCCACCAGAGCTTCCTCAATAATGCCGTCTTTTACGTTCAGGGTCAGCTTGCAGGCGCCCTGCTGAGGAGCGCACCAGCCGATGCCGTGTGTCAGTCCGGATATATCCTTGATTTCTTTTGCCTGCACCCATTTGCCCTCCTCGGGGATGGGAGCCGGGCCGTGGTATGCGCCCTTTGTCACAGGACACATATGCTCTACTTCGGTCGAATAAATCATATATTTGCTCCTATCGGTAAAAATTCGGTTTTTGTTAATTAATGATCAGGCTCTCACCTGTCATTTTTTCGGGTTTATTTATGCCCATGAGTTCGAGCATCGTCGGCGTAATGTCGGCAAGGCGCCCGCTTTTCAGCTTGACATCGGCGCCGCAGATAATCAGCGGAACAGGGTTTGTCGTATGCGCCGTGTGTGGCTCAATTCCGTCCTCGGACATGCAGTCGGCATTGCCGTGGTCGGATGTGACAATGAGCACTCCGCCCATTGCGGAAACAGCGGCCGCTATGCGTCCAAGACAGACATCGACAGTTTCGACCGCCTTGATTGCCGCCGAAATAACGCCTGTATGGCCGACCATGTCGCAGTTTGCAAGGTTGCAGATGACAACGTCGTATTTACCGCTGCGGATGGCTTCCGCGCACTTATCGGTAACCTCATATGCGCTCATCTCCGGAATCAGATCGTAGGTCGGGAACTGCTTCGGGGAAGGAACAAGTATCCTGTCCTCTCCCGGGAAGGTCGTTTCCTCTCCGCCGTTGAAGAAAAACGTCACATGAGCATATTTTTCGGTTTCGGCGATGCGAAGTTGAGTCAGCCCCAGCTTGCTTACATATTCTCCGAAGGTGTCCTCGATTTTTTCCGGCGGGAACGCGACGGGCAGCTTTTTCAGCTTCTCGTCATAACGGGCCGTACAGACATAGTGCAGCGGAAAAAGACCGTTGCGGCGCGGAAAGCCCGCAAAATCCTCAGAGGTGAGCGCGTAGGTAATCTCTCTTGCTCTGTCCGGACGGAAATTGATGAAGATTACGCTGTCGTTCTCACTTATCATGCCCTCACGGTTGCAGACAACGGGCTCCACAAATTCATCCGTGACGTCCTTTGCGTAGCTGTCCTCGATTGCGGCGACGGGATCGGGGTTTTGTATTCCCTCACCGTATACCATTGCCGCGTAGCCCTTTTCGACTCTGTCCCAGCGTGTATCTCTGTCCATGGCATAAAATCTACCCTGAATAGTCGCAACCTTGCCAATTCCGAGCTCGCTGCACTTTTCAACACATTGGCGCATATAGCCCGCGCCTGACGACGGCGGCACGTCGCGTCCGTCAAGGAAGGCGTGTATGAAGACCTTTTGAAGCCCGCGGCGCTTTGCCATTTCAAGAAGGGCAAACAGATGCGTGATATGGCTGTGCACTCCGCCGTCCGACAGAAGTCCCATGAGGTGCAGCGCCGAACCGTTCTTTTTGCAGGCGTCCATAGCGCCGATATAGGCCTTGTTGTCAAAAAAGGTGCCGTCTTTGATTTTATTTGAAATCAACGGGAGTATCTGAAAAACGACGCGCCCCGCTCCGATGTTGGTGTGGCCGACCTCACTGTTACCGATTTGTCCCTCGGGCAGGCCTACGTCGAGTCCCGAAGCCGAGAGAGTGGTGTTTGGGCATTCGGCAAGGAGCTTGTCTAGAACCGGCGTATACGCCCGCGAAACCGCGTTGAATTCGCTCGGCGCCGCCAGACCGCAGCCGTCCAGTATAAGGAGGGCTGTGGGTATTTTTTTCATTATGTTATTCCTCCCCGGTTACTTTCGCGACCGCGTCAATTATCTGTGCGAAATCTTTCGGCTTCAGCGACGCGCCGCCTATAAGACCGCCGTCAATGTCGGGCATTGACAAAAGCTCCTGTGCGTTTTTCGGGTTCATCGAACCGCCGTAAAGGATGCTGACCCCGCGTGCGACCCTCGCTCCGCATTTTGCGCGGATGACGGCGCGAATGCCTTCACAGACCTCCTGCGCCTCTTCATTTGTTGCGGTCTTGCCCGTACCTATCGCCCAGATGGGCTCATAGGCGATAACGCACTGGCGTTCCTTGCCCTCGGGTATGAAGGAAAGAGCCGCGCGTACCTGATAGCTGATATGCTCCAGTGTAAGCCCGCGCTCTCTCTGCTCAAGGCTTTCCCCGACGCAGATAATGGGGGTCATCCCCTTTTCAAGGACTGCTGCGGCCTTCTGCCCCACGGTGAAATCGCTGTCGCCGTGGTACTGCCTGCATTCGCTGTGTCCGACTATGACATAGTGCGCGTTGAGGTCGGCGAGCATATCGGCCGAAATTTCGCCGGTAAACGCGCCTTTTTCGTGGATGCTGACATCCTGCGCGCCATACGAGATGCGGTTGTCCTTCAAAGTGCGGCGCAGGGTGGAGATATGCGTGAACGGGACCATAATGGCGACTTCGCAGGTTTTGGTCTTCGGCATAAGCGTGCGAAGCTCCTCCGCAAAGGGCTTGACCTCCGAGGGAACGAGATTCATTTTCCAGTTGCCTGCAATGATCGTCTTGCGGTATTTTTTATTCATATTGATGAGCCTCCTATTTATTTGTCAAGAAGACAGGCTATACCGGGAAGTTCCTGACCTTCGAGAAATTCGAGTGATGCTCCGCCGCCCGTGGAGATGTGGGTAATCTTGTCCGCAAAGCCCATCTGTTC